>ENA-OQLI01000052-OQLI01000052.1-human-gut-metagenome-genome-assembly--contig:-NODE-52-length-169537-cov-8.941538_pt1 | contig 169537 bp, 147 predicted proteins | sample MGYA00242805_ERZ504812 | MGnify/ENA primary metagenome ERZ504812 (study PRJEB26092, sample SAMD00036430) | human gut metagenome | host: Homo sapiens | study: EMG produced TPA metagenomics assembly of...
CGGTTGGGGGACGCGCGCCCCCTGCGGAACCTACGACTGCACCGGCGCCGGGGCGGTGAAGTCGTGGGCCGATATCGCCGGCGCCGTCTTCGAGGCCTCCAACGGCAACGGGGGCAGGGTCGTGCCGGTTTCGACTGCCGACTACTACGCCGGCGCCGCCGGCCCCGTCGCCCCGCGCCCGGTCCACTCCGCGCTCGACCTTTCCAGGCTCGAGTCGGTCGGGTTCCACATGCCCGACTGGGAGGAAGAGCTGGGGGAGTATTGGATGGCTATTCGCGACAGTGATGAGGTCTCTTGCGATGCTTAAAAACCTTAAGAAATTTATCAAGGCGAAGCTGTGGAGACGCCGAAACCCCCATAATTTCACAACCCTAGCTGGTGATAACTTCCCCCTAGATAAAGTGACTGTCGGCAAGCTTACCTACGGTTCAATCCATGCAATTAGTTATGGCGGGAATAGTGAGTTCCTAAAAATAGGAAACTGCTGCTCCATCGCCGATGAGGTTACTTTTCTTCTGGGGGGGGGTCATAGATTTGACTGTGTTTCAACATTCCCCTTTCGCGGAAAACTTGTAGGCGATGTTGAGGCTATGACGAAAGGCCCCATTGTTCTTGAAGACGATGTTTGGATTGGATATGGGGCAACGGTTCTTTCCGGCGTTACGCTGGGCAAAGGGAGTGTTGTCGGTGCCGGTGCGCTTGTTTGCGGGGACGTCCCTTCCTATGCGATCGTTGCCGGAATCCCAGCTAAAGTCATCAGATATAGGTTCGATGATGAAACGAGGGCTAGGCTTGCGGCAATTGATCTCGGAAAGGTCGATGCGGCATTTGCGCGCAAGGAGATTGAGCTGTTGGAAAGCCCTCTTGATGACGGGGCTCTTGAGTTACTTGAAGCCAAGCTTGGATAGAAGTGCGGGCTTGGGGCTATATAGAGGATTGTGTGAATGCTGAAATATCAGAACTGGTATGCTGGAATCTGGATTGCGATTGTTGGGTTGTACGCCCTAGGCTGGTCGTCTCTTAACGGCGCACTTGACCCTGCTCTGTTAGTCTTTTTTGGCGTCAGCATCGTCGTTTCTATTATAATGGCGGCGCTGAGCAGTCCTATTCCCTTGGTTAAGCTTAGATGGGTAAAACGGCGCAAGCCGGTTATTACAATTGCCGTTTTTCTTGGCTTTCTTGTTGACTGGGCTTATCGAGGCAGCCTGCCCGTTCTCCAGAGCTATCAAGGATACGACCCCACCAGTACGGCTGAGCTTTCTGTCGGCATTCCCGTTTTTCATGTCGTGTTAATGGCTTTCGCTATTTTTTATACGATGTATCTCTCATACCTTTATTTATCTGACACGCAGAACAAGGGCTATCTTTGGGAGTTCCTTCTTTTAATCGGAATGCTTATTCTGAATAACAGTCGCGGGTACGTTGTATTCTGTCTTTTTATAATGCTATTGCTTTACTCCTCTTTTAACAGCAAAGGAATAAAGCAGACAAAAGTTGGCTCCATCGTCCTTATTGTGCTTGCCGCATTCGGCGTGATTATTTTCATTAGTGCCGCTGGCAATATTCGGAGCGGTTACTCGTGGAATGATTGCTCTTATATCGAGACCATCGGGTATTTCAACAACTACCCGGATTGGTTGACAAAGCACTTCATGTGGGGCTATTCGTATGCGACAAGCCCACTTGCAAATCTAAATTTGAACTGCTTGCGCTACAACGGCAATCTAAATATTGCGGTCATTTTATTTTCATTTCTCCCCGAGCAGCTTTCCGCTGGCCCCCTTGCTCACGGTGTGACCATTTATTACGTGGTAAATCATTTGAATGCTGTTACTGGCTTTGCGACATTCGTGGGTGCTGCGGGTGTTGGGGGCGCTTACGCGGCTTTCGCCGGAATGATATTGCTTTATACGTTTGTTAAGGTCATTTTAAAGAAATTTAGGGTACTGGAGACTTTTGGCAATGCGCTTCTTTGTTTTCTTGCGTTGTCTATGATTTTCTTCAACTGCTTTACGACTTCCGCGCTTTGTTACATTCCCTTTTTTCTGATTGTTGCTTCCTACTATCTCAACAGGCGCTTGGTCTCAAATGACATCGTTTTGCTTGTACAGGAGCCCCATCCCGATGCTCCTGAGGCTTTGGGTTCTTTTACTGCCGCTCGTAGAATCCGCGGAGAGGCGCGATAATAATGAAAATCAGCATCGTTTTGCCCGTATACAACCAAGAGCGTTTTTTGCGAGATGCGCTCGAGAGCGTTGGGGCGCAAACTTATTCGGACATTGAAATTGTTGTAGTAAATGATGGATCTACCGATTCCAGCCTTCGCATTGCTACGGAATATGCGAAAAGGGATCCCAGGGTCAAGATTGTTAGCCAGGACAACGGAGGCCTCTTGGCGGCTAACGTTACTGGGATAAAGGCTGCCACCGGCGACTATATCTGCTTCTTTGACCCAGACGATCGAATCGGCCCGAACTTCATTGCCTCTTTTGTTAGCGAAATTGATGAGAAGCTTGATTTCGTTGCGAGAGGCATTACCTACCAGTATCCTGACCGTTCGATTGATTTTCCTCTTAAGGAAGACCGCGTCTTTACCTGCGACGAGCTGAGGGCTCTTTCCAGGAACTATATACTTGATTTTTCCATGTCGATGGACAACACTATTTTTGTTGCGCGCTGGAATAAGGCTTATAGAACAGCTCTGCTTAAGTCCTTTGTTGACAAGTATGCCGAGTGTGTCGACGTTTCCCTTGGAGAGGATTCCGTTTTTACGTATCTACTTCTTCGTCATGCGAAAAAAGGAAAAGCCTGCGTGTCTCCTAGTTCATATTGCTACGTTCAACACGATGAGTCTATGACGCATGCAGTCGACCCTGAGAGGTTGCTGGAGAAGTGCAACACCACCTTCGAGCATTTCTCTCGCATCATAGGTGATTACGATGGAGACTTGACGCCCGCTCGGCTTCTGTATTGTGCCCAACTTACCGGAGGCGTTGCCAATGCGGTTGACGCTGAACTTCCCGATGCTGCGGGTTTTTACGAACGAATTATTGCAAGTGAACGGTTCCAGGACGCCATCGCCTGCGCTCATAGACTTACGGCCGGTAAGAACATCAATATCGAGTTGCTCTATCGTAGGGTTCCATATCGCCTCTATCGGTTTGCAAGGAGGGCATATTTAGTTCTAAAGAAATAAGCCGGCCGTTCATTTTTGAAATTGGATAACTAAATGTCACGATCAATTAAGCGTAACTTCGTTTGGAATGCTTCGTACCAGATCCTTCTCATTATCGCCCCATTGATAACGATCCCCTATGTTTCCCGAGTTCTAGGGGCGACGCAGGTTGGTGTCTATTCCTATACCTATTCGATTACATACTATTTTGTTCTCTTCGCGACTCTGGGTATGGGTCAGTATGGTGTGAGACTAATTGCTCAAGCGGGTGATGATAGGGAGGAGAGGTCGCGCAGGTTCTGGTCTGCCTGGGTCGCGCAGCTGTGCATTGCTGTGCCCATATGCCTTGCCTATGCGGTGTATGTCTTTATTGCCCCTGCTGGCGGCGCTCTTGTTGCGTTGATTTGGGGATTCTGGGTCTTAGCTGCAGCGCTTGATGTCTCTTGGCTGTTTTTCGGGGTCGAGGAGTTCAGGATGCCTACGATCCGGAACTTCATCACGAAGATTGCCGGGATAGGCATCATCCTTATTTTTTGTAAATCCGAGAGCGATTTGTGGGCCTACGTCTTAGGCATTTCTCTCGCATATTTCGCAAACGCTATCCTCATCTTTCCGTTTGTGAGTCGCTACGTTGACTTCTGCAAGCCCCGTTGGACGGATGTATCCAAGCATTTTCTCCCCAATTTGAGGCTGTTTGCCCCCGTTGTCGCAATGAGCCTCTATATGTCTTTTGATAAGATCCTTCTTGGTTCGATTTCTGGCATGGAGCAGGCTGGCTATTTTGAATATGCGGATAAGATTGCGAGGATGCCTCTCACGATTGTTACCGCTCTTTGCACCGTTATGCTTCCGCATATGACCGCTAAGCTTGCCGCTGGTGAGAGATCTGAGGCTGTGGGGATACTTGGAAAGTCGATTTGGCTCGTTCTAGGGGCTGCGATTGGGGTGGCGTTTGGAATTGCCGCCGTCTCGCCGGAGCTTGTTCCCGTGTTTCTCGGCCCTGGCTATGAGGCGTGTCTTTTCGTTATTCCCGTCGTTGCTATTGCTCTTCCGTTTATCTCTGCCAGCAACGTTATCGGAATGCAATACATGCTTCCAACATGTTCGGATAAGGCCTATACGCGAAGCGTCTGGATGGGCGCTATCGTTAACGTCGCAACTTGCCTTGTATTGCTTCGCCCTTTAGGGGCTTTAGGTGCTGCCTTGGCAACAGTGCTGACGGAAGCCTCTGTGCTCGCGTTTCAGTGTTGGAAAGTTCGGAAAGACCTTCCTTTGGGCGAGTATGCCATAAGCGCGATTCCATTCTTGGTACTCGGCTCTATAATGACCTCTTTGCTTCGACTTGCAGTTGGTGTCCTGGAGTCTATTCTTGGCATGGGCTGGGTTCTTTTGATTGTTGAGATTTTGCTTGCGGTGGTGATTTACGGACTACTCGTTTTGGCATGGGCTCGCAAGTGCGGAAAGCTCGATTTAATTCTTTCTCTTTTGAAGAGGAATTAGCTCTATTCTGCCCCCGCGACAAATCGCTGGTTCTCGATCGGGCCGCACGCCCAGAGCAGCATCCTGCTGCCCCGCGACCACGCGCCGCACATGTCGGCCGTGAGCGAGTGGTCCGATGCCGGCTGGATCCTGAGGGTGCCGTCCCCGTTGGCCGTGACGTCCCAAAGCTGGGCGGTCGAGCCGTCGGGCTCCTCCATGGTGACCGCGCCGTTGAGCTCGAGCGAGCGGGCCGTGAGCGCCATTCCGCTCGACTTGTCGGTTATCGTGTACGAGCCGCTCCCCGCGTCGCGCTCGAACGAGAGCGCGCTCGCCGCGCCGGATTCCGCGGCGGCCGGACCGGCCCCGACGCCGAGTGACCCGTCGGGCGAGAGGAGCCTGTAGTCGCCGTCGGCGAGGGGCGCAGAATGGGCCGGCCGTTGATGCGAAGCCTTAAACTCATAACTAACGGCCCAATGATAGACGTCTATTATTGTGACGTTCGATGTTGCGGCAAGCTCAACTTTTGCGCCACCAGACTTCCATTCCCTCTGGTTCATCATGAACGCAACAATCCCGTTCTGAATCCCCGAGATGCTTGGCGGAAAGGACTGGTTATCGGCATCGATAGAAAAGTTCTCTTCCTTGGCATCTAGGTGCCGCTGAATGCGGTCGGCGTACTCCTCCGCCCAATCATCGGCTTTGCCGTTTCGCACAAAGTGACTGTTGGAGAGGTCGGTTGAGCGGTAGGCGTAGTCGGCCTTCTGGTAGTTAGCCGTGTGGTCGGAGTGGGCGATTGCCATGAGCTCGTCGGTCAGGCCAAAGTACAGATGGCGCTGGTCCAGGTCTCCGTACCAGTTGTCGCTGGTGTCGTCCCAGGTTAGGTCCATCTGGCACCATTTGCCGTCGATCTTTACAGCGTTCCAGGTGTGGCCGTTGCCGGTGATGCGGCCGTTGGCGATTCCCGCGGCGTCAAGGAGCTTTGAGTAGATGCGCTGGTAGCTCTCGCAGGTGCCCTGGTGGCGCGTGAGGCCGCTTTCGGCCGAGCACCAGTTGAGGTTGTGGTCGTACTCCAGCTGGTCGAGCGTCCAGTCGTGGAGCCACAGCGCCATGTCGTATTCCGAGCCGTCTGTCTCTTGCCTGCACTGGGCTACGGCATTGTTGACGATCTGCGTGACGCTCGGGCGGGCGGCATCGTCTACGGTCATCTCCGCCGTGGTGCGCAGGTAGTAGATCCCTTTGTCGTTTGGGGGGTCGTTTCTGTCGTTGTCCATAAAGTAGAAGTGGATGCGGTACGTGCCCGATGCCGTGAAGTCAAAGGTAAAGTCGTGGCCCGCGGTGCCCAGGCTGCAGTAGCTGGCCCATGCCGGGCGTGACGGGTCGCATACGCTCTCCTGGCTGCCGCCGTCCCAATAGGTGGGCACGTCCATGCGCGCCTTGGCCTGGGACGAGCCGTTGGCTTGGGTGACGTGGAAGGTCGTCGCGGTGCCCGCGGGGGCGTCGTTCCACGAGACGGTGAAGGTGACGCCGTTTTGGGTTGCGGTGGCGGAGTGGGCGTAGCCGGTTTGCGACGTGGTGGAGATTGCGGGGGGCGTGGGGTTGGCTTGGGCTCGGGGGGAGGGGGTGGGGGTGCCGTCAGCGCTTTCCGTGTTGACTGCGCTGGTGCCGGTGGTTGTTGCGGTGCCGTCCTCTACGGTATCTGCTGCCAAATTTGTGTTGGTTGCCTCCTTGGCCTTGTTGGCGTCGCTGTTCGTGCCGTCGGCTCGCGCCTGCTGCTCGGCTGTTGCCCGAGGCTGCATGGCTTCCGCGATGGCCGCCATGGGCATCGTCGCGCTGACCATAGACGAGCACGCGATCGCGCAGATCAGGTAGTAAAGGGGTCGTTTCATTGCGGAGCCTCTCGGTGAGCAGCCAATAGGGTCCGAAGGCAGCTCCAGGCCAGCACTCCGCACATATTTTGTTGGGGTTTATTTTACGGGAACCCCAGTCAACATCAGCGAACTTTCTGGGGAATGTTGGGGAGGGGAGAGGGAGCGGGCCCGCTCTAGTCCCCGACGGCGCTCTGACCCGAGCTGGGCTGACTACACGCGATGCGGTAGCTTCAACATGAGGCCGTCTTCCGCTTCTTCGAGACTCGGCACCGAGACCTTCCAAGAAAAGTCCGTGAGGCTGCTGGTTAGGTCCAGTTCTGCATGGTCGTATTCTTCAATTTTGCAGCCAGGGTGATTCTCGTCTGGTAAAAGGCGACATTCGACTGGTCGCGACCCGATGATTCGATACTCCTTCCGATATGCGTACTTGGGCGTTTTGATGACGGGATTCTGCGGGTTGCCCTCAAAGATCTCACGGATCAGTTTTGGCCCGGGGACGCCGTAGGAGATGGGGCCGTGGGCATAGATGCTTCCGTCGTCGGCGGTGTGTCTGTCGGCGATGCGCGCGAAGCTGTCGTACTGCACAATGCCGATCCACCAGTCCGCGCACCCGAACTCCTGGATCATCCGTATCGGGATTTTCACGGTGGTGTCGACGATATCGTTCTCGCGGACCGCGTACATGCAGATTACGGACCTCGAGCGTTCGGCTGCATCAATGAACCGTATATCATTCGCTGGGGCCAGGGGCACGATCGCCTGTTCAATTCTTCCTGTGCTGGTTAGCCAAAGTGGCCAGCACAGGAAGGCCATACGGCGAGGGTCGGGCGCCGGTTCCCGGGGCGCGACCCTATTGCTTTATTTGCTCAATTATTCGTGCTCACGGCGATTATTTCCCGGTAATCACTCGGACTACTTCATAGTTAACATCAACATGTCCTTCAAGCAAGCGGGACCGCAGAACTGTGCAGCATAGGCGAGGATAACACACCAGCTCAATGAGGCCGGAAACTATCGACAGAGTGTACCGGGGCTCATGTCGGCCCCAGTGCCCAAGCGAGCAAGCAATCACTGATCATTCGTCAAGATTTTCATGACCCTGTCTGAAAGTATCGCTAATCCGTCTTTATCACGCTTATAGGTAAATACTCTTCTGTGGCTGATATCAAAAGGCAGCCGGCGAACATCGTCCTGGCATATCAAAACGGCTTGCCTGCCCCTTCCAGTCGCATAGCCCACCTCGAACATGACGTTTGGATTCAGATCGGTAATATCAGCAATTACCAAAGAGCTGGACGCAATCAAATTAAATATGTCTTCCGTAATATCTGCGGGAGTCAACATCTCGTCTACGCGCTTGCATTTCTTACCTGCCCTCTTAGAGCCTTCGACCAATGCTAAATATACAGGGTCGATAGAAGGGTCGTCGGTGAATGGCATCATGACGGCAATTAAATTTGGGTCATACGCAGAAGACGCTTCAGGTTCGACCGGTAAGGGACGGCGATCAAGAAACTTTGAAAACAGGCGAAAAGGGTCCCCCTCGCAAAGCCTCCAATGAGTACGTTTATTTTCCCAATAGTTTTCATCGAGCAAGCCGAGATCCAATAAGGCATGCGATGGAAACTGCAGAACGGGTGAAGAAATTACCGGGTTTATCGACGGAGTGTCCATATAGCCCAGCCTAGCCATGGCACTCATATCGTCCGACTCAAATTCACGCGCCATAACAGTAGGAAGCCGAGCGAGGGCATTAAAATCAAAACCGGTGGAAGTTCTATAGCGGTCTGCCAGCTCATCGGGAGTTCGCTCAAACATTCTAGAAGTCAACATGGGCAGGGTTTCATCAGCACGGACAATCAAATTAAACAGCATTCACAACACATCCTATGAAAAGAATCGGCTAAACGACTGAAAAAATAGTACTCTTTTAGTCAGTCTCGGAGCAGAGCCAATTGTGCTTGATAATCGCTACGACCTTCTTCTTGATAGAGCATTGAGGCACCGTCAAGATTCTTTCGCAAATTGATTTAGCCGTCCTCGGCACCGTCCTCTTCTAGCCATCCGCCTTTCCCTTCAGCTCGTCCATCTTCTCTAGTTTGGACATGTCCAGCACCTCCTCTTGCCCCACTCGTGCTCCACTGTGTACTTCAGCCTTGCCGTCACCAGCTGATGAAATCCTTTCTGATATGGAAGATATCTATATCCATGAAGGGAACGGGTCTAATTTCCGATTCGGTTTTGCCGGCTTATATTCACTCTCGGTGATTTATAGACGAGCCTGCGGTCATCAAGAACTGCAGTCGCTTATTACGTATGGGGCAACTCGATTCGAAGATAACATCGATTTCAAGCTTGTATATCTTAGCTGCTATGAGTTTTGTAATCCTCTTGGTAAATCTCATGCTGAGTTGCTAGAAGATGCGAACACTCTTTGTTCTCAGTTCCCGGATAGGCCATCGTGCCTGCATGTATATGCCCATATTGTTGCCTCACTTATGGAGAGCGGGGTAGAGGTAGATGCGGCTTATCTTGATGAGGCGATCGAGTTTGTCGACCGCGCAATCAGTTTGGATTCATCTTATTCAAACTATCGTGTTACAAGGGCTCGCCTTTATGCGTTGAAGGTGGATATGAATAAAGCATACATTGATTTTGAAAAGGCCGTATCTTTGCTTCATCCAGCTTCCCCCGAATACCCAAAGCTTCTGGCAGATATTGAAACTGCCCGATTGCGTGCGGACTTCTTGCCGTCGAATAAGAGGATTGCTGATCATGTTTCTAAGGAAATTGAAAATGTAAAAGCAAGCGTGTCAAGTAATGTCGAAATCGTCGGACTATTATCAGCAGTACTTTCTGTGGTGTTTACCATGGCGTCCATAACTGCGCATTCAAAACTTAAGTTTTTCGAGCTTGCTTTACTTGCATGCACTTTGTGTGGGCTGCTGATTATGATGTTTGCAGCGTTTTCTCTCATCTCGGGGTGGGGCGAAAAGATGTGTCATCGCTTGATTGTCTTTGGTATCGTTTTCGCCTTTATTCCGATTGCCCTGTATGGAGCCGTCCCTTTAATTGTTTCATTAATGCCTGGTAAGTGAGTGACGTGTGTAGGTAGAATCAATATATTCGACGGAGTAGTATTTCGGAGGTCGCGCAGTGGATTGCCGTGATTTTGATCCTCAGCTTTGTATTGTCCAGCTTACGGATTTTCATTTCGAAGAACTCCAGAGCAATTATCAAAAACGGGTGGACGATATCCTCGTGACTATTAAAAAGAGTATTAAGTCTGGAACCGTATTGCTGCTTGTTACTGGTGATGTTGCCCGAACCGGCAAGGAAAGCGAATATCAATCAGCGGCTATGTTCTTTGACTATCTGATTGAACAACTGAACCAACCTGAATTCCAATTGAAAGTTTATATATTGCCGGGAAATCATGATTTGCAAGGCCCGTGTAAGTCTGTTGGGTGCTTTGCTGGTGCACAGTACGGTGTGGATATCGAAAATATGGCGTCATTCTTTGAATTCGCAAACAAATATGACAACCGTTTTGTTTTTGGTCAGCCAGGGCCAATTGTTTTTGAGGTTGAGGGGACGAAAGTCTCGGTATCTGGTTTTAATAGTGCCCCCTTATCTACTCTTGACGGTGATGATAAAGGATTTCATGTATTGAGAAACCCTAATCGCTCTCTACTTGATAACACACCGGACTCAGGCCTTCATATTTTTGCTTCGCATCATGGCCCAGAGTGGTTCTGCGATAATGAGCGTCTTAGCCTGGAGAAGATGCTTGCCAACTGCTTTGACTTTGCGTTTACGGGACATGAGCATATGGGACAAAGCCGCTGCGTAGGTGGTTTGTCAGGCGAGTCCTGTGTCGTCGTGCGAGGAGGAACTTATTCACTTTGCGATGATGACCAGAGCTCCTATAAAATGCTACTAATTCGCTTTGGAGAGTTTGGCAGCTATGAATTTGCGGAAAGGGTCTATGGCTGGGAAGCCTCTGCACAAATTCACACGCTTCTCGATGAGGCCCACTCTTATCGGCGTTATATAAAATCAAAAACATACTTCAGACCGCGTTCAGATTTTGTGAACGAGCTTTTTGAAACTGAAGATAATTCAAGTGAATCATTTAAGGACTCATTTGTGTTTCCTTCTTTGAAAGAAGAGATTGCAACTGGTACAAAAGATGGGGAGCTAAGAATCAATGATCAAAAGGTAATAACTGATATCCATTCATTTATGGAGTTCCTGCTTGATGCTAAAGCGCTTGAAATTCATAGTGATATTCGTGCGGGCAAGAGCTCTTTACTTAAAGCCATATACCGCGAGTCGTTGGCGATGGGCTATTCGCCTTTATTGTTGACTCCCGATTATTCAACTGGTTCCATTTCACGAACGCTGTCATCCATTATCAAGGATCAGTATGGTGATACTCGGGAAGCTGTTGAACTGTTTGGACGAATTCCTCGTGAAAAAGTTCTTTTGCTCGTTGATGACTTTGATTCTCTGAAGAGAAAAGCTAAAAAATCCGATGTCATTAAATCGATGCTCAAGACTGCCGGCAATATTGTTTTAATTACTGATAATAGTTTTACGTTTGAGTTGGACGAAACGGTCGAGGTTGATTTTCGACATCTGCTTATCTGTCCTTGGACGAAAAATAAAAGAGACGAGTTAATTCAAAAGAGATGTAAGGGTACTGGGCTTTCCGATGCACAGGTAGATGAGCTTATTGCCATTGTTGATAAAGCTGTTGGCTCTCATTTTCAATTGTTTGATATGACTCCGCCCTTCATCAATCAATATATTGATTATTACATTTATGATTCCGGTGCGTCTTTTATCAAGGGTGACTTGCCGTTTACGTCAATTATGAATTCAAACGTCAAAAGAAAGATATGTAATGTCATATCAGATGGCGAGAATCAGATGCTCGATATATTGGCGGATGCGGTTATTACCGTTTTGAAGAAACTTGCTCTTAAAATTCACTCTGATCGAACGACTGTTTTCTCGAGTATGACATTCTCTGAAGTGGCTGAAAACTACCTGAGTGAATACGGTATCCCTATAACTCCAAAAATAATCATGGATGCTTCTGTCCAGTCTGGCGTGCTCCTAGTTGAAGACAATGGCTTCAACTACTCTTTTGCCTCGAGAAGTCTGTACGCCTATTTTGTTGCTCAGGCAATTGATCTTGAGTTTGACGAGGACGTGGACAAGGGAGAAACCTATGTACGGCGTCTTTTGGATGAGCTAGATTTTTCCATAAATGAAGAGATACTCGTTTTGCTTGAGGGAACTCGATTCATTCCCTGGCTAACCCAGAAACTAGTCGAAAAGGCATCGGATGCCGTGGATAGTTCAGATGTCATTTTTAATCAGGGAAAAACCTATAAGTGTTTGAGTGGGTTGGAAGGCATTAAGATTGCTCCGCCCTCTCAAGAAGGTGCGGGTGCCATTCGCAGCGTAACTGATGAGATAGAGAAAAGAAATTGTGAAGCCATTGAAAGGGTTAGTTATGCTGGCGTTTATGAATATGAGGTTCCTGAAACGAGGAGTGCCTTTCAGTCGGCAATTATTGCTTTGAAATATGTTGCTATTGCGGGACGTTGCCTTAATCGACAGCAGGTAAAACTAAAGGAGCCGCTTAAGGCGACTGTTAGAGAACAAATCTACTACGCAACTGGCGCTGCTCTCAATTTGCTTTTAGAAGCGGTTGATGATTCCTATGACGAAATGGTCGAAGATGTTGTTGGCCAGCTAGAATCTCCGGAAGAGGCTAGGCCAAAAATTAGAAAGTTATTATCTATGCTAGCGCTGTCGGGTTGTATCGGACAGCTGGACACGGTAGCGTCTAATGCCTGTGGACCGTTTAGTGTTCTGGGTTTCTCCAAGATTATTGACGAAAGCGATTTTTACTCGCTTTTTATGCTTGCACTATATCTGCGGTCTAGCTCCGAGAAGGAATTTTGCAACGTAGCAAAGAAATCCATTAAGACTGCGCGGGAGCATGCCGCATGGCCCTATATTGTGGCGATTACGGTTTTGTCTGCTGGATATATTGTCGAGCATCCTCATATGAGTAAATCTGCACGTCAATCCCTTGTTGATACTGTGTTCAATGGCAACCAGAAAGCAAAGGCGAAATTCCTGAAGTCTGCTCAGGCTTAGGTAGTGATGATATGGCTTTACGTTTGCTTGCCAATTTACCGAAAGCGGTGATTCCATGTTCAAAGCCAAATTTTCCTGCTCTGCTATAGGTAATCAGGTTAATGAAGATTACGTCGCAGTTGGGTCGACATACGCTGTGCTACTCGATGGAGCCTCTGGAATCACCGGCACGCGTGTGCTGCCGCATCATTCTGGATCGGACGCTCAGTGGTTCAGTCATTTTGTTGGCGGCCGCATTTGCAAATATTTGGATGCGGACCGTGGGGTTATAGATTCTATTCGACTCGCAGTGGACGATTCGCGCGATTTTATCGGTGAATATGGCGTAACGGAAAACGAAGACTTGTTTCCTTCCTCCACGCTGGTAGTTGTCTCTGTTGCGGGTGATTGGGTCGATATTGTGTCGCTGGGGGATTCCCCGGTGTTTATTGGCTTTAAAGACGGCTCACTCGTTACCATGTCCGATTCGCGGATTGCGGAGCTCGACCAAGCAGCGGTGGACGCGATGGTCGATCGTTCGCGTGGGCTTGCAATGACGGGGGCGCGAAAGCGTGGTGCCGTCAACGATATATTGCTTGCGAACCGTCAACTCAAGAATAAGCCCAATTGTTATTGGATTCTTGATCCGTCTGGGGTTGCCTTGGAGCATCTCAATGTGAGGCGGTTTTGCATTGAGGATATTAATTACGTTTGCGCTATGTCAGACGGGCTGGAGCGGGCATTTAATCTGTTTGGGTTAGCCGATCCCGCAGCGTTTCTCGCTGACGCGACTCGCGAGTCGTTTGATGAGCTCCTTGTCCGTCTACGTGCCGACGAATATCTGGACCCTGACTTCGATCGTTGTCCGCGGCTTAAACTGCACGATGACGCATCGTGCTTTATGCTGCGGCTGTAGGGGGGGCGACCTGTTGCCTAACATCAATGTTTAGGGTGTGTCTTTATGAAATAGTCGGGTTCTTCTCGAATGCAAACCCAGAGTTTATCGTGTTCAACGCGCTCGTGCTCTCCAGGATTACTAATATAGCATCGAGGGAAAGGGGTTTTAGCCGGTCTGTAGCGGACAAAATCATCGAATCCGTTGCTGATGAGCTTCTGGCTGGCTCCAGGAGATTCGATTACGAGCGGTCCTATGCCATGCTTCTCGGAGCGCTTCGACTATGTCGCCAGCATCTTTTCCGAGGGCTCCCTGCGGCGTTTCTCCGATTACCTTGATGCAGACATCTCGATGATGACCGTTCACTCCGCTAAGGGGCTCGAGTGGGACACCGTTTTCATTCCGGGCGTTACGCGCTTCGATTGGCCTGGAAGGATTTGTTCGCGGTGCGAAAGTGCTGGTATGTGCTCGCGTTCTGCGCGTGGATGCCGGATCGTAGATGCGAAGAAAATGCCAGACGGGTTTATTGAGGAAATTGGCCTGCTGTACGTCGGTGTTACTCGCGCCCGCAAAGCGGAATATGTCTCCGCTTCTATGCAGCGTAGGACAAATAACGGGAACTATCAGGTTGCCTGTCCCTCTTGCCTAACGTCTCTTCCGGGCATTGAGCCTGTGAGCTTGACGGTTATGGACGGGGAGGGGTGATTGCTGACGGTGTCAAGCGTCGCCTATCGAGAATATGCATGAGTGAGTATTTGCTTGCTATAAGTATTATTGAATATCGCGTAACAGTACTGTCGGCATTGCGTCTAGGCACCGACGCCGCCATGGACCCGAGATAGTTTGTCCGTTTATCGAATTGCGGATGAAGTGGGGCCCAGCGCCCGTATACTCTAGGGATATGAAAGGAGATGGTCATAGCTATGAAGCAACTCAAAGGCACATTCGTTCCTGAGGATAGGGCGGCGGCTCTCCAGGCGAAGTATATTCAGGTATTTGGTGCTCCGCATAAAGCGAATTCACGTTCGAGTTTTGGTAAATCGGAATTCGAGATTTTTTCGCTTTATCAGACGTCTAAGCTTACGTATTCTGCTGGGACTGGTCAGTAATGTCTTCTTGGAACAACATTCTTACTCGCTTGCAGGCAGAAGAGTCCCCGCTTGATTCGCTTCGTGCTCAGGCGGTTTGTGATTTGAGTAATTTTCGCGGTCGAAATGTGATTTGTTACTACTCCGGCTGGCTGCAAGGTTGCGACGCTTCGAGTGTTTCTATTCTTGATGATGACATGAATGGACTAATGAATGCGATGTATGAACTTGATCGCAGCAAGGGCCTTGATTTAGTTCTCCATACTCCTGGCGGAGAAGTGGCGGCTACGGAGGCGATTGTTAAGTACATTCGCGACTGTTTCGGGAACGATGTTGTTGCCATTGTTCCCCAACTGGCTATGTCGGCGGGAACGATGATTGCTTGTTCCTGTAAAGAGATTATCATGGGGCGCCAATCCTCACTTGGCCCCACCGATCCTCAGATTGGTGGTGTCGCTGCCGGTGGTGTGATTGAAGAGTTCGAAAGAGCCGTTCAAGAGGTTGAGGTAAACCCTTCAAGCGCTGCCCTTTGGGGTCAAATTATCGGAAAGTATCACCCCACATTCCTTGGTGATTGCCAGAAAGCCGTCGAGATGTCACGAGGCATTGTCGGGCAATGGCTGAAGAGCAATATGTTCTCAGGGGATTCGGCAGCAGATGAAAAAGTCGAAGATATTTTGAATTTACTTTGCGACCATAGGGCATCTGCGATGCATAACCGACATTTCTCACATTCGGATTTATGCGATAAGGGAATGAAGATTAAACTGATGGAGGATGATGACGATCTTCAAGATAAAATCCTTACGCTCCATCACGCTTTCATGATTACCTTTCAAAAGTCAAATGTGGCAAAGGCAATTGAGAGTAGTAATGGGGCTCGCTGGATTATTTCCGCTTCATCTTAGGTGAATGTTTTGACCTGAATTGCGTCAATTTGTGTGAGCTTAGCTAATTGATAATGTGCCTGGGCATCGGTGCCGAAATGGTTCCGGTGCCCTTTTGGGTTTATAGGACAAAATGTGTGTCCATGTTGGGGGCAACTCAGATGCGTGTTGTGTAAATTGCATAGCCCATATAGGGAGCTCCAATATAACAAGGACCATTCATGAAGGATTCGGGCGCTATAGTGGAAGAGCACTATTCAAATCTGCGGGGGAAATAACGTGTCGCCTGATATGATCGAAACCTGTGAATTTCAATCCATAATCTATCGATTTGTTGATGTCGATCCGGAAATCGGGATTGATGCAGAGGATCTAACAAACTTTTTGAAGGATTTTAACGCCTTAATTAAAGAGATCGCCCGGGAGGCCTCGGTTCAGAACCGTGTCAAAGTTAGAGTCCGCCCGTTTCAAAAGGGCTCTTTTATCACTGAATTCTCCATTCAATGGTTGCCGGATTTAATGAGTCTTCTGAATAGCGACCCCTCTTCGGCCTTTAATAATGCACTGGGTTTTGTGGACGCACTGTTCCTGATATTTGAAACCGTTAAATACGTTAGAGGTAAGGTCTCAAAATATCGTGTTAAGGAGAATGGGAACGTCGAGTATGGCGATGAGTCGGGCCGTATTGAAGTTCCCGATGAGGTCCATCAGCTAATTCAGTCAGAGGATATTGCACGCTGCTTTTCAAATGTTGTAAAAAAGCCAATGGCAAAGTTTAAGGGGCCTGTCCATTCTGTTGAGATATCTTCTTTTAAGGAGGACTCTGAAGAGCCGAACGCTACTGTCTCTTTTTCCTTGGATGAAAAGGATATTCTTGAGGTGTACGTGAAGGAGGCAGAGAAAGAGACGATTGAGGAAGAGCGTATTACAGAGATGCATGATCTCTTCCTTCGCCCCATTTCCGGTTCATATGGTGGTGGTACCTCTGGTTATATCTTTCAGTCGGGCTCTGGGGATGAGATTAAGACATACAAAAAGGTGCGGATCGAAGACGAGGGATTCCTTGCATCTATTCGTGATGGCGACATTAAACTCAATAGTGGAGATTTGCTTAGAGTTGATATGACGCTTTCTGATTTGGTCAATCTCAGAACTGGTCGAACTCGTTCTACGACTTGTACGATCAATAGTGTTAACGAATATCGGCCGATAAAGAAGCCTGGGCCGCAAACTTATCTTCCGCTTGGGGACAATAGTTCAACTGCTGAGTGACTGTATCGTCTTTAAAGGTCTATTTGATTTTCCTGAAAGGGGCTGATGCGTCGGACCTCTTTTTTGTCGATTTCGTCAGTTCGTGCAAGGGTCACTGGGCGTTCTGAGAGAATATCCTCAGTGATACAGTCGTCGTGGACTCTACGTGAGGCGATGACAAAGAAGGGTCGTTGTTCGGTTTTCCGACAGCGGCCCTTTGATGTATCCGCGACTACCGGATGTTGTGGCTTTTTCGCTTTAGTTAGGACGGCGGATTTTTATCGCGTATTTCGGAAGTGATGGGAAAATCGGAAACCTCCGTGCACACCCGGATTTTACCAACAAAACCGCAGGTCGCCGAAGCTCAAAACCGGGGCTGGTCGGTAGATTTCGGTTTTTCACCTCACTTCCGAAAGCGCCTGACGGAAGTATGCGGCAAATTCCGGAAACCCCGAGCACATCGCCCTTTTCATAAAAAGAAACCGCAGGTAGAGTCGTTGTCACTATCCAGTGAGGCCGGCATGTCTAGAATTTGCCGCATACTTCTGGTTTGAGCGGATCTTGCAGTAGGTTTTCATAGTTCGGATGGGCTTTGGTTACACGACTTTTCCTGTAGTGAGGCAATTGATGCAGGTCTCCTATCTCTTGCCGTAATATAATTACGGCAAGAGATAGGAGACTCTCATGCTTAAGCGTTTTACTGTTGATGGCTATAGGAATTTTTCGACTCCGGTTTTATTTAATTTTGCAGCTTCTCGTGATTACCAGTTTGCAGAAAATAACGTTAAAAACGGAACCGTGAAAACCGCGCTTTTGATCGGCAGAAATGCGTCTGGTAAATCAAATTTTGGTTCAGCTTTATTCGACATTACGCTCGGCTTTCCAAAGGCATTCGATTATTTTGACCAGGACGATCGCCTTTTTTTGAATGCTGATTGTGGGCGAGGCACGGCACAGTTCACTTATGTCTTTGAATTTGATGGTCGCGAAATCAATTACAGCTATGAAAAGACTTCTCCCACTACTTGGCTTCACGAGAGCTTATCGATTGATAAGAGCCTCATTTTCGATTTCAATAATTCACGCGGCGTTTTCATAGGGAACCACCTTGAACGAATCGGTGCAGCTGGGATCAATTTTGAATTCTTTGATACCTCTTTGAGCCTTCTTTCATACATTACGAGCAGTCTTCCAACTGATGTTTTAGGCGTCTTGGCGGAGTTGAGACGATTTGTCTCGCGCATGAGGCTGATTCGCATGGACGTTTTTCGATTAAAAGGGTTTGAAACAAGAAAGGTGATCGACAAGATCATACGCGAGAACAAAGTCACGGAATTCGAGTCATTTATTCGTAATTTTGGAGTCGATGAGTCCCTGATTGTTATTAAAGAGTCCGACGGCTCGCCTGTTCTGTATTTCAATCATCCCATGCGATGCACCCCGTTTGTCGAGGCGTGTTCTAGCGGTACAAGAACTCTGGTTAAGTTGTTCTCTGAGCTTGAGCTTAACGAGTCAGCCAGCTTTTTGTTCATAGATGAGTTTGACGCTTTTTGTCACTTTGAGATGGCAGAGAGTCTTTTGAAGCTCTTTGCTTCCAAGGCGTCTTGTCAGGTCTTGTGCTCAACTCACAACACTTCGCTTGTTAAGAATGGCGTTATGAGGCCTGACTGTGTATATCAAATCTCTGCAAAAAATGGCATTCGAACCTTGGCCGATTCCACCGATCGCGAGTTGAGGCTCGGCAACAACATTGAGAAACTTCTCCGAGCCGGAGAGTTTGAGTAGTTACGAATAGAGCGTCTGAAAAGAACGTCCTGCTCATTGTCGAAGGTGCTAAACGCGAGCCTCAGCTGATGGGGCGTTTATTTGAATCTTTTAGCCTCACGGATGATCATCAAATTGTTCCTATCGAGATCAATGTTCACGACTTTCTAAATAAGCTCTTTCAAGAATACGGTTGCGATTTTGAGGCCGTTGATCTTAAGCCCTTTGTTGCCGAGCTTCTTCCGGATAAAGATGATGCGACTGGGCTTCTCGAATCCAGTTTTACTGACACCTTGCTCATATTTGACTTAGATCCTCAGGACAATCGGCTCGATTTTAAACGGCTTGAGCTAATGCAAGACTATTACTGCGATAGCACTGATATGGTCAGCTATATATAAGCTATCCCGCGATTGAAGCATATCGTGATTTTGATTCATTGAAGTATTTCTCTCTGGATGATGCCCTTGTTTCTTCAGATGTGATTTTTGGTCAGCGATCTTACAAGGACTGGGTTGCCAGAAGGGGAGATTCACTTGCGGATATTGGACGTATTGATGGCTATGCATTTGCTTGCATTATTGCCGTCCATGCCCTGAGATCGCTTTGGTTGACGAATGGGCAGGTGACGCAAGAAATAAACGAGTATTTGGCTGATTTGGCCGAGACTGTGCTGAGCATCAATCATTCGGAGCTATTGTTCAATGAGATTGACCGTTTACAAAATGATTCGTTTTGCGCATGTTGCACCTGCCTTTTCTTTATTGCAAACTGGCCTAAGAGGTTGAATGATGTTTGGCATAAAGCGGTGATGAGAGGTTTGGGCATTCGCTTGTTTTAGGATTCCGCTCTGCAAGTCGCACGAGTTGCCCCCACATCCTCTGAAGATGTTCTTAAAACAGTTTTTAATAGTTGCACTAGACCTACATTGACAGCGTACAATACGCGTGTTTGACTATGGCAAACGATTTTGGGACGGCTATTGTCAATGTGTTTGGCATTAACCTGCCCGAGGACGACATCGATGACGAAGGTGTAATGATATCCGTCTATGCGTACCAGCCTGGTCTTCCTGTACTCAAACTACGCCAAGGGTGTTCGCGAGTCAGAGGTGGCCAAGGTACTCGCTCTCGTTGATTACTATGGCGCTTCGCTTGGTATTGCTGGGCGTAGCAGCAATCTTGCACGCAAGCTCATGCTTGAGGGCAGGCTTGTCGTTCGGGAGATTTAGGTCGCTTTGCTTTTGTCGGAAATAGGTCGGCTCTGCAAGCAGCCACTGGGGTATGATTTGCTAAACGAAAAACGAAAGCCTACTATGGGCCATAGTTTTGCAAGGGGGTTCCTTCCCAACGGAGGGCATCCCCTAGTTTTATTTAGATGGAAGCTGGAGCCGAAAAGCTGCATTGCCAATCGTCGCCTTGCTAGGTTGCTTGGCGTTACGGTAAGATGTCTCCAGTGATACAGTCGCCGCGGACTCTACGTGAGGCGGAGACAAAGAAGGGTCGTTGTTCGGTTTTCCGACAACGGCCCTTTGACGTTTTCGCGACAACTGGATGTTGTCGCGGATGCTGCGATTTACGCTTTTACTCACGATGCAGAGCCGCGTTTTCCGGAAGTGCGGGGAAAAATCGAAAACCTCTGAGCACAACCCGATTTTCGGCAACAAAACCGCAGGTCGCGGAAGCGCAAAACTGGGGTCTGGTCGGCCGATCTCGATTTTACCCCGCACTTCCGGAATCACTACGCGGAAGTATGCGGCAAATTCCGTAACCCCCGAGCACACCGCCCTTTTCGTGCAGAGAAACCGCAGGTAAAGGCGTTGCGACATCCCGGTGTGCTCGGCATGTTTAGAATTTGCCGCATACTTCCGGTTTTTGCCTCTGTGGGAGACCGTGTCCACTTATATCCTCGACTAGATAATGGACAGAACAGCCAATTCTGTTTCCATACTAAAACGCCGGCAGGGGCGAAATTGCTCCTGCCGGCGTTGGCGTGTCCACTTGTGCTGTTTTCGGCTTGCGCAGAGGCCCGTTTTGGGCCCTTACGCCTCCGTGGGCTCCACGCCCAGCTCGTTGCGGACGAGCTCGAATGCCGCGGCGATGGCCTTGTCCATGTCGTAGTACTTGTAGCCGCCCAGTCGACCGGCGAAGATCACGTCGCCCTCCTGCGCCGCCAGCTCCTCGTACTGCTTGTAGAGGGCCTCGTTCTTGGCGTCGTTGATGGGGTAGTAGGGCTCGTCGCCGGGCTTCCAGTCGGCCGGGTACTCGCGCGTGATGACGGTCCTGTCCTGCGTGCCGAACTCGAAGTGCTTGTGCTCGATGATGCGCGTGTAGGGGATCTCGCGCTCGGTGTAGTTGACCACGGCCACGCCCTGGTGGTCCTGCTCGTCGAGCGTCTCGGTCTCGAAGCGCAGGCTGCGGTACTCCAGCGTGCCCAGCTTAAAGTCGTAGAACGCGTCGCTGGGGCCGCAGTAGATCGTCTTGGCGGCGATATCGGGCTCGGTGGCGGCCAGCTCCTTGTACTCCACGCCGCAGCGCACCTCGACGCCCTCGAGCATGTTGGCGACCATCTTGGTGTAGCCGCCCATGGGGATGCCCTGGTAGCGATCGTTGAAGTAGTTGTTGTCGTAGGTAAAGCGGCAGGGGAGGCGCTTGATGATGCTCGCGGGCAGGTCGCGGCAGTCGCGGCTCCACTGCTTCTCGGTGTAGCCCTTCACGAGCGTCTCGAAGATGTCTCGGCCCACGAGGGACAGCGCCTGCTCCTCAAGGTTGGCCGGCTCGCCGATGTTCTCGGCGGCCACCTGCTCGGCGATCTTGGCGCGGGCATCGGCCGGCGTGACGACGCCCGGCCACATCTTGGCGAAGGTGTTCATGTTGAAGGGCATGTTGTACATGTTGCCGTGGAAGTTGGCGACCGGCGAGTTTACGTAGTTGTTGAACTCGGCAAAGCGGTTGACATAGTCCCAGACGTCCTTCATGGAGGTGTGGAAGATGTGGGCGCCGTAGCGGTGAACCTGGATGCCCTCGACGTCCTCGGTGTAGATGTTGCCGGCGATGTGGTCGCGGCGGTCGATGACCAGGACCGACTTGCCGGCGCGCTTGGCGGCGTTGGCGAAGACGGCGCCCGAAAGGCCGGCACCGACGACGAGGTAATCGTACTGGGACATGGATATGCTCCTTTGTATGTCAATCGAACAGTTACGTAAGTTGTGGGACAGACAAACCTGATTATTTTTTCCCATGGATTAGTGTAGCAGATGCTCTTTCAGCAGCTCCAATGCATGGGCGTAGCCCTGGAGACCTTCGCCGGTGATGGTGGCAAAGCAGGCCAGGCGGGCGTAGCTTACCTGGCGGAAGTCCTCGCGCGTCTCGACGGCACTGATGTGAACCTCGACGGCGGGGATGGCGACGGCCTTGAGGGCGTCCAGGATCGCCACGCTCGTGTGCGTGTAAGCCGCCGGGTTGATGACGATGCCGTCGACCTTGCCGAATGCCTCCTGGATCTTGTCGACGATGCTGCCCTCGTGGTTGGACTGGAAGACCTCGACCTCGTCGAAGCCCTGTGCGGCGCCGGCCTCCTTGCAGATCTGGACCAAGCGGTCGTAGTTGTCGCTGCCGTAGATGCCCGGCTCACGAATGCCGAGCATATTGAGGTTGGGTCCGTTGATGACGAGGGCTTTCATGGTTGCTTCCTTTGCGGTTGGTTAGCGTAGCCGGTCTTGTGGTCTTCGACGTTTGCCCAGATAAAACCTGCCAAAATAAACCTGTCCCTTTTTGGTAGGTTTTAGAGGGTGTCGAGGAGGGCTCGGGCGGTGTTGGCTGCGCAGTCGCGCGAGTCGATGATGTAGTCGGCCCAGGCGCGGTAGCGCGGTATGCGCTGCTCGGCCAGCTTGTCGATGCCATCGCGGGCGGTGATGGGGCGACCTTTGTGGGCGAGCTCACCGAGCTTACGGTTGAGCATCACAATCTGACTGTTCTGGTGCAGCAGCGGGTAGTTCTCGTCTCGTGTGACGACGCCACCGCCGGTGGAAAGCACCAGACCGCTGCGCTTGGAGATGTCGGCCAGGGCCGCCGTCTCCTGCTCGCGGAAGGCCGGCTCGCCGCGCTCGATGATAACGTCGGCGCAAGGCATGCCCAGACGCTCCTCGAGGGCGCGGTCCAGGTCGATGTGCTCGCGGCCGGTGAGCAGGGCGATCTGCTCACCCACGCGGGTTTTGCCCGAGCCCGGCATGCCGATCAGGGCGATGTTCTGCTCGCGGTGAGAAAGACGCTCCGTCACGTCCAGGATGCGCTCGCGGCCGGTGGCCTGGCCGGTATAGCGCTCGACGGCCTGTGCCGCCTGGGCCACAAGCATGAGCAGGCCGCCGATGCAGGGGATGCCGCGACGCTCGGCTTCGAGCATGAGCCCCGTGCGGGCGGGGTTGTAGACGATATCGATGACGCCCTCGAGTACGTCGAGGCCCTCGAGCGTGCAAGGCGCGTCGGGGCAGTGGGGGAACATGCCGGCAGGGGTGCAGTTGACGAGCAATGCGGCGTCGGACTGCCGTGCGATGTTGTCGTAGTTGACCTCGCTCGTGCGTCCCACGGGCACCACGATCGCGCCCAGGTCGCCCAGCACCATACTTGCCGTGGTGCCGGCGCCGCCGGTGGCTCCGAGCACGAGGACTTTCTTGCCGGCAATCTCCACACCCAGCTCCTCGACCAGGCACTGGAAGCCGAAGTAATCGGTGTTGTCGCCGCGCAGGCGGCCATCGGGCAGACGCGTGATCGTGTTGACGTTGCCCATGCGTTCGGCGAGCGGGCTCAGCTCGTCCAGGTAGTCCATGACGGTGCGCTTGTAGGGAATGGTCACGTTGGTGCCCTTCCACTCGTCGCCCGTCATAAAGGCCTCAAGATCCTCGGGCTCGCGCTCAAAACGCACGTACTCAAGGCCCGCGAGCTCCTTGTAGATGGTCGGGGTGTAGCTGTGGCCCAGCACGCGGCCCAGCACGCCGTAGGGGCGGGTTGTGGCGACGTCAGTCATCTAGAGCACCTCCGTGTAGCTGCCAAAGTAGGTGAAGCTCTCGCACACGTCGTCAATCGAGTCGAGCAAGTCGTCGAGGGCCTTGCTGCCAAAGGGGCAGTCCAGATCGAAGTAGAACATAAACTCAAAGTCGCGCCCGGGGATGGGGCGGCTCTCGAGCTTGATGAGGTTGATGTTGAGGGCGTAGAAGCGCTCGAGCACGCGGTAGAGGGCGCCCGGCTCGTTGGCCGTGGTGATCATGAGCGAGGTGCGGTTGGCGCCGGGGTAGACGCGCGGCTCGCGGCTGATGACGACAAAGCGCGTGTAGTTGTTGTCCGAGTCCTGAATGTTTGGCTCCAGCACCTCCAGACCGTAGAGCGCCGCGCAACTGCGCGAGGCGATGGCGGCGACGTCGGTGCGCTCGGAGTTGGCGACCATCTCGGCCGACGTGGCCGTGTTGGGGTACTTGGTGGCATGTAGGCCGTGGCCCTCGATAAAGCCGGCGCACTGGGCAATGGCCTGGCCATGGCTGTAGACCTCGCGAACATCCTGTAGCTTGGTGCCGGGCTTGACGAGCAGGTTGTGGTCGATCTTGAGGCGAAGCGAGCGCACGATGTGGAAGTCGAACTGCGCGAGCAGGTCGTAGACCGCGTTGACCGAGCCCGCGGTGGAGTTTTCGATGGGCAGTACGCCAAACTCGCAGAATCCGTCGCGCACGGCGCGCATGACACCTTCGAAGGTCTCGAAGAAGGCGATATCGGGCACGTCGAAGAGCTTGCACGCGGCGATCTGACTGTAGGCGCCCTCAACGCCCTGGCAGGCGACGCTGGCAGTCTGGGGGAAGGGCGTGTCGAAGGCCTCGGCCGTGGCGTGTGCCTTTTGCGATACCGTGATGCCCTTGAGCTCGTTGATATAGCGCTGCTGCTCGGCCTTGCTCATGCTCATAAGGAGGCGGAACAGCGTGATGGTCTGCGCCTCGTAACGCTCGGGAGCGCGGCTAGCAAGGTGGTTGAGTTTGGAGCGCTCGCGGGCGGGGTCGAAGACGGCCTTGCCCATCTCGATTTTTGATTTGGCGACCTCGGTGGCAATGTCCATGCGTTCGACAAAACTGTTGAGCAGGGTGGTATCGATGCCATCGATGGCCTGACGAATGTCAGCAAGGTCCATAGGGACCCCTTTCGTGAATGGTTATACGGGGGTAGTTAATTTGGGACGGGGCTATTTTAGCTACCCTTTGACTGTCGATGAATCGATGGGTGTCAGCGCAAATATCAACTGGCACATAGGGGTAGCTAAAATAGCCCCGTCCCAAATTAACTACCCTTGGGGTTGGTGGACTAACGCTGTGCAGCGTCTTCTAGGAGGGCGTCCCAGATGGCCAGCGCTGCGGCTGCTTCGGCCACGGGGACGGCGCGCGGGACGATGCAGGGGTCGTGGCGGCCGTGGACCGAGAGCTCGGCATTTTCCATAGCGTCCATGTCCACCGTCTGTTGCTCGCGGCCAATGGAGGGCGTGGGCTTTACGGCCATGCGCCACATGACGGGTGCGCCGGTCGATATGCCGCCCAGGATGCCGCCAGCGTTGTTGGACTCGACCTCGATCTTGCCGGTCTCGGCATCGATGCGATACGGATCGTTGTTCTCGCTGCCGCGCATGGCGGCGACGGCAAAGCCCATGCCAAACTCCACGCCCTTCACGGCGGGAATGCCAAACGCGATCTGTGCGATGCGGTTCTCGATGCCATCGAACATGGGGTCGCCGATGCCCGCGGGCAGACCGTAGATACCGCACTCCACGATGCCGCCGATGCTGTCGAGCTCGTCGCGCGCGGCCAGAATCTCCTCGCGCATGCGACCGCCAGCTGCGGCGTCAATGCAGGGCAGGTCGTTTGAAAGGATCGCCTTGCGGTCGGCCTCGCGATAGACCATGTCGTCCATGGGCAGATCGGAGATGCCACCGATCTGCGCCACGTGCGCCATCACGTTAATGCCGCGGGCCTCGAGCGCCTGCAGCGCGATGCCGCCTACGACGCATAAGGGCGCCGTCAGGCGGCCGGAGAAGTGTCCGCCGCCGGCGACGTCGTGCATGTTGTGGTATTTCACGCGCGCCGGGAAATCCGCATGGCCCGGGCGGGGCTTGCGGCGCAGCTCGGAGTAGTCCTTGGAGCGCGTGTTGGTGTTCTCGATGATCGCGGCGATTGGCGCGCCCGTGGTGTGTCCATCAATTATGCCGGCGATAATGTGGACGGCATCGGCCTCGCGGCGCTTGGTCGCGGTCTCGTCGCGACCGGGGGCGCGACGGTCCAAAAAGGCCTGTAGCTGCTCCAGGTCAACGGCGATACCTGCCGGAATGCCATCGAGCGAGCAGCCGATGGCGGGGGAGTGCGACTGGCCGAAGATGCTCAGATGCAAGACGTTGCCAAAGGTCGAGGACATGCTATTCCTCCTCGAGCGTGACCTTGCCGCCCAACAGGCGGTAGTGGTCGAAGAAATCGGGATAGGACTTGTTGACGGCCTCGGCGCCGTGGATTACGACCTCGCCGGTGGCGCGGCTTGCGGCGATGGCGGCCATCATGGCGATGCGGTGGTCGTTGTGCGAATCGACCTCGCCGCCGGTAAAGGCATCGACGCCCTTGATGATGAGGTCGTCACCGGCGATGCGCACCTGCGCGCCCAGCGCGGTGAGCTCGCGGGTGGTGGTGACCAGGCGGTCAGATTCCTTGATACGCAGGCGCGCGCAGTCACGGATGAACGTGCGGCCTTGCGCCAACGATGCCACGGCCGAGATAACGGGCACCAGGTCGGGGATGTCGTGGGCGCTCATCTCAAAGCCGGCGAGCTTGTCGGACTGGACGGTGGCGGCGTTCGTGGAGCGCACGATGCGGGCGCCAAAGCGCGAAAGCGCGGCGAGCACGTTGCGGTCGCCCTGTGCGGAGCTCAGCGACACGCCCTCGACGGTGATGGGGTCGGTGCCGATGGCGCCGGCGCACAGCCAAAAGGCGGCGTTGGACCAGTCGCCCTCGACGGCTACGCTGCCAGGCGTGCGGTACGAGCCGCTGTTCACGCGGAAGTTCGTGACCTCGGGCTGGCCGTCCTTGGCCGGAATACGCTCGACGTTGACCTCGATGCCGAAGGCCTTCATGGCCTGAATCGTCAGGTTGATGTAGGGGCGGCTCTCGATGAGGCCGGTTACCTGTACGCAGGAGGGCTGGGCCAGCAGCGGGGCCGCCAACAGTAGGCCCGAGATGTACTGCGAGCTCACGTTGCCCGGGAGCACAAAGGTGCCCGGGCGCATGCGGCCGCTCGTCTTGAGCGGAAAATCGCCCTGCCCCTGCAGGTCGCAACCGGCGGCAATGATCTCGTCCGAGAGTGGGGAGAGCGGGCGGGTGCCCAGGCGGCCCTGGCCCACGAAGGTGGCCTCCGCACCCAGCGCACAGGCGACAGGCAGCATAAAGCGCAGCGTGGAGCCGCTTTCACCGCAGTCGAGTGTGCCGCCGGCAAGGGCCTTGAGCAGGCCAAATTCAACGCTCTTCATGGTGGGGTGGACCTGGAAGCCGTCCTCGACGGTCTCGATTCGGGCGCCGAGTGCCGTAAGGCAGCGCACCGTGGCCTCGATATCGGCGCAGGTCGTGTTGCAGGTAACGTGTGTCTCGCCGTTGGCAAGTGCGGCGCAGATGATGAGGCGATGCGCCATCGACTTGGACGCGATGGCGGGAACAGTGCCCTTGAGCGGGGACGGGGTGATGCGGGCTAGCATGCGGAAACGTCTCCCTTCTGGTCGAGGCCCTCGGCAATTAAATCGTGGAAGGCGGAAAGCGGTGTGCGGTCGATGCTGCAGCGGCCAATGCCGTGCGGAATCACCAGGTCGATCGTGTCGCCGGTGCGTTTTTTATCGTGGAGCGCCTCGGCAAAGACGGCATCGGCATCTAGGTCACAGCGGGTCTTGAGGCCATGGCGGGCGCAAAGCTCCTCAATACGACCGGGCAGCGCAGCATCGCAGATGCCATGCAGGGCTGCGGCACGCGTGATGATGCCCATGCCGATCGACACGCAGTTGCCGTGTCCGAGCTCAAAGTGCTCGCAGGCCTCGACGGCGTGTCCGGCACTGTGTCCAAAGTTGAGGAGCTTGCGCTGATTGGTTTCGCGCTCGTCGGCAACGACCACGGCGCGCTTGATGTCGATATTGCGGGCGATGATGAGCGCCACACGGGCCACGTCGCGGTTGAGCAGCTCAAGCGTGAGCGGGGTCTTCTCCAGCTCGGCGAAGAGCTCCGGGTCGGCGATCACGGCGTGCTTGACGACCTCGCCGCAGCCGTCGGCGAACTGCTCGGGCGTGAGGGTGGCCAGGCATCCCACATCGGCGATGACAACACTTGGTTGCCAAAAGGCGCCGGCCAGGTTCTTGCCGGCAGCCAGGTCGATGGCCGTCTTGCCGCCGACTGACGAATCCACCATAGCGAGCAGGCTTGTGGGAATCTGCACAAACTTGCAGCCGCGCATATAGGTGGCGGCCACAAAGCCCGCCACGTCGCCCACGACGCCGCCGCCGAGCGCTATGATCACGTCGGAGCGCGAAAGCTCGTGCTCGGCCACAAACTCCAAAATGGCAACGTAGGTCTCGGCACGCTTATGAGCCTCGCCGGCCTCGAAGGTGCAGATGCTCACCTCGTAGCCTGCGGATTCGAGGCTCTGCTTAACGGGCATCTGGTAGAGGGGGCCTACGTTGGTGTCCGTCACGATGACGGCGCGGGTGCCGCCGGCGGTGGCGCGTACGAGTGGACCTGCCTGCTCCAGCAAAAACGTGCCCACATGCACCTGGTAGGGGCGTTCGGTGTCGATATCGATGGTAATCGCCATAAGCTTCGGTCCTTTCGACCTGGCGTGATAGGTGGTCTAGTGGGAGGCCTCGTCGTCGAGCGCGCGCTTGATGCGGTCGCCCTCGGCAAGGAGATTCTCCAGATAGCGCTGGTCGCGGTTCTTAAGGGCACGGCTGTAGGCGGCGAGCGAGTCGATCAGATGGTCGATCTCGAAGGCGAGCGCATCGGCGTCGTCGATCATGAGCTCGGACCACATCTGCGGATTGAGGTGCGCCACGCGGGTGAGGTCGCGATAGCTGCCGGACGAAAAGCCGTGGTGGACCTGTGCGGTCGGGCTCTTAACATAGGCGTTGGAGACGACGTGCGCGAGCTGGCTCGTAAAGGCGATGACGCGGTCGTGCTCGGCGGCGCTCGTCACGCTGAACTTGCCAAAGCCCAGGGGGCGTACCATCTCGCGCACCTGGCCCAAAAGCTCCAGCTTAAGTGCGTCGTCCACTGCGGGCGGTACAAGCACGAGCGGTGCGCCCTGGAACAGGTCGGCGCGGGAATGCGCGTAGCCCGAGAACTGCGTGCCCGCCATGGGGTGCGCGCCCACAAAGTAAAAGCCGTGCTCGTGGGCGAGCTCAAAGGCGCGCTCGCACACGATACCCTTGACGCCCACGGTGTCGATCACCACGGGGCCCATGATGGCCTCGGTGTCGGTGGCGTCGGCGAGTGCCTGGGCGTGCGCCTCGAGCCACTCGATGCAGGCCTCGGGGTAGCATGCCAGGACGATGATGTCGCACTCGCCGAGCGTCTCGTCGTTGAGCTCGCCGGCGACGGTGCCCATGCTGGCGGCCGTCATGACGTCATCATCGGGGTCCCAGGCCAGCACGCGGACGCCCGCCTGCGCATAGCCGCGGGCAAAGCTGCCGCCGATGAGGCCCAGGCCCACGATGCCGGCGCACTTGGGGCCACCTTGGTTAACGCGTGCGTTTCTCACCGTACCCATGGGCTACTCCTGAACGGTCTCTTGGCAGACGACCTCGCGGATGGCGCGGATGCGGCGCATGGTGTCGTCGAACTGGTCGGGGGTGAGGGCCTGAGCACCGTCGGACCAAGCGTGGCTCGGGTCGTCGTGGACCTCGATCTCCAGACCGTTGGCGCCGCAGGCGGTCGCGGCGAGCGCCATGGGCTCAACATAGCGCGTGTAACCGGTGGCGTGGCTGGGGTCGGCGACGACGGGCAGGTGTGACAGATGGTGCAGCACCGGCACGGCGTTGAGGTCGAAGGTGTTTCGGGTGCGGGTCTCGAAGGTGCGGATGCCGCGCTCGCACAGGATGACGTTGTCGTTGCCCTCGCTCATGATGTACTCGGCTGCCATAAGAAGCTCGTCGACGGTGCCGGACATGCCGCGCTTGAGCAGGATCGGGGTCTGCGTCTTGCCGACCTCCTTGAGCAGGGGGAAGTTCTGGGCGTTGCGAGCGCCGATCTGCATGACGTCGATCTTCTTGTCGAGGAAGACCTGCACGTCGCGCGGGTCCATGATCTCGGTGACGATCGGCATGTTGAGCTCGACGGATGCCTCGCACAGCAGGTCCAGGCCGGCGGGACCCATGCCCTGGTAGGCGTACGGAGAGGTGCGGGGCTTGTAGGCGCCGCCGCGCAGCATCGTGGCGCCGGCGGCCTTCACGCGGCGGGCGATGCGGATGAGATTCTCGCCCTCGACGGAGCACGGGCCGGCGATGACCTGGAACTGGTCGCCGCCGATCTTGACGCCGTGGCCGCAGTCGATGACGGAGTCCTCGGGGTGGAATTTGCGGTTGGCGCGCTTGAACGGCTCGGAGACGCGCTGCACGCGCTCGACGACGTCCATGGACTCGAGCAGGAACGGGTCGATCTTGGTCGTATCGCCCACCAGGCCGATGATGGTCTCGTTCTCGCCGCGCGAGACGTCGGTCTTGAGTCCCTTTTTCTCGATCCAGCTAACAATGTGGCTTACGGCCTCGTCGCTGGCGCTCTGCTTTAAAATTGCAATCATGGTGTGCCTCTCACCTCGATGGATGGCCCTTGCAAAAACGGCCCGCATCGCGAGCCGTATTATATGGTGCATGTGAGTTTATACTATCTGACTCGCTTTTGCCGTCTAAAGCGCGCCGTCGCGGCGCGTTTCCCACGTAATTGCAAAGCTTTTTCTATTATTTTGTGAGCCCGTGGCGCACTTGGGTATAATGCCTACCGTTCGCCCTATTAGCTCAGGGGATTAGAGCGTCTGCCTCCGGAGCAGAAGGCCGTTGGTTCGAATCCAACATGGGGCACCATCGAACGTAAGACCGTCCGAACCTCGCATGGTCCGGGCGGTTTTCTTATACCGACGCGACGTGATGGGACGTGGTATGGCAGCAACGGATATCGAGCGCGGACTCTCGACCGCCGAGGTCGAGGAGCGCATCGCCGCCGGTAAGATCAACCGCAACATGGAGCTCAAGACCAAGTCGGTCCGCGAGCTCATCATCGAGAACCTCTGCACGCTGTTTAACTTGATCAACGTGGTCTTGGCGATTTTGGTGTTGCTGACCGGTTCGTTTAAGAACCTGACGTTCCTGTTCGTGGTGTTCTTGAACACGGCAATTGGTGTCATCCAGTCCATGCGTTCCAAGCGGATGGTCGACAAGCTTACGCTGCTCACCTCCAAGAAGGCCATCGCGGTGCGTGACGGCGCCGAGGTGGAGCTCGACCTGGACCAGATTGTGCTCGACGATATCATTCGCCTGGGGCGCGGTGACCAGATTCCCGCCGACGCCGTGGTGGTGTCGGGCGAGGCGCTCGTTAACGAGAGCCTGCTGACGGGCGAGAGCGACCTCATTAAGAAACAGCCGGGCTCCGAGCTCATGAGCGGCAGCTTTATCGACTCGGGCCTGCTGCGCGCCCGCGTGATCCATGTCGGGGCCGATAACTACGTGGCAAAGATCAACAACGAGGCCAAGTACGTCAAAAAGGTCAATTCCGAGATCATGAACGCGCTGAATGCCATCGTGCGGTTCGCGAGCATTATCATGATTCCGCTTGGTCTGGCGCTCTTTTCCTCGAGTGTGAGCGAGCTGTGGGATGCCGCGGGATCCCCGGGCGATAGCGCGCTTTCCTGGAGCTTCTCCGAGCTGCTGGCCGGCCGTGTGCCTTCTTCGGCGCTGCTGTCCACGGTGGGTGCCCTGCTGGGCATGATTCCGCAGGGCCTGGTGCTGCTGACTTCGTCGGTGCTCGCGATTGCCACGGTGCGCCTGGCGCGTCGCAAGGTGCTGGCACAGCAGCTCTACTGCATCGAGACGCTCGCGCGCGTCGACGTTCTGTGCCTGGACAAGACGGGCACCATTACCTCGGGCCGTATGGAGGTCGAGGGCACCTACCCGCTGCCTGTTGAGGGCGTTGGCTTTGGCGCGGACGCGGACGAGGCAGCTGTTCCCGTCGAGACCACGGTGCTCGACTTCGCGCTCGCCAACGTGGCGCGTGCGACCTCGGCAGATGCCAACGAGACCTGCCAGGCGCTGCTCAACTACTACGCCGATCGTCCGGTCGAGGTGTCCGAGCCACTGTCGGTCATTCCGTTCTCGTCGTCCAAAAAGTGGAGCGGCGCGTCGTTTGCGCAGGGCTCCTATGTGATGGGCGCCGCGCAGTTTGTGCTCTCCGATCGCGCGTTTGCGCAGGTCGAGAATCGTGTGGCCGAGCTTGCCGATACCTGCCGCGTGCTCGTGGTGGCCCGTGTGGACGGCTTTACGCCCGACGGCGATATGGTGGGCGAGGCCGAGCCCGTGGGCTTTGTGACCATCCGTGACGAGATCCGTACCCCGGCGGCCGAGACTATCGGCTACTTTAACGAGCAGGGCGTGACCCTCAACGTGATCAGCGGCGACGACCCGCGTACGGTATCGTCGATCGCGCGCGTGGTGGGCGTGCCGGGCGCCGACGCTTACGTGGACGCCACGACCCTCGATACGCCTGCCAAGCTCGATGCGGCGGTGGACCGCTATCACGTCTTTGGGCGTGTGACGCCGCAGCAGAAGCGCGAGCTCGTACAGGCGCTCAAGCGCCGCGGGCACACCGTGGCCATGACGGGCGATGGCGTCAACGACGTGCTGGCGCTCAAGGAGGCCGACTGCTCCGTGGCGATGGCCGCCGGCTCCGATGCCGCGCGCAATGTGGCCGAGATCGTGCTCGTCGATAACGACTTTGCCTCGATGCCCGCTGTGGTGGCCGAGGGCCGTCGCTCTATCAATAACCTGCAGCGCTCTGCCGTGCTCTTTCTGACCAAGACGCTGTTCTCGATGGGCCTGGCGGCGCTGTGCATCGCGCTGCCGCCATATCCCTTCGAGCCCATTCAGATGACGCTCATCAACTTCTTCTGCATCGGCGCGCCGGGCTTTGTGCTGGGCCTGGAGCCCAACAACGCCCGCGTGAAGGGGTCGTTCTTGACCAACGTGCTTAAGCGTGCGCTGCCGGCGTCGATTGCGGTCATTTTGGCCGCGGTGCTCGATATCTTTGTGGCGCGCGTATTTGGCTTTAGCCAGCTTACGCTTTCGACCATGTGCCTGCTCACGTCGTGCGCGGCGAGTGTCAGTCTGATCTGGCGCATCTCGCAGCCGCTCACGCCCTTGCGCGTGGTGCTTTTCGTGTTTGTCATCGCTGGTATTTTGACGGGCGTTATCGGGTTCCCGGGGCTGCTGTCCATCGCCAACCTGTCGATGGGCCAGATGGTCATCTTGGCGGTTATCGTCGTCTTTACCTGCGCGGTGTTCTTTAAGCTTGCCACGATGATGGACTCGCTCAAGCCCCGTCGCCGTCATGCGGCTACCGGTTTTGGCCGTGGCGTGCGCGTTCGCCTGGGTCGCGGCGGCGGCAAGGTGAGCTCGACGGGATCGACCGCCGGGCGTTTTGTCAAGCGCGTTGCCGCCGATATGGCGCAGCGCCGTGAGGCGCGCACTGTCCGCGAGGCCGAGGCCCGTGCACTCGAGGGCGTGGCCCAGACCCAGCCCAAGAAAAAGAAGAGCGCCGGTGTTAAGCGCTCCCGCGTGACCAAATCGCCCCAGGGCATCAAAGTCTCGATGCCAAGCAAAAAGAAGAAGTAGTCCGCGGCTTTTAGGGATGATTTTTCTGGGACGGGGCTTTTTTGGCTGCCCTAGTTGATGACGCGATCGATTTGGCCAATAGGCGGCAGGGCAGCTAAAAAAGCCCCGTCCCAAATTAGCTACCTTAGCGATGTTGAATTGGTGCCTTGCGCTTGTGGGGCCGTGGCGATGTTATGCTCTAACCTCAATTGTTTGAATTGCTTCGGAAAGAGGATGCCGTGATCTGCCCGCATTGCCTAAAGACCATCGAGGACGGCGCCTCGTTCTGCCCCTATTGCAACGCATACGTTGGTCCGGGCGATGGCCCCGAGCATACCGAGTTCGTGTTCTGCGACGGCTGCGGCGCCCGTCTGTCCCCGCATGACCGTACCTGTCCCAAGTGCGGTCGCCCCGCGCCGGGCATCCTTTCCGAGAACGCGGCCGCATCCGACCTGGCCGCAGGGCGCACGGCCGGCTTTCCGCGCCTGACGCAGGAGCAGATCGATACCGAGGTGCCCCACGCACCGGCATCTGCCGCCGCGGTGCTCTCCGATGCAGCCGACCCCAACGAGACCTGCGTGCTGCCTGCCTTCGATAAGGACTTTGGCATCCCCAAGGTCGATATCCCCACGCCGGTGTCCCTGCGCGATGATGCCCAGCCCAAAAAGCAAAAGCCCAAGCGCAAGGCCCACCCCGACGAGGATGCCTATCACAAGCACAAGCGCCATATCCCCAAACCGCTCATCGTCATCGCGGTGCTCGCCGTCGTGTGCGGTGGTGCGTATTGGTTTGTGACTGCCGATCCCATGGGCGTCATGCCCGGCTTCTACGACCAGTTTGGCCAGGCTGCCAAGACCACCTTCCCGTCGCGCCAAAAGGGCGAGGCCGCCGAGAAAGAGTCCAAGCAAGAGGATGCGTCCGAGGCCGTTCAAAAGGAGACCGTCTTAACCGACGACCAGCTCTACACCAAGCTCGACGGCCTGTACCAGACCATCGTGTCGTACAGCGACGAGGATCAGATCGGTGGGGTCATCGATTCGTTTAATAACGGCTATCTGCGTACACCGCTCTCCACCCGCCAGGAGCTGTCGCAGAGCGCCTATGCCCTACGCGATCAGATTAAAAAGACCCAGGATGAGCTCAACAACCTCAAGGTTCAAGACGACACGGCCTATGCGGAGGACATCGATCATCTAAAGCAGCTTGCCCAGTGGATGTACGAGCGTGTCGACGTGATCTGCCAGAGCTGGGATATCTCGCTGTCCATTCCCGACGGCGAGTCGCTGAGCGCCCGTCAGAGCGAGATTCTGGCGCCCATCGCGCAAGGCGGCAACAGCGCGCTTAACCAGTACGACGCCAACGTGAGCGCATGGAAGCCGCAGCAGCGTTCGTAATTTGTTGCCCTCCGGCGGCATAACCTGCGTGCGCAATTGATGGAAGCCCGTGCTTATTGCTACAATTCGTACAAATTTGCTTTAAACGCACGAGGAAGGAACCACATGTTTGGTTTTAAGAAAGAGCTCTATACGCCCGAGTACCAGCTCGTCGGTGACGAGTGCGCGGTGATTGAGACGTCGAAGGGCACCATCAAGGTCAGGTTTGACGGTGAGGGCGCCCCCATCCATGTGGCGAACTTCTGCGAGCTTTCCACGATGGGCTTCTATGACGGCCTTAAGTTCCATCGCTATGTGCCCGGCTTTGTGATCCAGGGCGGCGACCCCAATACCCGCGATATGTCCGGCGCCGACGTCGCTGCCGGCCTTGAGGGTCCCGACGGCATGCCCGGTACCGGCGGCCCCGGCTACTGCATCAAGGGCGAGTTTGCCACCAATCCGCGCAACAGCCATGTTGACGGCGCGCTTGCCATGGCCCGCTCCATGGATCCCGATTCCGCGGGCTCGCAGTTCTACTTCTGCCTGGGTGCCCAGCATAACCTCGACTCCGGCTATACCGTCTTTGGCACCACGGTCGAGGGCCTCGACGTCATCTCGCAGCTGCGCGCCGGCGACGAGATCGCTCATGTCGAGATCGTTCACGAGTAAAGGGGACTTCCTTGAATAGCCAGCTGATCCAACAGGGCCGCGCCGCTTATCGCGCGGGTGATTTTTCCGCTGCCGCCCAGATGCTTGGCGCGGCAAAGACTCCCGACGAGATCATGGGTGAGGCCGACCATCTGCGCGGCAACGCCCTGATGCATCTGGGCATGTACGCCGAGGCCGCCGAGGCCTACGCCGCCGCCCTCAACGACGGCGCCTATGGCAAGCGCGGCGCCCTGCTCACCAACCGCGGCAAGGCACTCGCCGCGGCGGGCGACTACACCACGGCCGCCCAGGCGTTCTCTGCAGCTACCCAGGACGCCTCCTACGCCACACCGTTTAAGGCCTACCTGGGTCTGGGCAACGCGCTGTTCCAGTCGGGCGACTATGCCAACGCCGGTACCGCCTTCCGTCAGGCTGCCATCGACGGCGCCAACCCGGCTCCTGCCGCCGCCCTCGGCGATCTGGGCCGCTGCTTCATCAAGCTCGGCCGCCCCGCGGACGCCGTTGAGACCTACCGCACGGCTATCGACTTTGCCGGCCCGCGCGACGATACGCGCGCCCTCAACGCCGGCATGGGCCAAGCGCTTTCCGCCGCCGGCCGTCCCTCCGATGCGCTCGATGCCTTTAACGCCGCTACCGCCGACGGCATCTACCAGCTCACGCCCGAGCAGGCCGACGAGCTTGCCCGCGTGCACGACTCGCTTGACGCGCTTTCGGCCCAGACGGCCATGGCCACGGCTCCGGCTCCCGCGATGGACGCTCCCGCTGTCGACCCGCTCGATCCCACGGGTGCGACCGGTCAGTTTATGCCCGACCCCTCTGACACCGGCTTCTTTACGCTGTCCGAGTCCGAGATGGTCCAGCAGGACCGCAAGCAGGCCAAGGTCCGTCGTCGCCACCGCCACACGGGTCTTAAGATCTTCCTGGTGCTGCTTCTACTCATCGTGATCGCTGCCGGCGGTCTTGGCTATGCCTATACGCGCGGTATGGGCTACCCTTCGCAGGAGTCCGTCATCAGCGACCTGTTCCAGGCTGCCGGTGACGGCGATACCGCCAAGGCCGAGTCCTGCCTGGCCTCGAGCCTGTCCGAGGACGCCAAGTCGATGATCATCTCCTCGATCCCGCAGGGCGCAACCGTCTCGATCGAGGGCATGGATCAGTCCATGACCGAGACCACCGCCAAGGTGAAGGCTTCGCTGTCCAAGGGCGGCGAGCAGGAGTACACCGTTAAATTCGTGCGCTCCGACAACCATATCGGTTGGGCCGTTTCCTCCTTCGATATCGATTTCCCGGCCGCTGACAAGCAGTAGTGACCTTATGAGATTTGGCTCTGCCCGGCGCTTCACCGCAAGTGAGGTGCCGGGCTTGCGCTAGTATGATGGGCTAGTAGTCTTCCAGCAATCATCCAACACATCAGGAGTTGCGTTGTTTTCTTTGATGGATATGTTCTTCGGTAGCTATGCGGGCGATCTCGCTATCGACCTCGGTACTGCCAATACGCTCGTCTCCGTGCGCGGCAAGGACATCGTCATCCGCGAGCCCTCCGTTGTCGCTATCGACAAGAACGACGAGCGCATCCTGGCAGTCGGCATCGAGGCCAAGCGTATGCTCGGCCGCACGCCCGGCAACATCGTGGCCGTTCGCCCCCTTAAGGACGGCGTCATCGCCGACTTCGATGTCACCGAGGCCATGCTTCGGTACTTTATCGACAAGGCTTCCGAGAAGCGCTATCCGTGGACTCCGCGTCCGCGCGTCGTCGTCTGCGTTCCCTCCGGCGTCACGTCGGTCGAGAAGCGAGCCGTCTTTGAGGCTACGATCCAGGCCGGCGCTCGCCAGGCCTACCTGATCGAGGAGCCCATGGCGGCTGCCATCGGAGCCGACCTACCCGTCGAGGAGCCCACGGGCTCCATGGTCATCGATATCGGCGGCGGCACCACCGAGGTCGCCGTTATCGCTATGGGCGGTATTGTCGTGTCGCAGTCCATCCGCATTGCCGGCGACGAGTTCGACCAGGCTATCCTCACCCATGTTCGCGATGCCTACAACCTGGCTATCGGCGAGCGCACGGCCGAGGACATCAAGATCAAGGTCGGCTCCGCCGTGCCGCTCAAGGATGAGCTCGACGTCGAGGTCAACGGACGCGACGTTATCACGGGCCTGCCCAAGACCGTGCGTATCGAGAGCGAGGAGATACGTCGCGCGCTCAACAAGCCGCTCGACGAGATGGCCAAGGCCGTTAAGGACGCACTGGACGCCACGCCGCCCGATCTTGCCTCGGACCTTATGTACTACGGCATTCTGCTGACCGGCGGCGGCGCGCTGCTGCGCGGTCTCGACGTGCGCCTGCGCGATGAGACCGGTGTTTCGGTCAACGTCAGCCCCACGGCGCTCGATAACGTCGTAAACGGCTGCGCCCGCGTGCTCGAGGCCAACGCCTTTGACGGTGGCTTCGTCCAGACCAACGCTTAATTTCCAAAAGGTGGATTCCATTTGGCACGATCTTCGGGTTTCTCTCCAAATCTGAATACCAAGCGACAATCAACGGGTATGCGCCCGTTGATTGTTTTCAGTCTGATTTCGGTGTTGCTGCTCACGTTTTATATCCGTGAGGGCGAGGCCGGGCCGATTCATGCCGTGCGCTCGGGTGTGACGACGATTACCTCGCCGGTGCGCTTTGTGGGCTCGGCCGCGGCGGCTCCCTTCAACGCGATCGGCAACGTGTTCTCCAACCTCACGGCTTCGCAGGAGTCGCTCGACGACCTCAAGAAGCAAAACGAGGTGCTGACCTCTAAGGTCGCCGAGCTTTCCGAGGCTCAAAAGACTGCCGAGCGCCTGGAGGGCCTGGTCGGACTGCAATCGACCTACAACCTTAAGTCGACCGCTGCTCGTATTGTCGGTGCGTCGGGCGATGCCTGGACCTCGACCGTTACCATCGACAAGGGCTCTGCCGACGGCCTTACCATCAACATGCCCGTGACGAGTTCTGCCGGTGTTATCGGCCAGATTATCGAGGTATCGGCCAAGACCTCTACTGTGCGCCTGATCGGCGACGAGAACTCGGGCGTGTCGGCTATGGTGCAGGACACGCGCGCCCAGGGTATGCTGCAGGGCCAGCCCGATGGCACCCTGCGCCTTGAGTACGTGAGCGTCGACTCCGATGTCAAAGTGGGCGACATCATCGTGACCTCCGGCATTGGCGGCGTGTTCCCCAAGGGCCTGCCGCTCGGCACCGTTTCCTCGGTGGAGAAGTCGGCCAACGATGTGTATTACACCATTGTCGTACGCGCCCAGACCACGGCAGAGAATAATGAGGAGGTGCTCGTCATCACCTCGCTGACCGACGAGCAGTCGGCCTCGGATGAGGACGTGAGCATGGCCAACAGCACGCCGCAGGGCACCTCGCGCAACGCTGCGACCAAGACGAAGGACGGGGGTTCGGACGAGAGCTCCGACTCGTCCGAGACAACCGATTCCGGCTCGAGCGAATAGGGAGGGCGTGTCCATGGATCTACACGAGCAGGGGGCGAGCTCCCGCACGTTTGTGATCGCCGCCATCGTGTGCGTGCTGCTGCAGGCAGGCCTGGCACCGCAGATCTCCATTGCGGGCGGTCGCGTCAACTTCATGATTATCCTGGTGTGCCTGAGTGTGTTCTCGGGCGACCCCACGCGGGCTGTCGTCTGCGGTTTTTGCAGTGGCCTGTTCTATGATCTTTCCGCCGCCGTTCCGGTGGGCGTTATGTCGCTGCTGCTGACGGTGGGCAGTTTTGCCCTGGTGCACAGCGCGGCCGGTCAGACGGGCGGCTCCCCGAGCGCGCGCGGTATTACCGTGGGCGCCTTCGCACTTGCCATCAACGTGGTTTACAGCATCATCTTGCTGTTTATGGGTCTGGAGACGAGCTTTGTGGTGGCTGTTTTTGGACACGCCCTGCCGTCTTCGATCCTGACGGGCCTGGTTGCCATTCCGTTTTTGCTGTCCGGTGTCGTGCCGCAGTCCGGTTACGGATTCTCCGCACGCGGTGGTCGTCAGGCGGGCATGCGCTTCAAGCCCAAGACCCGCAAACTCAAATAGGGGAGGCCCATAGATGTCTTCCCAGATGACGGTCATCATCGCCGGTATCGTGCTGGTCGTGGCCATTGTGGTCGCGCTGGTCATCATGCGCCGCGGCGATTCCCGTTTTACCTACGATACGCAGCATGGAACGGCCCCGCGCGCCACCGAGGGTGAGGGCAATACCGCCGCGACCGCCTTCAAGGGTCGCTTCTCCATCCTCACCACCGGCGTGGGCGCGATGTTTGCCGCGCTCGCCGTCAAGCTGTGGGGTATGCAGATGGTCTCGTCGGGCTACTACGACAAGCAGGCCAAGAGCAACCAGACCCGTACCGTCACCACGCCGGCTGTGCGCGGGCGAATCCTTGATCGCAATGGCGTGGCACTTGTACAAAACCGTCCCTCGCTTGCCGTCGTCGCCTATCGCGACCTGGCCGATGACACCGTGCTGGTGCGCCATCTTGCCAATGTGCTCGGTATGCCCTATGTTGCGGTGCTGCGCAATATCCAAGACAATTCCGAGGGCGCTCAGAGCCTGCATACCATCGCGACGGACGTGCGCCGCTCCACGGTTGCCTATATCAAGGAGCATGCCGGTGAGTTCCCGGGCGTGAAGATTGCCGAGCGCACCGAGCGCCAGTACCCGTACGGCGAGACGGCCTGTCACATTTTGGGCTACACCGGTACCATCACCTCCGAACAGCTCGAGGCGCAGAATAAGAAGGCTTCGGGCGATAGCGATGGCGCAGCCGGTCAGATTACGTACCAGTCGGGCGATATCGTGGGCCAGGCGGGCGTCGAGAGCTACTACGAGAACTTGCTGCAGGGTATTCGCGGCGAGCAGACGGTGAAGGTCGATGCCTCGGGCAACGTGACCGGGCAGGCCGGCGCCGTGCCCGCCAAGGCCGGTTCCGACATTAAGCTCACGCTCGACCTCAAGATTCAGCAAGCCTGCGAGACGGCGCTTGCGGGTGCTATCGAACTCGCCAAGACCACGGGCCACAGCAATGCCGACAACGGCGCCGTTGTGTGCCTCGATCCCAACAACGGCGAGATTCTGGGCATGGCAAGTGAGCCCAAGTTTGATCCGTCCGTGTTTATCGGTGGTGTCTCCAACGACGTGTGGACCGAGCTCAACGACGACAAGGGCTCACATCCGCTGCTCAACCGCGCTATTAGCGGCCAGTACATGTCGGCCTCGACCATTAAGCCTCTCTCGGCGCTGGCCGGTCTTGAGTTTGGAACCTACACTTCAACGCAGACGACCAACTGCACGGGCTATTGGACGGGCCTGGGCAAGGCTTGGGGCAAGCGCTGCTGGCTGACGTCTGGCCACGGCATTATGACGCTGCAGTCGGGTATCGCCAACTCGTGCGACCCCGTCTTCTACGACATGGGTAAGGCATTTTTCTACAACGACCAGCACCCCGAGGGTCTGCAGGAGGTCTTTCGCCGTTGGGGGCTGGGCAAGACCTGCGGCATTGACCTGCCAAGCGAGGGTGCCGGCCGCATTCCCGATGCCGAGTGGAAAGAGTCGTACTTTACCGATGCCTCTGCCGAGGACCGCAAATGGAATGCCGGCGATATGACCAACATTGCCATCGGCCAGGGTGACATCTTGGTGACGCCCCTGCAGATGGCGTGTGCCTATATGGGTCTTGCCAACGGCGGCAAACAGTACGTGCCTCACGTGTTTTTGTCTGCCGTGTCGCGCGATGGCGACGGCGATGCCTATAAGTACAACGGCAAGGGTAAGAAGAAACGCCTGGAGGCCAAGATCAACAGCGATGCCGACTTGGCACTCGTCCGCAACGGTATGCACGACGTGATCTACACGGCCTCGACGTCGCTGGCCGCCCACTTTAGCAGCCTGACGCCGCAGGTGTACGGCAAGTCGGGCACGGGCGAGAAAAGCGGCGAGGACGAATACGCATGGTTCTGCGCCTACGCACCGGCCGATGATCCCAAGTATGTCATCGCGACTGTCCTGGAGCAGGGCGGCGGCGGCTCAGATACCGCGATGCATGTCGTGCGCGACGTGCTCGGCGTGATTTATGACGAGCCCGATACCTCATCGGCTACGGGCGATTCTTCGGTTCGATAGGAGGTTGCGATGGATTTTTCGCCGGCGGACCTGTTCCGCTCAAGCAAGACCGGCTCCCGCAGCAGCCTGGACCGCGTTAACAAGCAGCTCTCGGCCTCGCGCGGCACGTTCCGCCAGAAGGTACACATCGGTGTGCTGCTGGCTACCGTCGCGCTCGTTGCCTATGGCGCCATCATCATTTGGTCGGCCTCGCAGTTTAAGGCCGATGCCTCGTTCTCACGCCATCTGCTGGGAATCGGTATCGGGGCGGTGCTGGCAGTGCTCGTCTGGCGTACCGACCTGCGCGGTATTTCCAATTTCTCGACGGCGCTGCTCGTCATCGACCTGGTCGTGATCTTCTCGCCCAAGATTCCGGGTCTGTCCTATACGGGCGGTCTGGGCATGACGGGCTGGATCAAGATTCCCGGTATCGGCCTGACCTTCCAGCCGGTTGAGCTTGCCAAGCTCATCACCATCTTCTTTATCGCCACGCTAGGCTCGCAATACAACGGTCGCATCGATACCGTTCGCGACTACGTCAAGCTCTGCGGCATGCTGTCCATCCCGTTTTTGGCCGTCGTCGCCATGGGTGACCTGGGCTCGGGCCTGGTTGTGCTGGTCTCGGGTGCCATCGTCATCTGCATGAGCGGCGCACGCCGTGAATGGGTGCTGTCGACCTTGGCCCTGCTGGTTGGTTTGATTGCGCTCATCCTGGCGCTTGATTCGGTCTTTGATTCGCTCCTTGGCCACGACGTGCTCATCAAGCAGTATCAGATGAACCGTCTGGCAGTCTTCATCGACCCCGACAAAGCCGATTCGGATAATGCCTACAACCTACAGCAGTCGCTCATTGCCGTCGGGTCGGGTGGCTTCTTTGGTAAGGGCCTGGGCCACGCGACGCAGTCGGTCGGTGGCTTTCTACCTGAGTTTCACACCGACTTCGTCTTCGCCTTCCTGTCCGAGACCTTTGGCTTTTGCGGCTCCTTTTTGCTCCTGTGCCTCTACGTGCTGTTGATCTTCTCGACAATTCGCGTAGCCTTTAAGTGCGAGTCGCTGTTCTTGCGCTTATCGTGCGTGGGTATCGTTGGCATGTGGGCGTTCCAGACCTTCGAGAACATCGGCATGTGCATTGGCATGATGCCGATTACCGGTATTCCGCTACCGTTTATTAGCTTCGGTTCGTCGTCGATGATGATTCAGTTGCTGACGGTGGGTATCGTACAATCCATATGGCGGCATCGTTCGGGCGCCGCGTAACCGCTGGAGGGGTTTGCCATGAAGATTCCCGTAGATAAGTTGACCGGCGCTTTTAAGATGGGCGCATCTGTTAAGAAGGATTCCGATACACCGGTGCGTGTCTCGGTTTACCTGGATTCGACTGCATCCCGCTTTTTGGTCGAGACAGTGCGCGATGCCTTTGTGCCGCAGACGACCTCGGGCATTGTGCGTGTTGATCGCTTGGGGGAGGACCGTATCGTTCCCAAAGCCGATACCGATGTGGTACTGGTGCTCTCGTGTGGTTCCGATCGCTTGGAGAGCGCTGTGCAGGAGCTCGTGATCGCCGGCGCGCCCGTGTGCGTGCTTGCCGAGTCCGCCGTCGAGGTGCCGTTCGTTGAGGAATCTACGCCCATGCTCGGCGTGGTGGCGGCGATCGATAAGACCTATCTGCTCGAGACGCTTGCCCGCTGGATCCTCGATCGTACGGACAAGGAGACGGCTTTTGCCGCCAACTTTGCCTTTATGCGCATCGCGGCGGCAAATCGCATCATTACCTCGTGCGCGCTCACCAACATGGCGACGGGCGCCCTGGTGTTTTTGCCGGGTGCCGACTATCCCGTGATGGCGCTGGCGCAGGTGGGCATGCTCTTTGAGCTGGCGGCCATCTTTGGGCGCCGCATAAAGCCCGAGCGCGGCTACGAGGTCGCGGGCGTGCTCGCCGGCGGTCTGGTGATTCGCGCCGTCACCCGCGCATTGGTGAAGCAGACGCCGCACATCGGCTTTGCTGTTAAGGCGCTCACTGCTGCCGCGGGCACCTATGGCATGGGCCGTGCGCTCGTTTCGCTCTACGAGCGCGATGTCGACTACAGCCGCGCCAACGAGGTAGTCACTGCCACGTTCTCCCGCGTTCGCGATCTGGTGACCACGGTCGCCGGCGCTACCCGTCCTATAGCGTCCTACCAAGATGCATCCGATCTCGCTGCTTAGGGGTTTTCTGTTGCGCGTTCCATACCAAGACTGTTTTCATCTGATCGAGCCGCTGCTCGCCAAGGTCGAGAAGCCGAGTCGCTATATCGACCACGAGTGGGGCACGCTCTCTAAGGCCGATGCCGACTATCGCTGCTGCATGATCTATCCGGACGTGTATGAGGTCGGTCTGCCCAACCAGGGCATCGCCATTCTCTACAACATCCTTAATCAGGCCGAGGGCATCTCCTGTGAGCGAGGCTACGTGCCGTGGCCCGATATGGGCGACGCCATGCGCGAGGCGGGGATTCCGCTGCTGTCGCTCGAGGGTGCAGCGCCCGTGGCCTCGTTCGATATCGTCGGCATGCACGTGCCGCACGAGATGGCTGTGACAAACTTCCTCGAAGCGCTCGATCTCGCCGGCATTCCGCTGTTGGCTGCCGACCGTACCGAGGACGATCCCATTATCATCGCCGGTGGTCCCTCGGTGTATAACCCCGAGCCGTACGCGGCATTCTTCGATGCCATCCTCATTGGCGAGGGCGAGGAGTCGCTGCTCGAGATCTGCCAGCTGCATCGCCGCTTGCGCGACGAGGGTGTCTCGCGCGCTCAGATTGTCGAGCAGCTCGCGACGGTCGCCGGTACCTATGTGCCGTCCCTGTATGAGGTGCGTTATGACGAGCCCTGCTCGCCGCATGGCTACACCGTGCCGCGCGAAGGCAAGGACGTCCCGCCGGTGGTCTACAAGCGCGTTGTCGAGGACTTTGGTGCCACCAATCCGCTTTCTCAGTCGTGCGTGCCGTATGCGCAGCTCGTCCACGATCGCCTGTCTATCGAGATCCTGCGTGGCTGCGCCCGCGGCTGCCGTTTTTGCCAGGCGGGCATGACGTATCGTCCGGTACGCGAGCGCTCGGCCGACCAGGTCGTGTCATCGGTGATCCAGGGCTTGGAAAAAACTGGCTATGACGAGGTGTCGCTGACCTCGCTTTCAACGACCGACCACTCCTGCATCCGCGACGTGCTCGGTAGGCTCAACCGTCGTCTGGAGGACAAGGGCATTCGCGTGTCCATTCCGTCGCAGCGCCTGGATTCGTTTGGCGTTGATATGGCCGAGTCGGTCGCCGGCGAAAAGAAGGGCGGCCTGACGTTTGCGCCCGAGGCGGGCAGCCAGCGTATGCGCGACATCATCAACAAGAACGTGACCGAGGAGGACCTGGACCGCGCGGCCAAGGCGGCTTTCGAGGCCGGCTGGAACCGCATGAAGCTCTACTTCATGATGGGTCTTCCCGGCGAGCGCGACGAGGACATCGTGGCTATCGCCAACCTTGCCGATCACGTGCTGGAGCTCGGCCGCTCCGTGGTGCCCAAGGCGCGCCGCGGGTCTATCTCGGTGTCCATCTCGGTTTCGGTGTTCATCCCCAAGGCGGCAACACCCTTCCAGTGGTGCCCGCAGCTCGACTACGACGACGTCAAGCGCCGCCAGAAGCTGCTCATCACGAGCGTGCGCAACCGCGCCGTTCGCGTACACTACCACGATGCGGAGACCTCGCTTATCGAGGCTGCGCTCTCCCGTGCCGGTCGCGATATGACGCCGGTCATCATCGATGCCTGGCGTGCGGGCTCGCGCTTCGACGCCTGGGTGGAGCACTTCTCGCTCGACAACTGGAAGGAGGCCGCTGCCAAAAACGGCATCGACCTCAACGAGCTGGTGCACCTGCCCTACGAGCTGGACTGGCGCCTGCCCTGGGAGCACGTGAGCCCCGGCTGCTCGCGCGGCTTCCTCGAGCGCGAATACCGCCGTTCGCTCGAGGGCGTCACGACGCCCGACTGCACCCGCACGTCGTGCACCGGCTGCGGAATCTGTCCCACGCTCCACGCCAAGAACGTATTGATGGGTGATCGCGCATGAGTGAGCGCCTGACCGACAATTCCACGCTCTTTAGGCTGCGCGTTCGCTACGGCAAGCGTGATCGCCTTAAGTACCTGGGCCATCTGGAACTGATCCATACTATTGAGCGCATCGTGCGCCGAGCGGGCCTGCCCTATGCCGTGACGCAGGGCTTCTCGCCGCATATGCGCGTGGGCTTTTCGTCGGCGCTGCCCGTGGGCACGTCGTCGACCTGTGAGTGGTATGACCTGTTTATGACCGAGTTCGTCGCGCTTGATGAGGCCTTTGAGCGCCTGGCCGCGGCGTCCCCGGCCGATTTGACGCCCATCGAGGCCGCCTACATCGACGTGCGCACGCCGGCGCTGACGGCTCAGCTTACGCGCCTGTCATACCGCATCGACTTGCATCTGAACCCCGAAGCCCCCGTGAGCGCCGAAGAGGTGCGCGCTGCGATCGACACACTGCGCGCGGGCCATGGCATCGACTACGCGCGCGGCAAAAAGAGCAAGCGACTTGATCTGGACCATACGCTCGTTGACTATGAGCTCATGACGGGGGAGTGTGAGGACCATCTGGTGCTCATGCTCGACACCTATGCCGACAACGAGGGCTCCATGCGTCCGGAGATTTTGCTTTCTGCTGCTGATGTTTTGTTGCAGGGCTTGACCCCGGGCGTCGATGCACCTATTGTTTCCACCGGTATGCAAGACCTCGTGACCATCTGCTCCTACGATGTCGAGCGTCAGAATCAAGCATGCGAGGACGACGAGGGCCGACTCGTCAGCCCCATACCTGTGCGAACTTGTGGATTTGCTCCACATACTCGTTGACGGGGATATTATCGCCTGCTACTATATTCGGCTGTTGCACTAACTGATGCATGAAGGGCAAGTAAACATGTACGCAATCGTTAACACGGGCGGCAAGCAGTACAAGGTCGCCACCGACGATGTCATCACCGTCGAGAAGATCGAGGGCAATGAGGGCGACAAGGTCACCCTGCCGGTCATCTTCCTCAACGATGGCAAGAAGATCGTCACCGATCCCGACAAGCTGGCCAAGGCCAAGGTTACCGCTCAGATCGTTGAGCAGTTCAAGGGCGAGAAGCAGCTGGTCTTCAAGTTCCACAAGCGTAAGCGCTATCGTCGTCTGAAGGGTCACCGTCAGCAGCTCACCAAGCTGAAGATCGTGAAGGTCCAGGCTACGTCCCGCGCCAAGAAGGCTGTCAAGGCAGAGGCCGAGGCTGTTGCCGAGGCTCCCGTCGCCGAGTAGATTACACTCGTAACGAAAGAGTAGGTATACACAATGGCACACAAAAAAGGACTCGGTTCCTCCCGTAATGGCCGTGACTCCCGCGGTCAGCGCCTTGGCACGAAGCGCTTCGCCGGCCAGACGGTAACCACGGGCACGATTCTCGTCCGTCAGCACGGCACGCACATCCACCCGGGTGAGAACGTTGGCCGTGGCAAGGACGACACGCTGTTCGCGCTGGTCGACGGTACCGTTGAGTTCCACAAGGGTATCAAGCACAGGGTCAGCGTACGCCCGCTCGCGAACGCGTAATTCACCCTTCATAGAGCACATATGTGGGAGGCACTTGAGTTTTAGGATTCAAGGGTCTCCCTCTTTTTTGTAGGAGGCGATTCTGTTGTCACAGTTCACCGATATCAGCCGCATTAACGTGTGCGGCGGCGACGGCGGTGCCGGATGCATGTCGTTTAGGCGCGAGGCATTTGTCCCCAAGGGTGGCCCCGATGGTGGCGACGGCGGTCGTGGCGGCAATGTCGTCATCCAGGCCGATGCCCAGCTGTCTTCACTGATCGATTACCGCTTTAAGCATCACTTTCGTGCCGAGCGCGGTACGCACGGTCAGGGTGCCCGCCGCAACGGCAAGAGCGGCGAGGACCTGATCCTTAAGGTCCCCATGGGTACCGTGGTGCGCGAGCTCGACCCCGAGACGCAGACCCCGATGTTTGAGATTGCCGACTTGGTGCATGATGGCGAGCGCGTTGTCGTGGCGCCCGGCGGTGCCGGTGGCCTGGGCAATACGCACTTTGTGACGTCGGTGCGCCGCGCGCCCGCGTTCGCCCAGCTGGGCGAGCCGGCCGAGGAGCACTGGATTGAGCTCGAGATGAAGCTCATGGCCGATGCCGCGCTCGTGGGCTTTCCCTCGGTCGGCAAGTCCTCGCTTATCGCGCGCATGAGTGCCGCCCGACCCAAGATCGCCGACTATCCGTTTACCACGCTCGTGCCCAACCTGGGTATGGTGCGAGCCGGCGAGTACTCCTATGTCGTTGCCGACGTCCCCGGCCTTATCGAAGGTGCGAGTGAGGGCCGTGGCCTGGGCCATCAGTTCCTGCGACACATCGAGCGCACGGCACTCATCATGCACGTCGTCGATATGACGGGCGGTTTTGAGGATCGTGATCCGGTCGAGGACTATCGCATTATCAACCGTGAGCTCGAGCAGTATGGCGCCGAGCTTTCGGAGCGTCCGCAGATCGTCGTTGCCAACAAGTGCGACGCGCCGGGCACGGCTGACAAGATTGCCGACCTCAAACGCGCTGCGCTCGACGATGGACATATGTTCTTTGCCGTGTCCGCTGTGACGGGCGCCGGTCTCAACACGCTGATGCTTGCCGTGGGCGAGCAGGTGGCTAAGCTGCGCGCCGAGTTGGCGGTCTCCGATGAGCCGGTCGATCTGCGCGACGAGGAGTGGGAGCGCCGCCGCCTGCAGCGTGAGAAGCGGTTCCGCATTGTCCAGGAAGAGCCTGGTGCCTACCGCGTGGTCGGTCGCGCCATCGAGCGCATGGTTATCCAGACCGACTGGGAAAACGAGGAAGCAGTCATCTACCTGCAGCATAAGTTTGCGCGCATGGGTGTTGACGATGCGCTCGAAAAGGCCGGATGCCGTGCGGGCGACGAGGTCCGCATTTGCCAGCGCGCCTTTGACTTTGAGGGCGCCGAGGACTTCTCGGAGTTCGAGGAGGAGCTTGAGGACGCAGGCGAGGACGTTGCCGTTGAGGTTTTTGACGTAGACGATGCTGCGGACGAGGGTGTCGAGGTCGTCGATGCGGCAGAAGTCGCGGACGATGTCGAGACCCCGGAGGGCGAGTAAGTCATGTCGCTGCGCGGTGGAATTGGTCTGCCTGAGCTGCCTATCAAGGATGGTCAGGAGTTTCGGCTTGGCATTATGGGTGGCACCTTCGACCCGATTCATTACGGGCATTTGGTTACCGCCGAGCAGGCGCGCGAGTCGCTCGACTTGGACGCCGTGCTCTTTATGCCGGCCGGTTCTCCCGCCTTTAAGCTCGACAAACCGGTGACGCCTGCCGAGGACCGTTATGCCATGACGGTCCTCGCCACCGCCGCGAATCCGGCTTTTTTGGCGAGCCGTTTCGAGATCGACCGTCCGGGCGTGACCTATACGGCCGATACGCTTCATGCCCTCCGCGACTTTTACCCGCCTCAGGTAAAGCTCTACTTTATTACGGGCGCCGACGCGATTATCGATATTGTGACCTGGCATGATGCCGACCGAATCGCTGAGCTTGCCACGTTTATTGCGGCGACGCGACCGGGCTTTGATATCGATACGGCGCGTGCCCGAATTAAAGAGTCGGAGCTGCCGTTCGACGTGCGGTATATCCAGATTCCGGCGCTGGCGATCAGCTCGACGAATATTCGTAAACGAGTTGCCCGCGGCATGAGCGTGCGCTATCTTACGAGCGAGTCCGTGCTCGGCTACATTCGCAAACGCAGGCTATATGCCGATTTGGGCCAAGAAGATTTTGAGTGATGGGGGTCTACGTTGTCGGTAGAGGATCAGTTTGAGGGCGATGAGCGCGCGCTGCTCAAGCGCATTCAAGAGCTGCTCGATGTTCGCATGAAGGATAAGCGCAAGCGCTATGTGCATTCGCTGGGTGTTGCCGAGACCGCGCTTCATCTGGCCGAGGTCTACGGCGTTGACCGCTTTGATGCCGCTGCCGCCGGTCTGATTCACGACTGGGATAAGGTACTCTCCGATGACGAGCTCGTGGCCCGCGCGTTGCACTACGGCATCAAGGTTGCCGGCTCTCCGTCTGCCGCGACGCCGCTTTTGCATGGCCCGGTTGCCGCCTATGAGCTTCCGCAGCTTTTTCCCGAGCTGTCGCCGTCCGTTTTTCAGGCTGTCGACCGTCACACCGTGGGCGCCTGCGACATGACACCGCTCGATATGGTGGTCTTTGTGGCCGATGCCATCGAGCCCAACCGCCATGGTGATTATGCCCACGCGCTGCGTAAGATGGTGGGGGAGTCGACGCTTGACGAGTTGTTCTTCTCCTGTTTTGCGCAGGGCCTGGTCTACGTAATCCAGTCCGGGCGCCATCTTTATCCCACGGCTATTACGATTTACAACCATTACGCCCAGCTGCGCTAGCTCGGGTGTGACTAGAAAGAGGTATTCCATGGCCGACGAGACCATGACCGACGAGCAGATTCTTGAAGGTGTGGAGCACAAGAGCTTCGTTGCCACGTCTGACCGCACCGCCGCCTCGCTGCCCGCGAGCGGTGTCGCCGCCGAGGATGTCGCCCGCGCCGCCGCGCAGGCCGCCTACGACAAGAAGGGCGAGGACGTGCAAGTGCTCGATCTGACCGAGCTCTCCGACGTGTGCGACTACTTTGTGCTCGCCACCGGCACCAATAACCGTCAGGTCGATTCTATCGTCGACGAGATCGAGGAGAAGGTTGCCGATGCTTGCGGTGAGCACCCGTTCTCTATCGAGGGCCGCGAGCAGAAGACCTGGATGCTCATGGACTACGGCTCGGTCGTCGTTCACGTCTTCACCCCCGAGGCCCGCGACTTCTACCGTCTCGAGAAGCTCTGGGGCGACGCCCCCCAGCTCCCCCTCAACCTCCTCTAGTAGCTCATTTGGGACGGGGCTTTTTTAGCTACCCTCTACCGTTCGCCGGGCAGTTGCATCGTTCGCAGCTGCCCGGCTTTCTTTTTGCCCAAAAGTAGCTAATTTGGGACGGGGCTTTTTTAGCTACTACCTACCGTTCGCCGAACGAATAGATTTACGGTTCATTGCGTGATATATAGCTTTCTGACTCGGGTAATGTACTTGTTGTCTGTAAAGGAGGAGATGCGTATGACTCGGACCGCGCGGGAAATCTCTGTTTACGGCTATTACCATGTCGTCCAAAAGGGCTGTGGTGGTCAGTTGATATTTGAGGATGCTGATGATCGACTCTATCTGATTCGACTGATAGCTTCGAAATGCCAGAAGTTCAAAGTGGATGTCATCGCATGGTGCCTTATGGATAACCACATTCACTTGTTGCTAGATGACGGGCATGCTCATCTGAGCGATTGTATGCATTCGATTACGACGGCGTATGCCATGTATTTCAACTCTAAGACGGGCAGGAAAGGTCCTGTTTTCCAGGATCGATTTAAGAGCGTGCCGATTCTCGATGATGATCAGCTGCTCAACTGCGTTCGTTACATTCACGATAACCCTGCGAAAGCCAGAATTGGCACTGCTTCGCTCTATCGCTGGAGCAGCTTTAGCGAGTATATGGGTTATCCGGGAATTTGTAGGACTGATTGCGTGCTCGGGTTGCTCGGGAGTTCCCAGAGGTTTTTTGCATTTAGTACCTCGGGCGAGCCTAATGGCTATTGCTTCCGTTATGGCGCTCATGTGAGTGATACTGACGCGCTTGAGTTTGCGCAGGCGTTGCTCAAACCTTACGAGCCTCATCATCTCAAAGCTCTGCCCAAGGGCGTGCGTGATGACTGTATCCGTAAGCTTAAAAGCGAGGGCTTTTCGATCAAGCAGATCGTGCGTCTCACGGGCGTCGGCCACTGCACGATTCAAAAAGTCAAAGTTGAAAAGTAGCTCCTTTCAGGCGCGGTAATTATTGCTATTGTTGCCAAACCGGGCATCCGGGGTAGTCAATTTGGGACGGGGCTATTTTGGCTACCCGTTGGCTGTCGGTGAATGATTAAGGGCCGGGCCGACTCGCTTCGGATCGGGCTCTACACCAACTTTCTCGACACTACCGAAATATAGGGGTAGCTAAAATAGCCCCGTCCCAAATTGACTACCCATGCCGTGTCGGACCGAAGTCAACAAAAAGCGCCACTCCAAAATGACTATTTTTTGAAGCGGGATTGGCGGCCGAAGGATAGGGCGGTGTCGCCGAATTTGTCTCGGACGGCGTCAATGGCGACGGAGAGGTCGCGGCGGTCGCTGGATTGGGCTCCGCGGTCATCGATTTCGCAGAACAGGTCGGTTTGGATACCGCCTTGGTGGTCGAAGTCGCTCATGCCGATACCCGCTAGACGCACGTGCATGCCTTCTTGCCAGATATGGTCGAGCAGCTCGAGCGCTACGGCCACAAAGATATTCTCGTCATCGGTGGGGTGGGGCAAGCGGCGCTGTGCCGTGCGTCCGCTGCCATACGAATACTTGAGCTTGAGCGTTACCGTTCCGCCTGTCAGCCCCTGACGGCGCAGGCGGCGCCCAACCGACTCGCCGAGCAGCGCGATCGCCGCCTCAATGTCACTACGGTCGGTCAAATCCTTCGCAAAGGTGCGCTCATTGCTCACCGATTTAACTTCACGTTCCTCATCCAGGCTGGTGACCTCGGATACTTCGAGTCCCAAAGCACGTTGACGCATGTACTCGCCATTCACGCCAAAGATTGCAGCCAGGGTGGACTCTGGCGCGCGTGAAAGCTCGCCGAGCGTATAGATGCGCATGCGACGCAGTCGCTCCTCGGCCGAACGCCCGATGCCGCTCATGGCGGACACGGGCAGCGCAGCCAAAAACCGCTGTTCCGTACCGGGGCGCACAATGGTCAGGCCAAACGGCTTGTCGCGTTCGCTTGCGATCTTGGCCACGGTCTTGTTGCACCCAATGCCGATGGAGCACGTCACCCCCAGCGCCGCCACGCGATCACTGATACGCCGCGCTACCAGCAGCGGATCCTCGGGCGCAAAGCGGCCCGGCGTAATATCGATAAAGGCCTCATCAATCGACACACGCTCTACGCGTGGGGTCTCATTGGCGAGAATCGCCATGACCTGCGCGCTCACCTCACGGTAGCGATCAAAGTGTCCGTGCGTCCAAATGGCCTGCGGGCACAGGCGCCGCGCCTCGGCCGAGGCCATGGCAGAATGCACGCCAAAGCGACGTGCCTCGTACGAACACGTGGACACAACGCCGCGGGAATCGGCATCGCCACCCACGATGAGCGGCTTGCCGAGCCATTCGGGATGATCGAGCATCTCCACGCTCGCAAAAAATGCATCGAGGTCCATCAGGCCCACCGCCGGACCCGTCCAGGGCGGCGGCGTGACGCCCGCAGCATCCTCATAACCGTATGTATGTTCGCGTCTTTTCATGTCATGAGTATACCGCGCAGCTCATGTGGGGTGCGTGGATGTGCTTGCAAATGGCGAATTCTTGTCTAAGATATGGATTTGCCCTCGACTCCACCGAAGAAGTTGGTCTCACGGACTTCACCTGCCCGCGTCGATGGCGTATTATGTTCAACTGTTTGTTTGTAGTTGCAGCCTAAAGCTGCTTGGTTGGAGGAGTTTCCTTTGGCAGTCAAGATTCGCCTTGCTCGTCACGGCGCTAAGAAGCGTCCGTACTACCGTATCGTCGTCGCCGATTCCCGCGCCCCGCGTGACGGTCGTATCATCGAGGAGGTTGGCCGCTACAACCCGATGACCGCCCCCAAGACCATCAACCTCGACCTCGAGAAGATTGCTGACTGGCAGTCCAAGGGCGCTCAGCTCACCGACGCTGTCGCTGCTCTGGTCAAGGCCGCCAACGAGGGCGAGAAGACCGAGACCGTCGTCAAGAAGTCCAAGAAGCAGCTCGCCAAAGAGGCCGAGGCCGCTAAGGCTGCCGCTGAGGCCGCTGAGGGCGCCGAGGAGTAAATCGTGCCTGAGGTTGACGCTGCACAGCTCGAGGGTGAGGCAATGCTCTCAGATCGCATCGCCGATCTCGTCGAATATCTCGTTGTTCAGATCGTCGACGACCCGGATTCCGTGAGCCTCGAGGTCATCGATGGTGACGACGCCTCCACGATTGAGGTTTCGGTTGCCGAGGATGACGTCGCTAAGGTCATCGGCCGTCGTGGCCGTACCATCAAGGCTATTCGCACGCTCGCCCGTGCGCTGGCCGCTCGCCTCGACACCGCTGTCGAGGTAGAGGTTCTGGGCTAGGACCTTGAGGTCCCAGTACAAAAACATCGCCCGTGTGGTCAAGCCGCACGGAAGGAAGGGGGAGGTCCTCGCGCAGCCGCTGCGGGGGCTTCCTTCTGTATTGGAGCCGGGTATGCGTGTCGCCTTGACGCCGCCGGCGCTCAAGCGCGACCGTTTTTGCACGGTCGTGTCCGTTGCTGATACGGGCGATGGCGATCTGGTCTCGTTTGAGGGCATAGATGACTTGACGGCCGCTGAGGGCATCACCGGATGCTATGTGCTGGCCAATCGTGACGACTTCGAGCTCGATTCGCTCGACGCCGCCTTTGCCGACCTCATGGGTCGCGAGGTGGTCGACGAGCGCTTTGGCTCGCTCGGCACGATTGTCGAGATCATGTCGACGCCCGTCAACGATGTTTGGGTTGTCGAGGGTGATCGGTACGGCGAGGTGCTGATTCCCGTGATCGAGCAGGTTGTGCTCGATCTTCCCGACACAGGAGCAATTTCCGTCCACGTTATGGACGGCTTGGTCGATATGGACAAGTAGGGAGGACAGCATGCTGATTGAGACCCTTTCGGTCTTTCCCGAGATGTTTGAGCCCGTCATGTCCACGTCGATTTTGGGCCGCGCCCGCAAGGCCGGCCTTTTTGATTTTAAGGCGTATAACCTGCGCGACTGGACGCACGACCGCCATCGCACCGTCGATGACGAGCCGTATGGCGGCGGGCAGGGCATGCTCATGAAGGTCGAGCCCATTGCCGAGGCCATCGAGGCCATCGGCTCCGAGGGTCCCAAGCCCACCGTGGTGTTCTTCACCCCCTGCGGGGAGCCCTTTACGCAGCATGTGGCCGAGCGCCTGCTCAAAAGCGAGCGCCTGCTGTTTGTGTGCAGCCGTTACGAGGGCGTCGACGAGCGCGCATATGCGTATGCCGATGAGCGTCTGTCGATCGGCGACTACGTGCTCACGGGCGGCGAGCTGCCCGCTATGGTCGTGGCCGATGCCGTCGTACGGCTCATTCCCGGAGCCTTGGGCGACGAGATGAGTAACGTGGACGAGTCCTTCTCGACCGCCGAGGACGGTGGCTTGCTCGAGTACGCGCAGTACACCCGCCCCGCCGAGTTCAAAGGCGAGGGCGTGCCTCCAGTGCTTGTGAGTGGCGATCATGCTAAGGTCGATGCCTGGCGTCGCAAGAATGCCATCGAGCGCACCTGTCGCTGGCGTCCCGATCTGATCGAGACGGCGCGCCTTACGCCCCAGGAGCGTGCGTACGCGCAGGAGATTCTGGACGCTTCCTATTCGCAGAGCGAGGAGTGAGAATGGTTCCATCGCAGCATTCTGCCCTGAGGGGCGCCTTTGAGTGGATCGTGGTCGTCGCGATTGCACTGGTTGCCACCTTCTTGATTCGCTCGTTTGTGATCGAGCCCTTTGTGGTGCCTACCGGTTCCATGGAGTCCACGATCGAAATCGGCGACCAGATCCTGGCGCAAAAGGTCAGCCTCGAGCTCGGGCAGCCCGTCAAGCAGGGCGATATCGTGGTGTTCCACAACCCCGATGCCACATCCGAGCACGACGTGCTAGTAAAGCGCGTCATCGCCACGGCCGGCCAGACGGTCGACCTGCGGGACGGCAAGGTCGTCGTCGACGGCCAGGCGCTCGATGAGGACTATACGACCGGTATGAGCTGGCCGCTTTCGGTCCAAGCCCCCGCTGCCCAGGTAAGCTATCCCTACACCGTTCCCGACGGGTGCGTGTGGGTGATGGGCGACAACCGCGAAAACTCTGCTGACTCGCGCTACTTTGGTCCCGTTGATCGCTCTGATTTGATCGCCGTGGCGCTTGTGCGCTACTGGCCGCTCAACCGTATCGGCGCTATCGACTAAAAACCGCTATAGTACAGTACCTAACCGTGTAATCGTTTCGACGAGGGGATATTAGAGGCATGAACGCTTCATCGCTTTCCTTCCAAGACATCATCCTGCGCCTCCAGCAGTACTGGGGCGAGCAGGGCTGCGTCATTATGCAGCCCTATGACTCCGAGGTCGGTGCCGGTACCTTCCATACCGCGACCACGCTGCGCTCGCTCGGTCCCGCCGAGTGGCGCACCTGCTATGCACAGCCCTGCCGCCGTCCCGCCGACGGCCGCTACGGCGAGAACCCCAACCGCATGCAGCACTACTATCAGTTCCAGGTGCTCATTAAGCCCTCGCCGGTCAACGCCCAGGAGCTCTACCTGGGTTCGCTGGCCGCCATTGGCCTGGACCCCAACGACCATGACGTCCGCTTTGTCGAGGACGACTGGGAGAGCCCGACGCTCGGCGCCTGGGGCCTTGGCTGGGAGGTCTGGCTCAATGGCATGGAGGTCACGCAGTTTACGTACTTCCAGCAGGTGGGCGGCATCGAGGTCGACCCCGTGCCCGTCGAGATCACCTATGGTCTGGAGCGTATCGCCATGTACGTCCAGGGCGTCAACTCGGTCTACGACTTGGTGTGGAGCTACCTGCCCGACGGCACGCCCATGACCTACGGCGACGTGTTCCTGGAGAACGAGCGCGAGTTTAGCGCTTACAACTTTGAGGTCGCCAACGTCGAGATGATGCGTCAGAAGTTTGACGACTACGAGGCCGAGTGCCACTCCTGCCTGGAGCGTAAGCTGCCGCTGCCGGCATATGACTGCGTCATGAAGTGCAGCCATGCGTTCAACCTGCTCGATGCCCGCGGTGCGCTGTCCGCGGTCGAGCGTGCCAACTACATCCTGCGCGTCCGTGCCGTCGCCAAGGCGTGCTGCGAGGCCTATATGGCCGAGGTCGCCGGAGTCAACGAGAATGCCGACCAGGAAGGCGAGGTGGCGTAAGCCATGGCAGACGCTAAGGATTTCCTGTTTGAGATCGGTACGGAGGAAATGCCCTCTGCACCGCTGAACAATGCCGTCAAGCAGCTTGGCACCATGATCGCCAAGGGTCTTGACGAGGCCGGTCTGGCCCACGGCGAGGTCCGTGTGATCTCGAGCCCGCGTCGCCTGGCTACGCTTGTTGCCGACGTCGCCACCGCGACCGATGAGGTTCACGAGGTCAAGCGCGGCCCCGCGGCCAACATCGCCTTCGATGCCGACGGTAACGCCACCAAGGCCGCCCAGGGCTTCGCCCGCAAGTGCGGTGTGGCTGCCGAGGATCTGGTCCGTCGCGAGGACGCCGACGGCCGTGAGTACGTCTTTGCCGAGAAGAACATCCCTTCCGCCCCGGCCACCCCGATTCTGACGGCCCTGTGCGAGAAGACCATCGCCGGCCTGCAGTGGCCCAACTACCGCTCTCAGCGCTGGGGCCACGAGCACGCCACGTTCGTGCGTCCGGTCCGTTGGATCTGCTGCCTTCTGGGCGAGGACGTCGTGCCCGTGTCGTTTGCCGACGTGACGAGTGGCAACACCACGCGCGGACATCGCGTTCTGGGCCCCGGTGACCATACGGTCGCCAGCCCCGCCGTCTACGAGCAGGTGCTAGAGGACGCCGGCGTGCTCTCTGCCGAGCGTCGTCGCGAGGCTATCCTTGCCGGTATCGCCGAGGTCGAGGCTGCGCGCCCCGGCTGCCACGTCGATACGCCCAAGAAGGTCTTCGAGGAAGTCATCAACCTCTGCGAGTGGCCGACGGTGCTCGTCGGTACCTTCGATGAGGAGTTCCTCAAGGTCCCGCATGAGATCATCTGCGAGTCTATGCTCACCAACCAGCGCTACTTCCCGATCTATGACGGCGAGGGCAAGCTGACGCGTGAGTTCGTGGTCGTTTCCAACAGCAAGCCCGAGAATGCCGAGCGCGTGATCGACGGCAACGAGCGTGTCGTGCGCGCCCGCCTGGACGACGCTAAGTTCTTCTACGAGGAGGATCTGAAGATCTCTCTCGACGAGTTCCGCGAGCGCCTGGCCAAGGTCGCCTTCCAGGAGAAGCTCGGCAGCGTGCTCGCCAAGTCCGAGCGTATTGAGCAGCTCGCGCTCGCTATTGCCCGCGAGGCTCACCTGGGTGCCCACCTGGCCGCCGACGCCGGCCGCGCCGCGCACCTGTGCAAGGCCGACCTGGTCTCCAACGCCGTCGTCGAGTTCACGAGCCAGCAGGGCGTGATGGGTGGTTACTACGCCACCGCGATGGGGGAGAACGACGAGGTCGCCCACGCCATTCGCGATCACTATCGTCCCCGCTTTGCTGGCGACGAGCTGCCCGAGGGCACCGCTGGCTGCATCGTGGCCTGCGCCGACAAGCTCGATACCATTGCCGGTATCTTTGCCATCGGCGAGCCCCCGACCGGCTCTTCCGACCCGTACGCGCTGCGTCGTGCCGCCATCGGCATCATCAACATCCTGCGCGACCGTCTGCCGATCGACCCCACGTCGCTCATCGACTTTGCGCTCGAGCTCTATAGCGAGCAGGGTATTGTGTTCGACGCCGCCGAGGTCGCCCAGCAGGTTCGCGACTTCTTCCACGGCCGTTTGGTGAGCATGGCCCGCGATGAGAAGATTCCGGCCGACACCGTTGCCGCCGTTTCCGCGGTGCACATCATTGCCCCGTCGGTCTTCTTCGCCCGCTGTGCCGCCCTCGACGAGGCCCGCAAGAACGATGCCGAGACCTTCGACAACCTGGCCACCGCCTATGCCCGCGCCGCGCATATCTCCAAGCCCGAGCTGGGTGCGGAGTACGACCGCAGCCTGATGGGCGAGGTCGAGCTTGCGCTTGCCGACGCCTCCGAGGCCGCTCAGACCGCCGTCGATGCCGCTCTCGCCGCCGAGGATTATCCGGCCGCGTTTGCCGCTCTGGCCGCCCTGCGCGCGCCCATCGATCGTTTCTTCGACGAGGTTATGGTCATGGACAAGGACGAGCAGCTTCGCGATAATCGCCTTAAGCTGCTCAACCGCTTCGAGGCCGTGTTCTCCGGCATCGCCAACATCGGTGAGCTTGCCCGCAAAAAGTAAGCTAGCCTGCGCATAAGCGCAAAAGGAGCCCCGCATGAATTGCCCGGTCACCGCTCGTCCCACCGTTATTGTTATCTCCGACTCGCTCGGTGATACCGCTTGTGAGGTGGTGCTTGCGGCGTCCGGGCAATTTGATGAAGGGGCTTTTCGTCTCTTGCGCCTGCCCAAGGTGAACTCAGTGGAGCAGGTCAAGTCGTTTGTGGGTCCGCGCGTCGATGCCGACCATCGCGATATCGCCGTGTTCCACACAATTGTCGATCCGGCGCTTCGTGCTCGCGTGCTCGACTACTTGGGCATGCTGCACATTCGCTCGGTCGACCTGATCGGCCCGACGCTTGCCGTGCTGTCGTCGCTCATCGGTGTGCCTCCCAAGGGCGTTGCGGGTGTGATCCATAAGACCGATGACCGGTATTTCCACCGCATCGAGGCCATGGAGTACTTTGTTGAGCACGATGACGGACGTGGTTGCGACGATCTGTCGGGTGCCGATATCGTGCTGCTGGGCGTGTCGCGCACATCCAAGACGCCGCTGTCGATGTATTTGCCCTATCAGGGCTACAAGGTCGCCAACGTTCCGTTGGCGCACGGTATGGAGCCGCCCAAGTCGATTTACGAGGTAGACCCGATGCGGTTGTTTGGCCTGATTTCGACCGTCGACGTTATTTCTGAGATTCGCGATAGCCGCTTGGGCGACGACTATGCCCGTGCCGTCGCCGGCTCCTATGCCGAGCCCGAGAGTGTGTGCAGCGAGCTCGAGGAAGCTCGTGCCCTCATGAAGCGTCTGGGTTGCTTTGTGGTGCGCACCGACGGCAAGGCGATCGAGGAGAGTGCCTCCGAGATCATCGTTCACCTCGAAGAAATTCAAGAGGCAAGAGCCCGCCGTGCCGCCCGCCGCGCTCAACAAAGCTAGCTTATGTGGGACGGGCTTGCCTGGGTAGCTAGTTTGGGACGGGGCTATTTTAGCTACCCATAATCCGGATACGGCTTGGGGCCGAGCCACTCGTGTGGGGTAGCTAAAATAGCCCCGTCCCAAATTAGCTACCCAAAGAGAATACTTGGAAATAATGCTGATAAATGGTAAAGCGATTTATCAAATAACTTGCATTTAACCTGCGAATTTATTCTAGTGGTATCTTCATAAGGTAACCACCTTTACCTACCGTTTACCGCTAGTTTTAGCACGTTTACCAAACCGCGTATCCTCTGCTCAAGCCCATTCAAAACCCGCCGTATAGTTCCCTCACGGCCCGCATCCGGCGGGCCGATTCGTTACCACGGTCGTGCGCGAGAGCGCATGGAAGGGGAAGTATCGTGAGCGATTGCAAGAGGGTTTACCGTTTTGGAACCAATGCCCAGGGCACTTGTGTCACCGAAGGCGACAAGTCCATGAACTTCGTGCTTGGCGGCAAAGGCGCTAATCTTGCCGAGATGAGCCGTATCGGCCTGCCGGTTCCCGGTGGCTTTACCATTACCTGCCAGACCTGCGTCGAGTACTCTGGTGCCGGCAACGTCTGGCCCGAAGGCGCACTCGACGAGATCGTTGCCGCCGAGGCAGACCTCGAGGCCCGCTGCGGCAAGAAGCTCGGCGACGCCTCCGACCCGCTGCTCGTCTCAGTGCGCTCGGGCGCTCCGTTCTCCATGCCCGGCATGATGGACACGGTCCTCAACCTGGGCCTCAACGACGATTCCGTTCAGGGCCTTATCGCCCAGACGCAAAACCCGCGCTTTGCCTGGGATAGCTACCGTCGCTTTATCCAGATGTTCTCCAACGTCGTCATGGGAGTCGATGCCGACTTGTTCGAGAATGCCCTGACCCAGGCGCGCCTGGTCGCCGGCGTTCGCGTCGACTCCGAGCTTTCGGCCGAGGACCTGCAGGAGCTCGTCGAGACTTTCAAAGGCATTTTCTCCGACAACGTCGAGGCCGCCCTGTATCCCGAGCTCGAAGTCGCCGACGGCAAGCCCGTCTTCCCGCACGACCCGGAGCTCCAGCTGCGCCTCGCCATCCAGGCCGTCTTTGGTAGCTGGATGAACGAGCGCGCCTGTATCTACCGCAAGCAACACGGTATTTCCGATGGCCTTGGCACCGCCGTCAACGTCCAGGCCATGGCATTTGGCAACAAGGGCGAGACCTCGGCGACCGGCGTCGCCTTTACGCGCAACCCGGCCGACGGCACCAAGGAGTTCTACGGTGACTTTCTGGTCAACGCCCAGGGCGAGGACGTCGTCGCCGGCATCCGTAACACCGAGCCCATCGCCGACCTCAAGACCACCCCGGGCCTGGAGTCTGCAGGTGAGGAGCTTGAGCGTGTCTTCCTGACGCTTGAGGATCACTACCGCGACATGTGCGATATCGAGTTCACTATCGAGCAAGGTAAGCTTTGGATGCTCCAGACCCGCGTGGGCAAGCGTACCGCAACCGCCGCTCTGCGCATCGCTATCGAGATGGTCGAGGAAGGCCTGATCACCCGTGAGGAGGCCGTGAGCCGCATCGACCCCGCGCAGCTCGACCAGCTCCTGCACCCGCAGTTCGACTCCTCCAAGAAGTACGAGGCGCTTGCACGCGGCCTTAACGCCAGTCCCGGTGCCGCCGTGGGCGAGGTCGTGTTCTCGAGCGATGACGCCGTCGCGCGTTCTGCCGAGGGCCACAAGGTCATTCTGGTTCGCTGGGAGACCAACCCCGACGACCTGAAGGGTATGGTCGCCGCCGAGGGTATCTTGACGAGTCATGGTGGCAAGACGAGCCACGCCGCCGTTATCGCCCGTGGCATGGGTACTCCCTGCGTCTGCGGTGTCGAGCGTTTCCATATCGACGCGGCCGAGAAGGTCGTGCGTATCGAGGGCAGCGATCGCGTGCTGCACGAGGGCGACATCATCTCCATCGACGGCACTCAGGGCATCGTTGTCGATGGCGCTGTCGATTTGGTCTCCGCCGAGCTCACCGGCGACCTGGACACCATCCTGTCTTGGGCAGACGAGATTCGCCTGGAAGAGGCCGACGGTCACGCCAACCACATGCGCGTCAACGCCGACAACCCCGAGGATGCCGAGCTCGCGCTCGAGTTTGGCGCCGAGGCCATCGGTCTGTGCCGCACCGAGCACATGTTCCTGGGCGATCGCAAGAACATTATCCAGAGTTTCATCCTGTCCGACGACGAGGCCGTGAAGCAGCAGGCCCTGGCCGATCTGCTCAAGGTCCAGACTGAGGACTTCCTGTCCATGTTCAAGACCATGTCCGGCCGCGATGTGGTCGTTCGCCTGCTCGATCCGCCGCTTCATGAGTTCCTAGATAATCCTCGCGAGCTCGAGGTCGCCATCACCAAGAAGGAGGCCGCCGGCACCAGCGAGGAAGAGCTCGCCGCCCTGCGTGCCCGCCTGCGCCGCATCGACGGCATGGTCGAGTCCAACCCGATGCTCGGCCTGCGCGGCGTGCGCCTGTCCGTCGTCTTCGGTGACCTGCCGCTCATGCAGGTCCGTGCCGTGGCAACGGCTGCCGCCCGCCTTATCAAGGAAGGCGTCGACCCGCGTCCCGAGATTATGGTCCCGCTCGTTTCCATTACGGCCGAGCACGTTCAGACCCGCGAGGTCATTGAGCGCGTGATCGCCGAGGTCTCCGCCGAGGAGGGCGTCGAGCTCAACATTCCAGTGGGCACGATGCTCGAGCTGCCGCGCGCCTGCATGGTCGCTGACGAGATTGCACAGCACGCCGACTTCTTCTGCTTTGGCACCAACGATCTTACGCAGACGACTTTCGGTTTCTCGCGTGACGACGCCGAGGCCAAGTTCATTCCGCTGTACATGCACAAGAAGATCTTGAAGGACAACCCCTTCGAGACTATCGACTCGGCGGTGCTGGAGCTCGTGCGCATGGCCGTCGAGAAGGGTCGTGCCACCAACCCCGGCATGCACTTTGGCGTGTGCGGTGAGCACGGCGGCGACCCCAAGTCCATCAAGGCCCTGTTTAACGCGGCCGACGTGGACTACGTGTCCTGCTCGCCCTATCGCGTGCCCCTCGCGCGTCTGGCGGCCGCTCAGGCCAAGCTTGAAGCCAAGCGTAGCGCCTAACGTTTTTGGTTTAGACGCCTAGCGTAGCCCCCTCATGCCGTCCGTCTCGTTCGTGTGGCGGGCAGTTGTCATGCGCGGGTTTTGTCTTTTTGTCTGCGTTCAAAATTGTTCTTGCAGCAGAAACCCGCGCGTGTATACTCGAATACGTTTGTTCAACTACGTGCCGGCCAAGGTGGTACGGCACCTCTAGAAGAGTAAGGAATTGCATATGGATTACATCCGCGCAATCGAGCGTCAGCAGATCCGCGAGGACATCCCGCAGGTCCGCGTTGCCGACAACGTCAAGGTTCATTACCGCATTAAGGAAGGCGACCGCGAGCGCATCCAGGTTTTCCAGGGTGACGTCATCCGCATGGCCGGCGCCGGTGCCCGTGAGACCTTCACCGTCCGCAAGATCTCCTTCGGTGTCGGTGTTGAGCGTACCTTCCCGCTTCACAGCCCCAAGATCGCCAAGCTCGAGGTCGTCCGTCATGGTCGCGTCCGTCGCGCCAAGCTGTACTACCTCCGCGACAAGGTGGGCAAGGCTGCTCGCATCCCCGAGAAGCGCTAAGAAGATCGCAGCGTCTGTCCACTCGTTTGGACAAAAGGGTCACCTTCGGGTGGCCCTTCTTTTTATCTGATTTGCATGCAAGGAGGCCCCGATATGGCCAACATGACGAGCTCGGTTTCGGCATCGCAGGTTGCCGGCGAGCTGGCGAGCGCCACGTTTGAGGAGATTCCCGCCCTCGTGGAGCATTATCGTGAGGATCCGCGCCAGCAAGTGATCAAGGCTTGCGAGCGTGCTCTTAAGCGCCATGCCAAGGAACTTGCCGAGCGCGAGCGCGTCAACGACATGTACGAGCTGATGCACGAGCTCGGTGGGGATGGCGTGGTCGTGGGTGTCGACGAGGTGGGCCGCGGTTCGGTGGCCGGTCCTTTAACGGTGTGCGCCGTGTGCCTTCCCATGAAGCCGCGCGTCTGGGGCATCAACGATTCCAAAAAGCTCACGCCGGCACGCCGCGAGCTGCTCTCGGTGAAGATTGCCGAGGTCGCTACGGCGATTGGTTTTTGCCATATCGCGCCTTCGGATATCGATGATATGGGCATGGCCCGCGCCATCCGCGCTGCCGTCGCGGGCGCCGTGGCCGATACGGGGCTCGAGCCCGATTGCGTGCTTATGGACGGTAACCCCTTGGGTGCCGTTCCCAACGAGCGCGACGTGGTGAAGGGCGATGCCAAAATCGCCTGTATCGCCGCGGCGTCCATCATGGCCAAGGTCACGCGTGACGAGATGATGGTCGAGTACGACGCCGAGTACCCCGAGTATCATTTGGCCGAGTCGAAGGGCTACGCAAGCCCCGAGCACATCGAGGCGATTCGCAAACATGGACTTTGTCCGTTACATCGTGTGAGCTTTTGCGGAAACTTTTTGCAGACTGAGCGCCTTTTCTAGGTCAATTGTGAAGACCGGGACCTCTGGCGTTTTATAAACCTGTTGGTAGCGGGCCGTGTGCAACGTGATTGTTGCGTGCGGCCCGTTTTTTGTCGGTATTTGGTCAGCTTTTGGTTTGTTTCCGGTACTTACCCGCATGGAAGGTGCCCTCATCATCGGGGCAATGCAGCGTGCGGGAAAGGAGACCCCATGTGTGCCGCAAGCAAAAAGAGCAAGACGCAGCAACTCAAGGAGCGCTGGGAAGACGGCGAGCTCGACTGCGGGGCGATGACGCCCGAGTTTATCAAGGGGCTCAGCCCCCGCGAGCTCGGCATGCTGGGCGAGCTGATCACCATCGATTACTTTAACGAGCGTGGATACACCTTGTTGGAGCAGGGCTATCGTTGCATTGAAGGCGAAGCCGATCTGGTGCTGCTCGATGAGCTCGACGATGTCGTGGTGATGGCCGAGGTCAAGACGAGACGCGTCGCCCTTGATTGCACCACGCGGGTCTTTCCCGAGGAGGCCGTGGACGCCCAGAAGCAGCGTCGGTATCGCCGTATCGCAAGTTGCTATCTCATGGAGCACTATCCGCTCAGGTCGATTCGCTTCGATGCTGTGGGCGTCACCATCCGCGGCGGGCATATCGCCGAGATCGAGCACCAGTACAATGCGTTCGATTGGCAGGTGTCGTGATGGCGTTCGAGACGTTTGCCGTACACGCGGCCTGCATCCGCGGCGTCGAGGCGATTCCCGTCACCGTCGAGGTCTCGCTTGCCGGTGGCGTTCCGGGCATCCAGATGCTCGGCATTCCGAGTATGGAGGTGATGGAGTCGCGCGGGCGTATCCGGTGCGCCATGCGCTCGGCCGGCTTCGAGATCCCTCGGTCTGGCATTACCGTCAACCTGGCACCCGGCGATATCCGTAAAACCGGCAGCGGTTTTGACCTGCCGATTGCCATCGCGGTTCTGGCGGCCGATGAGCAGATTCCCCGTGACAACCTCGATCGCTGCCTTATCGCAGGTGAGCTTGGTCTGGACGGTACCGTGCTGCCCGTCAAGGGCGAGGTGGCGTTTCAGCTGTTGGCGCGCGATATGGGGCTTTCCTTTATCGCCGGTAGGTCCGATCAGCATGTCCCGCTTGCGGGCGTTGACTGCGGGTTCATCGATCATCTATTTCAGCTTGCCCATGGCATGGGGGATGCCGCACGGCGTTACCTGGATTCCGATGGCGTCGAGGCGACCTTTGAGCCAGCGCTCGATTATGCCGACGTGCTGGGGCAGGAGGTCGCCAAGCGCGGCATGGCGCTTGCGGCCGCCGGCGAGCTCGGCCTGCTCATGATCGGCTCGCCCGGTTCGGGCAAGACCATGCTTGCGCGGCGCATGACGGGCATTTTGCCCGAGCTTTCTCTCCAAGATCAGCAAGAGGCGCTGTGCATCCATTCGGTCTTGGGCGAGAACATCGATGGCCTGCTTGCGGGGCATCGGCCTTTCCGCAGTCCGCATCACAGCATTTCGACCGCGGGATTCATCGGCGGCGGACGTCCGGTGCATCCGGGCGAAATTAGCCTGGCTCATGGCGGCGTGCTCTTTTTGGACGAGCTCGCCGAGTTTCCCACCGGCGTGCTGCAGACGCTGCGTCAGCCCATCGAGCGTGGGTACGTGAGGATCGTGCGCGTTGACGGGGCCTTTACGTTCCCGTCGCGCTTTCAGCTGCTAGCCGCGAGCAATCCCTGCCCCTGCGGGTTTTTGGGCGACCGCGAAGTGCCGTGTCGCTGTTCCGCGTCGATGGTCGAGCGCTATCGGGGCAAGTTGCGCGGTCCTTTGGCTGATCGTATCGACATGATGATCGACGTGACCCGCCCCGATCCTCAGGTGATCATTGAGGGCGCGGAGGGTATGTCATCGGCTGAACTGCGCGATTACGTCGTGCGTGGGCGCGCCTTTCGCGCCTGGCGTGAATCCCGTATGGACGATGCAGACACCGAGGCCGAGGAAGATGAGTCGCGGTCCATTGACGGCGTCGTCTCGACCTTTGGGCTTGATGAGGCCGCCGAGAAATGCGTGCTTGGCCTGTCGAAGCGCACGCATCTCACGGGTCGCGGCATCGTACGCCTGGTACGCATCGCGCGCACGATCGCCGATGTTGCCGAAAGCGAACGGGTGATGCAGGATCACGTGCTCGAGGCGGCGATGTACCAGGGAAGGAGGGACCAATGATGGCCGAGGGGACTTATCAGTTGCATCCCGGTGATGTGTTGTATCCCGAGACCGTTTTAGAGCTTTCTGATGTACCCCAGACGCTCTATGTGCGCGGCAACGCCGAGGTGCTTTCGACGCCCGCGCTCTCCATCATCGGCGCGCGCAAGGCATCGCCGTACGGTCTCGCCGTGGCAGAACTTGCGGCCAAGGTGGCGGTTGAGGCGGGGGTGACGGTGGTCTCGGGCGGTGCGGTCGGCTGCGACCAGGCGTCGGGCTGGGCTGCGGTCAACGCCGGGGGCAAACACGTCGTGGTACTGGGTACCGGCGCCGATGTTGTCTATCCGCGCTCGAGTGCCGGGCTCATCACGCGCACACTCGATACGGGCGGCGCGGTCGTTTCGATTTCGCCGTGGGGTATGGGGCCGCGTAAGTTCGCCTTTCCGCGGCGCAATCGCGTTATCGCCGCCTTGTCGCAGGCGCTCTTTGTTTCCGAGGCTGGCATGCCCTCGGGTACGTTCTCCACGGCGGAAGCCGCTATGGACTTGGGTCGAGAGCTCCTTGCAGTGCCGGGCTCCATCCTATCGCCCGAGTCGCGTGGCACGAATTACCTCATTGCGAATGGTGCCTGCTGCATCATCGACGAGGAATCAATCGAGATGGCCATCTCGCGCATCTACGGCACGCTGCGCTACTCGCGTCCCGATGCGCCCGGTATTGCCGATCTGGACCCCACGCAGCAGGCCGTGATGCACGCGCTTATCGCCTCGCCGCTCAAGGTCGACGACATTGCCGCGCTCGTCTCGCTTGATGCTGTCGGCGTGCTCAAGCTCTTGGGCTCGCTCGAGCTCGAGGGCCTTATCGAGCGCATGATGGATGGAAGGTATGCGCCCTCAAAGTTTGCGCTTCACGCCCAGACGCCCTTCGGTCACAATGGAAAGCGTGTCAATTAGAAAGGTGTTTGCAGATGCAGTTCGATCAGGTGACGGTTATCGGTGGCGGTCTGGCGGGTTCGGAATGTGCGATCCAGCTGGCAGATCGCGGGTTTGCCGTAAAGCTGTGCGAGATGCGCCCCCGGGTGAGCTCTCCGGCCCACCATACCGATCACTTGGCCGAGCTCGTCTGCTCAAATTCGTTTAAGTCAACCCGTCCGGATTCCGCTGCTGGCCTGCTAAAGGCCGAGCTCGAGCGCATGGGTTCGGTGCTGCTCGATTGCGCCCATCGTGCGGCCGTTCCCGCTGGCGGTGCCCTGGCGGTCGACCGCGTTACGTTTTCCGAGCTTGTCGAGGCCGAGGTTGCCGCCCGACCCAATATCGAGGTCGTGCACGGCGAGGTCACGCAGATTCCCGAGGGCCACGTGGTCATTGCCGCGGGCCCGCTGTGTTCACCGGCATTGAGCGAAGAGGTCATGAAGCTCGTCGGTGGCGACGCCTTGGCGTTCTTTGACGCTGCCGCGCCAATCGTCGATGCCTCCACGCTCGATATGGACGTGCTGTTCTCGCAGTCGCGCTACGAGGAGCAGGGGAGTGGCGACTATCTCAACGCTCCGCTCAGCAAGGAGGAGTACGAGGCCTTTATCGAGGCGCTCACCACCGCCGACCGCGTGGTGCTCAATGACTTTGAGGGCGGCGACCTCTTCCAGGCCTGTCAGCCCGCCGAGGAAGTCGCCCGCACCGGCAAGGACGCTATCCGCTTTGGCGCCATGAAGCCCGTCGGCCTCACCGACCCGCGAACCGGTCGTCGTCCCTGGGCGGCGATTCAGCTGCGTGCCGAGAACAAGGAGAAGACCGCCTATAACCTGGTAGGGTTCCAGACTAATCTGACCTTTGGCGAGCAAAAGCGTGTCTTCCATATGGTTCCCGGTTTGCAGAATGCCGAGTTCTTCCGCTATGGCGTCATGCACCGCAATACCTTTGTCGATGCGCCGCATGTTCTTGACGGCACCTTTGCCGTGCCTGGCACGGGCGTGCGCCTCGCCGGTCAGATCACCGGCACCGAGGGGTACATGGAAGCGGTGGCGACCGGTCTGCTTGCTGCACTTAACACCTATGCCGAGGCTATCGATGCGGCTTCTGTGGAGCTTCCTCGCGTGGGCGCCCTGGGTGCGCTCGTGGGCTATGCGACCGATCCGGCAACCGTGGGCTACCAGCCCATGCATGTCAATTTTGGCCTGGTACCGCCGCTCGAGGACGGCAAGCGCCGCAGTAAGCGCGACCGCTACCAGGCTTATGCGGATCGCGCCCTCGAGGCCCTCGACGTCTACTTGGCTACGCGTTCCGACTTGTTTGGAGGCGACCGGTCATAGCCTTTGACCTGTACGATACCGTCGACTCGTTTATCGCCTACATCGCCCGTGTCGAGGGGCTCTCTCCCAATACGGTGACTGCCTATGGATCGCGGTTGGAGCGCTTTGCTGCCTGGTGCGAGCGTACGGGTGTCGATGCGCGTATGGCCGATGTGCGTACCGTCCGCGCGTATTTGGCCGAGTTTTCGCGCGAGCAGGTGGCGCCTCGCACCCTTGCGGCACATTTGTCGGCTATTCGGTCACTCTATCGTTGGATGGCTGCCGAGGGAATCGTGGAGGGTGATGCGGTCTCGGCGATTTCCTCGCCCAAGCTGCCGCGCGACCTGCCCGGTGCGCTGACGACCCAGCAGGTCGAGGCACTGCTCCAAGCCCCCGACACCGCAACGCCCGCTGGATTGCGCGATGCGACGATGCTCGAGCTTCTTTATGCATCCGGCGCGCGCATCTCAGAGCTTGCGGCGCTCAATGTTGAATCCATCTCATGGTCCGAGCGCACGCTGCGGCTATGGGGCAAGGGGAGCAAGGAGCGTATCGTTCCTCTGTATCGTCGCGCACTCGAGGCGACGCGCACCTATGTCGAGGAGGGGAGACCGGCGCTGCTCGCGCAGGCAAAGCGTCGCGATGCCGCAGCCGGCCTGCATCCGCTGTTGATATCTGTGCGCGGCAACCGCATGAGTGCCGCCATGCTCAGGCGACGGTTCCATATGTTGGCGACGCTCGCCGGCATTCCGGCCGACATCGCGCCGCATGCGATGCGTCATACGTTTGCGACCGATCTGCTTGAGGGCGGCGCGGACCTTCGTTCGGTTCAAGAGTTGCTGGGACATGCGAGCCTGTCCACGACGCAGATCTACACGCATCTCACGTCCGACCGGCTTAAGCGCGCCGTGGCCCAGGCCCATCCCCGGGGCGAGTAAGCTGGGCGGCTCGCGTTACGCTTGGGTGTGTGGTTTTGATTGCGGGTTGGCAGGAAGAGGTAATCCTGCTATCATTCATCGGGTTGCTTCACGGCAACAGGTTTTTATCACGCACGCGCGGCTACTTCATACCGTGGTGCCCGGGCTTTGGTAGCACATGTCCGGGTTGGTTTTGGAGGATGACCCCGCGCGGAGGCAAACCACAGGAGGTTTTACATGGCTACCAAGATTAATATCCGCACCCTGCTCGAGGCCGGCTGCCACTTCGGTCACCAGACCCGTCGCTGGAATCCCAAGATGAAGCCGTTCATCTTCGGTGAGCGCAACGGCATCTACATCCTCGACCTCAAGCAGACCATCCTCGACGCCGATCAGGCCTACACCTTCGTCAAGAACGTCGCCAAGGGTGGCAACGTGCTGTTCGTCGGCACCAAGAAGCAGGCTCAGGAGGCCGTTAAGAACGCCGCTGAGCGCGCCAACATGCCTTACATCAACCAGCGTTGGCTCGGCGGCATGCTGACCAACTTCGTCACCATCCGCTCCCGCATCAACCGCATGGAGGAGCTCGAGGCCATGGTCGAGGACGGCCGCATGGCAGTGCTCCCCAAGAAGGAGCAGGCTGTGCTCGGTAAGGAGCTCACCAAGCTCCAGACCAACCTCGGTGGCGCCCGCGACATGAAGGGTCTGCCCCAGGCTCTCTTCGTCATCGACACCAAGCGCGAGGAGAACGCCATCAAGGAGGCTCAGCGCCTGAACATCCCCGTCGTCGCCCTGATCGACACCAACTCCGATCCTGACGAGGTCGAGTACGGCATCCCCTGCAACGATGACGCTATCTCCGCTGTCACCCTTATGTGTGAGCTCATGGCTGACGCCTGCCTCGCTGGCTCCGGCAAGGAACAGGTCTCCGAGGCCGAGATGGCCGCTGAGCCCAAGGCCGAGTAAATCAGTCTTAGTTCATTCTTTTTCATCTCTTTGAAAGGAACCACAATGGCCCAGATTACCGCCGCTATGGTCAAGCAGCTCCGCGAGATGACCGACTCCCCGATGATGGAGTGCAAGAAGGCTCTCGTCGAGGCTGACGGCGACATGGACGCCGCTGTCGACGTTCTGCGCAAGAACGGCCTCGCCAAGGCTGCCAAGAAGGCTGGCCGTGAGACCAACGAGGGCGCTGTCGCCGCGTTCGTCTCCGAGGACGGCAAGTCCGGCGCTCTGCTCGAGCTCTCCTGCGAGACCGACTTCGTCGGCTCCAACGCCAAGTTCACCGGCTTTGCTTCCAAGGTCGCTGAGGTTGTCGCTACCACCGAGCCCGCTGACGTCGACGCTCTGCTCGAGAAGCCGATGGGCGAGGAGACCGTTTCCTCCGAGCTCACCGAGATGATTCATATCATGGGCGAGAACATGAAGATCTCCCGTTTCGCCGCCCGCAAGGCCGAGAACGGCGCTCTCGCTTCTTACATCCACATGGGTGGTAAGATCGGCGTGCTCGTCGAGTTCGCTTTTGAGAAGGCCGAGACCGCTCAGGCTGAGTCCTTCAAGACTTTTGCTCATGACGTTGCCCTTCAGGTTGCCGCCGTCGCCCCGATCTGCGCTACCCGCGATCAGGTTCCGGCCGAGACCGTCGAGCACGAGAAGCAGATCTACATGGCTCAGGCTGCCGAGTCCGGCAAGCCCGAGGCTATCCAGGAGAAGATGGCTGTTGGCCGTCTGGAGAAGTTCTACAAGCAGTCCGTGCTCACCGAGCAGGAGTTCATCAAGGACAGCTCCCTCACCATCAAGAAGTACGCTGAGCAGGTCTCCAAGGAGCTCGGTGACACCATTACCGTCGTTGCCTTTGACCGTCTGGTCCGTGGCGAGTAAATAGGCTCTTGTAGCTGGCAATGAGCAGGCTGTGGGTTTTACTCACAGCCTGCTTTTTCATGGCTCCCCGTTGAGCCTTTGATATTATGTTGTGAGTCAAATTAAAGGAGGATCGCTTTGTCCGACATCCGATATAAACGCGTGCTTCTGAAGCTCTCCGGCGAAGCGCTGATGGGCGATGGCAACTACGGCATCGACCCCAAGGTTACCGATCATCTTGCCAAGCAGGTCAAGGAGCTGCTCGCCTTTGGTCATGAGGTCGGCGTCGTTGTCGGCGGCGGCAACATTTTCCGCGGCATGGCCGGTGCTGCCGGTGGTATGGAGCGCGCCCAGGCCGATTACATGGGCATGCTCGCTACCGTTATGAATGCGCTTGCCCTGCAGGATGCCTTCGAGCACAACGATGTTCCCTGCCGCGTGATGAGCGCTATCCAGATGAACGAGATCTGCGAGCCCTATATTCGCCGCCGTGCCATCAACCATCTGTCCAAGGGCAACGTCGTTATCTTCGCCGCCGGATCGGGTAATCCGTACTTTACGACTGACACCGCTGCGTCCCTTCGCGCCTGCGAGATCGGTGCCGAGATTCTGATTAAAGCCACCAAGGTTGATGGCATCTACGACAAGGATCCCGTCAAGTGCGCCGACGCCGTCCGATTTGACAAGATCACCTATCACGAGGTGCTCGTTCGCGGCCTGCAGGTTATGGATTCCACGGCTACGGCTCTTTGCCAGGACAACCGTATGCCCATTTTGGTCCTCAACATCGATGGCGAGGACACCGTCAAGCGCGCGCTCGCGGGTGAGCCCGTCGGCACGCTCGTCTATCAGGAGGATTAAGCATGGCAGAGAATATCACCGCCCACATGGACAAGTCACTCGAGTCCCTCAAGCACAACTTCTCCAAGGTCCGCACTGGCCGCGCTAACGCCAACATCCTGTCCGACATCACCGTCGACTACTACGGTGTTCCCACGCCCGTCACGCAGGTTGCCGCCGTTAAGACCCCCGAGGCCCACATGCTGCTTATCGAGCCGTGGGACAAGGCACTCATCAATGCCATCGTCAAGGCCATCGGTGCCTCCGACCTGGGCATTACCCCCAATTCCGATGGTACCGTCGTGCGTCTGCCGTTCCCGGCTCCCACCGAGGAGCGTCGTCGCGAGCTCGTTAAGGAGTGCCGCGAGTACGCCGAGCAGGCCAAGGTCTCCATCCGCAACATCCGCCGCGACTTTAACAATAAGCTCGAGCGCGACGAGGAGCTCACCGAGGACGATGTGCGCCGCGAGCAGGCCAAGGTCCAGAAGCATACCGATGAGTATGTTGCCAAGGTCGAGGAGCTTCTGAAGGAAAAAGAAGCCGAGGTCATGGAGATCTAAGGTGCAATACGACGAGCATAAACTGGTCGAGTACTTTGCCGACGCCCCTGCGGGCGTCGGTTTTTCCGACCTTGACCTCAATAACATTCCGCACCATATTTCGTGCATCATGGACGGCAACGGCCGTTGGGCCACGGCGCGCGGTCTTGCCCGTACCGAAGGCCACAAGGCCGGCATCGTCTCGCTGCGCGAGATCATTACCGCCTGCGTGCGCCTGGGCGTCGACGTTCTTTCGGCCTATGCGTTTTCGACCGAAAACTGGAATCGCCCGCAGCACGAAGTCAACGTTCTGATGCACCTGTTTGCCAAGACGTTTATCGATGAGCTGCCGCTGCTTAAGCGCGAGAATGTTCGCGTTGTCTTTTTGGGCGATATTTCCGCGCTGCCCAAGAAGACCCGCGACGTCTTTGAGCGCGGCCTTGCCGAGTGCGCCGACCATACCGGTATGACGCTGGCGCTGGCCGTTAACTACGGTGCCCGTGCCGAGATCTCCCGCGCTGTCCGTCAGATCGCGCTCGATGCCGCCGCCGGTAAGATCGATCCTGCCGCAATTGATGACGACATGGTGGCTTCGCACCTGTACACCGCCGGTCTTCCCGATCCGGAGCTCGTGATTCGCACTTCTGGCGAGTTGCGTCTTTCGAACTATCTGCTGTGGCAGGTTGCCTATTCCGAGTTCTATGTCACCGATACCTATTGGCCCGATTTTGATCGTTGGGGCCTTGTCGACGCCATTTTGGCCTTCCAGGGTCGCGACCGTAGATTTGGTGGACTGAGTAAGACCGAGGAGGCTTAATCGTGTCCGAACGTCCCAAGGTATCCGCTCCCAAGGTTCCTACTTCCGCGACGCCCGCGCGTAAGGCTGCCACTACGGGAGCGCCTGCAGCGAAGAGTGGCTCCGGTTCGTGGCTGGCGGGCTTCATCACCCGTGCCGCCGCCGGTATCGTCTATGCCGTTGTCTTTATCCTGTGCCTGGTTTTGGGCATTGTTCCCACGGCCATCTTCGTGTCCGTCATGAGCGGTCTGTGCTGCTATGAGTTCTTCCGCATGACGAGGCTCGACGGCAAGGTTGCCAACGAGCGCCTTGGTATCGCTGCCGCCGTGCTCTTTCCGCTCTCGGCACTGGGCGATTCGCTGCTGTTGAACGCCCTGCTTTTCGCTTTGATGCTTGCGGTTGGTATCTGGTATGTCTGGTCTCCGCGCACTCGCATCTCTGACGTTGCCGTGACGCTCATGGGTCCTATCTACACTGGCTTTATGCTGTCGGCTATCGTGCTGCTGCGCGATGCCGTGCCCGGTTTTGCCGGCGCCCTGCTTTCGGTGGGCGTTTGCGCGTCCCTTTGGGTCTCCGACTCGTTTGCCTACATCGTGGGCAGCCGCATCGGCAAACATAAGATGGTCCCCAAGATCTCTCCCAAAAAGAGCTGGGAAGGCTTTGTCGGCGGCATTTTGGGCTCTGTCTTGATCTGGCTCATCCTGTGGGCAACGCACTTCTATAAGCTGAGCCTGCCCTATGCACTGCTGTGCGGCGTGGTCGTTTCCATCCTGGGCGTTATCGGCGACCTCATCGAGTCGCGTATCAAGCGCGGTGTGGGCGTCAAAGATTCCGGCAATCTCATCCCGGGCCACGGCGGCATGCTCGACCGCAGCGATTCGCTTATCTTTGGCTGCATTACCGCGCAGCTGCTGCTGATGATCGGAGGCGTGCTGTAATGGCGTATCAGACCACCTACGGTCCCGATGGGCGTCTTCGCGTTGCCATTCTGGGCTGTACGGGTTCTATCGGCACTCAGGCGCTTGACGTGTGCCGTCAGCATGCCGATCGCCTGCAGGTGACGGCGCTGTCCGTTAACTCCAGCACCCCCGAGCTCGTTGCCGCCGCCCGTGAGTTCTCGGTTTCGGCGGTTGCCGTGGCGGACGTCTCCCATGGCGTCGACGCGGTACTGCAGGAATTGCCCGAGGGCACGGAGCTCGGCGTTGGCGCGCAGGCCGTGTGCGAGCTCGCATGCCGCGATGATGTCGACTGCGTGCTCGTGGCCATCGTGGGCGCTGCCGGTCTCGAGGCGAGCCATGCTGCCCTGACCTCGAACAAGCGTCTTGCCCTGGCCAACAAGGAGTCGCTCGTCGTCGGTGGCGATCTGCTGATGCCGTTGGCACAGCCGGGTCAGCTTATCCCGGTTGACTCCGAGCATTCTGCCATCTACCAGTGCTATCTGGGCGAGAATCCGCGCGAGGCTCACTGCATTTGGCTTACCTGCTCGGGCGGACCGTTCTTTGGCCGCACTCGTGACGAGCTCGATCGCGTGACGCGCGCCGATGCCCTGGCGCATCCTACGTGGGCCATGGGCGCCAAGATCACGATTGACTCCGCCACCCTCATGAACAAAGGCCTGGAGCGTATCGAGGCCATGCATCTGTTTGGCTGCGATCTCGATTTCATTAACGTGGTCGTGCAGCGCCAGTCCAAGATTCACTCCATGGTCGAGTTTTCCGATGGCTCTGTGATGGCGCATCTCGGTGCCTCCGACATGCGCATTCCCATCCAGTTTGCCTTCTCGTATCCTGAGCGTTGGGATACGCCGGCTCCGCGTATCGATTTCCGCGACTTGGGGCAGCTTACCTTTGACGCGGCCGATATGGATACCTTCCGCTGCCTCGCGCTGGCCGAACGTGCCGGCAAGACGGGCGGCACCATGCCGTGCGTGCTCAATGCCGCCAACGAGGTCGCCGTCGATGCCTTCCTGCATGATGGCTGCAGTTTTACCGATATCGACCGCATTGTGGAATCCTGCATGGATGCTCACGATGCGCAGACGGTCGATTCGTTTGAACAGCTTCGCGACATCGATGGCTGGGCGCGTGAAAAGGCCGCGCAGGCGCTCGCCGCAACCTGTTCTTAACCCATAAGGATTGCTTTTTCGTTTTATGGATACTGTTCTGAGCGTTTTCTCATCGGTCTTTTGGGGCCTGCTGATGCTTTCCGTCCTCGTGTTTTTGCACGAGGGCGGCCACTTTTTGGCGGCGCGTGCCTGTGGCGTCCGGGTGACTGAGTTCTTTTTGGGCCTGCCGTGTCGCTTTGATATCCACCACACGTCTCGCCGTATCGGCACCAAGTTTGGTGTGACCCCGCTGCTGCTGGGTGGGTATGCTGCCATTTGCGGCATGGACCCGACCGATGTTTCGTGTGCCGGCCGCGTGCTCGCGGCCATCTATCGCCACGGCCGGGTGACGGTGGCCGATCTTGCCGTCGAGCTCGAGCTGTCTGAGGAGGATGTGCTCGAGGCCTGTGCTTTGCTGTTGGGCTGGGGCTCCATCGCTCCTTGGTATGAAGAAGGGGAAAAGCCTTCGCCCAGTTACTATCCCACCAAATACCAGACCCTGCCTCGTGACGCGGCGGGTTATACCACCTTTGACGGCCGTCGGTTCGATCGCGAGCACGCGACTGCCGAGGGCGATGTATGGGAACTGCCGTGCGGCGAGGCCGAATTCCTTGCACGCGAGCGCTCGCATACCTATTTGGGCCAGGGCTTTGGTAAACGTGCCTTTATGCTGCTTGCGGGCATTATCGTCAATATCCTGACGGGCTTTTTGCTCCTTATGAGCATCTATTCCATCGCGGGCGTCACCATGCCGGTGGATACCAATGTGATCGGCCAGGTTGACGAAGGCTCGATTGCAGCCGCGGCGGGAATCGAGGACGGCGACGCGATCCTTTCGGTCGACGGAGTATCGTGCTCTACTTGGATGGACGTTTACGATGCCATCGGCAAGGCTGCCGGTAAGGACGATATTGCCATTGAGTACGAGCGTGACGGCAGGCAGCATTCGACCACAGTTGCGCGCAAAAAGAACGAGCGTCTAGGTGTGTATGCCTCTACGCAGGTGGTCCGCTTAGACCCTATCACGTCGGCTCGCCTTTCGTTCTCCTATGTCGTGCAGACAGCGGAGGGCGTGATGCGCCTGCTCCAGCCGCAGCATACGATGGAGATTCTCGATCAGTCCTCTTCGATCGTGGGTATTAGCGTTATGTCCTCACAGGCTGCTGCTGCCGGCCCTGCCACGTTCCTTTCGTTTGCCGCGCTCATTTCGTTCTCGCTTGGCTTTATGAACCTGCTGCCCATCCCGCCACTCGATGGCGGTAAGCTGGTCATCGAGATCATTCAAAAGATTGTGGGCCGCGAGCTTCCGCTCAAGGTCCAGACGATTGTGAGCTATGTGGGCATCGCGCTCTTTGCGCTGCTGTTTGTCTATATGCTTCGTTCCGACATCCTTCGATTTATTCTGTAGGGGAGTGTTTGGATTGTCTTTATCCCATCCTTTGCCTCGCGAGCTGACGCGCCCCGTGCATGTGGCCGGCGTGCAGATCGGTGGCGGCGCGCCGGTGGTGGTTCAATCCATGACCTGCGCCGATACCGCTGATGCCCAGGCAACGCTTGCGCAAGTGTGCGCGTTGGCGCAGGCTGGCTGCGATATCGTGCGTGTGAGCGTGCCCACCGAGGCCGCGCTTGAGGGTTTCCGCACCATCTGTGCCGAATCCCCGGTGCCGATTGTCGCCGATATCCACTTTAACCATAAGCTCGCCATTGGTGCCGTTGAGGCCGGTGCTGCCAAGCTGCGCATCAATCCCGGCAATATCAGCGATTGGGCCAAGGTCGACGCGGTGATCGATGTTGCGGGCGCCGCGGGCTGTGCGATTCGTATCGGCGTCAATGCCGGTTCGCTTGAGCAGGATATCGCCGAGCGCGATGACCTCACGCAGCCCGAAAAGCTCGTGATGTCGAGCGAGCGTTTCGTCAAACATTTTGAAGACCGCGGCTTTACGAACATTGTGCTTTCGGCCAAGGCCCATAGCGTGCAAACGACGCTCGATACCTATCGAGCCCTGTCGCGTGAAATTCCCCACGTTCCGCTTCACCTGGGCGTAACCGAGGCGGGTACCAAGCTACAGGGCACCATCAAGAGCTCGGTGGGCCTTGGTATCTTGCTGTCTGAGGGTATCGGTGACACCATGCGCGTCTCGCTCACGGCAGATCCGGTTGAGGAGCCGCCGGTCGCCTGGGGCATCTTGCAGTCGCTGGGCCTGCGTCGTCGTGGTCCCGAGATCGTCTCGTGCCCCACGTGTGCGCGCTGTCAGGTTAACCTGATCGCAATTGCCGAGGAGGTAACCGAGCGGCTTAAGAACTATGCCGCGCCGCTTTCGATCGCCGTGATGGGATGCGCGGTCAATGGCCCCGGCGAGGCTTCCGACGCCGACCTGGGCGTGGCCTGTGGACGAGGTCAGGGCCTGCTCTTTTCGCATGGCCAGATCATTGGTAAAGTAGCTGAGGATCAAATTGTCGACGCGCTCATGGCCGAGGTCGACAAGCTTACTGAGGAGAAATAAATGACTCGAGCAATGTATATGTCTAAGCTCTATGCGCCGACGCTCAAAGAGGATCCGGCCGACGCCGAGCTTGCAAGCCATCGTCTGCTGCTTCGTGCCGGTATGATCCGCAAGGAGGCCGCCGGTCTGTATTCCTATCTGCCGCTCGCTTGGCGCTCGATTCGTAAGATCGAGAACATCGTGCGCGACGAGATGGACGCCGCCGGCGCCCAGGAGCTCATGATGCCCATTATGGTCGATGCCGAGCTGTGGCGTGAGTCCGGCCGTATCGATGCCTATGGCAAGGAGCTCGTGCGTTTTGACGACCGTCATGGTCGCGAGTTTGTGCTGGGCCCCACGCACGAGGAGACCGTCACGGCCCTGGTGCGCAATGAGCTGCGCTCCTATAAGCAGCTGCCCGTCAACCTGTATCACATTCAGGACAAGTTCCGCGATGAGTTCCGTCCCCGCTTCGGCCTGATGCGCGGCCGCGAGTTCATCATGAAGGACGCCTACAGCTTCTCTGCCACGCAGGAGAGCCTGCAGGAGGAGTACGACAAGATGAAGCAGGCCTACGCCAACATCTGCGAGCGCTGCTACATCAAGGCTTTGCCCGTTGTCGCCGACTCCGGCGAGATCGGCGGCGACACCTCCGTCGAGTACATGGCTTTGGCCGACGCCGGTGAGGCCTCGCTCGTCTACTGCGACGATTGCGGCTTTGCTGCCGATGACGAGGCTGCAAGCACCAAGGTCGCTGTGACCGAGGGCCCCGGCGACGGCACGCTTACCAAGGTCGAGACTCCGGGTATGGGCACCATCGAGGCCGTCGCCAAGTTCTTCGGCTTCCCCGAGAACGGCACGCGCAAGTCGCTGGCTCTCATCGACGCGGAGGGCAAGCCGGTCGTGGCCATTGTCCCGGGCGACCACGAACTCAATGACTGCAAGGCCGAGCATGTCTTTGGCAAGGGCTATCGTATGATGACCGACGAGGAGCTCCAGGCGAACGGTCTTCACAAGGGCTTTATCGGACCGGTCAACCTGCCCGAGGGCATTCGTCTGGTGTGCGACGAGAGCCTGCGCGAGTCCAAGCAGTGGGTCTGTGGCGCCAACGAGGTCGATTATCACTTTACCGGTGCTTGCCCCGAGCGCGACTTTACCGTCGACGAGTGGGCCGACCTGGTCACCGTCGTTGCCGGCGATCCCTGCCCGCACTGCGGCAAGCCGCTCTCTGCTGCTCGCGGCATCGAGGTTTCCCAGGTCTTCCAGCTTGGCACCAAGTACTCCGAGGCCATGGGTGCCACCTTTATGGACGAGGACGGCAAGGAGAAGCCGCTTATCATGGGTTGCTACGGCGTGGGCGTGTCTCGCTCGCTCGCTGCCGTCGTGGAGCAGCACAACGACGAGCACGGCATCGTCTGGCCGGTCTCCGTTGCCCCGTTCGAGGTCGCAGTGATTCCGCTCGACCCCAAGAAGGAGGAGTGTGGTTCCGTCTGCGAGCAAATCGTTGATGGCCTGTGCGCCGAGGGTATCGAGGTCGTTGTGGATGATCGCGATGAGCGTCCCGGCTTTAAGTTTGCCGACAACGACCTTATGGGCTTCCCGTATCAGGTGGTCCTCGGAAAGCGTGGCCTTAAGAACGGCACCGTCGAGCTCAAGGACCGTGCCACGGGCGAGCGCGAGGACGTGGCGATCGACGAGGTGGTCGCCAAGGTTGCCGAGCTTGTGAAGGCGGCACGCCGTTAATCGGCGATTTCGCTTGCAGTTCGTTATACGGGACGGCCCCGCATTTCTCCAGATCGGGGAGATGCGGGGCCGTCCTTTTATCTTACCGGCGTGCTCAATCGCTAAAAGGAAACCCCACAGCCCATGTGAGCTGCGGGGTTTCCTTTGTGCCTCCGATGCGAAATAAATCGCTCAGATACTACTGATAATCGACGACGTCGATCCAGTTCTTAAGGAACTCATCGTTCACGTTGCGCTTACGAGCGAGCTCGGAAGCGGCGACGATGCTCGTCCACTGACGCACGACCTGCATGGGCATGTCGGCGCGGTCGCAGTAGAGCTCCAGATAGGCCTCGGCCTGGTCCTTGCTGTTGAGGGCAAAGAGCAGGTACGTGGTGGCAACGTCGGCAGCAGGGGAGCCCTGGGTGGCGTGAGCCCAGTCGCAGACGTACAGCTGGCCGTCGTCGCCAACGATGACGTTGGAGGGGTTGAAGTCGCCGTGGCAGACCTTGAACTCCTTGGTCATGCCGTCCAAGCGTTCCTGAAGGTTGTAGCGCGTGGTGGCATTGAGTTGATCCAGACTGTCGATCATACGGGAGAACTTGTCGCGCTGACGGTTGAGCAGCGGGGAGGTGTAGTCATGGATCTCAATCTGGAGGTCGACGAACATCTCGAGGTACTCACCGAAGCGCTGGGGCTCGGCAGTCATCTTCTCGGCAAGGGTGGTACCCGGGACCTTCTCGGTCACGAGCGCCCAGCCGTTGGCGTTCTCGAGCTGAGAAACCTCGAGCGCCTTGGGGCTGCGGATGCCGCACTCATTGATGCGGGCAAGATTCAAAGCTTCGTTGAACACGTCGGAGACGGGCTTGGTCTCGTTAAAGACCTTGACGATCTTATCGCCCAGGTCGTAAACGACCTTGTTGCCACGGCGGACGAGCTCGGTCTTGGAATCGGGTAGCAGCATGGTTGCATCCTTTCAACGATGCGATAGAAGCTACGGCGGGGGTGTGTGAAACACCCGTGCCCCCCCGCCGTTAAAACCGTGCTAGAACTAGCAGACGGCGTAATCCTGGGGCTCGCGGCCGTAGTAGGCGTCCAGGTAGAGCTCCTTGATCTCGCTCATAAGCGGGTAGCGCGGGTTAGCGCCGGTGCACTGGTCGTTGAATGCCTGCTCGGTCATCTCGTCGAGGGTGTCGAGGAAGTACTGCTCGTCGACACCGTAGTCGGCGATGGTCTTCTTGACACCGATGAAGTCCTTGAGCTCCTCGAGCTTCGTGATGAAGTTCTCGAAGACCTCCTTGTCGTCCTTGCCCTCGATGCCGCAGTACTTGGCCATCTCGGCGTAGTTGTGCAGCGCGTTGGGGTAAGGATACTGGGAGAACGTGCCCATCTTGACGGGAGCCTCGGCGGCGTTGTAGCGCATGACGCGAGTCAGGATGACGGCGTTGGCGAGGCCGTGCGGCAGGTGATGGAAGGCGCCGAGCTTGTGGGCCATGGAGTGGTTGAGGCCCAGGAAGGCGTTGGCGAAGGCCATACCGGCCATGCAGGAGGCGTTGTGCATCTCCTCGCGGGCGTGCGGGTCCTTGGCGCCGTTCTCGAAGCTGGAGGGCAGGTTCTCGAAGACGAGCTTGGCAGCGCGCTCGGAAAGGCCCTTGGTGTAGTCGGAAGCCATGATGGAGACGTAGGACTCGATGGCGTGTGTCATGACGTCGATGCCGGAGGCAGCGGTCAGGCCGCGCGGGGCGGTCATGCAGTTGTCGGCGTCGACGATAGCCATGTTGGGGAGCAGCGCGTAGTCGGCGAGCGGCCACTTGATGCCGGTCTCCTTGTCGGTGATGATGGCGAACGGCGTGCACTCGGAGCCGGTACCCGAAGAGGTAGGGACGGCGACGAAGTAGGCCTTCTTGCCCATCTCGGGGAAGGTGAAGATACGCTTGCGGATGTCCATGAAGTCCATGGCCATGTCCTCAAACTTGCACTCGGGGTGCTCGTACATCATCCACATGATCTTGCCGGCGTCCATAGCGGAGCCACCGCCGACGGCGATGATCACGTCAGGCTCAAAGAGGGCCATCTGCTTGGCGCCGCGACGTGCGCACTGCAGCGACGGATCGGGCTCGACGTCGTAGAAGCAGTCGTGGGCGATGCCCATCTCGTCGAGCTTGGCCTCGATGGCGCGGGTGTTGCCATTCTTGAAGAGGAACTGGTCGGTGACGATGAAGGCGCGCTTCTTGCCCATGACGGTACCGAGCTCGTCGAGGGCGACGGGCGTGGAACCCTTCTTGAAGTAGACCTTCTCGGGAGCGCGGAACCACAGCATGTTCTCACGGCGCTCGGCCACAGTCTTAACGTTGATCAAGTGCTTCACCCCAACGTTCTCGGAGACGGAGTTGCCGCCCCAGGAGCCGCAGCCCAGGGTCAGAGACGGCTTCATGCCAAAGTTGTACAGGTCACCGATGCCGCCGTGCGAGGACGGGGTGTTGATGACGATACGGCAGGCTTTCATGACGTGCTCGAACAGGCTGATCTTCTCGGCCTGGGCGGGGTGCACGTACAGAGAGGCGGTGTGGCCCGGGCCACCGGCGAGCACCAGGTGCTCGGCCTTGTCGACGGCCTCCTGGAAGTCCTTGGCGTGGTACATGGCTAGGACCGGGGAGAGCTTCTCGTGGGAGAACTCCTCCTTGGCGGGGTCGGTGGAGGTGACCTCGGCGATCAGGATCTTGGTCTTGGCGGGAACCTCGATGCCGGCGAGCTCGGCGATCTTGGCGGCAGCCATGCCGGGGATGCGGTGATCGAGAGCGCCGTTCTTGAACATGGCGCCACGCAGGGCCTCCATCTCGGCACCCTGCTTGACGAAGTAGCAGCCGCGCTTCTGGAACTCGGCCTTAACCTGGTCATAGATGGTGTCGATGACGGTCACGGACTGCTCGGAAGCGCAGATCATGCCGTTGTCGAAGGTCTTGGAGTGGATGATGGAGTTGACGGCGAGCAGCACGTCGGCGGTGTCGTCGATGACGACCGGGGTGTTACCGGCGCCAACGCCCAGGGCGGGCTTGCCCGAGGAGTAGGCGGCCTTGACCATGCCCGGGCCACCGGTGGCGAGGATGATATCGACGTCGCGCATGACCATGTTGGTCAGCTCGATGGAGGGGACATCGACCCAGCCGATGATGCCCTCGGGGGCGCCGGCCTTGACGGCGGCGTCAAGCACGAGCTTGGCGGCGGCGATGGTGCACTTGGCGGCAGCGGGGTGCGGGGAGATGATGATGGCGTTGCGGGTCTTCAGGCAGATCAGCGTCTTGAAGATCGCGGTGGAGGTGGGGTTGGTCGTCGGGATGACGGCACCCACGATACCGATGGGCTCGGCGATCTTGGTGATGCCGTAGGCCTCGTCGCGCTCCAGGACACCACAGGTCTTGGTGTTCTTGTAAGCGTTGTAGATGTACTCTGCGGCGTAGTGGTTCTTGATGACCTTGTCCTCAAGAACGCCGCGGCCGGTCTCCTCGATGGCCATCTTCGCCAACGGGATGCGAGCCTTGTTGGCGGCCATGGCGGCCTCGTAGAAGATCTTGTCGACCTGCTCCTGCGTGTACGTAGCAAAAAGCGCCTGGGCCTCTCGCATCTGAGCGAGCTTAGCCTCAAGCGCCTCTACGTTGTCCACAATTGCGGGAGTAGTGTTTTCCGGTGACTTTTTCACCATTTGTGTCTCCTTGCGATCGGAGATTTACCCTACGCCTTGCATGATAGCAATAAATTATTCGGTAAACGGTCAGATTCCCTTAAAAGGCATACTAAAACGCTTCAACAAAATGAAGCGATTCAACTTATAATGCATCGCCCCACTCATTGGGGACAGGCTTACATGAGTGCATTCACTCATGTGGGACAGACATCGATTTGTCATTTTGCCGCTCTGGGCCTTCTATTGCCGCTCATTGGATATAAATAGGTTACAGGCTCAGCATTTCGCGTTGCTTCTCTCCTTTTAGGTGTTGCCTGTACAGTTTTGAAAGGAGAGATTATGCCCCGATGCGCCCGCGCCGTTTCGATCACCGGCTACTACCACGTCTATGACCGCGGGAACTCCAAACAGATTATTTTTGAAGATGACTCCGACCGCTATCGTTTCCTATCAGACATCTCGGACAGGTTTGCGCGCCATGAAGTGGCGGTGTTGGCTTGGTGCCTTATGGACAACCACTTTCATTTGATGGTTGATGATCCGCTGGACAATCTTTCAAAGGCAATGCAGTGTGCACTGACGGCATATGCTAAGTATTTCAATGGGAAAACGGGAAGAACGGGGCATCTGTTTGACAATCGCTATTCGCGGGTCGCAGTTGAGTCGGACACGCAGGCGGTGCAGCTGCTCGATTATATCCATCTCAATCCCGTGAAAGGTGCGTTTGACTCGCTCGAGGCGTACCGCTGGTCAAGCTACAAGGCATATCAGCTGGGCTACGATCCCTTTGACATCTGTGATGCGGCCCCAATGCTCGATATTGTCGGAGGCTCCCGTTGCTATTGCGAGCATCTTGAGGAAGTTGCCGGGCGCATCTGGTCAGTGGAGGTTCTTCCACGTCGGCGGATCCCTGATGAGGATGCTCTTTCCGTTGCGCGCGAAGTCCTGCCGAGTATAGATCCTGCGCTGCTCAAGGCTCTGCCGCGGCCCGAGCGAGATGCCTGTCTGCTGAGGCTCAGGCGGGCGCATCTCACGGTCAAGCAAATTGCCCGTATCACCGGTATCGGCGCTACAAGCGTGACCAAGGCCACCACAGGCTGGAACGAGGCGGCGTGAGGCAGGGGGCGAACCGCTGCCTGCATGCATCATGTCTGTCCCCAATGCGTGAAAACACTCATGTAAGTCTGTCCCCAATGAGTGCAAAAAGGCGCCCTCCAGATGAGAGGGCGCCTTTGATAAGTTCTATGAGAACGCGAGGTCTTTGACCCGGAGAGTCCGAGGTACTTTGTTGGTAAGACCTTATTTAGGAGCGCGCAACCTTGCCGGACTTGAGGCAGGTGGAGCAAACGTTCATCTTGCGACGGTGACCATCGACGACGACGTAGACGCGCTGGATGTTGGGGCGGAACTTACGGTTGGTGACGCGGTGAGAGTGGCTGATGGAGCGACCGGCAACGGGGTGCTTACCGCAAACTTCGCAAACTTTGGACATAACTGACCCTCCTTGGGCGACAAACGAACATGTCGCGTTAACAAACAAGCCTGAACTATAGCACAGAAGCATGTCTCTGTGCGCAATCTACACAGAGATATTTCTCTTTTGGCGATAGTGCCCACGCTACGGCCCTGGACGTAGATCCGATTTGCGTGCAGCAGAGGGGATTATGCCAGCTCGCAACAAGGTTTTCAAGCGCGACCCACAAATATATATAGGTTTATGGGGCGATTGGCTCCGTTTACGGATTGACTAGTTTTTATGCTCGCAATTGAGTCCGATGTTGGCTACACTATGCCTTGACCATTAAAGGGGTACGAGATACCCGCATGGAATTACATAGCTGCCAATGAGCAGTACTTCCTGTGGGTGTCTGGTTCCGCTTTGAGCGGTCGGGCATCTATTTTTTGACTGTGTCAGCAGTCAAGACATGTGAGGAAGGAGATCGATGGGCACGACTTCCCCCAAGGCGGTCATCATGGACGAGACCGCCGTCAACCGAGCGATGACTCGCATCGCGCACGAGATCCTCGAGCGCAACGAGGGCTGTGATGACCTCGCTCTGGTCGGCATCGTCACGCGCGGCGACCTTCTGGCAAAGAAGCTCGCCGAGACGATCAAGGAGATCGAGGGCGTCGACGTTCTGCTCGGCAGCCTGGACATCAGCTTCTATCGTGATGACTATGCGACCAATTTCGCTCCCGCGATCCACGCTACTAACATTCCCTTCAGCGTCGACGGCAAGCGCGTCGTGCTGGTGGACGACATCCTGTACACGGGTCGCACCATCCGCGCCGCTCTGGACGCCGTTATGGACCTGGGCCGTCCGAGCCGCATCGAGCTGGCAGTTCTCGTTGACCGCGGTCACCGCGAGCTTCCTATCTCGCCGGACTTTGTCGGCAAGAACGTTCCCTCGTCGCACGAGGAGAACGTGCACCTATATATGAAGGAAGTCGACGGCCGTACCGCTGTCGAGATCAACGACGTCGCGCCGGGTTCCCACGTGGGCTCCGCGCCGCTGGGAGGTGAGTAGTACCGTGGCGTTCAACCATAAGCACCTGATCGACATTACCGAGTACTCCGAAGAGGACATCAAGCTCATCCTCGAGACCGCCAAGGCGTTCTCCGAGGTTAATGAGCGTGCCATTAAGAAGGTTCCCACGCTCAAGGGCAAGACCATCGTCAACATGTTCAACGAGCCCTCGACGCGTACCCGCAGCTCCTTCGAGCTCGCCGAGAAACGTCTTTCGGCCGACAGCCTCAACTTTGGCGGTTCCTCGACCTCCACGGTCAAGGGCGAGAGCCTCGTCGATACCGTCGAGACCCTCAACGCCTACAAGATCGACTGCATCGTCGTACGCGACAAGCATGCCGGTGCTCCCTACATCGTCACGCAGAATTCGCCCGCGAGTGTCATCTGCGCCGGTGACGGTAAGCACAACCACCCCACGCAGGCTCTGCTCGACCTGTACACCATCTGGGAGCACAAGGGTGACTTCCACGGTCTGAAGGTCGCCGTCGTCGGCGACATCTCCCACTCCCGCGTTTGCGGCTCGCTGATCCCCGCGTTGAAGATCATGGGCTGCGAGACCTACGCCGTCGCCCCCGGCACGCTGCTGCCGCCGGCGCCCGAGGTTCTGGGCTGCGACCACGTGACGAGCGACCTCGATTCCGTCCTGCCCGAGTTGGACGTCGTCTACATGCTGCGCGTACAGCAGGAGCGCCTCGAGGGTGCCCCGTTCCCGACTATTCGCGAGTACCATAAGCTCTTCGGCCTGACCAAGGACCGTGAGAAGCTCATGAAGCCCGACGCGATCATTTGTCACCCGGGCCCCATCAACCGCGGTGTCGAGTTCGACTCCTATATGGCCGACCACCCGCAACGCTCCGTCATCCTGGAGCAGGTCTACGCCGGTATCTGCGTGCGTATGGCTATCCTGTATCTGCTGCTTGGAGGTGCCGATAATGGCCTTGCTTCTTAAGAATGCCCACGTCGTCGACCCGTCCGTCGAGCTTGACGGTGTCGTTGACGTCCTGATCGACGGCGACAAGATCGCCGAGGTCGGCGAGAATCTCGCCGCCGAGGGAGCCGAGGTCCGCGACCTTTCCGGTAAGTACCTCGTCCCCGGCCTGGTGGACATGCACGTCCACCTGCGCGAGCCCGGCTACGAGGTCAAAGAGGACATCGAGAGCGGCACCCGCGCAGCTGCCAAGGGCGGCTTCACCGGCGTGTGCGCCATGCCCAACACCGACCCCGTTACCGATAACGGCACCGTCGTTGAGTTCGTCAAGTCCCGCGCTGCCGAGGTCGGCCACTGCCGCGTCTATCCTTCTGGCGCCATGACCCGTGGCCTTAAGGGCGAGGCTATGTCCGAGATGGGCGATATGGTTGCCCACGGCGCCGTCGCCTTCACCGACGACGGTCGCGGCGTGCAGGGTGCAGGTATGCTCCGTCGCTGCATGGACTACGGCAAGATGTTCGGCAAGGTCTTTATGAGCCATTGCCAGGACGAGGATCTGGTCGGTCACGGCCAGATCAACGAGGGTAAGGTCTCTACCCGTCTGGCCCTCGAGGGCTGGCCGGCGGCGGGCGAGGAGCTGCAGATCGCTCGCGATATCGAGATCGCCAAGCTGACCGGCGCCAAGCTGCACATCCAGCACATCTCCACCGCCCATGGCCTGGAGCTCGTGCGTGCCGGTAAGGCAGCTGGGGTGCAGGTCACCTGCGAGGCCACCCCGTACCACATGTTCCTGACCGAGAACGACCTGGACGAGACCTACAACACCTCGCTCAAGGTCAATCCGCCGCTGCGCACCGACGAGGACGCCGAGGCTATCCGCCAGGGCGTCATCGACGGTACCGTCGACGTCATCGTCACCGACCACGCCCCCCACACTCCGTGGGAGAAGGCCCGTGAGTTCGAGCTTGCGCCCTTTGGCATGATCGGCCTCGAGACCTCGCTGGCGCTCGTGCTCACCGAGCTGGTTAACACGGGCAAGATGAGCATGGCCCGCATGGTCGAGCTCATGGCCATCAAGCCGCGTGAGATCTTGGGTCTGGACCAGGTTCAGGTCAAGGCGGGCTCCGTTGCCGACCTGACCGTGTTCGACGCATCCGCCACCTGGACGGTCGGCGAGGACGGTTACGAGTCGCGCGCCGAGAACTCTGGTTTTGCCGGCTGCACGCTCACCGGTCGTGCCACCGATGTGTTTGTCGGCGGTAAGCAGACGCTTGCCGACGGCTGCATCTGCTAGCATAGCCTTATCGCTTTTGTGCGCGGCGCCCTTGCGGTGCCGCGCTTTCTATTCGCCTGAACCATGCAACCGCATGGGGGATTGGAGCGTCTATGCCCACACCTTCCACTGCACGCATGCACGACTTCGAGGTCGTCTCGAACCAGGAGATCGCCGACGGCATCTTCTCGATCGTTATCTCGGCCCCCAAGCTTGCAAGTGCGCTCAAGCCCGGTCAGTTCGTGAATATCGCCGTGCCGGGCGATGCTTCCTCGCTGCTTCGCGTGCCCCTGAGCTTCTATCGCGCCGACGCCGAGGCCGGCACCGTTGAGCTGTGGTACGCCGTCGTGGGCGATGATACCCGTCGTCTGTCGCAGATGGCCCCTGGCTCCACCTCCAACTTGCTGGGCCCTGGCGGCCGCGGCTGGTTCGTGCCCGAGGGTACCAGGAAGGCACTGCTCGTCGCTGGCGGCATTGGCGTTCCGCCCGTGCTCTGCCTGGCTGACATGCTTGCCGAGCAGGGTGTGGACGTTAACGTTTGCCTGGGCTTTGGCACCGCGTCCAAGGCCGTGGGCGTCGATGAGTTCCGCGCGCTGGGAGCCACGGTCAACGTGTGCACCGACGACGGCTCGTTGGGCACGCACGACTTCTGCACCGATCCTGCCGCCGAGCTGCTCGGCGAGGGCGGTTACGACTACGTCGCCAGCTGTGGTCCCGCCGTCATGATGAAGAAGGTCGCCGCCGCTGCCGCGGAGGCCGACGTGTACTGCGAGGTGTCGCTCGAGCGCATGATGAGCTGCGGCTTTGGTGCCTGCAACACCTGCAATGTCGAGACGGTCGACGGTATGAAGGGCGCCTGCATGTGCGGCCCCGTGTTTGATGCTTCCAAGGTGGTGGTCTTCTAGTGGGTACCGTGAACATGGCCGTCGATTTCGGCGGCGTCAAGATGCAGAATCCCATCAACACCGCAGCCGGTACCTTTGGCTACGGTTGGCAGTTTCAGAACTTCTTCGATGTCTCCCAGCTGGGTGCCATCACCACCAAGGGCTGTGCTGCCGAGCCCTGGCCCGGCAATCCCGCACCCCGCATGGCCGAGATCCCCGGTGGCATGATCAATTCCGTGGGCCTGCAGAACCCCGGTGTGGCCGCTTTCGCCCGCGAGTCCGGTCCGTGGCTCGAGCAGCTCTCCAAGGACGGTTGCCAGGTCATCTGCCAGGTTGCCGGTCATTCCGTGGATGAGTTTGTCCGCGCGCTCGAGATGTATGTCGAGCTGTGCCCCTGGGCCGCCGGCTATGAGATCAACGTGAGCTGCCCCAACATTGCCGCTGGCGGTGCCGCCATGGGCTCCACGCCCGATGGCGCCTCTGCCGTCATGGCCGCCTGCCGCAAGGTGACCGACAAGCCGCTGTTTGTGAAGATGGCTCCGGTCAACGTTGCCGAGATTGCCAAGGCTCTCGAGGCCGCCGGTGCCGATGGCCTTTCGGTCATCAACTCCATCCAGGGTATGGCCATCGACGTGCACACCCGCAAGTCCCGCGTGGCCAAGCCCAAGGGCGGCCTTTCGGGCCCGCTGTGCCACCACATCGCCGTGCGCATGGTCTGGGAGGTTGCCCAGGCCGTCGATATCCCCATCAACGGTGTCGGCGGCGTCATGACGGGCGAGGATGCGGCCGAGTTTATCCTGGCTGGCGCTACCTGCGTGTCGGTCGGCATGGCCAACTTCGTCGATCCGTGCGCTTCGCTCAAGATTGCGCGCGAGCTCGAGGCCTGGGCCGAGTCCCAGGGCGTGAAGGATATCAACGAGCTGGTAGGTGCTTTCGAATGCTAGAGACCGATGCCCGCGACCGCGTTATCGTCGCCCTCGACTGCGACCGTGAGCGTGCGCTCGAGCTCGCCCACGAGCTTTCGGGTCATGCCGCCTGGCTCAAGGTGGGCATGACGCTCTATTACGCCGAGGGTCCCGAGATCGTCAAGACCTTTAAGGACCTGGGCTTCAAGGTCTTCCTCGACCTTAAGTTCCATGACATTCCGCATCAGGTGCGCGGTGCCGCTCGCTCGGCCTCGCTTGCCGGTGCCGACTTGCTTTCGGTTCACGGCTTGGGTTCGGGTGCTATGCTCGCCGCCTGCCGCGAGGGTGCTGAGGAGGCACGCGAGGATCGAGCCAAGCTCGTCGCCATTACCGTGCTCACGAGCATGAACCAGGATGCGTTGAGCGAGATCGGCGTCGAGTCGCCCGTTGCCGAGGAGGCCGCCCGTCTGGCAAAACTCGCCAAGGCCAACGGTATCGACGGCATCGTGTGCTCGCCGATGGAGGCTCATGACATGCGTGAGCTGCTGGGCCCCGATGCGCTGATTGTGACCCCGGGCGTGCGTCCGGTTGGTGCTGCGCTGGGCGATCAGTCCCGCGTGGCCACGCCTTCCCAGGCTATCGAGCGCGGCGCGAGCCATATCGTGGTCGGCCGCCCCATTACCGGCGCCGACGATCCGGTTGCCGCGTTTGACGCCATCGTTGCCGAGCTGGTCGAAAACGTCGCGTAAAAGATTCCCTCAAGTCACCACTTTTGGGTCTCATTAGCACAAATTAGCCCCTGTGCCTGCGAAAACTTTCCCATCCTTTGTGTGGAATCGCAGGTCGGGGGCTCATCTTTTAGCGCGATATATTGCACTTTTTGCGGGTATCGTCTAACCTATAGAGCCGCGATTGGGCATTTTGTACGTTTTACGTGCTAAAATGCCAAATATTGAATCAGATATAACCCAACTACTTGGAGGTACGAATGGCACTCCCTCAGCTTACCGATGAGCAGCGCAAGCAGGCTCTTGAGAAGGCTGCCGCCGCGCGTCACGCTCGCGCAGAGCTCCGTGAGCAGATCAAGAAGGGCGAGAAGTCCCTCGAGTCCGTGCTCAACTCCGATGACCCCATTGCTTCCCGCATGAAGGTTTCCACCCTCATCGAGTCTCTCCCCGGTTATGGCAAGGCCAAGGCCGCCAAGATCATGGAGGAGCTCGGCATCTCCGCTACCCGTCGTGTCCAGGGCCTTGGCGTCCGTCAGCGCGAGCAGCTCCTCGAGCAGCTGACCAAATAAGTGAGCGCTCAGGATTCAAAGCTCTTTGTGATTTCTGGACCGTCAGGCGCGGGCAAGGGCACGCTCGTCACTCGTGTGCGCGAGCGTCGCTCTAACCTGGGCCTGACGGTTTCGGCTACCACGCGAGCCCCGCGCAAAGGCGAGGTCGATGGCGTCAATTACTTTTTCCTGACGCGCGAGGAGTTCGACCGCCGCGTGGCAAACGGTGAGTTTGTCGAGTGGGCCGAGGTCCACGGTAACTGCTACGGCACGTTGGTGAGCGAGGTCACATCCAAGCTCGCCTCGGGCGCGTCTCTCATCTTGGAGATCGATGTCCAGGGTGCCCTGCAGGTTAAGGAGCGTTTCCCCGAGGCCGTGCTGATCTTTATCAAGCCGCCCTCGCTCGAGGTGCTCCGCGAGCGTCTGGTCGGTCGCGGTACCGAGACGCCCGAGACGATTGAACTGCGTATGGCAAACGCCGCCCATGAGCTTGCCCTTGCCGACCGCTACGACGACGTCGTGGTGAATGACGATCTCGACCACGCGACCGACGAGCTCGCTCGCGTTCTCGATATGCATGAAAGGATCTGAGGTCCGTGTCCGTTGTAAAGCCTTGCATTGACGATCTTCTGGAGAAGACCGATCACAACCGCTTCCTGCTCGCTTCGCTTGCTTCCAAGCGCGCCTGCGACATTAACAGCATGCTGCGCGGCCAGCACAACCGCGTGCTTGCCGTCCAGGATGTCGACGACATCACCATTGCGCTTTCCGGCGCCGATACCATCTCGATGGCTATGGACGAGATCGTCGACGGCGACATCTCCTATGACGAGGCCCGTTACGAGAAGGCGCTCGGCCACAAGGTTGCTGAAGCCTAAATGGCAGCTCGCGTTTGCCTGGTCCACTATCACGAGGTTGGACTGAAGGGCAAGAACCGCGCACATTTTGAGCATATCCTCATGGATAACATTAAGGCGGCTTTGGCCGCCTTTTCCGTGAACGCCGTGTCTCGAATTTCCGGTTATATCCTCGTGACCTTTAACGAGCATCAGGCCGACGAGGCGGCGCGTGTCATCCGCACCGTCCCCGGCGTTGCCCGTGTGTCCCTGGCGTACCACACCAACCGCGACCCGCAGGAGTACTGCGCCGCCGCCGTCAAGGCGCTGCGCGAGTTTGGCCCCTTCGATTCGTTTAAGGTGCATGCCAAGCGCTCCAATACCGACTATGAGCTCACCTCGATTGATATCAATCGTCAGGTGGGCGAGGTTCTGTGTGAGGCCTTCCCCGATAGAAAGGTTCAAATGCACGACCCCGATGCGATGGTGCACGTACTGGTGGTCCAGGGCAGCGTTTACGTGTATGCACGCTCGGAGCGCGGCGTGGGCGGTCTGCCGGTGGGTTCTGCCGGCAAGGTCGTGACGCTTCTGTCGTCGGGCATCGATTCTCCGGTGGCGACCTGGATGCTCGCGCGTCGCGGCGCGGTGTGCGTGCCGGTACATTTTTCCGGTCGTCCGCAGACGCCCGATACGAGCGAGTATTTGGTGCAGGACATCATCCGGGCGCTTGAGCCGGGTGTCCAGATCGGCCGCCTGTACGTGGTGCCGTTTGGCGATTGCCAGCGCGAGATTTCCGTCACCTGCCCCAGCAACCTGCGCGTGATCATGTATCGCCGCATCATGTATTCGGTTGCCGAGCGCATCGCGCATATCGAGGGCGCCAAGGCTATCGTGACCGGCGAGTCGCTCGGTCAGGTTGCCTCACAGACGCTCGAGAACATCATGGCCGTCAACGAGGCCGTGAAGATTCCCGTGTTCCGTCCGCTCATCGGGTCCGACAAGCAGGAGATCATTGCGCGCGCTCAGGAGATTGGTACCTTCGATATCTCGACCGAGGCCGCTCCCGACTGCTGCACGCTGTTTATGCCGCGTCGTCCCGAGACGCACGCCAAACTCGATGCCGTGCACGAGGCCTGGGAGCTGTTCGACCACGATGAGATGATCGAGCGCCTGCTTAAGCAGACCGAGTATATCGATTTTGGCAGCAACACGTATAAGGCCCCCAAGACCTTAAAACGCAAACATTCGGAGTTCGCTTCGCGTGAGATATACCAAGATCACGAGTAATTGCCTGCATAGACCGACGATGCGCCTGTATCGTCGGTCTTTTGCTATCTGCGCTTTTGGCGATAAACGGTTCATTTGTTGACGTGTGCCTGAATAAATGGACATATTTTCGCAAGGTTTTGGTCAGTATTTGGTTTGACCGCGAAAACTGGTGTGGACGTGCGGAAGCTGCGGCGTCCGTTTCCTGACACGATGGTGTTGGGAGGTGTTTGCTATGGCGCAGCGCGAGCAACACGAACGGGTTAAACGGATGGACCGCTGGGCGGGCAAGTTGCTCGGGCATAAAGCGGTGGTAGTGGCGATTCTGGTTGTCATTGCGATGGCGAGCGGGCTGGCGATGGCAAGCTTTGGCGTCGAGTCCCGAGGTGTGTCGTTTGAGCGTAGTGATAAGGCGAGCGCCTCGGATGTGCGCGCCGCCGGGGATGCCTCTCCTGATGATGCCGATGAATCTTCGGCCAAGAGCTCCTCTGCGACCGAGGTGTACGTCGATGTGGATGGTGCCGTTGTGAGGCCTGGCGTGTATCGGCTCAAAGATGGAGCACGGGTTTCCCAAGCGATCGATGCCGCCGGAGGGCTTACGGCCGAGGCGGATGTGACAGGGCTTAATCGGGCGTCCAAGGTTACCGATGGCCAAAAGATCTATGTTCCGACGGTGGGGGAGCAATACGCGGCTGCGGCGGTCGGCGCGGCTGAAAGCGGTGCAGCCACGACATCTGGCGCGGGGTCTTCGTCGGGGCTCGTCAATATCAATACAGCGAGCGCGGCGGAACTGCAGACGCTCTCGGGCATTGGGCCTTCGATGGCGCAGTCGATTATCGACGAGCGGACGCAAAACGGGGCCTTTGCCTCAGTCGATGACCTGATGCGCGTATCGGGGATCGGTGAGAAGAAACTCGCCAAAATCAAAGATTGCATTTGCGTATGAGTGCGATTGGGCGCGAGCAAGTGATGCCACCACGGCCATTGATACCGTGGACGATGGCGCTTTGTGCCGGCTTGTGTGTTGGCTGTGGCTTGGTGCTTAACATGGCGGCCGATTTGCTGCTGGGAAAGCCGGCAGCGCCCGTCACGTTGCTTATGGTCATTCCCGTTGCGGCTGCAGCTTGCATCGTGTTGGCTCGGTCCTGCATGCGCCTTGTGCGGTGGCGGCGCTGGCTGTATGTCGCGGCTTTCGGCCTCGTGGCGGGGGCGGTCGTGTCCGCGGGTTGGGCGATCGGGGCGCTACGTGCTTCGAAGGCATTGGATAATCGGGCTGCGAGCAGTCTCGAGTTCGTTGTGCACGGCGATCCGTCCATCAATGACGATGCGTACTCCTATACCTGCGATGCGTATGCGGGCGAAAAGCGTTTGGGTCAGGTGCGGCTGTCGTGTGATCGCGAGCTTGGCGCCGGTTCGCATGTACGTACTATCGGTCGAATTTCGCGTTTTGAGAACGATGCGTATGGGCGCTCACGCGTGCTTCGAGGTGAGCTTCGAAAGGTTAAAGTCGTCCGGTTGGTATCGGTCGACGAGGGCTCTCCGCGGCCGCTGCTTCGGCTGCGAAATGGGCTGCTTGCATCCATCGCGCCTGCGACCGACCCGGCGCGTGCGCTCATAGCCGGTGTCGTCTGCGGTCGTTCGGCCGAGCTGCGCTCCCAGCCGGCGGGCGACTGGTTTTCGGTAACGGGAACGGCACATCTTATCGCCGTCTCGGGCAGCCATTTGGCTATCGTGGCGTTTGTAATCGAGGGTGTATTGCAAAAGACTCGGTGTTCACGTGGTCTTCAGCGGGCGATATTGGCGATAACGCTTGTGGGCTACGCTGTCTTTACGGGCGCGTCTCCCTCGGCCGTGCGCGCGTGCTGTATGGTGTTCGCGACGTTTGTCGTAAACGGTGCGGGGCGTCGCCGGCATGGCGCATCGGCACTCTTCGTAACCATGTCTATCTTTGTGCTACTCCGCCCAATGGTGCTGTTCGATATGGGTTTTCAACTCTCGTGTGCCAGCGTCTTTGCCATCCTGTGCTTTTGCCCCTATGCGACCTACGCTTTGGGTGAGCTGGGTGTGCCGACGGGTATTGCCGGCATGCTTTCCGTCTCGCTGTGCTCGCAACTGGCGACGCTGCCCATTAGCATTCCTGCTTTTGGTACGTTCTCGCTCATTGCTCCGTTGGCGAATGCGGTCATCGGTCCGGTGGTGAGTCTACTGCTCGCTGTGTCGATCGTGCTGGTTCCCTTTTCGCTCGTGGCGCCGTTGCAGGCTTGGGCACTCGTCGTACCCATGATTGCCGCCCGTTGCGCACTGTTCTTTGAGCAGCTGTTTGCCGCCGTGCCGGGTGCATCTGTGAGCGTGCCGCCTGATAGCATGTGGATTTACCTGGTGCCGTGTTTTCTGGCGGTTCTCCTGGTCTGGTGGCCGCGTCCCCGTGCACGTCCTATGGCGGTGGGGCTTGCATGCCTGGCGCTCTTGGCTTCGATTCCCTACATCTACTGGGATCGATTCGCGCCGCCTTCGGTGACGGTTCTCGATGTGGGCCAGGCCGATGCGATTCTGGTTCGTCAGGGTAGTGCCGTGGCGCTCGTCGACTGCGGGCTCGACGAGCGCGTGGTGGCAGCGTTGGTTCGCAATAACGTGCACCATATCGATGCCGTCTTTGTGACGCATTGGGATGAGGATCACTGGGGTGGTCTGCCTGCCGTGCTGGAGCAATTTTCGGTCGGAACCATTGCCGTGGCGGCGGATGCGCTGGAGGATGCCCCTGCCGAGGTCGTGGGACGACCTGGTGTCTCGTATCTGCAGGTGGCCCGTGGAGATACCATCGACATCGGCGACTTTCGCGCCCGCGTGATGTGGCCATTTGAGTCCGTGGACGGCGAAGGCAATGAAGACTCGCTCGTCCTGCTGCTCACCTACGCACAAGAGGGCAAGCGCTTACGCATGCTGCTGACCGGTGACGCCGAGCTCGACCAGGAGCGCGAATTTGTGTTGGAAACGGGAGACATCGATGTCCTTAAGCTTGGGCATCACGGCTCCAAGGTTTCGGTCGACGGCGAGCTGCTGGACGTCCTGAAGCCCGAGCTGTCCCTCGCGAGCGCCGGCGAGGGAAATCGTTACGGCCACCCGTCCGATGAATGCAAAGATGCGGTTCAAAAGGCAGGCGGGGCCTTTGCGTGCACGATTGAACACGGCGACATTACCGTCACGCCGACCGCGAAGGGCTTTGCGATGCGATGCCAGCAGCCGTGATGACATCGTTGGCGCGCGATGTGCCCCTGGGCTAAAATGGCACGGTACGAATTCGAGAGTCTGCGAGAGGGGGGCGCAATGTCCGAAACCGGTCTGCTGCCGGCATATCTGATCGTCGGTACCGATGGGGTCAAGCGCGACCACGCCGTCTCGCGTATGAAAGCTCGCTTGGAAAAGTCGGGCATGGTCGAGTTCAACCTCGACGAGCGCGATATGACGAAAGATCCCGATATCGAATCGATTATCGGCTCGCTCAACACCTTTCCCATGGGCAGCGAGTTTCGCCTGGTGATCCTCGACGGCTGCTCAAAGCTTGCCAAGGCGGTCTCGGAACCGCTCGTCGAGTATCTCGCAAGTCCCAGCCCCACGACGGTCTGTCTCATTATCGCCGACTCACTCGCCAAGAATACGCGCCTGTATAAGGCAATCGCCAAGATCGACAAGAAGGCTATCGTCGATTGCTCGGTTACCAAGCGATGGGAACTGCCGCGCCGCGTTCAGCAGATGGCGACGCAGCACGGTAAGTCCATCTCGACGGCTGCTGCCGAGGAGCTCGTCTCGCGTTCGGGAGAAAACACGCGCATGCTCGATAACGACCTGGCAAAGCTCGCCCAGATGGTCGAGGCGCCCCAGATTGAGCTTGCCGACGTGGAGCGTTGGATTGTGCGCACGGCCGAGGTTCAGCCCTGGGACTTCCTCAACGCCGTCTCGGCTCGCGATATGCGGCGTTCGCTCGAGCTCTTTAAGCTTTTGCCCTCCAAGAGCTACGTGTGGACCTACACGCTGCTATGCGGTCGCATCCGTGAGCTGATCGTCGCCAAGGCGCTCGACTCCCGTGGACAGGGGCGTGAGCTCGCCGCGACGCTCAAGCTTCAGGCCTGGCAGGTCAAGAATCACCTTACCTGGGCGCGTCGTTTTTCGATGGCGGAGCTTGTCACTGCGCTCGAGGGTGCCGTCGATGTGGAGCTCGCGCTCAAGGGTTCAGCCGATTCTCAGACCGCGCTTTTGCTCTGGATTACGATCATCTTGAGAAAATCGTGATGATACCTGCCTATTTGACAAATTCGTTCTATCCCTTTGAGGGGGAGCGTGCTATAGTAGGCGCTTGCATGACCTCACCGTGTCTCAGAGGTGTCATACATTTTTTGCAAGGAACTCGAAAGGAACTCCAGAAGTGGCAAACATCAAGTCTCAGAAGAAGCGTATCCGCACCAATGAGGCAGCTCGCATGCGTAACAAGGCTGTCAAGTCCGAGCTCAAGACGCTGACCAAGCACGTCCAGTCCGCCGTCGCCGAGGGCGACGCCGAGAAGGCCCAGGCTGCCCTCAAGACCGTCACCAAGCGTCTCGACATGGCTGCCGCCAAGCATGTTATCCACAAGAACCAGGCTTCCAACCGCAAGTCCGGTCTTGCCAAGCTCGTGAATAGCATCAACGCTTAAGTTGTAAATTTCACACCACACAGATTACGCGCATAAATGGAGCCTGTTTTATGGAACAGGCTCCATTTTTTGTATCGCTCGGGTAAGATAGTCCGCATGAATACTTCAATTGACATTTCCCACATCCGCAACTTCTCGATCGTTGCGCATATCGACCATGGCAAGTCCACGATCAGTGACCGTATCCTCGAGCTCACCCATACCGTCGATGAGCGCGACATGGAGTCGCAGCTGCTCGACACGATGGATATCGAGCGCGAGCGCGGCATCACGATCAAGTCCAATGCCGTTCGCGTGTCCTATGACGCCGACGATGGCGAGACGTATCAGTTCAATCTGATCGATACGCCGGGCCACGTGGACTTCACCTACGAGGTCTCGCGTTCGCTGGCAGCTTGCGAGGGTGCGGTGCTCGTCGTGGACGCCACGCAGGGCGTCGAGGCGCAGACCGTTTCCAACGCGACACTCGCCATGAACGCCAACTTGGACATTGTTCCGGCCATCAACAAGATCGACCTGCCGTCGGCGCAGCCCGACGAGGTTAAGACCGAGATCGAAGACGATCTGGCCATTCCCGCCGACGATGCCGTGTGCGTGTCGGGCAAGACCGGCGAGGGCATCCACGATCTGCTGGAGTCCATCGTCTTTTTAATCTCGCCTCCCAAGGGCGATGCAAATGCCCCTCTCAAGGCACTTATTCTGGATTCGTACTTCGATGAGTACCGCGGCGTCGTCGCCACGGTGCGTGTCTTTGACGGTTCCATCAAAAAGGGCGATACCCTGCGCATGATGCAGGCCAAGGGCGACTTCTTGGTCGACGGCGTGGGCGTCAAGCGTCCTGCCGAGACGCCGGTCGATGCTCTGACGGTCGGCGAGGTCGGCTATGTGGTCACGGGTTTGAAGGACCCTGAGGCTGTTCGCGTGGGCGATACCCTTACGTGGGCTTCGAACCCCTGCCCCGAGCCGCTGCCGGGCTACCGCGAGGCCAAGCCCATGGTCTACACGGGCCTGTTCCCCATCGACAACAAGGACTACGAGAACCTGCGCGACGCGCTCGATAAGCTGCACGTCAACGATCCGTCGTTGGTGTGGGAGCCCGAGACGTCGGTGGCGCTGGGCTTTGGCTTCCGCGTGGGCTTCCTGGGTTTGCTGCACATGGAGGTCGTCAAGGAGCGCCTGGAGCGCGAGTTCAATCTGGACCTGATCGCTACGAGCCCCTCGGTCGACTACCACGTGTATAAGACCGACGGCGAGATGATCGATGTCCGCAGCCCGCAGGATCTGCCCGAGGCCACGCGCATCGAGCGTATCGAAGAGCCCTACCTCAAGGCAAAGATCATCTGCCCGCCCGAGTACACGGGCGCCGTCATGCAGCTCGCCATCGAGCACCGCGGCGTCACGACCGACATGATCCACCTGACGAGCAAGTCGGTCGAGATGCGCTTTGATATGCCGCTCGCCGAGCTCATCTTGGACTTCTTTGACCAGCTCAAGAGCCGCACCAAGGGGTACGCCTCGCTCGACTACGAGTTCAACGAGTATCGTCCCTCCGAGCTCGTCAAGCTCGACATCCTGCTTTCGGGCGACGAGGTGGACGCGCTGTCGTTTATCGTGCACAAGGATAAGGCCTACGGTCTTGCCCGCGGCTTGTGCGACAAGCTCAAGGAGATCATCCCGCGACAGCTGTTCGAGGTGCCTATCCAAGGCGCCATCGGCAACAAGATCATCGCCCGCTCCACCGTTAAGGCGCGCCGCAAGGACGTGCTGGCCAAGTGCTACGGCGGCGATATCTCGCGAAAGCGCAAGCTGCTCGAGAAGCAGAAAGAGGGCAAGAAACGTATGAAGGCCATCGGCTCGGTCGAGGTTCCGCAGGAGGCCTTTATGGCGATTCTCAAGGTGGACGAGTAGGCCCATGGCGCTTTCTGAATACAGCAAGCGGCTGCTGGGCGCCTATGCCGAGCAGCCGTTCCTTATGGCTCCCATGGCGGGCGTAACCGACCCCGCCTACCGCATCATGTGTCGCCGCCGCGGCGCCAACCTTGCCTACAGCGAGATGGTGAACGTTGCAGGTCTTGCCTACGCTAGCAACAAGACGTGGCGCCTGGTGTTGCCGGCCGACGAGGAGCAGCAGATTTGCGTGCAGCTCTTTGGTTCCAAGCCCGATCAGTTTGCGAGTGCCGTCGCTGCCGTCGAGGAACGCGTGGGCGATCGCCTGTCATTGATTGATATCAACATGGCCTGTCCGGCTCGCAAGGTCGTTACCAAGGGCGAGGGCTCGGCGCTTATGCGCACGCCCGACCTGGCCGAAAGAATCGTCGAGGCAGCGGTGGGCGCGGCGCATGTTCCCGTGACCGTGAAGATCCGCAAGGGTTTTTATGCCGAGGATCGCAACGCCGCAACGTTTGCCCAGATGCTCGAAGGGGCAGGCGCCTCTGCAGTTGCCGTGCACGGTCGTTGTGCCACGCAGCTCTATACGGGCCAGGCCGATTGGTCTGTCGTCGATGAGGTCGCCGCCGCTGTCGAGATTCCCGTGATTGGCTCGGGCGATGTGTTCTCGGCCGAGGACGCTGCCGAGCATTTGCAAGACTCGGGTGCCAGCGCGGTGTTTATCGCGCGCGGCATCTACGGCAATCCGTGGGTGTTCGGCGATGCCCGGGCCCTTGCACTCGATGGCACGCCGGTTCCTTCTCGCTCCTCGGTCGAGCGCCTGGAGGCTCTGCGTGAGCACCTGACGCTCACGCACGAGCTTCTGCCGCTTATGTCGCGCGCGCGTACGTATGCAAGCTGGTACTTAAAGGGCATGCCCCATGCCGCCGCCTGGCGCGCTCAGGTGGTGCGTTGCTCCACGTACGAGGAGTTTATGGCGCTGGTCGATGATATCGAGCGCGACGTGGTGGTCTGCGAGGCCGCGCTTGCCGCCGGTGAGCCGGTGCCCGCTCATCCGCTGGAGGCTTAAGGGTGGCCGTTACCGCGCTGTATGTGCACGTGCCGTTTTGCGCTCAAAAATGCCGCTATTGCGACTTTGACTCGCGCAGCGTGGTGCCGTGCGACCTGGAGGCTGCGCTCGATGCCTATTTTGAGCACCTGTATGCGCGGCTCGATGCCTTTGGCAACGCAGGGGCACTCAGACAGATCTGCACGGTCTACGTCGGCGGCGGCACACCGTCGCTGGCGGGGGAGCGTCTGTTGAAACTCGCCCGCCGTATCTTCATGTGGTGCAAGCCCGTTGAGTTTACTTGCGAAGCCAATCCCGAGTCGCTGACCGCTGGGCTCGCCACCGCGCTTGCCGAGGCGGGTGTCATGCGCATCTCTTTGGGCGTGCAAACCCTCGACAATACCGAGTTGGCTGCCATTGGCCGCATCCATGATGATGAACGGGCGCTTGAGGCTATCGCGACGGTGAAGGATGTTGGGCTCGATGTGTCGTGCGACCTTATGTGTGGTCTTCCCGGACAGACTATGGCGAGCTGGCAGTACACGCTTAATGGTGTGCTTGCGGGGGCCCCGCACCATGTGTCGGTCTATCCGCTCACACTCGAGGAGGGCACGCCGCTTTACCGCATGGCGTGCCGTGACGAGTCGCTTGAGCCCGATGAGGATTTCCAAGCCGCATGCATGGACGTTGCGCGCGAGCGGCTGAGTTCGGCGGGCTACCATCCGTATGAGGTGGCGAGCTACGCGCTCGATGGGCATGAATGTGCTCATAATATCGCCTACTGGACTGGTCGGGGCTATCTGGGCTTGGGTCGTTCTGCCGCGGGTATGCTCGATGCCGAGGATTTCGATCGCTTGGCTGGACTCTTTCCCGGCGTGGCCCCCCGTGGTGACTTTCACCGCGTGCGTCTGGTCCAGCGCAACGATGACGCGACGGCGTTTGAGACCGAGTACCTGACGCGTCGCGAGGCTGCGGCCGAGGACCTGATGCTCGCTTGTCGCATGACGCGCGGTGTTGCTTCCGACCTGTTGGTTCGCGCGTCTCGTGTCATCCCTGCCGATGAACTGACAGCGGCTTGTGACCGCGCTCTTGAGCTTGGGCTTGCCACTTGGGTGCCCGAGCACGGTGATGCCCATGTGGGGTCTATCGCCTCTGTCGATGTCATCGACGGCCACACCTGTGCCCGCCTGGCGCCGACCCACCTGGGCTGGCTCGATGGAAATGTGCTGTTCGAGCTGTTTTGGGGTCAAGCTTAGGCCGCTCGGGTAGAATTACCGCAAGATATACGCTGCTGTGAGCAGGAGGTTGCCGCGCATGGCGACGATGAACGAAAAAGATTACTACGAGATTTTGGGTGTCTCCAAGGATGCCACCTCTCGTGATATACAGAAGGCCTTCCAGCAAAAGGCCCGCAAGCTCCATCCTGATGTCAATAAAGAGCCGGATGCCGAGGAGAAGTTTAAAGAGGTTTCCGAGGCCTACGCCGTGCTCTCTGACGAGCAGAAGCGTGCGCGTTACGACGCCATGCGGTCGGGCAATCCGTTTGCCGGTGCACCGACGGCTTCGCCCTATGGCGGAGGCTATGCCGGCAGCGCCGGTTACGGTAACCCCTTTGACGGCGGTTTCCCCTTCGGGGGCGCCTGGGGCCAGCCCCGTCGCGGCCAGGCGGCCTACAACCCCGAGAGTGGCGCCAACGTGGTTGTCGATATCAAGCTCGACGCCAAGGAGGCCAAGAGCGGTGCCCACAAGACCGTTCGCTACACCCGCTTTGACACTTGCGGACACTGTGGCGGATCGGGCTCCGTTTCGTCAGAGCATGCCCACACCTGTCCGAGCTGCGGTGGTCGCGGCCATATCGATGTCGACTTGTCCTTCCTGTTTGGTGCGGGCACGTTCCAGACGGTTTGTCCTGAGTGCGGCGGTTCCGGCAAGGTCGTTGCCGACCCGTGTCCCGATTGCGGTGGCAGCGGCCGTATCCGTGTGACCTCCGAGCAGACGATTGAGTTTCCCGCCGGCACGCATGATGGCGACGAGGTGCGCATCCCCAACATGGGTCACGCCGGCACGAACGGCGCTTCGGGCGGCGACCTGGTCGGTCGTGCGCACGTTGAGGCCGAGCGCCTGGAGGGCAAGGCTCGCACCGGCTTCTACCTCATGGGCATCATCGCCCCGTTTTTGGTACTGTCGGCCATCTCGGGCGTGTTCTCCGCCTTTGCTATGATGTGTTTCATTCCGTTTGCTATGGGCTTGTTCATGGTACTTTCGGACGGCGTGCTTCATCGCAGTCTGCTGTGGTGGAAGCGCGGTGCGATGCAGTTTGCCAATGGATTTGCCAACGGTTTTATGTTCGCGCTCGTGTCGGTTTGGTTCGCGAGCTGCTCACAGCGGGCCGTGCTTTCGCCGTACGGAGCTCAATAACATCAAACCCTCTGTTTGCGCCCGGCCCAGCTTGGGTATAGGACGCACTGTGACAATAATGAAAGTTGGAAGGATTCGGTCGTGTCGGAAAATAGGGATTACTACGAGGTACTTGGCGTTGACAAAGATGCCGACGCGCGGACGATTAAGCGCGCGTTTCTAAAGAAGGCCCGTACGGTACACCCGGATGTTTCGGACGACCCCGAGGCCGAGGCCAAGTTCAAAGAGCTTAACGAGGCCTATTCCGTTCTTTCCGACGAGCAGAAGCGTGCTAACTACGACCGTTACGGCACTGCGGACGGCCCCGGTGGCTCTGGCTATGTCGATATCAACGATATCTTTGGTGGCATGGGCATGGACGACCTGTTCTCGTCGTTCTTTGGCGGTGGCGCCGGTGGTGGCGCTCGCAGCCGTCGCGAGCGCCGTCGCGGTCGCGATATGGCCATCTCTCTTTCGGTGACGCTCGAGGAGGCGGCGCTCGGCTGCAAAAAGACGATCAGCTACGACCGTCTTGCCCCTTGCGATGACTGCAATGGTACCGGCAAGGCCGAGGGCGCGACCGAAAAGCAGTGCAGCCGCTGTCACGGCACGGGCTATGTTACGACGGTCCAGCGTTCTTTCCTGGGCCAGGTTCAGTCCTCTTCTCCCTGTCCCGACTGCCACGGCGAAGGCACGGTCATCGATCATCCCTGCGACACCTGTGATGGCCAGGGCCGCACGCCTTCTCACGAGAAGATTGACATCGATATTCCCGCCGGTGTTTCGACCGGTCGCCAGCTGCGCGTGAGCGGCTTTGGCGAGGCCGGCCTTCGCGGCGAGCCGTCGGGCGACCTGATCGTCAACGTGCGTGTCGCTGACCACGAGCGTTTTAAGCGTAATGGCGATGACCTGTATCTGGTGAGCGATATCTCGATTGCGCAGGCCGCGCTCGGTTGCGAGATTGAGGTCGAGGGCATTATGCCTGACGAGGTCGTCAAGCTGTGCGTCCCCGCCGGCACACAGTACGGTGACACCGTGAGCGTCAACAATTACGGCATGCCGCGTATCGGCGGTGGCGGTTCGCGCGGTCGTCTGGTCGTGCAGCTGCGCGTGGTCGTTCCCACCAATCTCTCCAACAAGCAGCGCGAGCTGCTTCGCGCCTTTGCCGACGAGATGGGCGATGACGTCGCATCCGGTAAGAAGTCGGTGTCCGAACGTATCAAGAGTGCCCTCGACGACATCCTCGATTAAGGAGCCCGTGTGCTCGCACCCCATATTTCCGTCGTCAACCTCGGTTGCCGTGTCAACCGGGTTGAGTCCGACCGTGTCACTGCCGATCTTATGCGCCTGGGCTTTGCGATGGTGGAGCCACCGGACGCCGATCTGATCGTTATCAATACCTGCGCTGTTACGGGGGAGGCCGAGGCCAAGACCCGTAAGGCCGTTCGTCACGCCCTGGCCTATCCGGGCGAGCCTTACGTGGTCGTAACCGGCTGCGTCGTCAACCTGCATCCCGAGGAGCTGCTGGAGCTCTCCGATCGCGTGATCGCCGAACCGTCCAAGATTGATGTCGCCGAGCGCGTCTGCGAGGTGCTGGGTGTCGAATCCGATAGCGTGCCCGCCTGCAGCGATGGCGACGTGGTCGATGCGCTCGGCCGTTCGCGACTGGGCGTGAAGATTCAGGACGGCTGCAGCCACCGCTGCACCTATTGCATCGTGTGGAAGGCCCGCGGCCCCGAGCGTTCCGTGCCCGTCGAGTCCGTGCTCGAACAGGTGCGTGAGGCCCAGGAGGCCGGCGTGCCCGAGGTCGTGCTGACCGGCGTGAACCTGGGCGCCTATGACGGCAAGAGCGCGACCGACGAACATGTCGAGATCGATGAGCTGATCCAAGCCATCATGGAGCGCACCGAGATTGCCCACGTGCGCATCTCCTCGGTGGAGCCCATGGATATTTCCGAGCGCTTGCTCAAGGTGATGGCTCGCTATCCGAAGCGTATCGCGCCGTTTTTGCACCTGCCCGTGCAGTCTGGATGCACGGCGACGCTGCATCGCATGGGTCGTCCCTATAGTGCCGAGGCCTTTGAGGATACGGTGCGCATGATTCGCGCCAACCTGCCCCAGGCTGCACTTTCGTGCGATGTCATCGTCGGTTTTCCTGGCGAGACGGACGAGGAGTTCGAGGAGTCGCTGGCCCTGTGCCGTCGCGTGGGCTTTTCGCGCATGCATGTGTTCCGCTATAGCAAGCGCCCCGGCACCCTCGCCGCCGATATGCCCGACCAGGTACCCCCTGAGGTCATGGCCGAGCGCAGCCGTCGCATGCGCGCGGCGGCTCAGGAGCTCGCGGTTGCCGATGCCCGCCGTCGCGTGGGCACCGTCGAGCGCGCCGTGCTTGAGTACGGTGACAATTTGACGCTCGGCTCGTTCCATCATGCCCGTCTTGATGATACCTGTGGACTCACAGCCCCGTGCCTGCTCGATGTTGCTATCATCGGAGTCGATGATTCCGGCTTGGTCCATGCACGCAGGGAGGTTCATGGAAGCCTCGAAGATTAGACTTACCGTTCCCGAGGGTATCGACCCCTCGCGCGTTTTGGGCGCCGGCGACGGCGTCCTTCGTGCACTCGAGAACTTGGTGCGCGCCCATGTGGTTGCCCGCGGTGACAGCGTTGCCGTGAGCGGCGATCCGGACGAGGTTGAGCTGGTCGCGCGTTTTTTCGAACATGCCTTTCGTGAGGCTGCTGCCGGGCGCACGCTTTCTGCCGATGATGTCTCGCGCTGTCTGGCCGTTCTGCGCGACGGCGAGCATGATGCCTCGTCGCTGCGCGATGACGTGCTGCTATCGTATCGCGGTCGCGTCATCCGCCCCAAGACGCTCGGTCAAAAGCGCTATGTGGATGCCATCCGCTCTTCTACCATCACGTTTGGCCTCGGTCCCGCCGGTACCGGTAAAACCTATCTGGCCATGGCGCTCGCCGTCGCCGCGCTCAAGCGCCATGAGGTTGGCCGCCTGATCCTGACGCGCCCGGTTGTCGAGGCGGGGGAGAACCTGGGCTTTTTGCCCGGCACCCTCGAGGAAAAGATCGACCCGTATATGCGCCCGCTCTATGATGCCCTCTTTGACATGATGGATCGCGAACGCACCGATGAGCTTATGGAGCGTGGCGTGATCGAGATCGCACCGCTCGCCTACATGCGCGGTCGAACACTGAGTGATGCCTTTGTGGTGCTCGATGAGGCACAAAACACGACGCCCGAGCAGATGAAGATGTTCCTGACGCGTCTGGGTTTAAATTCCAAGTTCGTGATTACCGGCGACCTGAGCCAGCGTGACCTGGTGGGTCGTCGCGGCGGTCTTGCCGATGTCGAAAGGATTCTGGGTCGCGTCGACGATGTGACGTTTTCTCACCTGGAGCGCGCCGATGTGGTGCGCCATGCCCTGGTGGGCCGCATCGTTGAAGCCTATGATGCATACGACGATGCGCGCGAGCAGCGCGCACACGATCGAAAGGAGTCCCGTTGAGTGTATTGATCAGCAACGATGCCGGGCTCGATACGCTGCTCGATGCCCAGGAGGTGGAGCACATCTGCTCAGTTGTGCTTGCCGCCGAGGGTGTTGAGCGTGAGGTCGAGATTTCCCTTTCGTATGTCGTTGAGGACGAGATGCACGAGCTCAACCTTGAGTGGCGGGGCATCGATCGCACGACCGACGTGCTCTCGTTTGAATGCGACTCGGCCTTTGACGAGGACATTCCCGCCGACGAGACGCTCGAGCTCGGCGATATTATCCTGGCTCCGCAGGTTATTGCCCGTCAGGCCCCCGGCTTTGGCAACAGCCCCGCCGATGAGTGCCGACTGATGCTCGTGCACGGAATGCTGCACCTGTTGGGTTACGACCACATCGAGGACGATGAGGCCGAGGTCATGGAGGCACGCGAGGATGCCATCCTGCGCGACCTGGCGCTTGAGCGCGGCGAGGACCCCAAACTCGTCCACGTCGGCCCCATAACCAATCATGCCCACGACTAGGAGCCGTCTATGATTCCCGGATCGAACAAGGACCATCCGTCCTTTTTAAAGTCGTTCTCATACGCTATGGAGGGCTTCGTCACCGCCGTCTTGACCGAGCGCAATATCAAGGTCATGCTCGTGGCGGGCGTGTGCACCGTCATTGCCGGCTGCATCGTGGGGCTCGATATTGCCGAGTGGGCTACGGTCATCATCTGCTGCGGCCTGGTGATTCACGGCGAGTTGTGCAATACCGCCATGGAGGCGATTGTCGACCTGGCGACCCAGGAGCTGCATCCGTTGGCCAAGCGCGCGAAGGATATCGCCGCTGCTTCTGTATACGTTCTTTCCATTACCGCCGCGATCGTTGGCTTGCTTGTCTTTGCCCACGCGCTCGACTTTATTTAGAAAGGGATTCCCATGTCCGACAATATGCAGCCTGCCGTTGAAGTTTTGGATGACGAGGTCTTGGACGAGGCTGAAGGTGCCGATTCGTTTGACGAGGTCGAGGAGTTCGACCCGTTTGAGGGTATGAGCGATGAGGAACTCGATGCCCTGTGCGACGAGGACGAGAGCCTCGCGGGCTTTGGCGACGTGGAACCCGGTTTCCGCAGCGGCTTTGTGGCCCTGGTCGGTCGCCCCAACGCCGGCAAGTCCACGCTGCTCAACGCCTGTTACGGCAAGAAGGTCGCCATCACCTCTCCGGTGGCCCAGACGACCCGCCGCCGTATGCGCGCCGTGGTCAACCGCCCCGGTTACCAGCTGGTCTTCGTTGACACTCCGGGTATCCACAAGCCCAAGGACGGCCTGGGATCCGAGCTCAACAAGAGCGCCCTGTTTGAGCTCAATGACGTAGACGTCGTCGCGTTTCTGATCGACGCCACCAAACCCATCGGCAGGGGAGACGCCTGGGTTGCCGAGCGTGTCAAGAGCGCCCGTTCCAAAAAGGTCCTGGTGCTCACGAAGGCCGACGAGGCCGATCCCGCCCAGGTTATGGAACAGCTCAAGGCCGCTCACGAGCTTATGGAATACGATGACGAGATCGTGACGTCGTCGGTCAAGAACTTCAACGTCGATGCGTTTATCGAGACCGTCGCTCACTTTTTGCCCGAGGGCCCGCGCTGGTTCCCCGAGGACATGGGCACCGACGCGTCCGACGAGACCCTCGTGGCCGAGTTTGTACGCGAGAAGGTTCTGCGTCGCACCCGCGACGAGATCCCTCACTCCGTGGGCGTCATCTGTGACGCGCTCGAGCAGACTAAGAAGGTTCTGCGCGTGCACGCCACGATTTACGTCGAGCGCGAGGGGCAGAAGGGCATCATCATCGGCAAGGGCGGCGAGATGATTAAGCATATCGGCATCGATGCCCGTCGTGACCTTGAGCGTATCTTTGGCATGCAGGTCTTTTTGGAGCTCGACGTGAAGGTCAAGGCCGGCTGGCGCGATGACGAGGCACAGATCCGCCGCTTCGGCTATAATGCCGAAGATTAAGCCTCGGCGTTCATGGCAGGCTCTCGCACATATCGCACAAAGGTGCTCGTCCTCGACAAGACCAAGCTCAAGGAAACCGACCTGATCTTGACGATGCTCGACGAACGGGGGCGGCAGGTGCGTGCCGTGGCCAAGGGCGCACGTAAGCCTGGTGGTCGCCTTGCGGCCCGCTGCGAGCTCTTTTGCACCGTTGATATGCTGTTGGCGCATGGTCGCTCGCTCGACGTGGTTTCTCAGGCGGAGCTTATGGAGGCGCCACTCGGTGCCGCTCCTGACTACGAGACGATCTGTGCCGCCAGCGCGATTGCCGAGGTTGCGCGCGTGTGCTCGTTCGAGGATGCCGAGGATCCATTTACCTTTGCCATCACGCAGCGGGCGCTCACGCTTGTCGGCTGCGGGCTCGACTCGGCACATATGGACCTGCTCGTGGCGGCCTTTGTCTTTAAACTGCTGTCGCACGTTGGTTACCGCCCCGATTTCTCGGCATGCGTCTCGTGCGGCGACCCCATGCTCTCGCATTTCTCGGCCCAGGCCGGCGGGCTTCTGTGCGGGTCGTGCGCCTCGAGCGTGCCTGGCGCCGAGTTGGTATCGGTCGGCGAGGTCGCATGGCTGCGCGCTCTGATGTCCATGACCTTCGATGCCCTTATGGATGAGCAGATCGATCCGCATACGGCTGCGTTTTTGCTGGGGCTTTCGCATGTTTGGGCCGCCACGCACACCGATCAGCGACTCCGTGCGATGGAATTCATGTTGGGTCGGTGATGATGCGCAGGCGCGCGCCGCTTGTGGTAACATACCGACCTGTTGGTACCTCGACCTTGGATGTTCGCTCCACCGGCGGCTTCCCAGTCCGAGGCGAATAGAGTCGCCCACGGGCGACGCGAAACGAAAGGTGAAACAATGACTGTTTCCAAAGAGCGCAAGGCGGAGCTGACCGCCCAGTTCGGTAACTCCCCGGTCGATACCGGTAACCCCAAGGTTCAGGTCGCCATCCTGTCCGAGCGCATCAAGGAGCTGACCGAGCACATGAAGTCCCACCAGAAGGACTTCCACACCCGTCGTGGCCTGCTCATGCTCGTTGGCCGCCGCCGTCGTCTTCTCTCCTACATCAAGAAGAACGACATCGTCGAGTACCGTGAGCTCATCAAGGCTCTGGGCATCCGCGACAACATCCAGTAAGGATTTGTACATGCTAAGAGCGTCCTGCGCAGCGGGGCGCTCTTTTTGTGTAAGGGCGTGAACAATCACGCTCTGAAGCGTGGCGGGGGCAGGGGGCCCGCGTCACATGAGAAGCCCGCAGGCAAGGGGCCTGTGGGGTAAAGGAGAACAATGACACTCGTATCCAAGACCTTTGAGCTGTACGGCAAGACCTACACCTTTGAGTCCGGCGAGCTTGCCAAGCAGGCCACCGGCGCTTGTCTGGTCAAGCAGGGCGACACCACGATGCTCGACACCGTGGTCGTCTCCAAGGAGCGCAAGAATTACGACTTCTTCCCGCTGACCGTCGACTTCAACGAGAAGATGTACGCCGCCGGCCGTATCCCGGGTGGCTACCTTAAGCGCGAGGGCCGTCCCAGCGAGAAGGCCACGCTCACGGCTCGTATGATCGACCGTCCGATCCGCCCGAGCTTCCCGGACGGCTTCCGCAACGAAGTGCACATCGTCGCTACCTCGCTCGTCGCCGACCAGGTCAACCCCTTTGACGTCATCAACGTCATGGGTGCTTCGCTGGCCATGACGCTCGGCGGCGTGCCCTTCGAGGGCCCGCTTGCCTGCGTGCGCATCGGCCGCAACGTGGAGACCGGCGAGTTTATCGTCAATCCCACCTATGAGGAGCGCGAGAACTCCGACCTGGACCTGGAGCTGGGCGGCTCTGCCGACTTTATCTCGATGGTCGAAGCCGGCGCCGAGGAGATCTCCGAGGACGACATGCTCGCCGCTATGAAGTTTGGCCAGGAGGCCCTCGCTGCCTTCTGCCAGGCCCAAGACGAGTTCGTCGCCGAGTGGGAGCAGGTCAACGGCGCCATCGTCAAGAAGGAGTACCCGCTCGACCAGCCCGTTGAGGAGGTTCAGGAGCGCATCTTCGCCCACTACGACGAGATGGCCGCTGCCCTGCGCGACGCCGACAAGCTTTCCCGCATCGGCAAGGTCGAGGCTCTGAAGGAGTCCATCCGCGCCGAGTTCACCGACGAGGAGCAGGCCGCCTGGGAGCGCGAGATCCCCGTGGCGCTCAAGAAGCTCGAGAAGAAGGCCATGCGCACCATGGTCGTCGAGACCGGCGAGCGCGTTGACGGTCGTGCCGCCGACGAGATTCGTCCCATCATGGTGAAGGACAACTACCTGCCGCTCGTTCACGGCTCCGGCCTGTTCCAGCGTGGTCAGACCCAGGTGCTCTCCGTCCTGTCGCTCGGTATGCTCAACGAGGGCCAGCGTCTGGATACCATCGAGCCCACCGAGGGCAAGCGCTATATGCACCACTACAACTTCCCGCCGTTCTGCACCGGCGAGACCGGCCGCATGGGCAGCCCCAAGCGCCGCGAGATCGGTCACGGCAACCTGGCCGAGCGCGCTCTGCTCCCGGTTCTTCCCGACGAGAACGAGTTCCCCTACGCCATCCGCGTCGTCTCCGAGGTCATGGAGTCCAACGGCTCCTCTTCGATGGCTTCGACCTGCGGTTCCACGCTCGCCCTTATGGACGGCGGCGTGCCCATTAAGCGCCCGGTCTCCGGTATCGCCATGGGCCTGATCCAGGAGGAGGGCAAGACCGTGGTCCTGTCCGACATCCAGGGTCTCGAGGACTTCCTGGGCGACATGGACTTTAAGGTCACCGGCACCACCGAGGGCATCACCGCCCTGCAGATGGACAACAAGGCCACCGGTCTTACCTTCGACATCCTGGCCCGCGCCCTGCAGCAGGCCAAGGAGGGTCGCGCCTTCATTCTGCAGAAGATGCTCGAGGTGATTCCCGAGCCGCGCCACACCACGCGCAGCACCGCTCCGCGCATCGTCTCCATCCAGGTTCCGACTGATAAGATTCGCGACGTCATCGGTTCCGGCGGTAAGGTCATCCGCGGCATCCAGGACGAGACCGGCGCTTCGGTCGACATCCAGGAGGACGGCACCGTCTTTGTCGGCGGCACTGGCGAGACCGTCGATCAGGCCGTCGAGCGCATCAAGCTCATCATCAAGGTTCCCGAGCCGGGCGAGGAGTACACCGGTCGCGTGGTCTCCATTCAGCCCTTCGGCGCCTTCGTGAATCTGCTGCCCGGTAAGGACGGCCTGCTGCACATCTCCCGCGTCGCCAAGGGTCGTGTGGAGAAGGTCGAGGATGTCCTCAACGTGGGCGACGAGGTCAAGGTCGTCGTCATCGAGGTCGACGATCGCGGCAAGATCTCGCTCGATCGTCTCGACAAGCCCGAGGCCCCGGCTCGTGCCGAGGGTGCCTCCGAGGGCGACGGCGAGCACTTCCAGCGTCGTGAGCGTCCGCGCCGCGAGCGCTCCGAGCGCAGCGACCGTCCGCGCCGTCCCGGCGACAACGGAGGCCGCAAGCCCCGCCGTCACCACGACGCCGAGTAACAGTCGCACATAAGCAGCTCAACAAGGGCTGGTTAGTGACGCTCGCTATTTAGTTAGACAGTCTATTAAGTAGTCAGATTTCGGATCTGTAGATAGACGCAGCTGCATTTCCCCAGATAAAACAACCAAAATTAACCAGCCCATTTTTGGTAGGTTCCCCGCGAGGGCGGGCACGGATGAAGTTTATCGCGAGTTCCGCACGAACAGGAGGCCACTTAATGTGGCCTCCGTCGTGAGCAGGACTGTAGAGCAGGAAACTTCATCCGTGCCCGCCCTCGCGGGGAACCGGCGGGATAGACGGGTTCAGATGGGGCTTTGATGCATGGGTGGTCTGTTGTTGTGCAAATGGGTATCATACTGTGGTTATTGCATTGATTCTGCGATGCATGTTTGTACGTTCCCGACGGTCGGTTTGCCAGAAGCGCCCCGTCGGTTGTTTCAGACCCGTTTCGAAGAAAGGAAACAACACTCACCTATGGCAGCTAAAAAATCATCTCCCTTGAAGATCATCCCGCTCGGCGGCCTTGATGGCATCGGCAAGAACATGACGGTCTTCGAGTGCGGCGACGACATGGTGCTCGTCGATGCTGGCCTCATGTTCCCCGATGACTCGCAGCCCGGTATCGATCTGGTACTTCCGGATTACACCTACGTTCTGGAGAACGAGGAAAAGCTCCGCGGCATCGTCGTCACCCACGGCCACGAGGACCACACCGGTTCGCTTCCGTACCTGCTGCAGGACCTCAACAACAAGGTGCCCATCTTTTCGAGCAAGCTGACGCTCGGCTTTATCGAGGGCAAGCTCTCCGAGTTCCGCATTCGTGCACCCAAGTTCCGCGAGGTCAAGGGCGGCAGCCACGTCAATTTGGGTGGCATCTCGCTCGACTTCTTCTCGATGACGCACTCCATCCCGGGCGCTCTAGGCGTGTTCATCCGCACCAACCAGGGCACCGTTATGCACACCGGCGACTTTAAGCTCGACCAGACGCCCATCGACGGTGTCACGCCCGACTATGCCGCTATCAGCCGCTTTGCCAAGCAGGGCATCGACCTGCTGCTGTCCGACTCAACCAACGCCACGGTCCCCGGCTTTACCAAGTCCGAGGCCGAGGTTGGCCCCAATCTGTTGCATGCCATCAAGAATGCTCCGGGCCGCGTGTTCGTTGCGTCGTTCTCGAGCCACATCCATCGTCTGCAGCAGATCTGCGACGCCGCCCGCAAGTGCGGCCGCAAGGTCGTCGTGACCGGTCGTTCCATGCTCACCAACACCCGTGTGGCGCGTGAGCTCGGCTATCTCAACATCGATGATGCCGATATCATTGATGCTTTCGATATTGACAATCTGCCCGACGACAAGATCGTCGTCATGTGCACCGGTTCGCAGGGCGAGCCCCTGTCGGCCCTGTCCCGCATGGCCAACGGCGAGCACAAGTCGCTCTCCATCCACGAGGGCGATACCGTCATCCTCTCGGCAACGCCGGTTCCCGGTAACGAGAAGGCCGTTCAGCAGGTCGTCAACAGCCTCGCCAAGCTTGGCTGCGACGTCTGGGATAAGAACCGCGCCCTCGTTCACGTCTCGGGTCACGGTAGCCAGGAGGAGCTCAAGCTCCTGATGGCCATGGCCAAGCCTACGTACTTTATGCCGGTCCACGGCGAGGCCGTGCATCTGCGCGCCCATGCTCAACTTGCACGCAAGATGGGCCTCAAGGACGATCATATCTTTATCCTCGACAACGGCGATACGCTCGAGATGCGTGGCGGTATCGTCAAGCGCGGCACGCCCGTCGAGTCTGGTGTCGTCTACGTCGACGGACTGCGCATCGGCGATACCGACCCCATCGTTCTGCGCGATCGTCAGAAGCTTGCCAACGACGGTATGGTCACGGCTGTCGCTATCGTTTCGCTCAAGCACAAGAAGATCGAGGCCATCGAGTTCTCGGGCCGCGGCGTCTCCTTTGCCATCGACGACCAGTTCTCCGAGGACGCCTCGGCGTCCATCATGAAGACGATCGAGAAGGGCAAGTTCAGCTTTACGAGCAGCGGTTCCGATGCCATTCGCAAGGCCGTGCGCGACTCGCTCTCTAACTTTATCTGGAGCCGTACGCGTACTCGTCCGATGATCATCCCGGTCGTCATGGAGGTTTAGTTTGGCGCGCGGATCTGCACAAAACGCCAAAGGCAATAAAGCCAACAACCAACCGGCATCTGCTAAGGGTGCCGGTTCCCATCTTCGTGCCAATAAGGGCCACGAGGCCGAGTTCGACGATTTTGAGCCCCTGGTCGAGCCTTCGGCCAACCGCGATATCGCTGGCGTGGTCATTGCCGTTTTGGCGATTGCGTCCTTCATTGCCGTGATTTCGCCGGCGACCGCACCCGTTACGGCTGCGGTTGCCGGTTTCTACCACCTTGGCTTTGGCCTGGGCGCCTACGTGCTGCCGATCGTCATTTTGCTGTTTGCTGCCACGCTCTTTTTAGGCGAGGACTCGCCGCTCAACGTGCGCTCTGTTGCGGGCGGCGCCGTGGTCTTTATCGCCGTCGTCTCCATTCTTTCGCTGATGGTGCCGGGTACCAGCGACTCGTGCGACCTTATGTTCACGCCGCAAAACCTGTCCGCCTCGGGTGGCTATATCGGTGCGTTTATTGCGAGCGCGCTGCAGAATGCCCTGGGTAAGCCTATCGCGATGGTGGTCCTGTTGGGTCTGGCCGTCGTCGGCTTTGTCATCATCGGCTTTTCGGTGGGCGGCGTTTTGCGCTCTGCCCGCGATCGTGCGGCCGATTTTGCCGAGCGCCGTCGTGCCGATGTCAACGCGAGCCCCTGGGGTGACGACGAAGCTCTGTCGGTGCCCGGCGTTGCCCGTCCGCACCTGAGCATTCTTCGTCAAAAGGGCTCTGATGCTGCCGTGACCACGGTCATGGGCAACGATGCCGACCCGGTTTTGGACGATGATGACGAGGACGAGGACCCGTTTGTCGACGTGTCCGATGCCGTGGAGGCCGAGCGTGCTAAGACCACGCTGCTGCCGCGCCGTCATGCCAAGAAAGGTAAGAAGGCTCCCAAGCTCAATACGAGTGAGCCCGACCCGTCTTGGTCCGAGAGCGAGATTGAGCTTACCGAGGGTGATGACGAGGACGACGAGTCTCTGCTCGAGACTGCTAAAACCACCTTGCTGCCGCGACGTCAGGCAAAGCGCGGTCAGGTGACCGGCCAGCTCTCGATGGAGGACGATCCGGACAAGATCGACGAATCCGAGCCTCCGTTTGCCGTGAATCCCGTCTCGGCCGCCCCTCAAATTCCTGATTTTCTCAAGCATCTCAAGGTTGCCGATGCGGCTGTCGCGGGCGCTGCCGAGGCGTCTACTTCTAGCGATGGGGGAGCGGGCAATGCCCCCGCGGATAACGAGGGCGAAGAAGAGGACGGCCTTAAGCTTCCGCCGCTCGAAATCCTGCATGCAAACCCGCAGTCCGCTTCTGCCGCGTCTTCGGACAAGGAGCTGGAACAGACCGCCGAGTCGTTGCAGTCCACGTTGCTTGAGTTTGGCCGTAGCGCTCGCGTCGTCGGCTGGATTGCCGGCCCCACGGTGACGACCTTTAAGCTGCAGCCCGGCGAGGGCGAGCGCGTGAGCAAGATTTCGAGCCTTGAGGACGATATCGCGCTGTCGCTTGCTGCTCAGTCCGTGCGTATCTTTGCGCCGATTCCCGGCACCTCGCTCGTGGGTATCGAGATTCCCAATCGCAAGCGTCAGAACGTCAACTTGGGCGACGTGCTGCCCTATGTTAAGGGCGGTCCGCTTGAGCTTGCTATCGGCCGCGATGCAGAGGGCACGCCGGTCGTCGCCGACCTCGCCAAGATGCCCCACCTGCTGATCGCCGGTACCACGGGTTCCGGTAAGTCGGTCATGATCAACTCCATCATCACAACCCTGCTCATGCGCGCCCTTCCCGAGGACGTTCGCCTGATCATGGTCGACCCCAAGCGCGTCGAGCTTGCAGGCTATAACGGCCTGCCGCATCTTTACGTCCCCGTAGTGACCGAGCCCAAGCAGGCCGCGAGTGCCTTGCAGTGGGCGGTGTCCGAAATGGAGCGCCGCCTGAAGGTCTTCGAGCGCCTTAACGTGCGCAAGATCTCGACCTATAACGAAAAGCAGGCCGCCGGCGAGTTTGAGCATTACGATAACCCGCCGCAAAAGATGCCCTACCTGGTCATCATCATCGACGAGCTTTCGGACCTGATGATGGTTGCCGGCAAGGACGTCGAGGCTTCGATTGTGCGTATCGCCCAGCTGGGCCGTGCCGCCGGTATCCACCTTATCGTGGCGACTCAGCGTCCGAGCTCCAACGTGGTGACGGGTCTCATCAAGGCAAACATTACCAACCGTATCGCCTTTAACGTCGCAACGGGCATCGACTCCCGCGTCATCATCGACCAGATGGGTGCCGAAAAGCTCACCGGCTTGGGTGACATGCTGTTCTCAAAGGTCGACTGGGGCAAGCCCCGCCGTATCCAGGGCTGCTTTGTTTCGGATGACGAGATCAACGAGATTGTCGAGTTCGTCAAGTCGCAAAGCGAGCCCGACTACCATGAGGAGATCCTATCGGCCGTGGCACCTGCCTCCATGTCCATGACGGGTGGCGGCGGCATCGTGCGCACCGGCGTCGCCGAGCCCCAGGACGACGATCCGCTTATCTGGGAAGCCGCTCATATTGTGGTGGAATCGCAGCTGGGCTCCACATCTGGCCTGCAGCGCCGCCTGAAGGTTGGCTATGCGCGCGCCGGGCGTATTATGGACATGCTGGAAGAAAAGGGTGTCGTCGGACCGCCCGACGGTTCCAAGCCGCGCGAGGTCCTGCTGGATGAAGAAGGCCTTGCCGCGCTGGAATCCGTCGACGCCGAGATGGCACGTGAAGATCGTGAGTTTGGAGGATTCTGATGGCTGCACGCTTTGGTGACATGCTGCTCGAGCAGCGTCGCCGAATGGGCCTTTCCATTCAGCAGGTCGCCAACACCATCAAAATCAGGCCGCAGATCATCGAGTTTTTCGAAACCGGTAATTTTGCATCGATGCCCCCGCGCGGTTATGCCCAGGGCATGATTTCGAGCTACGCACGCTTTTTGGGCCTCAATCCGCGCGAGGTCGTCAACGCTTATTTTGATGAACTCATGGCATATGAACGCGAGACGTCGCAGCAGGGCGGTCGTTTTCAGGACGCCGCCGGCTACGTCAATTCGCGTTCCTCGGTCGATAACGGGCGCTTCCTGATGGTTCAGGGCGGTCGTTCGACCCGTTATGGACAGCGTCCTCAGCAGGCCGGTTATATTACCGAGACGGGTTCGGGCGAGGAAATTCGCTCACAGCGTGACCGGTTCCGCAGTATGCCGATGCCCGAGGACCGTGCACTTCCCGCTGCCCGCGGCGTGGCGCGTGACCCTCGTGCCGGCTACGGCGACGGCGGCTATTCCGATCGCGGTTACCGCGGTGTCCCCGCCGGACGCTCTCGCGGTGGTTATGCGGATGCCGATACCACGCAGGTGACGCCGCGTCTTCGATCTCAGTCGCAGACCTTTAGCCAGCGTTCCTCAGCGCCTCGTTCGGGTCAGCGCAACTACCAGGGTCGCGGCGAGCTCTCACCCCGCTCGGGCCAGCGCAATGTGCAGCGCCAGGGTAGCTATCGCGGACGTTCCGACAATAACCGCGGTCGCATGCCCCAGGGCACTGATCGCGGTGTTTCCAATCGTGGACGCGGCGGTGGGCGTGCTCCCCAGAACAACGGTCTCGATCCTCGTATCGTTTACGCCGGCATCGGTGCCGTGGCGCTGCTGCTGATCGTGCTCATCGTGGTGCTCCTGCGTGGCTGCGGCTCCTCGGCGCCCGAGTCGACGCCCGAGACGCCCGTTGCCAGCAAGACAACGACTAAGAAGTCTCCCAAGAAGACCGAATCCGTCGATGAGGATGAAGATACCGATAAGACGAGGGGCGAGCCGACCGATTCGGAAGCCGCCAAGACGACAGCCAAAAAGGAAGAGAGCAAGGTCACAAAGGTCAAGATTTCCGTTGCCAAGGGCAAGACTGCTTGGATTGAGGTCAAGGTTGATGGCAAGTCGGTCTATGGCGCCCAGGCGACCGGCCCCTTTGAGCAGGAATACACGCCCGAGTCCTCGATCGAGATCACCACGTCCAAGCCTTCCGATGTCACCGTTACCAAGAACGGTGAAAAGGTCCGTTACGATACCAAGACCTCGGGCGTGGCGCGTGTGACGATCACCGTTTCCAAGAAAGAGACGACTGATCCCAGAATGGTGAAAGTTCTGATGGTGCCGACACCCCCGATGGTACCGATTCCACCGACGGCCCCGATACCCAGTCCACGGATGGCGCCGATACCGCACCTGACGGTCAGGCGCCCGCCGATTCAACCGACTAGTCGTACGATAGCTGCTAAGCCGCTCGTACGCGAAAGGAAACATCATGGCTAAAGATTCCAGCTTCGACGTCGTGTCCGAGGTCAACATGCAAGAGGTCGATAATGCCTTCCAGCAGACCACGCGCGAGATTTCCCAGCGCTATGACCTGAAGGATTCCGGCGCCACTATCGAGCTTTCGAAGGGCGACAAGCTCTTTACGATCAATGCCCCGGCCGACTTTGTCTCCAAGCAGATCATCGATGTCCTAACCTCCAAGCTCATCAAGCGCGGCATCGATCTTAAGGCCGTGTCTTGGGATACGCCTCAGGCGGCATCGGGCGGCACCGTGCGCGTGCTCGGCCATATCGTCGAGGGTATCGACCAGGCGACCGCCAAGAAGATCAATAAGGACATCAAGGACCAAAAGCTCAAGGTCAAGGTGACGATTGAGGCCGACAAGCTGCGTGTTTCCTCTGCTTCGAAGGACGCGTTGCAGACCGTGATCCAGTTCCTGCGCGACCAGGACTACGGTCAGCCGCTGCAGTTCACCAACTACCGCTAGTATTATTCGAAAGGACCGCTCTCCAACATGGATACACCGTTGGGCTCCGTGCTCTACATCACCCTCGGGTGCGCTAAGAACGAGGTCGACACCGACCGCATGCGTTCTCTCTTGACCGCCGCAGGCTACGAGGAGGCATTCGATCCGCAGGATGCCGATATCGCCATCGTCAATACGTGCTCGTTCCTTGCCTCTGCAACGTCCGAGAGCATCGAGACCACGCTCGAGCTTGCCAACGAGGTGCAGGACGGCGTTCGTTCCTGCCCGATCGTCATGTGCGGCTGCGTGCCGTCACGCTACGGGGATGACCTGCCCGACGAGCTGCCCGAGGTCGCGGCCTTTGTGAAGGCCGACGAGGAAGACGGCGTCGTGGCGGTCATCGATGACGTGCTGGGTGTTGAGCGCGAGATTGCCACCTATATTCCGCAGGTCAAGCGCACCGTCGAGGGCGCTGTCGCCTACGTCAAGATCTCCGATGGCTGCAACCGCTTCTGCAGCTTCTGCATGATCCCGTATATCCGCGGTCGTTATCACTCGCGCAATGCCGAGAGCATTATCTCCGAGGTACGCGACCTGGTCGCCGGTGGTGTGCGCGAGATCGTTCTGATCGGTCAGGACACGGGCATCTGGGGTTCCGACTTTGCCGACGATGAGCTTGCCGAGGGCGCGCCGCGCAATCTGGCGCAGCTGCTGCAGGCCGTTGCTGAGACGGTACGTCCCCATAACGTCTGGGTCCGTGTACTCTACCTGCAGCCCGAGGGCATGACCGACGAGCTTATCGAGACCATTCGCGACACGCCCGAGGTTCTGCCCTATATCGATATCCCCGTGCAGCACTGCGACGCGCGCATCCTCAAGGCCATGCGCCGCTCCGGTTCGCGCCAGGAGCTCGAGGACCTGTTTCGCGACCTGCGCGAGCGCATCCCCGGTATCGTGGTCCGCTCCACGGCCATGGTAGGGTTCCCGACCGAGACCGACGACGAGTTCCGCGACCTCATTGACTTTATGGACGCTGTAGGTTTTGACTACACGAGCGTCTTTGCCTACTCGCAGGAGGAGGGTAGCCTGGCCGCCAAGATGGAAGGTCAGGTCGACGAAGAGGTTAAGCTCGAGCGCGCCCAGGAGGCTATGGATCTTGCTGAGTCGCTCGGCTTTGCCGCGACTGCCGCGCACGTGGGCGAGCGCGCCCAGGTGATTGTCGACGGTATCGAGGAGACCGAGGACGGCGCCGAGCTGATCGGACATGCCTGGTTCCAGGCGCCCGATTCCGATGGTGCGGTGCATCTGGATGCCAGCGACGCATCTGTGGGCAATATTCTGACGGTCGAGTTTACCGATAGTTTCTGCTACGAGCTTATCGGTCATGTTGTGGAGTAGGGGAGCGTCGTGGCTAACGAGAGCAATAAGGAACTGACGAGTGTTTGGACGCCCGCCAACATCGTGACGTGCGTGCGCATCGTCTTTATTCCGGTGTTCATGATCGTGTCGGTCCTGTCTCACGCGGGCGTTGCCGGTATGGATTGGAGCCATTTCGACGGCCCGCTCGCCGCCGCTGCCTTTATTCTTTATGTGATTCTGTCGTGCACCGATAAGGTTGATGGCTACCTGGCTCGTTCGCGCAACGAGATCACCGATTTCGGCAAGTTCCTGGATCCCATCGCCGATAAGCTCCTCGTGTTCTCTGCCCTGCTGCTGTTCTTGGACTTTGGTGCCGTAACCGTCTGGTCCGTGTTCATCATCCTGTTCCGCGAGCTGCTGGTGAGCGCCCTGCGCATGGTCGCGAGTGCGGCCGGTGTGGTCGTTGCGGCCGATAAGCTCGGCAAGTACAAGACAGCGACTACGATGGTTTCCATCTGCGGCTATTTGTGCGTCTTTGCGATGGCCGGCTTGCACCTTGGCCCGGTGGTGCTGACGCTTGGCATCTACTCGGTGTCGCGCTTCCTGTACGCCGTGGCCGTTGTCCTGACCGTTATCTCGGGCGCTCAGTACTTCTGGAATTGCCGCAAGATCGTCTTTTCGGTCTAGGTCCTGGTAGGCATGAGGGAATCATTTGGGCAGATTGCCGCGCACAATGAAGAGCTCGCACGCGATATTGTCGAGCGTGCAAGCGCTCATGGTGTGACGGTTTCGACGGCTGAATCTCTGACAGCGGGCATGATCGCCTCGACGATCGCCGATATCCCCGGTGCCTCGGCGGTGCTGCGCGGCGGTGCGGTGACGTACTGCGACGAGATTAAGCATCGCGTGCTCGGCGTTGAGCAAGAGACGCTTGACCGCTATACCGCGGTGTCGTATCAGACGGCCCGTGAGATGGCTGCCGGTTCGCTGGAGCTGTACCAGAGCGATCTTGCCGTGAGCGCGACGGGCTATGCCGGCCCCGGTGGAGGCACCGAGGACGATCCGGCTGGAACCTTTTATATTGGCTGGGCATATCGCTCGGGCGATGGGGGAGTGCCGGTCGTGGACTCCATTCGTTGTCACTATGAGGGCGATCGTTCGTGTGTTCGTGCCCATGCGGTCGCGGAGGCACTGGGTCGCATTGCCTGCATGCTCCATTCTATGGAATAGACGTGTTTTTAAGGGGCCTCCGGGCCCCTAAATTGTAGAGATAGGGACCTCTGGCAAATTTACTCTTTGTGCAGCTAGTTGTCGTATTCTTCCACGTCATGCCTTGCTTGGTTCGCCTGTGGTCAAGTTTTTGGTCAGTGTTTGGTCGGCGTTTGGTTGGGATTTGGAAAGGTCGGCTGCATATGATTTATCTGAACGGTTGACCACGAACAGCCGTTCGTTTATTATCGATGCAGATTGTTAAGAGGAGGGCTATTCATGGCCAAGAATTCAGGTCCCGTACGTACCGTTCATGCTCGCACGACGGGTAAAGAGCGCGATGAGATGATTGCCACCACCAAGGCCGAGATCGAGAAGAAATTCGGCCAGGGTTCCATCATGAGGTACGGCGACGGTGGTCCCGAGCTCGAGGTCGAGGCCATTCCCACGGGCGCCCTGGCCCTCGATGCCGCTCTGGGCATCGGCGGCGTGCCGCGCGGCCGTATCGTCGAGATTTACGGTCCCGAGTCCTCCGGCAAGACAACGCTTTCGCTCGAGATTTTGGCAGAGGCCCAGGCCATGGGCGGCGTCGTGGCATTTATTGATGCCGAGCACGCGCTCGATCCCACGTATGCCGCGCGTATCGGCGTAGACATCGATGAGGTTCTCATTTCCCAGCCCGATACGGGCGAGCAGGCGCTCGAGATCGTCGACATGCTCGTGCGCTCTGGCGCTATCGACGCCATCGTCGTCGACTCCGTCGCCGCGCTGACCCCGCGTGCCGAGATCGAGGGCGAGATCGGCGATACTACGGTCGGCCTTCAAGCCCGTCTGATGAGCCAGGCGCTCCGCAAGCTCGCCGGCTCGCTCGCTAAATCTAAAACGACCTGCATCTTCATTAACCAGCTGCGCGAGAAGATCGGCGTCATGTTCGGCAACCCCGAGACTACGACGGGCGGCCGCGCGCTCAAGTTTTTCTCGTCGGTGCGCATCGATATTCGTCGCATCGACAGCATCAAGCTCAAGGACGAGGTCATCGGTAATCGTGTGCGTGCCAAGGTCGTTAAGAACAAGGTGGCGGCACCGTTTCGCTCGGCCGAGTTCGACATCATGTACGGCACGGGCATCTCTAAGGAGGGCTCGATTCTGGACATGGCCGTCGAGTGCGGTATCTGCAAAAAGATGGGCTCTTGGTTTGCTTACGGTGAGGACAAGCTCGGTAATGGTCGTGAGGCCGCTAAGGCCTTCCTGCGCGAACACCCCGATTGTGCCGACGAGATCGAGCATAAGGTTCGTCTCGCCTGCGGCCTTGAATTCGATGACGATGCTCCGTCCGAGGTCGAGCTGACCGATCAGCCCAAAACCGAGGAGTTCGATGAGCTGTATGCCATCGATGGCTCCGCGATGCTCGATGATGACGACGAGTAGCGGATGCCCTCATGTCGTATACGGTGACCGAGGCCACGGTCGTCTTTCCCGATAAGAAGGCGGCCTCCTCGTTCTCGAGTGGGTATGCATCAAAGAAGCCTTGTGCACATATCGACTGTGAGATCGAGGGCGGTTATGAACGATCCATCTGGATTCCTGTTCGTGTCGCACGCCTGTTCCTTAAAAATCGCCCCGATCTTCCCTGCGATTGGGATGAGTTTTGCGAGGCGGTACAGCTCATTGAGCGTAAATGCGCACTTACCATGGTGACTGAGATGCTGTCGCGCCGCGACCATGCCACGGGTGAGGTCCGTGACAAGCTGGTTCGCTATGGGTTTCGTGCGGCCGCGATTGAATTCGCCGTCGAGCGTGCCACTGAGTATCGCTTTTTAGATGAGAGGCGCTTTTGTTCGTACTTTATCGAGGAGCGCAAACGACGCGGCTGGGGACAGCGCAAGATTGAGACTGAGCTCAAGCGCCGCCATGTCGCACTCGATGATATCCCCGGCTATCCCGAGGATTATTTTGCCGTGGAGGACGACTTGGCTCGCGCATCGGCTTTACTCGCGAAGCGTCGTGTTCCCGAGACACGTGGATTCGAAAAGCTCGTCCGATTTTTGATGGGCAAGGGTTTTTCGTACCGCATCGCCGCCGATGCCGTTAAGGCGCGTCTCGATGCCGAACGTGAAGAATGTGCAGTTTAGACACATTCTAGACACATGCGTTTTGCGTACCTGCCGTTCACCGCGTTTTAGCCGCCGTGCTCCGTGCATTTATTTGACAGTTGTTGCGGTTCAACGTACGATAAACACTGTCATTTGCTTTGTGATATGCGCTCATCTTTGATGAGTTTGTTTATATGTTTATCTGTATCCGACCCGCATAAGCTGCGCCCATATTACTCAAATGTCGCGAGCCGTTCGTAAGGACGGTTCGCTTTGTTGTGTAACGAATCCATAAAAAGGAGTGAGCATGCCTATCATCGCAGCGCTCGTTGGCATCGTTTTGGGTGCCATCGCCGCCATTGCCTACATGCGCACCGCCAAGCAGGGTAGTCTTCACGAGGCCGACGAAAAGATCCAGTCGGCACATGCACAGGCTGAGTCCCTAATCGGCGATGCAAAGCGCCAGGCCGAGACCCTCAAAAAAGAGGCTCTGCTCGAGGCTAAAGAGGAGATCATCAAGAACAAGCAGGCTGCCGAGGCCGAGGACAAGCAGCGTAAGAACGAGATTCGTTCGCTCGAGAACCGTGTGATGCAGCGCGAGGAGTCCCTCGATCGCCGCAACGATGCCCTCGACAAGCGTGAGCACCAGCTGTCCAGCCAGGCTGGCCAGGTCGAGAAGCGCTCTCGCGAGCTTGAGGAGCTCTGCGCCAAGCAGACCTCGGAGCTCGAGCGTATCGCCGACCTGACCCGCGAGGACGCTCACAAGGAGCTCCTCGACAAGGTTCGTGGCGAGGTTACCCACGAGGCCGCCACGATCATCCGCGAGTCCGAGCAGCAAGTTCGCGCCGAGTGCCACAAGACCGCTCAGGAGATCTTGTCCCTGGCTATTCAACGCTGTGCCGCCGACCACACCGCCGAGGTTACCGTTACCTCCGTGCACATTCCTTCCGATGACCTCAAGGGTCGCATCATCGGCCGCGAGGGTCGCAACATCCGTACCTTCGAGCAGGTTTCCGGCGTCAACCTCGTTATCGATGATACGCCCGAGACCGTCGTGCTTTCGAGCTTCGATCCGGTCCGTCGCGAGACCGCCCGCGTCGCCCTCGAGAACCTTATTGCTGACGGCCGCATTCACCCTGCCCGCATCGAGGAGATGTATCACAAGGCCGCCGACTTGGTTCAGCAACGCGTGCGCGAGGCTGGCGAACAGGCTGCCTTCGATACCGGTATCCACGATCTGCACCCCGAGATCGTTAAGACCCTGGGTGCTCTGCGCTACCGCACCTCGTTTGGTCAGAACGTGCTCCAGCATTCCCTCGAGGTTTCCGACCTGTGCGGCGTAATGGCTTCCGAGCTTGGCCTTGACGTTATGACCGCTAAGCGTGCCGGCCTGCTGCACGATCTTGGCAAGGCTATCGACCATGACGTCGAGGGTCCGCATGCCGTTATCGGCGCCGAGCTCGCCCGTCGCTATGGCGAGAAGCCCATTATCGTTCACGCTATCGAGGCTCACCACGCCGACGTCGACCCCAACACGGTGCTCGATGTTCTGGTCCAGGCTGCCGATGCCGTTTCTGCCTCTCGCCCCGGTGCCCGTCGTGAATCGGCCGAGAACTACATCAAGCGCCTTGAGAAACTCGAGGAGATTGCCAACTCCCATGACGGCGTCGTGCGTACCTATGCCATGCAGGCTGGTCGCGAGGTCCACGTCATGGTTCAGCCGGACAAGATTTCCGATGCCCAGTCCACGGTCTTGGCTCATGACATCGCCCATCAGATCGAGGAAGAGATGGAGTATCCCGGTCAGGTGCGCGTCGTCGTGATTCGCGAGAGCCGTGCTGTCGATATCGCTAAATAACATGAACGACGCGAACGAGCTCATCTCATTTATCGCGTCGATGTCGGGGGAGGGCAACCTTCGCGTCGAGGAAAACCTTGGCGAGGGGTATGTCCGCCTCCGCGTTTCGGAGGCCGAGCGGCGCCAGGCAAAGCATGACATCCAGCATGTCGAGGATATCGTCATCGAAATGCTGCGCAACGCCCGTGATGCCGGCGCCGACAAGGTCTATCTCGCCACGACCAAGGAAGATGGCGTCCGTACGCTCGTCTTTCTGGACAATGGTTCGGGCGTGCCGCAGGATATGCAGAAGCGCATCTTCGATGCCCGCGTTACCTCCAAGCTCGAGAGCATGAAGATGGATCGTTGGGGCGTTCACGGTCGAGGCATGGCATTGTTCTCGATTAAGCAGAACACCGACGAGGCACGCGTTGTCGCATCTGATGTTGACCTTGGCTCGGTCTTTAAGGTGAGCGTCGCTACCGACCGCCTTGGCGAGCGCGCCGATCAGTCCAGCTGGCCTCAGGCCGTGAAGGACGAGGACGGTCACTATGTCTGCGCCCGCGGCCCTCACAACATCATTCGCGCCGCCTGTGAGTTTGCCCTCGAGGAGCTGCGTGCCTGTGATGTCTATCTGGGGTCTCCGTCGGAGATCGCCGCGACGCTGCATGCGCAGGCCTCCAGTCGTCTCGATGCTTCTCGTCTTTTGTTTATCGATGACGAAGCCGAGCTTCCCGTGGTCGATCGTCTGGGTCTTGCGTCGGATGCGGAAGACTTTATCCGTATCTGTTCGGGTTTGGGCCTTGAGATGTCCGAGCGTACGGCGCATCGGATCTTGGCGGGCCAGATTAAGCCCGTTCGCGGTGTGACCGCACGCCTGCTACGCGAGCGCGATTCGTCCTCGCATGCGTCTGCTCCGGTTGATCTCGCCAAAGATCGTCGTGGGCTGCGTATCGCCAAGGACGACATGGCGCAGTTCTCGCGAGCCGTCGAGCGCGACTTTAACGATCTTGCATCGCGGTACTATCTCAACCTTTGCGGCGACCCCAAGATTCGTGTTTCGCGTGATCGTATTACCGTGACGTTCGATTTTGCCAAAGAGGAATAGCATCTTTACCGAGTCCGTTCGCTACGTTACAGTTATTGCAGTTAAAACGTACTTTTAAACGCAGGAGTTTCTTCATGGATTGCCTGAAGGTATCAAGCAAATCATCGCCCGCGTCCGTTGCCGGCGCCATTGCCGGCATGGTCAAAGATGGTGTTCCCGTCAATATTCAGTGTGTCGGCGCGGGTGCCGTCAACCAGGCCATTAAGGCTGTGGCTATCGCGCGCGGTTTTTTGATTCCGACCGGGTTTGATATTTCCTGCGCGCCGGTGTTCTCCGACATCCTCATCAACGGGGAGTCGCGCACGGCCATCCGTCTTTCTATTTACGTTCATCAGATTAATCGAGCCGCTATGGGTAACGTTGTGATGGACGACGTTAAGCCTGTTGCATAGAGTGTTTACTCTTTGTCCGCCCTCTTTGATTCCGCCTATTCCACCTCGTTAGGACTTATACACATGGACCAGGGTTCCGTACGCGATATTCTTGCCGGTAAAACCTACTTTATCCGCACCTTTGGCTGCCAGATGAATCAGCACGACTCCGAGCGCGTGAGTGGCCTGCTCGACTCGTATGGCTGCCTCCTGGCGCTCGATCCGGAGCATGCTGACATCGTCGTGTTCATGACGTGCTGCGTTCGTGAGGCTGCTGACACCCGTCTGTACGGTCAGTGCAACTCTTGTAAGAGCCTCCCGCCCTCGCCTTCTGGCAAGCGCGTGGTCGCCGTGGGCGGCTGCATCGCGCAGCGCGACGGCGAGGGTCTGCTCACCAATGTCGATAACGTCAATGTCATCTTTGGCACGCATTCCATCGCACATATGGCCGAGCTCATTGCCGAGGCATTCTTGGACGGCAAGCGTCATATCCGCACCAATGAGCATGAGGATTCAGATGCCATGAGCATGCCGTGGCATCGCGAGACCCAGTATCACGCCTGGGTGCCCATTATGACGGGCTGTAATAACTTCTGTACCTATTGCATCGTGCCGTATGTGCGCGGTCGCGAAAAGAGCCGCCCTTTCGAGGAGATTGTCGACGAGGTGACCGGTCTAGTGCGCCAGGGCGTGCGTGAGGTCACGCTTCTGGGTCAAAACGTCAACTCCTATGGTCGCGATCTGTTTGGCAAGCCGCGCTTTGCCGACCTGTTGCGTGCCGTGGGCGATACGGGTGTGGAGCGCATCTTCTTTACTTCCTCGCACCCCAAAGACCTGCTGCCCGAGACCATCGACGCTATGGCCGAAACGCCTGCCGTCATGCCGCAGCTGCACCTGGCCGTCCAGTCAGGTTCGACGCGCATCCTCAAAGAGATGAATCGCCGGTATACACGCGAGGATTATCTGGGGCTCGTCGATCGCGTTCGCAACCGCATGCCTAATATCGCGCTTTCGACCGATATCATTGTGGGCTTCCCCGGCGAGACCGAGGAAGACTTTGAGCAGACGCTTTCGCTTGCCGAGACGGTCCGCTATGCTCAGGCCTATACGTTTATCTATTCCAAGCGCGCCGGAACTCCGGCCGCCGAGATTGACGATCCCACGACGCATGAGGTGATTCTTGAGCGTTTCAACCGTCTGGTGAAGGTTATCGAGACCACAGCACACGAGTATAACCAAGGTGAGCTCCATACTGTTGTGCCGGCGCTTATTGAGGGTACGAGCAAAAAGAATGATGCGGTGCTGCTGGGCAAGAGTCCCAAGAATCAGACCGTTCATGCACCGATTCCCGAGGGTTACAGCATCGATCAGTTGATTGGCAAGATTGTCGATGTTGATGTCGACGTTGCCAAGACGTGGTATCTGTCCGGATCCGTTGTGGGTGAGCCGCGCTAATGATTGCTCCCGGGGCAGGCCTTTCCGCTGTTGCGATTGTCGGTCCGACCGCGGTTGGCAAAAGTGATGTCGCAGATCGTTTGGCGGCTCGCCTTTCGTCCGAAGTGCTGTCGTGTGACGCGATGCAAATCTATCGAGGCATGGATATCGGTACTGCCAAGATGGCACCCGAGGAATGCACGGCGCCGCTACGCCTGGTCGATATTGTTGAACCAGGCGTTGCATATTCTGCGGCGCTGTATCAGGCAGACGCCCGTGTACATGTTGAGCGCTTGCTGGGCGAGGGCCGCCTACCGGTGTTTTGCGGGGGCACGGGTTTGTATCTCAAGGCCGCCCTGGATGAGATGGATTTTCCCTCGGGCGAACTTGAGGACGATCGCCGCACGGGGTATCAGGAGCTTGCCGAGCGCATGGGCGAGGAAGCGCTGCACGCGCTGCTTGCCGCGCGTGACCCCGAGTCCGCTGCGGTCATCCACCCCCATAATGTTCGCCGCGTGATTCGCGCGCTCGAGATGCACGATGATGGTGTTTCCTACGCGCAGCAAAAGTCGCAGTTTAGTGTTCCGCGCGAGCATTATCACGCTCTGTGGTTTGGATTGACGCGTAATCGCGAGGCGCTTTACGAGCGTATTAACCTACGCGTCGATCTGATGTTTGAGCAGGGTCTTGTTGATGAGGCTCGCGGTCTTATGGACCAGGGGCTGGGAGATGCCCTGACTTCGATGCAGGCGATTGGCTATAAAGAGATTATCGATGCCCTTGACGGCGTCATTTCTATGGATGAGGCTCGCGAACTCATCAAGACGCGTTCGCGTCGCTATGCCAAGCGTCAGCTTTCGTGGTTTAAACGCGATGACCGCATCGTGTGGTTCGATATGGACAAGTTTTCGATCGATGAGGTCGTTGAGGATATCCTTCGCCGTATCGAGGCGGCCTAATGGCTCGGTTTCCCCTTGTTCCCACGGCGCCCGAGCCCGAACGTGCCGTTCTTGTCGGAGTTGAGTGGCGCGATAACGCCTGGCCGCTCGACCGTTCGCTTGACGAGCTTGAGCGCCTGGCCCATACGGCTGGCGCCCAGTGCGTGGCGCTCCTGTCACAGCGTCTGGTTAAGCCGTATCCAAAATCGTTTATTGGCTCCGGTAAGGTTGAGGAGCTTTGCGGGCTCGTACATCGTATGGATGCCGATGTCGTTATCTTCGATGACGATTTAACGCCCTCGCAGCAGTCTTATCTGGAGAAAGCCGTGGGCGAACCGGTTAAGATTATCGACCGTACGGCCTTGATTCTCGATATCTTTGGCCTGCACGCTCAGACCCGTGAGGGCCGTCTGCAGGTGCAGCTGGCGCAGCTGCAGTATCTGTTGCCCCGCTTGCGCGGTATGTGGAGCCATCTTGCTAAAGAGCAGACACGTGGTGGCATTGGTTCGCGCTTTGGCCAGGGCGAAAGTCAGCTCGAGGTTGACCGACGTTTGATTCGCAACAAGATTGCCGCGCTTCGTCGTGAGCTTAAGCAGGTTGAACAGCGCCGCGATGTCCAGTCAAAGAGTCGTATCGAGTCGCCGGCGTTTCGCGTTGCCTTAGCCGGTTATACCAATGCCGGAAAGTCGACGCTGCTCAATCGCCTGACCGGGTCTACGGTGCTTTCACAGGACAAATTGTTTGCCACGCTCGATCCGACGACGCGCTCGTATCGCTTGCCCGGCGGTCGTGGTATGACCATTACCGATACCGTTGGCTTTATTCAAAAGCTACCGCATGGTCTCGTTGATGCCTTTAAGTCCACCCTGTCTGAGGTACTTGGTGCCGACCTGATCCTTAAAGTCGTGGATGCCTCTGACGAGGACTACGAGCGCCAGCTCGAGGCAGTCGATCGTGTTCTTGACGAGATCGGTGCCGGCGAGCGTTTGACGCTTACGGTGTTCAATAAAATCGACCTACTCGATAGCGTCGATCGATTGAGTTTCCATCGTCGGTATCCCGAGGCCGTGCTGTTCTCGGCCCAGACGGGCGAGGGACTCGACGATCTCGTCGACCGTATTGCCCGTGAGGCCGCTGCCACCGACGTGTTGCTCTCCGCTGATATTCCGTATCGCGAGGGCGCCCTTATCACCTTGGTGCATGAGCAGGGAACCCTTCTGCATGAGGAATATCTAGAGGACGGCGTTCGCATTGTGGCGAAGTTGCCGGCCCGAATCGCCCCGCGTCTTGAGCGCTATCGTACGGAATAAACGAGTTCTAGTATGCCTAGAATGACAGGCTGATGGAGCAGGTAGAACGGTAAGGCGTGCCGACCGAGGACTGCGAGCGCCGGGATGGGATTGGCGTATGCCCATGTTGGCGCTTCGAGGCTTGATGCTTGTGCTGCCTGGGCAGCAAAAAAGCCAGTAAGGTACATAAAGACAAACGGAATGAGCGGATAGTAGTCTCCCGAAACAAAACCCGGGCTCGGGAATCCAAGCCATGCCAGGTAGGGGAGTGGGTAGACCGCTTTTGGAATGCTCCAGGTTAGGGAAAAAAGAACAAGGCACGCTGCAATGCCCCACGAGCCCGGTATTTTTTGGAGTGCCGGACGGGTGAGTGCAACCACCGCAGTGCACGCTGCCATGCAATAAATGATGCCAAAGTTTACCGAATCGTCGACTGATACCAGTGTAGTTGCAATCCATACAATCAAGGCTGCGGCGGCGTATTTGAGGGCGCGCTTAACGTTATTGCGCGAGAGCGTGCACATCCAACCGGCGATAAATAAAAATACCCAGCTGATGCTAGCGCGCCAGATATCCTGGAAAACCGTTTCGGTAAACCATGGCATATCCCATCCATATAGGTAGGCCAAATCGTAGCAGGCGTGAAAACCTGCCATCGATAGCATCGTAAACCCGCGGACGGTATCAAATATGGTGATGCGTTTTTGCATTACGAGAACCGGCGCATTAAACCGACAACCTTACCCAAAATAACGGGGTTCGTCGCATAGATGGGCTCCATAGTGTCGTTCTCGGGCTGCAAGCGCACGCGCCCCTGCTCCTTGTAGAACGTCTTGACGGTCGCCGAGCCATCGATCATGGCCACGACGATTTCGCCGTTCATGGCGCTCTTTTGCTCGCGAACGATAATGTAGTCACCGTTGTAGATGCCGACATTGATCATTGAGCTGCCGTGCACTTCAAGGATAAAGGAGCCCTGGTCTGTGGCGATTTCGGTCGGGATGGTAAAGGTATCCTCGATGTTTTGCTCGGCCAGAATGGGAATCCCAGCCGCGACGCGACCGACGAGCGGCAGCGAGACCGTGCCGCGGGGTGCTGTGGGTTCATCGGATTTGGAAATCGAGACGGAGGATCCGTCCTCATCAAAGAGCTCTAGGGCGCGAGGCTTGGTGGAATCGCGCTTGAGCAGCCCTCGAGCCTCCAGGGCAGAGAGATGAGCATGCACCGTGCTGGGGGAGGAGAGTCCTACGGCCGATGCCATCTCGCGCACACTGGGCGGATAGCCCTTCTCTTGCTGATATTCCTTGATGAAGTCGTAAATCTGCTGCTGACGCTTGGTAATTTTGCGAGCCATCAGGGGATCCTCTCTACCAATGTCAAACAAATGTTCGATTATTGCTTGACAGGAACAACTGTTCGCAGATAATAATAACCGAACATTCGTTCTCGCGCTAGACATTTTTGTCCGCGCGGCTTGATAAAACTGTTCTCAGCAAAACACGCGAGAGGAGAACATGATGAACGCAACGGATATGGTCCAGGGAAACCTCGCCCTTAAGCTCGAGACGCCAGCGGGGCCGTCTTTCACGGTTGTCAAAGGCGGCCGATCTGGTTTCCAAACATTGCCTGGTAAGCCCGTCCGCAGCCGGTGCGTCGCCACGACTTCGGCCCCCGTTGCCTTGAAGGTCTCGACGATTGTCGCTCTCGCCGTTGCGCTCACGCTCTTCTTTGTACTTGCCACCTCGATCTTCAGCGCTCGTCACGCCGCATATGCCGAGTCGGTATCCAACGTTACCTATGAGACCGTTCGTGTTCAGTCTGGCGATTCCTTGTGGTCGCTTGCCCAGGAACATCCTATTGAGGGTCTTTCCACACAGGAGACCTCTGATATGATCCGCGACGTCAATCATCTGGAGCATGGCTCGCTCGATGCCGGTGCGCATCTTAAAGTTCCCGCACGTTCCTAAGATTTAAGTACCGTCGCATGGTACCCTTGTAATCGTTTTAGAGGAGGTACCATGCGCTGTCCCAAATGCGGCAAGGCACATACCCGCGTCGTTGATTCCCGCATGCAGGAATCTAATAACACCATCAAGCGCCGTCGTGAATGCTGCTCGTGCAATTATCGCTTTACGACATTTGAGCGTTGTGAAGACCCTATCGAGGTCATTAAGTCAGACGGAACCAAGCAACGGTTCGATCGCAATAAGCTGCTGGTCGGTTTGATGCGCGCCACAATCAAGCGTGATATCGACACTAAAAAGCTCAACGAGATCATTGACGATATAGAGGTCGAGCTTCGCTCCCGTACACTCACGGCCGTTACGTCTCATGAGCTGGGCGATATGGTTCTTAAGCGGTTGGCCAAGATCGATAAAGTGGCCTACATCCGCTTTGCCTCGGTCTATCGCGATTTCAAAGACGTCGATGAGTTTCTGCAAGAGCTCGACAAGCTAAGGTGATTTCATGTCCAACATTACCGTTAACATCAAGCGTCTCGACCCAGCCGTTGAGCTTCCCAAATACGCCCATCCTACGGACGCCGGCCTTGACCTCCGCGCCAACGAAGACTGTACCCTCAAACCCTTTGAGCGACGTTTGGTCTCCACGGGCCTAGCTATCGCCCTGCCCGACGGCTACGCCGGCTTCGTCCAGCCCCGCAGCGGCCTGGCCATTAAGCAGGGCCTGTCTATAGTCAACACGCCCGGTCTCATCGATGCTCACTATCGAGGAGAGCTCAAAGTCATCCTCATTAACCTAGACCCCACGAACAACATCCAAATCAACAAAGGCGACCGCATCGCCCAGCTTGTCATCCAAGAAGTCCCCACGGTCAACCTCGTTGAAGTAGAAGAACTAGACGAAACCGACCGAGGCAACGGAGGCTTCGGCTCCAGCGGCGTAGCTTAGTCGTTTACGTACTGTCCGCTGACCGGCCCGACCCGCCTATATATCATCCCATGCTCAAACATTCTCGCTGCGCTGCGAAACTGCGCGCGGGACGATATATAGGGGCCACCCAGGGGCGAGCTATGCTTACGTGCTCGCAGCCAATCGCTGTTCCCCATTAGAAGCCGAATGCTGTATCTAAAAGCTTTATCTGGCAAGTTACCCGGTGCGACAAAGAGATAACTCCTTTGTCGCACCGGGTAACTTGCTAGATTGTAATTTGTTTCCAAGCAAGAAGCCTCCCGTCCGGGGCTCACCCATATCGTTCCACGCGCAGTTTCGCAGCGAGCGTAGCGAAGCGAGAATGTTTGAGCATGGAATGATATGGGTGAGCCCCGGACGGGCGGGATTAGTGCGCCCTGCGCAGCGAGAATGTTTGAGCATGGAATGATATATGGGCAGCTCCCGCCGAGCAGCGGACTATCGCCTAGCGGATATGCGCGGGTTTTCCGCCCCAGTAGAAGCGGCAGAAGGCTCTTTTGCGCTTTTGGGGTTTTCCTACGAGTTCCATGGTAGCGATGGCGATGTCTTCGGCTGCGTGGGGGCGGCGTAGTACTTCGCCGTTGATGAGTAGGGCTTTGAGTGATTCGGGATGGTCGTGCAGGTGACGAAGCGTTACGATGAGCTCTCGTGCTGTGGTGACGTGCATGCTGGCGCCCATGCCGGTGAGCATCGTGGTGTTGGCCTTTTCCTGGCCATAGGACTTGCCCAGCAGGATCATCGGCAGATGTGCGCATAGGCACTCGGTGACCGTGAGTCCGCCCGATTTGAGGATTGCCAAGTCGCAGCCATGCATGAGGGCCGCCATGTCGTCGACATAGTCCAACACCGTGACGTTCTCGAGCTTCATGGCATCGAAGAGCGTCTTCAGCCGGGCCGCATACTCCACGTCTTTGCCAGGTAAAAAGACAAAGTGCATGTCTGCGAAGCTGCGCAGGAAGGGGAGTGTGTGGTCCATCGCCGCGCGAAAGCGGACGTAAGGCTGAGGCAAGCTGGCACCGGCCATTACCAGAACGACGGTCTTGTCGGCGGGGAGGTTGAACTTGGCTAGCTCTTCCTCGCGATCGTAATCCGTGTCGAATCCGGCGCGAATAGGAATGCCGGTAATGCGAATCTTTGCCTCGGGCACCTTGCGCGGACGCAGCGTTTCGGCCATAAATTCGTTGGCAACACAGAATAGATCGGTGTCCTTGTGGGGCCACCAGCCCTCGACTTCGTAGTCGGTCGGCACGCAGGTGACCGGATAATCGATACCCGTAATGACGCGGGCGCCCACGGCAACATTGGCTGCTGTGATGTGCGTTGCGACCACGGCTATGGGCCTGCGGCTACGAATATATTCGTTGAAGGCGGGGAACATAATTCGCGACCATGCCGTGCCGCCACCCCAGAGAAGATGTCCCGTAAGCGTATATCGCCAGGTCAGGTCATAAATGGGGCGCGTGGCTCCCGTGAAAGAAGCCGCGGTCTTATTGCCGTCGAATTTAATACGTCCAAAATCAAGAATATCGAGCACTTCAATCTCAACATCCTCGGGGATGCCATTGGTGCCGCGGATGAGGTCGAATGCCTGCGCAATCGCATTTGCGGCGGCCTTGTGGCCCGAGCCGACCGAGGCGTGCACGATGGTCACGAGAGGTTTTTGTTGAGCCAGGAGCGTGGTTTGCTCCAATTGGGGAGTGCTGAGCTTGTGCAGGGGAGCGTCATCGCTCGTCTGCGTCTGATCCATCGATAACTCCCCTTCGACGTTGTAACACGGGTTTATCATTGTAGTGCATGAGTGTCACGTTCACGTAAATTTGGGTATGAGCGCAAGGAATGACAACGTTTCGACGAGAGGACTCTTCATGGCTACCGATCAGACGATCGACGTTGCGATTATCGGCGGCGGTCCCGCGGGCTATGCTGCCGCCATTTATGCGGCGCGCGCCAACCTGACGACGACTGTCCTTGAGCAGGGCATGTCGGGCGGACAGATCACCACGACCAACGAGATCGAGAATTATCCTGGCATTCCGCTGCTGAGCGGTGCTGAACTTGGTGAGCGGTTCCAACAGCATGCTGAAGGCCTGGGGGCTCAGGTTGAATGGAGTATGGTGACAGGCGTCGATTACGATGCCGATGCGGCTCAATTTACCATCCATCACGATATGGGCGACACAGCGGCCAAGAGCGTCATTGCGTGCATGGGCGCCACGCCGCGTCCTGCAGGTTTTGTTGGCGAGGACGCGTATCGCGGTCGAGGCGTTTCGTATTGCGCGACGTGTGACGGCATGTTCTTCCGTGGCAAGCAGGTCTTTGTTATCGGAGGCGGCAATTCGGCATGCGAAGAGGCGCTGTTCCTTTCCGACATTGCCAGCAGCGTGACCATCGTGCTGCGTCGCGATCAGTTCCGTGCACCCGAAGGCGTTGTGAATAAGGTGCTTACTAAGGACAATATTTCAGTTAGGTACCAAACTAGTATTGTTGAGCTTTCCGGTGAGGCGATGCCCACGACAATTACCTTCAAGGACAATGCAAGCGGCAAGACGCATACTGAGACCTTTGAACCTGGTTCGTTTGGCATTTTTGTCTTTGCCGGCACGCAACCTCATACCGAACTTGTCGAGCATCTGGTCGATCTGGGGCCCGATGGCGGCATCCTTACCGATGAGTCCATGGCCACCCGTACACCCGGCTTATTCGCAGCCGGCGATATCCGTTCCAAGCGTTTACGGCAGGTTGTGACCGCGGTTTCGGACGGGGCTATAGCGGCAACCAGCGCATACACTTTCCTACGCGCATAAGTACGATAATATATCTTATGTAAGGTTGTTATATTTAAACAAAGTGGTTGGACGGTGCATCAATGTGCTGTCCAACCACTTTTACTTAGCGGCTATGTGGTATGCAAAACTAGGTAACCTTGAATACAATATATAAAACGAACGGAGGCCTCTTATGAACCACGTCAAACATGTTATCCCGATGTCCGATACATCGGTCAGCATTAAGTCGGAGGATATTCAGCCGACGGTGCTGCCGGATGCATTTATTCAGTCCGATATGGTGGGTAAACTCAACGCATTGAGCCTGCCACGCTATGACCAGCTGCCCAATGTAACGCTCTATCGCGATCAGGTTATTGAATATGTTGCGCTGTGGATGGAGCCGCTTTCGATTTGCGTAGAGCAGCCCGTTATCACGCCATCGATGATCAATAACTACGTGAAGGTCGGCCTCGTTCCTGCTCCGGTTAAAAAGCAGTATGGCCGTGAGCAGATTGCGCGTCTCATCGCTATTTGTATCTTTAAGCAGGTGCTACCCATCGCTGCGATTCAGGCGCTCTTTAATATTCAGCGTTTGAGCTACGACGCTCCGACGGCTTTCGATTATGTGGTCGATCAACTTGAATCATCGATTCGTGCGGCGTTTTCTGTTGAGCAGACTCCCGTGCCCGATACCGCACATCAGGTTACGCGCGAGTCGTTGCTTGTACGCAGTGCGGTATCGTCCTTTGTTTCGAAGGCGTACCTGATGAGCTACCTCAAGTTCAATGGGTTTCATAGCTAACCGAGGTATAAGACGGGCGGGATAAGGGGCCATTGCCCCCCCTATCCCGCCCGTGCGTTTGTCTAGTTGTACATTATCGGCCCGAAGCCACGCCCATGCCGCAGCCGATAATGAGGCCGTGCATCTCGGCATAGTATGAATCTAGCCCGTTACAGGGCATGATGATGGTCTTTGAGCCGGGCCAGTGTTCCGCAATGCGGCTGGCAAGTGCCTGGGCGCCCGCCTCATTCTCGACATGGTCGATAACGACCTCGCCACCAGTAAAGCCTTCAGCCTCCATGGTGTCGATAATCTTGCCAAGCATCTTCTTTTCGCCACGCGTGTGCCCAACGAGTTCAATTTTGCCCGCTTCGCTCGCCGTGCCCAAAATGCGGATATTGAGCTTGTTGGCAATAACACCGGCCGCCTTAGGGATACGTCCGGCCTTGGCGAGGTTTGTGTAATTGCACAGGCTAAAGAGGATCTTGCTGTTCTGCTCCAGCGCATCAAAATAGCCGCAGGCTTCTTTAAATGAAACGTCTGGATTGTTTGCGAGGTAGCGGTCGAACAGCAGGAAGATTAGGTCCATTTTGCCACCTGCGGCTCGTGAGTTAACCAAATGAATCTGACGGTTGGGCTCTTCGGCAAGCACCATGTCACGTGCGGTGGCCGCGGCATTGTAGCTTCCCGAGACTCCCTCGGAGATGGGCATGCAGATTGTCTTGTCGGCAAGCCTAAAGAGCTCGGCCCACTCTCCTACGCTTGGACAGGCGCTTGAAGAAGCGCTCGACTCCGCCTGCACGGCGCTATTGAGCTCGTGCACGTCGAGCGTGAGGTCATCGATAAACTCTCGCTCCCCCACTCGGATCTTAAGGGGTGCAAATGCGAAGGTGGTATGAGGTGCGGTTGGTTGCCAATCGCGAAGATTGCAGCTTGAATCGGAGATAAGTGCCCAGCTCATTGAGGGTCCTTTCTAATTGTTCCCCAACAATTATAGCCATCTTTTTGATTGATTGGACGGCTATCTAGTTTTGAATACTAGATAGCCGTGTTGATCTCGAGGCAAACTGTAGGGGCAAAAAGAATGGGCCTCGTGACTCAAGATCGCGGGGCCCACGTTCGTTCGCTGTAGTAATAAATTAGTAGCGTACGAAGATGTAGTTGTTGTTCATACCGGCTGCGACGGAGCTGATGATTACGCCCGTGCTGTAGTCGGAAGCATGGATCATCTGACCATTACCGATATAGATGCCGGTATGGTAGGAGTTAACCACAACATCGCCGGGTTGCGGATCGGACACTCGGGTCCAACCCATGAAGGTGCCGGTGGTGCCCAGACGGCAGTAGCGTCCCGTGAGGCAATAGCTTACAAAGCCGGAGCAGTCAAAGCTGTTCGGCCCAATGCCGCCCCAAGAGTAAGCGTATCCGAGCTTGCTATAGGCGCGCGAAACAACGGAACCGCCATCAACGGACTGGCTCGGTGCCGAAGGCGTCGGAGCCGGAGCCGGCGCCGGAGCGGGCGTCGGGGGCTGCGGAGTGGGAGCGGGCGCGGGTGCGGGCGCGGGCGTGTTTCCGCCGCCGTCGTTGGTCGTACCGCCACCCTTGTCGGTGTTCCCGGTCGTACCGGCGGTGTCGTTGCTCACCGTGGCCTTTTCGGCGGTGCTAGCATTTATGCCAGCCTGCAGCGCGGCGTTGGCCTGGGCCTCGGCAGCAAGCTCGGCCTGTAACTGTGAATCCAGGGAGTTCACGACACTCTGGGCATCAGCCTGCTGGGCATTGAGCTCGTCGACCTTCTTCTGTGTCGCGGCGACGTTCTTCTCCTGCTCGGTTTGCTTATCGGTAAGCTGCTGCTTAAGGTCCTTGACCTCCTGAATGGTTTGGGCCTGCTTGTCGGACACCTTACCGTAGTAGAACAGGCGGTTGAGCATGTCGCCCAGATCGTCGACGCCCGTCAGAACCTGAAGGAGACTCAGACCGCCGGTCTTGTACTCACCGGCAACGTAGGTCGAAAGCTTTGCCTGACCTTCGGCAATCTCTTGCTGCTTTTGCGTGATCTCGCCTGCAGTCTGATCAAGCTCCTGCGTCTGCGCGGAGAGTTCATCATGAATTTGCTGGGTTTGCGTGCCAATCTGCTCGAGTTTAGTACGAGCAGCGGCAAGGTCGGATGCGGTATCGGCGTAGGCCGGAGCCACGAGGCCCAAGCCCAAAACACAAGCGAGGGTTGCCGTAGCAGCGCAGCGTGCCATATTTCTGTGCGTATTTGCTGTGCGCATGGAGCTTCCTTTCCAGTACTAGGGTAACGGCTAGTCCACCGTTACCAGGCTAAAGAGCTCAACGTCCTCATGGGAAGGCGTGAGCTTCTCGCGCGGGTTAAGAAACGCAAGCTCAAGGATACAGCCATAGCCTACAAGCTTTGCGCCCATATCTTGCACCAGTTTACCTGTTGCCTCGACGGTTCCGCCCGTCGCGACCAAGTCGTCCAGAATCAACACGGTATCTTTAGAGCTGATGGCATCGGCGTGGATCTCGATAGAATCCGTTCCATACTCGAGCTCGTAGCTCTCGCTGACCGTCTTGCGCGGCAGTTTGCCCGGCTTACGTGCGGGAACAAAGCCGGCACCCAGGGCGACGGCCACGGGAACACCGACCATAAAGCCGCGGGCCTCTGGTCCTACGACCTTGGTAATGCCCATGTCGGCAAAATGCTCGGCCAGGGCATCCACCATGGCCTTCAGGGCCTCGGGATTGCCAAAGAGCGGTGTGATGTCCTTAAAGACGACTCCGGGCTCGGGATAGTTGGGGATATCGACGATGTGAGATTCGAAGTCGTACATGGCGTTACCTTTCATGGATTGCCGGGTGGACGGCGATTATTTACCCGTGTTAGCAGACGGGTTATGCGAGGGGACGACGACCTTGGACGGTTGCACGAGCGACTCCTCGTGCGCGGCAACCGCGGGGACGCTTGCCCCATCGCTTTTAGCCTTGGTGGATTCGGAACGTGCAATCTCCTCATCGAGAGCATCGATGTCAGCGTCCTCGACCACGGCGTTGAGCGACTCAAAGACACGGTTCTTAAGTAGCGCGGTGTGAACACCCTCGGTGAGGTCGTGCAGCTTCTTAAAAGCGCGCTCGAGCTTGGCGTCGCGCTCGTCATCGGAGGTATCCATGCCGAGCATGCTCACAAGCACCTGCTCAAACATCGAAGACTCGCGGTTTGCCGACGATACGTACTGGCGCAGGTTACGCGGCTCAATGTGGAAGCGCGACAGCTCCGAGCAGTAACGGATAATCGGGAAATCTCGGCCATCGACGAGCTCACGGTTCTGCGGGCTCTTGATGATGCGGATAAGATCGTTCTCGGCAAGGGAGCGGATAAACGAAATCTCAACACCGAGCATATCGGGGATCGTCTCGATGGGGTGCAGCTTTTGCTTGGTCTCCTTGGGCTCCGTCTTAAGCGGGACATCGGACAGAAGACCCACCTCGTAAGCCAAAGTGGACAGGTCCGTTGCGTTTTCCAAGCGCTGCTTAATCACGTTGAGCGGCATATAGCGGGTCTTCTGCAGGTGCAGGATGACCTCGAGACGGTCAACGTCTTCCTTGGAGTACTGGCGATACCCCTTAGGCGTTCGATGAGGGGCGATGAGCCCCTCATCTTCTAGAAATCTAATTTTTGAGTTCGATAGATCGGGGTATGCGCCTCGAAGTAGGTTGACGACTTGGCCGATACTCAGATAGTTGCGTTCGGCCATTACCTACTCACCGGTTTCGATGCGCTCCGGCGTGCTCTCGTGGTAGATGAGCGTGAACGTACCGATCTGAACGGAAGAGCCGTCGTGCAGCGGAGCACCGTTGACGATGGCGCCGTCGACCCAGGTGCCGTTGAGCGAGCCCAGATCCTCAATACGGGCGCCCAGGCCCTCACGAATAATGCGTGCGTGGCTGCGCGAGACAGTCATGTCGTTGAGGAAGATGCCGTTCGCGGGATCGCGGCCGATAGTGGTCACGTCGTCCTCGAGTTCAAAGGCAGCTCCAGTCTGCGGACCCTTGACGATGGACAGAACCGGAGCGGTGATGCGCACGTTGGCCATAAGGTCGGGAACGGTGACATCGCTTGAAGGAACACGGAAAACGCAGGTAGCGTCCGCAGTCTTATCGTTCTGAGGCATATTGTTATCCTTGTTGTCCATGACAACCCCTATCTAACGCGGACGTGCCGCAAAAAATGTACCGTACGTAATCATACCCCAACGACCTAGTCTTCGATTTCGGGGTTCAGAAAGTCGATGTCCTCATCCTCGGGATGCGCGATGGCCTGTTTAATGGCCACCCCTCCCTTAATGGTATAGATGACAGCGGTGAGCATGGAGAAGATGACGCCGCCGTAGACAAAAAAGATGCCGAGGGGCACCGAGCTGCCATTGAGGCCCGGGAACGCCGTGAACGTGGCGGGTAGCAGATGCCAGCCGTCCACGACGGGGAACCCAAGCAGCATGAGCGAGAAGCCGGTCATGAGCAGCGCCGTGGCAATCTTGCCGGGAAAGACGACGTCAATAGGACGACGGTGATAATGGCGCACGATGAGCGTGCCGATGCCCAGGTAGATATCGCGGCCGATGATGAGCACGCAGACCCAGATGGGAAGTTCGCCGCGGACCACCAGGCCCAGCACGCCGGTAAAAAGGAGCGCTCGGTCGAAGATGGGGTCCATAACCTTGCCGAGCCACGAGACCGTTTTGGTCATGCGGGCAATCTGTCCGTCCATCCAGTCGGTGGAAGCCGCGATGGCATAGATGACAATGGCGACGACACGGTTGTTGTCCGTCACAAACAGGTACAGAAAGACCAGCGTGAGGACGAGGCGCGTAAAGGTGATGAAATTGGAGATCGTAAAGATCTTATTCGACGGGTAATCGGAAGTGCCGATAAGCTCCTTTTTGATCTTCTTCTTGATGCCCACAGGACTCCCCCGCTGGTAAACGACAAAACTTTCGATACTATACCCGTTCTGGCGATGTCTATCCAGCGTAAGCATAGAGAGTCCAGACATATGGAGGGCGATTTTGGGCGGCGCGAGAACCTGCATTTGTGTACGTCAGCCACCAAACATGTCAAATAATGTCGGGTTTGGTGGCTGACGTACACGTTTTGATTCGGTGATTATATCGATCGGGAAAGTTGTTGCCTTAAGCAAATTAATCATGATGTGCGGGTCGAGAAGGGCTGGCGCCAAAAGAGCCCAACGGCTGTTACGGCTTCGTTAGAAACGCGCCCCACCATGGATGGTGAACCCGAAAGGTAAGGCGCGCGGGCACGGCGACTCGGCCCGCGCGCCCGGAAGAGAAAGGATAAACCCATGGGTTACATGCTCGAGACGCGCGGGCTCACCAAGCGCTTCGGACGCGGCGACCAGGCACAGGACGCCGTGGCCGACGTGAGCCTTCATATCCGCGAGGGCGAGGTGTACGGGCTGCTCGGCCCCAACGGCGCCGGCAAGTCGACAACGCTCAAGATGATCTGCGGGATGCTGCGGCCGACGGCCGGGGAGATCCTCTTTGCCGGGCACGCCTGGCGCCGCGAGGACCTCTACGCAATCGGCAGCCTCATCGAGGAGGCGCCGCTCTACCCCAACCTCACCGCGCGCGAGAACCTGCGCGTGCGCACCACGCTGCTGGGCCTTCCCGAGAGCCGCATAGATGAGGTGCTCGCCGCCGTGGACCTCGCGGACACTGGGAAGAAGCGCGCCGGGCGCTTCTCGATGGGCATGCGGCAGCGCCTGGGGCTCGCGCTGGCGCTGATCGCCCGGCCACGCCTGCTCGTGCTCGACGAGCCCACCAACGGCCTCGACCCCATCGGCATCGAGGAGCTGCGCGACCAGATCCGCGGCTTCGCGGCGGCGGGCACGACGGTGATCGTCTCGAGCCACATCCTCTCCGAGGTGCAGCAGATGGCGGACACCATCGGCATCATCTACGGGGGGCGCCTCGCCTACGAGGATGCGCTTCGACCCGGGCAGGACCTCGAGGAACTCTTCATGAGCGTCTGCCGGGAGGGGCGACGAGCGCGCGGGGAGGTGGCGGCATGACGGGCGAGAAAGGCGGCCTGCTCGCGGGCCTGCGCGCTGAGGCCCTGAAGTCGCGCCACGCAGCACCGGTTCGCCTGGCCGTGCTCATGGCGCTGCCGATGCCGCTGCTCGGCGCGATGCCCTACCGGGGCGTGCAGATCTTCAGCGCGTGGAACTACTGGTACGCGCTCTTCCTGCCCGTGGCTCTCTCGCTCGTGGTGGCTTGCATCGCGCGGGCGGACGCGCGCACGCGGATGCGGGGGCTTCTAGGCCTGGGCTTCCCGCTCGGGCGCGCCTGGTGGGCCAAGGCGCTCTGGTGCCTCGCGCTCTGCACGCTCTCGAACCTCGTGGTCTTCGGCATCTACCTCGCGGGCTCGGCGTTCTCCTCGCAGGGCCTCACGGCCGCGGGCACGCTCACGATGCTCCTCTGCGCGCTCGCCAACACGGTGACCGCGGCGTGGATGATCCCCGCAGGGCTCTTCCTCACGGCGCGGCTCGGCATGCTCGCGGGCATTTTCTGCCCGCTCGCCGCGCAGCTCATGGGTGGGTTCGCCTGGTCGCTGATCCCGCTGCCGCAGCTCTTTCCGCCGTCGGCGAGCATGGTCATCCCCACGAGCTTCATCCCCGTGCTGCCGAGCGGCGAGCCACTCGCGGCGGACATGGCGCTCGGCGGGGCGCTCACGGCGGACGGCATGCTCACACTGGCGGGCCTTGCGGTCTGCGCGCTCGCGTTCGCCGCGCTCACGGCGGCGGGCGCGGCCTGGTTCGCGCGCTCCGAGGAGAGGTGATGGCCGTGACACGACTCTCCGACCCGACGCCACGCATGACTCTCTCGCGGGCCCTGCTCTCCGAGGCCCTGCGCCTGGCGCGCTCCCCGCTCGCAGTGGTGCACCTCGTCTGCGGCCTGGCAGCCGGTCTTGCCTGCGGCGAGTACTTCTCCATAACCCGATGGGACCCGGCTCTGGGCGCGGACGCCTACGCCCAGTTCCTCGGCGCCCTCATGCCGCTCATGTCCGCCATCGTCTGCGGGCTCGCCGTGGACGGGGAGCGCGCTGCCGGGCGCCTCGCCAACCTCACGGCGGTCCCCTCGGGCGGGCGCGCCGTCGCGGCGAAGCTACTCGCCCTTGCGGCACTCGGCGCGGGCGCGCTGGCCGGGGCGCTCGGCGTGTTCGGGGCCGTGCTCGCCGTCGCCGGGCGCCTGCCGCTCGGGCCTGCTCCGCTTGCGGCCGCCTGGGCGGGCATCGTGCTGGGCAGCCTGCCCCTCTACGCGCTGGGGCTCGGCGTGGCCCTGCGCCTCGGCCGCAACGCCGCTATCGGCGCCGGCGCGGCGGGAGTGCTCCTCGCGTTCTTCTCAGTGGGCGGACTTGCGCACGGCCTCATGACCGGCGAGCTCACCGGTGCCCTGGCGACACCCCTGAGCTGGGTGCCGCTCGCCTGGCCCGCGCGCCTGGGGTCGCTCGGGGTGGAGGCCTTTATCGACGCCGCACGCGCGGCGGGCCCTCTCCTCACGGCTGCGCTCGCCAGCCTCGTGCTCACCCTGGCAGCCGCCGCCGTCCTTCTCGCCTGGTTCTGCCGCTTCGAGGACGGGAGGGCAGATGCGTAGGAGGCCGCTCGCCGCCATGCTCGTCCTCCTCTCGGCAGCGCTCGTCCTGGGCGGGAATGTCCTGCTCGACGCCGGCTGGGGGTCGGCGCTGCGCGCAGGGCCCTGGACCGCTGATTGCGGCGCTAGTACAATTCCGACGAGAGTTTCAGGAGGTCAACATGGCGAGGATACTGGCAGTGGATGATGAACGGGCGATCCTCGACGCGCTCGCGCGAGTCCTTGGCCGCGACGGCCATGAGGTCGTCAGGGCGGCGGACCCGACGGCGGTCCCGGGGATGGACCTCTCGCGCTTCGACCTCGTGCTCTGCGACGTCATGATGCCGGGGCTCGACGGCTTCGAGCTCGTGCGGCAGATCCGCCCGGACTTCGACGGGCCCATCGTCTTCCTGACCGCGCGCGTGACCGAGGAGGACGCCGTGGCCGCCTATGGCCTGGGCGCCGACGACTACGTCCGCAAGCCCTTCGGGGCCGCGGAGCTGCGCGCCAAGGTCGCGGCCCATCTACGCCGTGAGCGCCGGCCGCGCTCGCACGCCCTCTCCTTCGGGGAGGTGCGGATCGACCTCGGGGCGCGCAGCCTCGCCGTGGGCGGCGAGGCTGTGCCGCTCACGCCCACCGAGTACGCCATCTGCGAGTACCTCGCCCGCCCCCCCGGGCAGGTCAGGGGCCGCGCGCAGATACGCGAGGCGGTACTCGGCTGGGAGAGCGACGCCGACGACGCGGCCATATCCATGCAGGTCAGCCGCGCCCGGAGGAAACTCTCCGAGGCCGGCGCCGATCCGATCGCGACCGTCTGGGGGATGGGGTACAAGTGGCAGCTCTGAGGATCGGGGCGCGAGGTCGCGGCGGCATGCCGCTTTCCTTCGTCATCGCGCGCTACTTCGCCTACGCGTTCGCGGCGGTTGCCACGGCGTGGCTCGCCTCGTTCATGTCGCTCTTCGCAGCGGTCAACGCGGGCTTCGTCTACGCGGCAAGCTGGGGGCCGGCCAATGCGCGCGAGGTCGCGGAGGGCCTGGCACGCGACGGCGTCTGCGGGCAGCAGGACGTGCCGACGGCGTACCGCTACCTCATCCTGAACAAGGACGGATACGTGCTGATGACAGACCTCGAGAGCACGCGGCTCGAGGACGCGACGGAAATGGCCCGTACGGCACTCGCCGCGGATCCGGGCACAGTGGAGATCGAGGGCGGGGGCTCGGGCCTCACCTACGCCGCGTTCCCGCTCAAGGGCGGCGGGGCCTGCGCACTCGTCAGCGAGTACCTGCCGCAGTGGGTCTCGCGCGACCTCGCCGGCCTGCTTCCCAACCCGCAGAACCTCATGCTCGCCGGCGCCGCAGGGGGAAGCGCGCTCGCGCTCGCGCTCGTGGCGCGCCGCGCGAGCCGCGTGATCTCGCGCAAGATGGCGCCGCTCGCGGAGGCGGCGGGGCGCGTCGGCGCGGGGGAGCTCGACTTCGCGGTCGGCAGCACCAACGTGCGCGAGGTGAACGACGTACTCGCCGCGATGGACGCCATGCGGGCCTCCCTCGCCGAGTCGCTCGAGGCCCGCTGGGCCGCGGGGCGGGGGCAGCGCGAGCAGGTGGCGTCGCTCGCCCACGACCTCAAGACGCCGCTCACCGTGCTGCGCGCCAACGCCGACTTCGTGGCGGAGGAGCTGGAAGACGAGAAAGACGCCGACCTCGCGGCCGCCACGCGCGACATAGCCGGCGGTGTCGAAAGGCTCGACGGTTACGTGCGCCTGCTCATCGAGGCCTCGCGCGGGTCCGGCGGGGCGGAGAGGGCCCCCGTGCGGCCGGCCGAGCTCTGCGAGCAGGTTCTCGTCGAGGCCGCCCAGGTCGCCCGGGCGCGAGGCGTGGCACTCGACGCGGCCACGGGCCCCACTGTCGCGGGCGCGCCCGAGGCCCCGCTCGACCGAACCACCCGGGCGCGAGCCGCCGCGAACCTCGTGGCCAACGCCGCCGAGCACGCACGCTCGCGCGTGGCTGTCTCCTGCGACGTCGCGGGCGGGTACCTCGTCATCGAGGTCGCCGACGACGGACCGGGCTTTTCTCCCGCCGCCCTCGAACGCGGCTGCGAGCGCCTCTTCACAGACGACTCCTCCCGCTCCTCGCGCGACGGAGACCGCCACTACGGGCTCGGCCTCCACGTCGCCTCCGAGGCCGCGAGCGCCCACGGGGGCTCCGTCTCGCTCGCCAACAGCCCCTCGGGCGGCGCGGTGGCCACCATCGCGGTCCCCCTGTGCGGGATCTGACGACTTCCTCTATGTCTACCTCGACTGCGATATGTCGCTCGCCGAGGCCGCGACGAGATGGTGTTGCGTCTGCCCCGTTTGGTGCTTCTAGCTCAAATTTGATCTGATGTAAGGCCCGTGCAATCCTGCATGGGCCTTTCTTTTGGCAATTGCTCGACCGATTCGTGGCTTGATACACATATTATCGAGTTAAGGAGACATGGGGTCATACAGCGGCTCTCAGAGCGTCTGCCGCCCTCCCCTCGCCATTACCGCTGTGGCATCCTCGTATAGAGCCCATCCCGCTTGGCGTTTCGTTGCAACCGCTCACTTGTCCACCGATCAAGTGAACTACTGGAATAAATACAGCGACACGCTTGTTCGTTACAGTCGCTATTTCTGTGTAAATCGCCGCGATAAATACCGCCCGTACTCGGCGTGTACCAGCTGCGCGTATGTAGATTCATATCGCGTTAATAAATCGGCTCGAGCGCGTGCAAAACGCGCAAGTAGCCGCAAAAAGCGGTTATCGCTTAGGTAGATTTTTGGCACCCTGTTGCTTACTGAAAATTAAACAATTGCTTAATAACAAAAAAGGTCAGGCACTAGGTGCCTGACCTGCAAACTTCTGGTCGGGACGACTGGATTCGAACCAGCGACCCCTTGACCCCCAGTCAAGTGCGCTACCAAGCTGCGCCACGTCCCGAAGCTTTTGTTTGTTGCTGTGCTCTCGTTCGCAACAGGGAGTATATTAACCCGAAACTTTGTCGTTGCGCAAGAACTATTTTAACTATTTTGAAGCAAGTCCAAAATTATATCTGCGAGCTGGGATTTTGTTAGCACAGGAAGTTCTTGCGTACCCGCTGTGCTCACGATCCAAGCCTTGTTGGTATCGGTTCCAAAGCCCGAATCGGCGCGCGAGACATCGTTGGCGATGATCGCATCGCAGCCCTTGCGGGCCAATTTACGCTCAGCGTACTCCACGACGTTATCGGTCTCGGCTGCAAATCCGATCACACGGCGCTCGCCCTTCTGGCGCGAAAGCTCGGCCAAGATATCAACCGTCTCGACCAGTTCGATATGATCCAAGTGCTCGTTGGCCTTTTTGAGCTTGTGGTCCGCAGGGGATACGGGGGTGTAATCGGCGACGGCCGCCGCGCAAATGGCAACATCGGCCGTCTGGAAGGCGCTCAGCGCTGCCTTGAGCATTTCTGAGGCGGTCTGTACGTGCACGCACTCCACACCGCGGGGAACGTCGAGCGATGTCGGTCCCAGCACGAGCGTGACGGCGGCGCCGCGGCGTGCGGCCTCCCCCGCCAGAGCGATACCCATCTTGCCCGACGATCGGTTGCCGATGAAGCGCACGGGGTCGATCGGCTCGTGCGTGGGGCCGGCAGTGATCACGATGCGCTTGCCCGCCAGGTCTTGCGGGACGGGGTTCAGCACCTCACAGACGGCCTCGACGACGTCCTCGGGCTCGCTCATGCGTCCCGTGTTCACGTCGCCGCAGGCAAGGTAACCGCTACCCGGACCCACAACATGGACACCGCGCTCGCGCAGCGTGCCCATGTTGGCCTGCGTGGCCGGTGCCTTCCACATGCCATTGTTCATGGCCGGCGCGATCACGATGGGGCGCGGCGTGGCAAGCAGCGTGGTGGAGATGAGGTCGTCGGCGATGCCGTTGGCCATCTTGGCGATGATATTGGCCGTTGCGGGCGCCACGACAACCACGTCGGGCTCCTGCGCCAACGAGATATGGTGGATGGGGTCGGAGGGGTCGTCGAACAGGCCCACCGCGACCGGTTCATTGGTGAGCGCGCGGAAGGTAAGCGGCCCCACAAACTCCGTGGCATGCTCGCTCATAACGACCTTGACGCGTGCGCCACGCTTTTGCAGCAGGCGCACGATATTGCACGACTTATAGGCGGCGATCCCGCCGGTAATGCCCAGCAGGATCGTTTTTCCCTCAAGTTGCATTGAATTGTTGGATGCCGCCGTCATCATTTAAGCTTCCTTGCTGGGAAGCACCAGCAGGCGGTGGCAATACGGGCAGTGCGAGATCTCGCTACCATCGTGGTTGAGATCGCTCATGGACGATGCCTGCAGCGCGGTGTGGCAGACCGTGGGGATGTTGCCCTGGATGGTCTCGACGGCCAGGCCACGGAACTGCTTAAGCAGGCGCTCGTAGTCGGCGAGCACGTCGGCAGGCAGCGTAGCGGCAAGGGCGATGCGCTCCTTGGTGGCGGTGTCAATCTGAGCCTGGAGGTCGGCGGCCTTGGCACGGGTGGCCTTGGTATCGGCCTTCACGCCCTCCTCGAACTTGGCGATGATGGCCTGGGCACGAGTCTCGCGGTCGAGCGCCTCCTTATGGGCGACAACGACATCCTTGCGGGTGTGCTCGATCTTGTCCAGACGCTTTGCCAGGGTGGCGAGCTCATTCTCCAGGTCCTGAACCTCACGATAGTCAGAACCGTCGACGTGACGCTTCTTGGCAGCCTCGATGGCGTTGTTGGTCTGGATCTCGGTGGTGTTGAGATCGTCGAGCTCAATGTCCAAATCCTTGCGCTGTGCGTAGAGCTTGGTCATCTCGGACTTAAGCTTCACATAGGTCTTGCGCTTGGAAGCGAGCTCCTTGAGCTCCGGCATATTGGCAAGTTCGCTCTTGTTGCGCGCGAGCTCCAGATCGATCTGTTGCAGCTTGAGTAGCGTAGCGCCGGCGCTCATAAGTTCTCTCCTTTTGTCACAGTCCACCATTGGCAAGGGTTCAGTATTTTAATCGCATGACGGGGGTCGACCCCAGCGTCAACTGCAGAGTTCATCAATATATCAACGAACGGCTCTTCGGAGCGGTCGTGGCCGAGTAGGATCACGCCCAGGCCACGTAAGGCAAGGTCCTGCGCCACGTGGTAGCCGGCTTCTCCAGTCACAATTACATCTGCGCCTGCGGCGATGGCAAGCTCTCCAAAATCGCCGAGGGAGCCGCCCAGAATGGCGACGGTGCGGCACGGTCGCTCGGCTTTGCCCCATACGCGCGGGTCACTGCCATAGGCCGTGGCGGCACGTATGGCAAGATCGCGCAGGTTGCAGGCATCGTGGAGGGTCGCGAGTGCGCCCAAACCGGTGAGCTCAGGTTCGTCCACATGCTCCAGCGAGCTCATGGGCTCTGCGCCCAGCAACTCGCTCAGGCGAACGCGCGCTTCGTGCGAGCGGTCCAGGTTGGTGTGAAGCGAGATGATGCTCACGCCGCAACGAGCTGCCTCGTACAGCGCAGCACTGCACTGGGGGCGTGCGGAATCGGCCGGACAAAAGGCCTCGGGCGCCTTGATATAGATGGGATGATGCGTCAATAGCACGTTGGCGCCGGACTCCAGGGCGTGATGCACGTTGGCCTCGGTTGCGTCGAGTGCGCAGGCAACACCGGTGATCTTGGCAGCGGGATCTCCCACAGATAGCCCAACATGATCCCAGCCCTCGGCGTCCGCCTTGGGGTAGCGCGCCAGCAGCGCACGTTCAAGCTCGGCGACGATCATGCGGCACCTACGATCGAGAGCAGCGTCTGGGCGAACTCATCCAGGTCGGCAGGGTTCACGCGGTCATCAAACGAGATGCGCAGTGCGCCTAGCGCCTGCTCGCGACCAATGCCCATGGCGCTGAGCACGTGGCTCGGGTCCATGCTGCCGCTCGAGCAAGCCGATCCGGCCGAAACCTCAAAGCCGGCGGCATCGAGCTTGATGATGAGCTCTTCGGAGTCCATGCCGTCAACGTAGATTGAAACCATACCTGGCAGACGATCTGCCTTCGCGTAGTCGCCCATCGTGGCGTGAATGCGAGGATGGGCCGTAAGCGTGGCGTAGAGCTTATCGGACAGGGCCTGCAGCGTCGCGCGCTCCTGGGCCACGTGGGGCGCCAGCGTGCAGGCGGCAGCGGCAAAAGCCAGCTGCGTGCGAAGATCCTGCGTACCGGCGCGACGACCGGCTTCCTGTCCACCGCCAAAGATACGCGGACGCAGCGGCGTGCGGTTCTTAAGGTAGAGCGCACCGGATGCCACAGGGCCGCCGATCTTGTGCGCGGCAACGGTCATGGCATCGACGCCCAACTCGGTGACATCGAGTGGAATATGCAAGTAGCCCTGGATGGCATCGGTATGAAACAAGGCTCCGGCAGCATGTGCGGCAGCGGCCAGCTCGCGGATTGGCTGCACCACGCCGGTCTCGTTGTTGGCGACCATAATGCTCACGAGCGCAACATCGTCGCCTAGCAGCTCGACAAGAGCGGCAGGCTCAATGTAGCCCGCGCGGCAGGGCTGCACCATGTCGACGGTAAAGCCGGCGGCACGCAGGAGCGGCAGGTTGTCCAAAATCGAATCGTGCTCGATGGCCGAAACGATGACACGGTCGTGCTTGCGATCGCGCTGACGAGCGCCCTCGGCAAGACCGAGCAGCGCCAGCTGGTTGGCCTCGGTGCCGCCGTTGGTAAGGATAATCTCGGACGGGCGAACGCGTGCGCCAAAGCTACGGGCGATCTCGCGACGGGCGACTTCCAGGCGTGCAGCGGCCCTGCGGCCAAGCGAGTGCAGTGAGTTGGGGTTGACGCCGGCAAGCTCGCTGTCGTCATATTCGCGCTGCGCAAGGCGCGCCTCGGCGCGCATGGGCGTCGAGGCGGCATAGTCAAGATTCACGGGTATGCGGTTTTGACCTGCGGTCATAAGGGTTTATGCCTCCTGTGCGGCCTCGTTGCCCAGTTTCTGCAGCAGCGCAACCTCGGCGGCGGGATCTTCGGACTTAAATACGGCAGAACCGGCCACGAGCACGTTGGCGCCAGCCTTGACGACCTCGGCGATGTTTTTGGAAGAGATGCCGCCATCGACCTCAATCAGGGGCGACACGCCGTGGCGCTCGCACATGGCCGTAAGCTCGTGCAGCTTAGGTAGAGTACCGGGAATAAAGCTCTGGCCGCCAAAGCCAGGGTTCACGCTCATCAGCAGCACCATATCGACAACGTCGATGATGCTTTCGAGCACGCAGACGGGCGTGGCAGGGTTGAGCACCACGCCGGCCTTGACGCCGCGCTGCTGCAGATGCGTGAGCGTGCGGTGCAGGTGTGTGGAGGCCTCGTAATGCACGGTGATCATATCGGCACCGGCGTCGGCGTACCAATCAACCGTCTCGTCGGGGTTCGACACCATCAGGTGCGCGTCGACCGGTACATCGGTGGAGCGCTTGACGGCCTTAAGGATGTCGACGCCAAAAGTCAGGTTGCCGGTAAAGTGACCGTCCATGACGTCGAAGTGCACGTAGTCGGCGCCGGCGATCTTGTCGAGCTCGCCGGCGAGGTTGGCCATGTCGGCCGAAAGGACGGACGGAGCGATTTTGATGGAACCCATGGTAGTAGCCTTTCTGCACTAGTCGGCGAGTCCGTAGAACTCTTGAGAGGGGACGCGGTCGGTGAGGATCTCGAGCGCCCTATCCAAAGTAACACCGTTGTAGAGCGTTTGCTCCACGGCAAAGGTGAGCGGAATGTCTACGCCCAGTGAACGGGCGAGCTCGCTCACGCTGCGGGCCGCGACGGCGCCCTCGACCACCATATGCGTGCGGGCCTGGTACTCGTCGAGCGAAACGCCGTGAGCAAACTCGTAGCCAAAGGTGCGGTTGCGCGAATGCTCCGAAGTGCAGGTGGCGATAAGGTCGCCCATGCCGGCAAGTCCCATGCAGGTCATGGCCTGGCCGCCGCGGGCGTGTACCAGGCGGCTGATCTCGGCCAGGCCGCGTGTCATGATGAGGGCGAGCGTGTTATCGCCTGCGCCCGAGCCGGCGGAGATGCCGCACACGATTGCGATAACGTTCTTCATGGCGCCGCAGACCTCGACACCAGTCATGTCCTGCGACAGGTAGATACGGAAGGCCGTGGACAGCAGCAGCTCCTTAAAGGTCTCCCCTACCTGCGTATCTTCGCTGGCGATGACGGCGGCAGAGAGCCCGCCGCTGCAAATCTCCTCGGCATGGTTGGGGCCCGAGAGGGCCGCCACACGTCGCTCGTTGCCGATCTCGCTGGCAATGACCTCGCTCATGAGCAGGCCGGACTCGGGCTCGATGCCCTTGGTGAGGCACAGGACCGGAGTTTCGGCATCGATAAACGGCGCTGCTCGATGGCATACGTCGCGCAAGTGCGTGGAGGGCACGGCAAAGATGATCGCATCGGCACCGTTGAGCGCCTGGGCGAGCTCAGTCGTTGCTACCACATTGTTCGGTAGCTCGTATCCCACCAGATAGCGCGGGTTGCGGTGCTCGCCGTTGATGCCGGCAGCCGTCTGCTCGCTATGGGCCCACATGGTCACGCGCTCGGCTCGCACGGCGGCAAGGCCGGCGACGGCGGTTCCCCAGGAGCCAGAGCCAATCAGCGCAACATTCATGACTCTCTCCTACTTATCGTCGGGCTCGGTGACGCGCTTGGTAAACGAGAGTTTGGATTCCTTGCCCGTCATGAGCTTTTTAATATTCGAGCGATGGGCCCACACCACGGTGATGCCGATCATCGCCATGCAAAACTTGAGGCCCAGGCTGCTGTACGGAAAGACCGCACAAGCGGCGATGGGAAGACCGATGGCGGCGGCAAGTGAACCCACCGACACGTACTTGGTGATGGCAACGGCCACGATAAACATGCCCAGCAGCGACAGGCCAATGGGCCAGTACCAGGCAAGAATCACGCCCAGGCCCACGGCGATACCCTTACCGCCGTGGAAGTTAAGGTAGGGCGAGAAGATGTGTCCCCACACGGCAGCCAGGCAGATGACGCCGAGCATCCAGTCGCCGGCGGCACCGGGAGCCATGATGCTCACAGGGAAGCCATAGCCCACGCTCGCGATGAGCGGACGGGCGATAATGACGCAGATGGCGCCCTTAAGGCAGTCAAGCAGCAGCGTGAGTGCCGCGACCTTGGGGCCGGCAACGCGCAGCGCATTGGTGGTTCCGATGTTGCCGGAGCCCGCCTTGCGAATGTCGGTGTGGTTGAACACGCGGCCCAGGATCAGGCCAAACGGAATCGCTCCGATAAAGAACGAGACCACGGCGCAGATGGCGGTCAGCAGAATCGGATTAAGCATCCTTTTGCTCCTTCTTCCTAAAGAAGAGTCGAATGGGCGTGCCGGCAAAGTCGAAGGTCGAGCGCATGCGGTTCTCCACGTAGCGCTGGTAGGTGTCGTTGACCAGGTCGCTGTGGTTGACGAAGAACGTGAACGTCGGCGGGTTGACGCCCGTCTGGGTCACGTAGTGCATGCGCAGGCGGCGCTTGCCGTCCACCACGGTGTGGCCGAACTCGCGCAGGTCGGTGAGGAACGTGTTGAGGCGCGAGGTGGAGATCTTTTGCGAGCGCGTCTTCTCGGCCGCGTCGACCATTGCCCAGATCTTCTCGACGCTGCGGCCGGTGAGAGCCGAGATGCGCAGGTACTGGGCCCAGGGAGCCATGACGCCCAGGCGGCGGTCGACGGTCTCCATGCAGGCCTCGCGCTTGCGGTCGTCGTCGAGCAGGTCCCACTTGTTGAGCAGCACCACGATGGCACAGCCGCGCTCGATGGCAAGACCCATGACCTTCTGGTCCTGCTCGGTGACGCCCACGGAGGCATCGACAACGAGCAGCGCCACGTCGGCGCGGTCGATGGCACGCAGGCCGCGGACCATGGAGTAGTACTCGATGTTCTCGTACACGGTGCTCTTCTTGCGAATGCCCGCGGTGTCGACCATGCGGTAGTGCTTGCCGTCGCGCTCGACGACGGTATCGATGGCGTCGCGCGTGGTGCCGGCGATGTTGGACACGATGGAGCGATCCGCGCCCAGGATGCGGTTGAACAGCGAGGATTTACCGGCGTTGGGGCGGCCGATGATGGCGACGTTCAGCGCGTCGGGGAACTCGTCGGCGACCTCGTCCTCTTCCTCGGGGAGCAGGGCCACGATATCGTCGAGCAGGTCGCCCGTGCCATGGCCGTGCAGGGCCGACAGCGGCGTGGGCTCACCGATGCCGAGCGAATAAAACTCCCAGATGTTGTCGTTCTCACGATCGGGGTTGTCGAGCTTGTTCACCAGCAGAAAGACCGGCTTGTCGGAGCGCTTGAGCATGCGGGCGACCGACTCGTCCTCCTCGGTGACGCCGGTGCGGCCGTCGACTACAAACAGGATGACGGCGGCTTCCTCGGCGGCGGCGAGGGCCTGGTCGCGGATGGACGTGGCAAAGACGTCATCGCTCTTGAGCGGCTCGATACCGCCCGTGTCGACGATGGTGAACTCGCGGCCGTTCCAATCGGCCGTGTGATACGAGCGGTCGCGCGTGACGCCGCGGGACTCGTGGACGATGGCGTCCGAGGTCTGGGCCAGGCGGTTGACAAGCGTGGATTTGCCCACGTTGGGGCGTCCGACGACGGCGACGATAGGTTTCATCTGCTCTCCTTTAATGGGTAGGGTCAGCGGGTAGGGTCAGCGGAATTAGTAGAGTCGGCAGGCACAATGCCAAGGATGTGCTCCAGGGTATCGAGCAGCTCATGCGGCATGGTTGATACCATATGAACCTCGGCGCCGCGACTGGTAAGGCTTGCGAGTAAATCGTCACGATGATACTCGTCAAGTGTCATGCCGTCAGCGTTGAACATGAGCTTAGGCACAAAGAGCATAACCCCCGAAAGGTCTTGCGGCAGCTGCTCCAAGATGTCGCTCGCGACGATGAGGCCGGTCACGTCCACGTTGCCGCCAAAGTAGCGGTTTATGATGGCCGTGACGGTGCCGGCGAGGCCGTGCGGCGATTCCACAAAGCGCGCCACGGTGTTGCGCGCGCTGGCGCCCGAAAGGCACAGCAGGTGCTGACCACGGTCGGCGATTCCCTCGCGAACGCGGGCCAGACGCTCGGCGTCGGCGGCAAGGACATCATCGGTCTCGTCCAGATACGAGCGGATCATGCCGATGCCGTCGTAGTACTGCGGGTAGCCGTCGTAAAAGTCCGCATCGGGAGGCTCGATGCCGGCATCCAGGTAGAACTCGTCGCTCATCTGGAAGGTGTGGCGGCCAAAGCGCTCGAAGGCACGGTCCTGGAAGGGCCGGATCATGGCGATGGTCTCGCGCGCCAGCTCGGGCTTGTCGCTGTAGGACCACGTAAAACGGTTCTGGTGCTTGGTAAAACCGAGCGGCACAATGCCCAGGCTCGTGATTTGCTCGTGCTCCTCGCAAAAGCGAAGCGTCTTTAGCAGTTCTTCGCCGTCGTTCATGCCGGGGCACAGCACGATCTGCGCGTGGATTTCGATGCCGGCTGCCATGATGGCCTCGAGTACGTCCATGCCGCGCTGCGCGTTGCGGCCCATCATACGGCGGCGGACATCGGGGCTCACGGCGTGGACCGACACGTTCATCGGACTCATGTTGCGGTCGATGACGTTTTGCACGTCCTCGTCGGAAAGGTTCGTGAGCGTGACAAAGTTGCCCTGCAAAAAGCTCAGGCGATAGTCGTCGTCGCGGATGTAGAGCGTGGAACGACCGCCCTTGGGCAGCATGGTCATAAAGCAAAACACACAGGCGTTGACGCAGGTACGCATGCCGTCAAAGATGGGACCGTCGAACTCAAGGCCCCAGTCCTCACCCGGGAAGCGGTCGAGTTCCACGGGGGTGACGGTGTTGTCGCGCGGGTCGAATACCTCGAGCTCGACAGTGTCTTCGTCGGCCTCCCAGAGCCACACGATCATGTCGGTGAGCTGCTCACCGTTGACCTTGAGCACGCGCATGCCCGGCTCGATACCCACATCCCATGCGGGCGATTCGGGACGCACGTTCTTAACGAGCGCGCCCTCACCCGGCTCGGGGTCGCGGCTGCGCCCGTAATCGGCCACCTCGGTGGCGTATGCGGGTACGGTCTGGTCCATGATTAGCGGCAAAGCTCCTTGATGCGCTCAACGGCGCGTTCGATGTGTTCTTGCGGGGTGGAGGCTCCGGCGGTGATGCCGATGTGGCGCGCGCTGGCAAACCATGCGGCCTCAAGCTCGGAAGCTTCCTCGATGTGATGCGTGTGCTCGCAGGCATCGGCACAAATCTGCGCCAGGCGGCGCGTGTTGCCCGAATTTTTTCCGCCCACGACGACCATACAGTCACAGCGGTTGGCAAGTTCGGCGGCGGACTGCTGTCGCTCACTCGTGGCGGCGCAGATGGTGTTGATCACGCGCAGTTCCTGCACGCGTGGGGTGATGGAGGCCACAACTTCGGCCAGGTTCTGCGCGGTCTGGGTGGTCTGCACAACTAGGCCAACCTTGCCCTTGAGTGGCAGCGCGTCCGCATCGGCGGCGCAACTCACGACTTGAGCGTCATCACCAGCATGGCCCAGAATGCCCTCGACCTCGGGGTGGCCCGGCTCGCCCACGACGATTACGCGGTAGCCCTCGCGCACCAGGCGCTCGGCCGCCATATGAACCTTCTTTACGTAGGGGCAGGTGGCATCGACCACGGTAAGGCCACGCTCGCGAGCGGCCTCGATCACCTGCGGCACCACGCCGTGGGCGCGGATGATCACGGTGCCCGACGCGGCGTCGTCTAAGGTGTCTGCCAGACCAACGCTCGCCTCGGCAAGCTCGCGCACCACAATGGGGTTATGAATGAGCGGGCCCAGGGTGTGGACCTGAGTGTTCTCCCCTGGCTGCGGTGCGGCGGCCAGCGCCATGTCGAGCGCGCGCTGCACGCCGTAGCAGGTGCCCGCGTGGGCAGCGATTTCGATCGTGGGGACGTCTGCCTTGCCGGGCACAGCCTCGACAGTATTCACGACTTCTTCAACCATGGCTAGAACCTGCCCGGGTGCTCGGCGCACAGCTCGTCGCGCATGGCGTAGACACGGCTCATGGCCTCGGACTCAAACCATGCCAGGCGCTCCTTGCGCTTAAGCTCGGCCGGTGCATCGGATAGCGAGACGGCCTTGCCGGCGCGGATCCAGCACTTTTTGGGGTGCATGAGCTTTTTGCCCTTAGGCGTAATGTCGGACCAGCCACAAATGGCGAGCGGGTTGACCGGCGCCTTGCCCATCTGGGCGATGAGCGCAAAGCCGCCGTGGACCTCGGGCTTAATCTCGCGCGAGCGGATGCGCGTGCCCTCGGGGAAGATCAGGACGTCCTCGCCGCGCTGCAGCGCATGCTGGGCGGCGCGCAGGCACTTCATATCGGCAGTACCACGCTCCACGGGGATGCCGCCCACGCGGCTAAAGGCCCAGCGTACGATCTTGCTCTTGGCAAACTCGGACTTAAAGATGGGGCGAATGCGGCGGCCGCCAAAGAACAGCGCCGTCTCCACGGCCAAGAGTTCGGCCATCGAGGTGTGGTTGCAGATGACCACGCTACCGCGACCCTCCTGGCGCTCAAACAGCAGGTCGGCGCCCTCGACCTTCCAGCGCCACATGAGCTTGGAGAAGGCCCACAGAATAGCCATGACTACGACGACGGTGCCGCGGATGAGCGCCGGGAACTCGGCGTAGGGGGCGTTGTAGTAATCCTCGGGCGTCTGTTTAAACAGGCGCATGGGCTACCTCCTTTGGTTGATGAGGTCCTCGATAATGCGTACGACCTCGTCGATGGTATGGGCGGTGGAGTCGACGTGCACGGCGTCCTCGGCGGGCACGAGCGGTGCGACCTCGCGGCTGCTGTCGAGTTTATCGCGCTGCTTGAGGGCGTCGAGGGTTTCGTCGACCTCGGCCTCGAGCTGCTCGGCAGTAAGCGGCTGGGCGTCGCTTTGGTGGCGTTGCAGCACGCGACGGCGGGCGCGCTCACGCGGGTCGGCGGTCAGGAACACCTTGACCTGCGCGTTGGGAAATACGACGGTGCCGATATCGCGACCCTCGGCCACGATATCGCGACCCTCGGCGGCGCGGCGCTGATGGATGAGCATGGCAGCGCGTACGCCCGGGTAGGCCGAGACCTTGGACACGTTGGCGTCCACCTGCGGGGTGCGGATGGCAGCAGAGGCGTCCTGGCCGTCGATGGTCAGGCGCGTGTCCTCGCCGGTGCCGTTGGTAAAGCGGATCTCGATTTGCTCGGCGAGGGCGTCGATAGCCGCCTCGTCGTCCAGGTCGATGCCGCGGTCGAGCGCGGCGAAGGTGACGGCGCGATACATGGCGCCCGTGTCGAGCTTGTTAAAGCCCAGCTGGCGGGCGATCTCCTTGGCGATAGTGGACTTGCCGGAACCGGCGGGGCCGTCGATGGCGACGATCATGCAATGCTTCCTTTCGGTGGTTGACGTGCTGGTATGATGCGGGGACGCTGCTTGCTGGCGGACTGACTAGCCCGTGTAGCGCTCGCGGTAGGTGTTGCGCTTGGGCGCGGAGCCGTGACTGCCGTGGTGGCGCGTGCGGCTTGCGGTGTTGGTCGCGGGCGCGGCGGCGCGCTTGGAAGCGGCCTGCTTGGGCGGGATGCCGCCGGCCTTGAGGACCTGTACCTCGCGGTCGGAGAGTTCGCGCCACGAGCCTTTGGCCACGTCCTTGAGCTCCAGGCCGGCAAAGTTACAGCGGTGCAGGCGGATCACCGGATGGTGGATCTTGCCCAGCATGCGCTTGACCTGGTTTTTGCGGCCCTCGCGGATGATGACCTCCACGGCGGTGGTGCCGGGCTTGACGCCTTGCGGAGCCACGGCCTCAGCCTCATGCGCGTCAATGACGCGGCAGATCGCCGGCTGGCACAGGCCGTCGTCGAGCTCGATGCCGCGACGGAGTGGTTCCAAGTCGCGATCGGTCAGGTGGCCGTCCACGAGCGCCTGGTAGGTCTTGTAGACGTGCTTGCTGGGGTGCAGCAGATTCTGCGACAGGTCGCCGTCGGTGGTAAAGAGCAAAAGGCCCGTGGTGTCGCGGTCCAGGCGGCCCACCGGGAAGAGCCCCGGAAAGCGGTCGCGCGGGACCAGGTCGGCCACGCAGGGGCGCTCCTGCGGGTCGCTCATGGTGGTGAGGTAGCCGGTCGGCTTGTAGAGCATCAGGTACACGGCGCCCTGGTTGAGCTTGACAGGCATGCCATCGACCTCGACATGGTCGCGGTCGACATCGACCTTGGTGCCCAATTCGGTCGCGATCTGGCCGTTGACGGTCACGCGGCCAGCGGTCATCAGATCCTCCGAGCCGCGGCGGCTCGCCACGCCCGCACGCGCCAAAAAGCGCTGCAGACGCATGGTGTGCGGGTAGACGGGCTGAGAGTCGGTCGCGGGCGCGCCCATGACGCCGGCGATGTGCGTCTCCCCCACTTCGTTAGTCCTCGTCATGCATGTCCTCCGAGGTAACGACGGCGGGCAGAAGCTCTGCGTCATCGGTGTCCTCAACATCGGTATCGATCAGTTCGCGCTCTTCGTCCAGGTCCTCGGCCTGCTCCACGAGTGTGGACTGAATGCTGCGGCCGCTCAAGCGCTCGCGGATAAACTGGCGCGACTGCTCGTCGGGGGCAAACTGCTCCAGATCGGGCAGGTCGCGGGTGGAGCGCAGGCCGAACTTTTCCAAGAAGGCGTTGGTCGTGCCGTAGATAATGGCCTGCCCGCGCTCGGGGTCGCGGCCAAGCTCTCGCACCAGGCCCTTGTCCACGAGCGACGCGATGACGCCGTCGGAGTTGACGCCGCGGATGCCCTTGACCACCTCGCGCGTGACGGGCTGGTGGTAGGCGATGACGGCCAGGGTCTCGAGCGCCGCCTGCGACAGTTTTTGCGTGTCCCAGCTCAGCACATAGGCCTCGACCACATCGTGGTAGGCGGGGTGTGTGAACAGGCGCCAGCCGCCGGCGACCTCGCGCAGCTGAAAGCCGCGGTTGGCCTCCTCATACTCAACCTTGAGCTCGGCCAACAGCGACGCGCACTCGCCGGGGGCGATATCCAGCGCACCTGCCAGCGCGGGTGCGCTTACGGGGTCGCTCGACACCAGCAGCAGCGCCTCGAGGGCGCCTTTGAGGCTGTTTGCCTCCAGCGTTGAAAGGGTTGACATGGTTGCCGCTCCTATTCGGTGAGCTCGGGGCCCTCGCCGGGCACGTATGCCTCGGCGCCCTCGACGCGGTTGATTTGAATGGTTCCAAAGATCTCGTCCTGGCTCAGCGTGAGCGAGCCACGTTTGGCGAGCTCCAACATGGCCAGGAAAGTGACGACGAGCTGCTCGGTGGTAGCGTCGCCGTCCAGCAGCTCGCGGAAAGTGCAGGTTTGGTGCGCCATGGTAAAGCGGTCGACCGAGGCCACCGTCAGGTCGAGCGGCACGCGATGCGGCGCCACGTGCTCGGCCTCCAGCAAGAAGGTCTGGCGCTTGCCGTCCAGGTCGGCGCAGATGACGGCGAGGCCGCGCAGGGTGATACCGGCCAGATAGTCGGGCATAAGGCCCAAGAACTCGGGGTCGGGGCCGGCCACGCGCGGATGCATGCGGCTCTCGGCCTGCATGCGCGCGCCAAGGGCCGCCGCCGCGCCCTTAAACTGCTTGTAGGCGATCAGGCGCTGGATCAGGACCTCGCGCAGGGCATCGCCGTCGAGCGCACTGAGCTCCTCGAGATCTTCGTCGTCCTCGTCATCTTCGTCTGTGTTGCTTGGGGCCTCCTGGGGCACCAGCGAGGCGGCCTTGATGTCCAGAAGGGTTGCCGCGACCAGCAAAAAGTCGCTCGCCACATCTAGGTCCAGCGCATCGAGGCGCTGGACCTCGGCAAGGTATTGCTCGGCCACCTCGCTGATCGAGATGGCGCCGATATCTACTTTTTGGCGGGTTACCAGCTGCAGCAGCAGGTCGAACGGTCCGCTGTAGACCTGCGTCGACACGCGATACGACATCTTCGACCTCCTTTGACGGCGCCTTCGCGGCGCGGTTTGGGTGCATGTTGCGACCGTTTTGCACGGTCGACCTGTAAGTTTACCCTAGATGCCGGCGATTGCGAAGTTGAGCAGATGCTCCGCCAGCGGATACACGGTAACGTCGAAATACCGGCCGATCACGTCGATGCCGGTCCACATAGGCAGCAGATACAACACGATGATAAGGATCGGCATGGCGTACTGCTGCAGTCGGTAGTAGTTGGCGAGCGCCTTGCCTTTGAGGAACGGCACGATGATCGACGAGCCGTCGAGAGGCGGGATCGGGATGAGGTTAAAGAACGCGAGCGACAGGTTGACCACGATAAAGGTGGCGCCGAAGTTCATAATTTGGGACGCCACGGTAAAGGACATGCTGGCATAGAGGTTGCCGTACGCTGCGTGCATGAGGGCTGCGGCAAGGCATGCCAGTGCGATGTTCGATACGGGGCCGGCCGCGCTCACCAGGACCTCGTCAAGCTTGGGGTGCTTAAGGTTGTTGAGGTAGACGGGCACGGGCCTGGCAAAGGCGAACACCGGGCCGCCGGCCGCAAGCATGAGCAACGGCAGGAGGATGGTGCCAAACGGGTCGATGTGGTTGAGCGGGTTGAGCGAGACGCGGCCGCGCGAACGGGCCGTCTTGTCGCCGAGCGCCCAGGCCGCGGCGGCGTGCGCGCTCTCGTGGATGACAATACCCACGATGACGGCAACGGCGCTGGCGAGCAGGTTCATGAGGTGGCTGCTGGACATGGCGCTCCCCTAGCGGACGCGGCGCGAGGCGCGCGTGAGCAGGTAATCGGCCACAAACAAAATGACGGCCACGATGGCGTAATCCAGGCGGAACACGCCGCCAAAGGGCGATGTGATGACGCCGTAGCCGGCGATGGCGCTCGGCAGCGCGCGTGAAAGCTCAACGACAAAGCCCACGATCTGCAGCTTGGCGGTGAGGCCGCTAAAACACAGCAGCACGGTCATCGCACTCATAAAGATGCCGCAGATGCGACAAGTGATGGCGATGATGCTCATCGCCACGGCAGCGGCCTTACGAGAGTTCACGCGCGGTCTCCTCTTCGATCTGGGTGGAAAGCTCGAGCCATTCGTCCTCGAGCTTGGGCAGCTCTTGCTTAAGCCCGTTATATTCCCCCAGCGCGGCGTTGAACTTGTCCTGATCGCTATAAAGCTCTTCGCTTGCCATCAATTCCATAAGCTCGTCATAGCGGGCACGCTTCTTGTCCAGCTCGGCCTCGATCTTCTTGAGCTGGTTGCGCACGCCCTTGAGCTTTTTGTTGAGCGCTGCACGGGCCTGGGCCTCGGCGCGCTTTTGCTCCTTGGTCTTTTTGCCCTCGGCAGGCTTGGGGGCGGCGGGGATGTCGGCCTGGGCGGCGCTGGCTTTGGTGGACTTGGCCGCGGCAGGCGCGCTCTCCGTGGACGCCTCGGCGGCGGCGCGGGCCGCGAGGTCCTCGCGCTTGTAGAGGTAGTAGTCGTAGTCGCCGTCGTAAACCGTGACCTTGCCGTCGCGGATGTCGATCACGCGGTTGGCCACGGCGCGCACCAGATGCTCGTCGTGGCTGATCAGTACGATGGTGCCGGGGAAGTTTTGCAGGGCGTTCTCGAGCATATCCACCGAATCGATGTCCAGGTGGTTGGTGGGCTCGTCCAGGCACAGGAGCGCCTCCGGGGCCACGAGCATCTTGGCAAGCGCCAGACGCGCCTTTTCGCCGCCGGAGAGCACACGTACCTGTTTTTCGATGGCATCGTTGTCGCTAAACAGGAAGGCGCCCAGCAGGCTGCGCTGCTGCGGCACGGTCCACTTGGGCGTGACGGTGTCGATCTCTTGCAGGACGGTGTTGGACTCGGTCATGCCCTCGAGCGCGTGCTGGGCATAGTAGGCGACGCCCACGTTGGTGCCCAGGTCGCGGGTGCCGGTGGTGGGCGGTTCCAGGCCGGCGATGATCTTCATGAGCGTGGACTTACCGGCGCCGTTGGGGCCGACGAGTGCCACGTGCTCGCCGCGGTAGAGCTTGAGGTCGATGTCGCTGTAGATGTGCTTGTCGCCGTAAGACTTGGACACGCCCTCCAGGCCCACGACCATGTCACCCGAGCGCGGCGGGTCGGGGAACTTAAAGTCGATGTGCTTGTGGCCCTCGGGGAGGATGACAAGCTCCTTTTTGATCTGCTCGATCTTGTGGATGCGCTCCTGGGCCTGGGCGGCCTTGGTGGGCTTGTAGCGGAACTTGTCAACGAAGACCTGCATGTGGGCGATATCGCGCTCCTGGGCGGCGCGCTTTGCGCGCATCTGCTCCAGGTTGTCCTCGCGCTGCTTGAGGTAGCTGCTGTAGTTGCCGGTGTAGGTGGTTATGCGGCGGTTCTCGAGCGCGGCGACGTGGTCGACGCAGGCGTCCATGAAGGCGCGGTCGTGGCTGACGATGAGGACGGCGCCGTCGTAGTTCGCGATAAAGCCGCGCAGCCACTGGACGCTTTCGAGGTCCAGGTGGTTGGTGGGCTCGTCCAGAAGCAGCAAGTCGGGATGGCGAAGGAAGAGCTTGGCCAGCGCGATGCGCATCTGCCAGCCGCCCGAGAACTCGGAGCACGGACGCTCAAAGTCGGTGACCTTAAAGCCCAGGCCGGATAGGATCTTGCGGGCGTTGCTCTCGAGCTCGTAGCCGCCCAGGTGCTCAAAGCGGTCCTGGACCTGGCCGTACTCGTTGAGGAGTGCGTCGACGTCTTTGCCCTGCTCGGAGAGCTCGGTGATTTGGGCCTGCAACTCGTTGGCGCGCTCGCCCATGCGGCGGATTTCCTTGGCGGTGGCCATGACCTCGGCAAGAATGGTGGTATCTTTTTGCTCCAGGTTGGTTTCCTGCTCGAGGTAACCCACTTGGCAGTCCTTGGCGTACTGGACCTGGCCGGCGTCGGGACTGTCGATGCCCATGATGATCTTGAGCATGGTGGTTTTGCCGGCGCCGTTGGGCCCCACGAGCGCAAAGCGCTCGCCGGGGTTGATCTGGAAGGACGCGCCGCTAAAGAGGACGCGTGCGCCGAAGCTTTTTTCGATCTTGTCGACCAGGAGGATCATGGTGCCGCCTTTGACCTTGTGTGCCTATATGAAAAAAGGCCCCAACTTGCGTTGGAGCCTTATTCAATACTCGGGTGGAGACGAGGGGGATCGAACCCCTGACCTCTTGACTGCCAGTCAAGCGCTCTCCCAGCTGAGCTACGCCCCCGTGCGAAGAAGTACTATACGGGAACTCGGACGGCGATGCAAGGACAATTTTAGGGAAAATTACCCCCGAGCCGCGCGGGGCGCGATATCGCTCGCGTGGCGCGGCACCAGGCCGCAGCGGCGAGGGGGCACTGAGCGCCTTTCCGGGCCCCGCCCGGCCGCCTCCCGGGGACGCCCGCCGCGAATCCGGGCCGTATACTACTTTTGGGCGGTACCCCTCGAACGCACCGGGAATAGCAAAATTAAAACCGCAGGTAGACGGCCTGCGCTTTTTCCGAAACGAAGGGTATGATCGAGGAGTGTGGGTTAAAAGTAGTAGATACCCTGGTTTCGTGATGGCGGTATTTCAGGGAGCCTACCCAAGGTGCTCAGGCCCCCGCCTGACGCCGATTCAGGAAGACGATTCATAGCAGATTCATAATGTATATACAAGCGAAACGTATATTTATGCATCAAGTTGTGGTGGATAGTGGTGGATAGACAGAAGAAACACGAGGATTCGAGAAGGAAAAGCTAAAACGAAAGCAGTTTCCCTGATTAACTGAATATCAGAGAAACCGCTGGTAGATAGTGGTGGGCCCTCCGGGATTCGAACCCAGAACCCAGGGATTATGAGTCCCCTGCGCTAACCGTTGCGCCAAGAGCCCTTGTAAAGTAGTGGATGTGATAGAGGCCGTCAAAGCGGGCCACCCATCTTGAACCACGATGTGAAATAATACCATGCGCGCGGCACCCGTTCAACGCACGATCTTGTCGACCGGGAGGATCATGGTGCCGCCTTTGACCTTGTGTGCCTATATGAAAAAAGGCCCCAACTTGCGTTAGAGCCTCATTCAATGCTCGGGTGGAGACGAGGGGGATCGAACCCCTGACCTCTTGACTGCCAGTCAAGCGCTCTCCCAGCTGAGCTACGCCCCCGTGCGGAAAAATACTATACGGGAACTCGGACGGCGATGCAAGGACAATTTTAGAAAAACTTTCCGGGGGCGCGGGCGCCGGAGTCCCGCGGGGTCGCGACGGCGGTGACCAGCGCCCACGGGGCCGATGCGGGCGCGCGTCCAGGGCGTCTGGGCCCCTCGATGCCCGACTAAGCCCGCGGGACGCGCCCCGCGGGCGGGCGGCGCTGCCGGCCGCCCGCCTATCAGGCTTCACTCCGGTCGCCCCCGGGATCCCCGCCACGAAACCGGCCCATCTACTACGTTTGGGCGACATCCCCCGGCCATGGCGTCTCGGGCAAAAATAAAACCGCAGGTAGACGGCCTGCAGTTTTCGCAAAATACGGGGTATGGTCGAGGGGTCGGGGTTAAACGTAGTAGATGGGCCGGTTTCGTGGCGGCGGCATCGCAGGCAGCCGACCGAGGGCGCCCGGCAGTGAGAAAGGCACCCTTCTAACGACCGATTTCCAGCCAGTTGCATAGTACTTTGGCTCGTAACTCCATTTCCGCCGTCTTTTGCGCCTTGGTTTTGCACCTAAAGCGCAATTCCAAGCGCGAGCAAAGACTTCTCACGATCGCATCAAGCTGCTCGGCATCGTTAAACATGTCGTGCGTAACCAGGAAGACGTCATACCCCATACTTTGCAGCGCCGTCATGCGTTTGGCATCGTGGTCCAGCACGGCGCCTGAACCATGGATAACCTCTCCCTGAATCTCCAATATGCCAGCTTTCATTATGTTCGGATTCACGATCACGATATCCCCGTAGCAGACTTTTTGCCCCGCAATGCTCTGGGCCGATGCAGTAAGCGGCGTAAAATCGTTGACGAAGACGTTCCGAAAGCCGGCACCGCCGCGAGAGCGAGGAAGCGATAGTAATAGAATTCCCGCTACTTCTAGCGGAGAGGCCGCTATACCCGTAACCATACGTGCGGCGTTATAGAACTTAGCACCCCACTTACGGCCTTTCATCTTCCTGGCGTACTCATGAAGCTCGTTCAATTCGATGAGTGGCTTTCTCATCCAGAGCGATGTGCCTTTGAGCTTCGTGACCTCTTTCGTCTTCTTTTGAGTGATCGTTCCCTTTGCATTTACCTGCTCTTTAACTTTTACGCGCGCATAAACTCTTTTCCATTGCGCTTCGTCTTGGCTCTCATCAAGTTCAAAGAGGGGTTCGGTCGTGGAATCTTGAGCGGCGTCATCAGCCTTGCTCAGTTCCGCTTCGGCTGTGGCGGTGGGTTTAAAGACGGAAAACCACCCACAGAACTCGTACATGGCAAGGACGAGATCGGTTTGAGACACAAAGCGCGCCATGGTAAACAACGTTGCAAGCGGATTGGTTACCCTAAAGCCCATCGCTGTTTCCAGTGTACTGTCCACCCCAGAAGCGTCTCCGCAATGGATTGTTGTCCGCAATCCCGAATGGTAGTTAACGCCACCGGGCTCCGTCGAGGTAATAATTGGGACCTTGAGGATGTCGGTTACGAAAGGGGCTTGGGATAGAGCTCGCCAGCCGTCTTCGGAGTTGGGCAGGCGAGGGTAGAGATCACGCACCTGCGGCGGGCAGCGCCAGTAGCGGAATGCGGTGTTTGCGCAGACGATTTCGTCCATTTGCGCCTCCCCTGGCATCGGCCATAGGCCGTGCGGATTGCGGACATCGCCGATTATCTACTGGGGCATCATGCGGGTAAGTACCGGAAGCTGACCAAACGCCGACCAATAGCTTGACGAGTTCTGCCGAAAATCCCTCGTGTGATAGAAATCCGCTGGAAGGAGTTCTGGGCGTGTGGTCCCCGTCTCCACATTTGCGCATGAATCACATGGGGAATTCAATGAAAATACGCATGCGTTTTATACAAAACGGGCAATGGCGTCAGTAAAAAGGATGCGATAAAAAATGACGCCTAAGACGACTGCGATTTATTATTGGTGTCACTTTTGGTGTCACCCTTGGTGTCAAAATGAAAAAAGGTCAGAGGCTTTACACCTCTGACCTGTGCTTTAGATGGTGGGCGATACAAGATTCGAACTTGTGACCCCATCCGTGTGAAGGATATGCTCTACCCCTGAGCCAATCGCCCGTCGCCTTTCGGCAAAAGAGATACTAACATAGCCGCGTGAGGTTTACCAAGAACTTTTTGCCCTCGATTGTAAATTCGTGGGTACTAGCAAAGCCAACGCGACCAATGCAATCGTCAAAATCGCATCTAAACCACCATTTACCGCTTAATCCACAAGGTCTCGGGGCGACAGATAAGTCACGCGTTGTTGTAGGCCATGTCGAGCGTGAGACAGGTGCGCGCGGCATAGAAGCCGTTCTCGCGCTGGATGGTCAGCGCCAGCTCGGGCTTGTCGACGGTCAGGCACAGCGGCAGCAGTAGCTGGATCCGGCCGTCGTAGAACTGTGCACCCGCCATCACGTACTCGACGCGTCCGAGCTAGAGCGCAGGCCGATCGCCTGCGGCGTCGGTCGTATAACAGTGCCCGATCGTCATGAGCGTGCCGTGCAGGCGCTTGACGGCCGCGACCATGGCCTCGAGCGATCTAGCATCATCGAGCACCAGCGGCGCGAACGCCATCATGAGTTCTCCAAGAGCCTGAGTGCGTTGGGCATGTCCGCAATAGTTGACCGAATGGCCTCGTCGATCAAGGCGATGCTGTCCAGATCGTCGGGTAAAGTGCGGCGTGCTTTCGGCGCGATAGGTTCGGTTGCGTCTACTGTACAGTTATCAAAAGTCATGCTTTCGGGATAATTGCTGCAACAATGCTCATGTACGGTAAGGAAGCAAGCAACCGAAAACAAGAGATAGACCGCCAGCACTACACTATTCCGAACCAAAGACCAAAAGATAAGCATTGTGGGAAAATCTAAACTTTTGGATTTTCCTAC
>ENA-OQLI01000053-OQLI01000053.1-human-gut-metagenome-genome-assembly--contig:-NODE-53-length-168880-cov-8.817680_pt1 | contig 168880 bp, 171 predicted proteins | sample MGYA00242805_ERZ504812 | MGnify/ENA primary metagenome ERZ504812 (study PRJEB26092, sample SAMD00036430) | human gut metagenome | host: Homo sapiens | study: EMG produced TPA metagenomics assembly of...
GGTGCATCAGCCATTGATACCGGGATGCCTAATTATCAAATTTACTATAACACAAAATGCTCAGTATCGAAACCATTTTCATAACGTTTTGTGCCTGAGCGAAGCGAAAGGAATGGATATAACCATGGCAAGTGGAAAATTAGTGGAGAGCTGGACCTTCCAGCGCACGCTCCCGGAACCTTTCAAAGACTATACGGATAATGCCGTGTTTAAGAATATCGCATCCAAATACTGTACCCAGCCGCAAAAGCGAAGCACCCTCCATGCGGCTACGCTGCAGGCAGTCCTGACCTATATGGAACTGGAGGAGCCCGCAGGCGGGAAGTCGGCAGAAGAACTGGGGGCAATCGGGAGTCAGACCAATACCTATACGGTGGCAGAGTATCCCAGCCGTACCGGAGAACTTCATGTGGTGGTCTATAACCCTGCAAACGGGAAATTTACCGCCGGGAAGTATACGGTGCCGCCGGATACGGAAAACACACCGGAAAAATATGTATTCAAAGATTCCGAAAACACTGGGGCGGCATTGTTATTCGCCCTGATGCCTACGTTTCTTTCCGATGAGGAGTTCAATGAGAAATACCAGCAGTTAAAGGAATACCGTACAGCCGGTTATCCGGACATGGATGAGGCGGCAGAAACGGCGGCTGTCCTTTGTGACAATGCTTACCGCCGGATCCGATACAGTGATACGCTCGCAACGGGAGGGATCCGTACAGATATTGCTGCCAATGGTGTCATCCCGCTGCTGAAGCCTCTGGCCCTTCAATCTGGAGTCTATGCGCCTACGGAAATCATCCACGGGGCTTTCCAGGTCCTGAAACCCGGCAACACCTTTAAGAAGAAAGCGGAAGTCATAGCGAAAGCAGATTTCATGGGGCAGTATGTCTTATCACCTGCCCGTGTGCTGACTCCGGAGGAGGAACTGACCGTCCCGGTACTGCCGGACTGGTATATCATTCCGAAGGAAGTCAAACGGATCTGTGAACACGCAAAGATCACAACGGACACGGTACAGCCCATGCGGAACTTTCTTCTGCGTGGCCCTGCCGGCACGGGAAAAACCGAAGGAGCCAAAGCAATCGCTTCCGGGCTTCATCTTCCCTACCGTTGCCTGACCTGTTCCGCAAATACAGAGGTATTCGACCTGCTCGGACAGATCCTTCCGGATGTGGACGGGAAACGTACTGCCCTGGAGCGGCAGTATCCGTCTTTCCAGGACATCATGCTGGATCCTGCCAGTGCTTATGAAAAACTGACCGGGACCTATGATGAAAATGTTACAGAAGACCAGGTCTACAAGCAGCTCATTGATACCATTTTTGATGAAATGCACGAATACTACGACTCCAAAACCAGCCAGCAGAATTTCCGTTATGTGGATACGCCGCTGGTGGAAGCAATACGGAACGGATACCTGATTGAGATACAGGAGCCGACGGTCATTGCAAATCCCGGTGTGCTGGTGGGATTAAACTCCCTGATGGACCGATGCAACAGTGTGTTTCTCCCCAACGGAGAAACGGTTCAGCGGCATCCGGATATGGTGATCGTCGTAACAACCAACAATGACTATGCAGGCTGCAAGCCCCTAAACCAGTCCGTAATCTCCCGTATGAGTGTGCTCATCGACCTGATGGAGCCGGATGAGGAAACACTGGTAGAACGTGTACTTGGCGTTACCGGCTGCAAAGAGAAAAAGACCGTTCAGACAATGGCACGGATCGTCCACTCCATCTCGGAATATTGTCGGGAAAACCTGATCACAGATGGATGCTGCGGTGTCCGGGAGCTGATTTCCTGGGTGCAGTCCTATATGGTCTGCGGCGATATCCGGGAGGCTGCCCATTACACCATCCTGCCTTCCGCTACGGCAGATGCCATCAGCCGCGCGGAGGTTGAGGAAAGCTGTCTGGATACTGTCCTGCCGTCCTGAAAAGAGAGGAGGCAAGCCAGTGGGTAAAACGCCTCTTACAGAACCAGAAATGTATGCACTTCTTGCAAAAAACCTGTCCTACTTACGCAAATCTCAGGGCGGGCTTTCCCAAAAAACGGTGGCGCGGATCTTACACCTGCCGCCAAAAACCATTATGAATTACGAAAACTGCAGGGCCACTCCGCTTGCCTATGCTGTCCTGAAACTGGCAGATTATTACGGCTGCTCCGTGGAAGACCTGCTGACAAAAAATCTCACAGAAAGGAAATAGAAGATTGAACAGTAACCAGAAAAAATTAAAGCAGATGATCCGGGAAGAGGAATCTTCCATTACCGATCAGGAATTTTTTACGTCCTCTGCCTTCCATCAGTATCTGACCTCCCAGGCACGTGCTGCTACCGGGCGTTACTGCTACGGCCTGCAGGCACTGATTTCCTGGGACGAATCCGATGGTGCGGCACTGGCTTACACAGACTCTTATAAGATCTACCTGAATGCGGCAAACCATGTTACCCAGAGCTTTCCGTCCCGCTTCCTGCGGGCGCTGAGCCTGGTAGGGATGACCGGACATGAGACGGCACATCTATTGTTTACGGATTTCACCACCCGGAACCTTTACCTGACAAACCTGGGGAACGGCTCTTTTTACCCGGAAGACCCTTCCGTGGAACTGCCGGCCTATCAGAAAAACCAGACAGAGATCCTGGACGCCCTGCAGGAAAAAGACAAGGCCGTATCTCTGACCTTGCAGACCTGTGCGGCTTCTCTTCAGAACATCCTGGAAGACATCTATATTGAAGCGAGGATGTGCGCTGCCTTTCCCGGCAGCTTCCGAAAGGGTATCCAGCTCAATAACCTGCGGATGCTGGAGCAGATCCCGGATCTTCACGAACAGCTCAGCCGGGATTACCAGCCGTTTACGATTGCAACCAACCTGCTTCTGGCCTATTGCCGGTCCGGCACCATCAGTAACCGCTACCACAGCGACAGCGAATATCTGGATGTGCTGACCGACGGCATGGAGTATATCGACACAGCGCTGGAGGCACCGTCAATCAGGGAACGGCTGACTGCGACAAACTGCCTGCTTGTCCTGTTCTGGGACTTTATCAAACCGCTGGTAGAAGAAATGCGGGAGAAACTGGAGCAAAAGAATGAAACGGAAGCAACAGAGGAGCTTCAGGATCTTCTGGATAAGCAGATTGCGGGCGGCACGCCCATTCCTCTGGGAAAAGGTGGTGGGGAGGCAAAAAATATCCCTTCCGCCAAAGGAGGCGCAGGCACCGATCCGCAAGACGCAGATTTCTTTTCTTCCAAAGGCCGTCAGGAAAGCCTGAAGGAAGCGGAAAAAGTGATGGCGGAGGAAGGCGGGCGGATTGCCCTTGCCAAGACCAGCGCTATTTTAGACGGCAATGATCCGGGCGTAACCTACGCATCCCAGTATGCCGGCACCGGCTATGAGGATGCGGCATCAGATATTGCCCGTGTCTTAAATGAAGCCGCAACAGAAAAAGCGCAGGCAGCCTATGAACAGCAGCTGACAGAAGAATTACAGAAAGCAGCAAATGATATCCATTACGGAAATGCCCATGCCGGTATCCATGTGACCATTCATCGGGTACAGGACATCCCAGACCGGCTGATCCGGCAGTATGAGGAAGTTGCACCTCCTCTTCTCAGGGCTTCCAAGCGCCTGCAGAGTTCCATACTGCCCCTCTTAAAAGAGGAGGCGGAAGGCGGAAAGCAGAAGAACCTTCTGTATGGACGGCGGCTGGATATGCGCTCCTTCCATCACCAGGACGGTTCTTTCTTCATCCGAACCAGGCTCCCAGCCGATGAACAGCGGCTGGCAGTGGGGCTCCTGATTGACGAAAGCGGATCTATGGGCTGGGGTGACCGTATCACTCACGCCAGAAAGACAGCCATTGTCCTTTATGACTTCTGTGTCAGCCTGGGGATCCCGGTGACCATCTATGGCCATTCCACGGATTACCGGGGCGTAGCCCTCTATTCCTATGCGGAGTTTGACTCTGTGGACGAGAATGACCGCTACCGGCTGATGGATATGATAGACCGCAGCGGCAACAGGGACGGCGCAGCGCTCCGCTTTGTTGCAGAGCATCTGGCGAAAAGACCGGAGAACCGGAAACTTCTGATCCTGATCTCCGACGGTCAGCCAGCCGATACCGGTTATCGCGGCACGGAGGCAGAGGCGGACCTGCGGGGGATCAAGAAGGAATACGCCAGACAGAATATTGTTCTGTTTGCGGCAGCCATTGGCGAGGACAAGGATGCCATCCAGCGCATCTATCAGGAAGGGTTTCTGGACATTACCCGTCTGGATGACCTGCCGAAAAACCTGACGCTCCTCGTTAAACAGTACCTCAAATAAATCATAGAAAGAAGGGATAACTTATGAGCCAGTCTTATCAGAATCTGGCATCGGACCAGATCTGTAAGGTCCAGAATGACAAAAAACTGATTTCTTTTCATGACCGGCTGCGGGCCGCTTTGCCTGGCAGCTATGCACAGATACACGCCAAGGGAGAGTTCTCAGAGAACAACCATAAGGTTCACTCTCTCATCGGCGTATCTATCCAGGATTATTCCAACGGTACCGGGGAACGCAATATCATCACCCGGTTCCATTTAAGCCCGGAGCAGGTGCAGTTTTTCCTCACCCGCCTCACCGCAGGCTTTCAGGAATTTGAATGGAGTATCAGCAAGATCTTTGGGGAACCCGATCAGTATGGGTACTCCACCGCACAGCAGTTTTCCATTTCCAGGCACGCTCGGGCATCCGACGGCAGGGAAATGAAGAACCCGTGGCGGATCCAGATCATAAACGGAAGGGGGATCAAAGTACAGAATCGAAACGGCGGCTCCTATATGCAGTCCGGCAGCTTTCAGATGGACAAATCTGCCTTTATCCAGCTCACGGACATGGATCTCTACCTGCTCTTAAAGCGGGTGGATGCCTATGTGACCGAGTGGGAGCGCTGCATTGCCCCGCCGCTGATCTCAAACGGGAAAGAGATGCTCGCAAATCAGCAGGTCCAGCGCCAGCAGATGCAGCGGCAGCCTTACCCATACGCAGCATAGAAAACACGATACAGCCATGCAGGAAAGGAAGCGGAAGCCCCGCTTCTTTTTCTGTTCCGGCGTAAGAGAAAGGACGGTTTTTATGAGTATTGCCGTGATACGAAACATGGATACCCAGGGGCGCATCATCATCCCTGCGGATATCCGCAAAGAAACAGGCATCCGCAGCGGCAGCACCCTGGAGATTGCCACGGACGGGACAACCATCCGCATCCGGAAGTGTACGCCCCGGAATACCGGTTCCAAAGAACTCCGGGATTTCCTGGAGCCTCTCTATAAGAACATCCGCTGCGGGCTTGCCATCAGCAGCACCGACTGCATCCTGGCATCCAAAGGCTGCTATCTGCCAGAAGGCGCACAGATCACAGAGGAACTGCGCTCTCTTATCGAGGAGGGCAGAGAAATGTTTTCTCAATCAGGCCTCTGCCCGCCAGTTCCCGACTGCTTCCGGAAGGTTGCCGCACTGTTTCCGGTCACTTTAGCTCTGGCTTCTAAAAAAGCAGCGCTATTGCTGATCCCGGAGCCAGGACGGTGCTTATCGGGCGCCGAGTGTAACTGCACACGCCTGATAGCAAACATGATTACCCGAAAATACAAACCGAATGAATAGAAAGGACGAATGATTATGAAAGCATTGCACCCATTAACAGAAGAACAAAGAATTTTCGCAGAGAAGCACCATGATTTTATCTATCAGTATCTGAACGGACGCCACCTGAATATCGAGGATTACTACGATACCGCAGTCTTTGGCTATCTGAAAGCCGTACAGGATTATCTGGAGAAACCGGAACTTCAGCAGTACCGCTTCGCCACCATCGCCCGCATCGCCATGCGGGATGCACTGGCAACAGAATGGAAGAAACAGAACCGTCCCATGCGCCGGGCCTATCTGGAGGAGTATCAGGAAGATACCGCTGAACTGGACGTTTTCCTTCCTGCCCGGCAGGAACGTCTGGCAGAGGCAATGGATGACCGGAACCGCCTGCTGGCGCTTCTGGCTTATCTGACGCCGAAGGAGCGCCAGGTGGTCCATCTGCAGGCGGACGGCTACACCTACCACGAAATTGCCGAGATCTGTAATATTACATCCCACGGGGTACACAGCCGGTCCTACCGCCTCCGCAGAAAAGTACGGAGTCTGGATGGAATGGAGGTGTGACTCTTTTATGACGAATGAAAAAATCACGGCTATGCCAGTAAAAAAGACACAGATCCATCTGACCGCCACTCTCAGCCTACCCCTGCGTCTGCATGAGAGGGCCTGGATCCTAACAGGCTCCCGGTCCCTGTCTACTTCCCTGGTCCAGCAGATCCTGGAGGTATCGCAGGACGGCGTCGTATTTGAAACTGAAAACACCGTTTACTATTTGACCTATGCTCGCCGTCCGGCAGAGATTGAGGTGATGTGCGCTTGACTGATATTTATGAACGGGGGAGCAGCCTGCAAAAGCTGCTCTCCACCCTAAAGCTCAACCGGGAACGGGTTCCTCTGGAAACTTTAAAGAGCGTATACCGTATTCCTTATGAGGAGCTGAAGGCGCAGATCCGGGAAAGCGTCCAGGAATTTGTCCTTCTGGTCGCCTGCCACCACCTTCTGATCAATCCGAATTTTTCTCTGGATGAACAGACAGCTGTGGTACAGGCTGCCATTGACCGCTCCCGGATGCCAAAGGAGATTGGCAAAAGCCTGACCAGAGACTATGACGTGTCGAAGATCCACCGGATGGCACTGAAGCTACGGGAAGAGATCGAAGCGGCACTCTGGCCCTATATTGACCGGGAAACCTGTCTGGTGGCTGACCTTGCGGATATTGAAAAAACGCCGGTCATCTATAATACTTTGACCAGACAGGTCTACCAGGACGGGGGATGGATAGACCAGCCGCTGGATCTGCGGGGAACATTACTGATTTACAGGAAACAGGAGGATGCTGTGCTGCCAGGCGCAGCCCTCCTTCAGAAAGGAGAACAATAGTTATGATATTAGAAAGAAATGAAACACCAGAAGAACTCGCTTTTGCACTAACTTTTCCGCAAATACGGGAAGCGCATGAAATCTACAAAAAGCACTGCTTTTTCCAGGATTTTATCGGGCAATGCGAAGACCGGCGACAGGACAGGATCGGACTTTGTAACCTTCCCTATCAGACACTGGAACATGAGACAGATATCCTGTGTACAGCCTATGAACTGTATGAGAAACTGGAGGACAGCAATGTTTCCTATCATGTTACGATGGAGAACGTGATCGATGCAATCGAGAAACAGATTCTAAACGGCGAACTGCGCCCGCATCCAGAACCGGCGCCCCGTGTGGTGCTGATCATGGAGGACGGCATTGTTACCGCCTCGTATACAAACACTCCCTTTATTCAGGCAGAAGTCATTAAACTGGACAAGGAATATGATTCCGCCGAAGAGCGGGAGGCAGTTTATGGAGCTTTAGAGCACGATCCTGAGTTGACCGAATGTGAGTGCCATATTACCTGGCCCGGACGTGAAAAGGAGGCCGCCTGATGACAAATGTCTGCAAGAATACACAAGGAAATACACCGATAAAGATTTATGTTTTACACGGGTATACGGACGGTCTGACAGATCCCATCGTCAGTACCGACTATGAGGAAGTGTACGCAGCAATGAAAGCTGCCTATGAAAGCGCCCTGAATGGCGTGGAACAAGAGGATTCTGACCGGGAATACAGCTTTCTGGAAGGCTGGTCTGCTACTGCTGTTGTGCATGGCGACTGGATGGAATGGCAGATTGCGGAACTGGAGCTACAAATTCCCAACGGGCAGCCTGCATCCCAGGCTTGAGATTTCTGTCAGATCCGACAGAAAATCCCCTCTGTATCTTGTCGAGGCAGTATGGTAAAATAGACTCATTGAGAATAAGAAGGAGCGATTTCCTATGAAGAACGAAGAACTGATCCGGCGTTTCCGGATTGAGCGGAAGAAATTTGACCGTTCCGGGATCTACGCCTATACCCAGCGGACGCTGGCTTACAACTCCAATAAGATCGAAGGCTCCACACTGAATGAGAAGCAGACCGCTTCTCTGTTTGACACCGGTATGCTGCCCCGCAATGATGATTATTACCGGGCCAAAGATGTAGAGGAAACCAACGGCCACTTCCTGATGTTCAATAAGATGATCGACACACTGGATGAGTCTTTGAGCGAGGAACTCATTAAGGCGTTCCATTTTGAGCTGAAAATCGGTGTGTTTGAAGACCGTGCCAACGGCTATGCCATCGGGGATTATAAAGAACGTCCAAATATGGTGGGAATGTACGAAACCGCCCTTCCAAAAGAAGTGCCGGAAAAAATGCGGGAACTTCTCGCCTGGTATCACGGAATCTCAGTCAAGACACTTTCCGTCATGGCTCAGCTCCATGGCCGGTATGAGGCGCTGCATCCCTTCCAGGACGGCAACGGCAGAACCGGCAGACTGATCCTGTTCCGGGAGTGCTTAAAAGCAGATCTGACGCCGGTGGTCATCGAGTACAAACACCGAGTCAGATACATCGAAGGGCTGAAGGAATACCGGGAAACCGGAAAGACCGTACTTCTGGAGCAACTGTTTATGGAAGAACAGGAAGAATATGCTAAGAAAGTGGACTATTTTCTTGGCGAAGACTAAATGACTTTGAGCCGCCCTCACGGACGGCTCTTTTTATGTTCCCGGATCAAATGTGTATCCTACTCCCCAGACAGTCTGGATATATTGCCTGTCAGTATAAGCCCTGAGTTTCTTCCGGATACTGTAAATCATACATTCGACCTTTGCATACACACTTATAGGAATATCATCCCACACAGCTTCATATAGCTGCTCTCTGGTAAAAACCTGACCTGGATGTCTGGCCAGAAACAGCATCATATCAAACTCATGATGCGTAAGATATATTTCTTTTCCTTCCACCAATATCCTGCGTTGATCTGGAAGAATAGAAAGTCCTGGAAAAGTGGTCGCATATCTCAAGTCTGATCTATATTCTTCCACCGTAATATGTTCTTTAATAACAGATAGAACTTGATGTAAAATAGTGGTTTCAGTATCTTTAAATTCAACAATCAGAAAATAACCGATGCTTTCACCTCCTATAAGCGCAACGGATCAAGTATCTTTACAAAGTATCTTTTCCTAAATTCTTAAGTCTCTCAACATCATCCAGATAAATGGAAACTTCTCCACATTCCGGGCAAATCGCTACTTTAGTTTTTTCCATCCTGCCACCAACCATCTTTGATATAATCAATTTACGCAACTCGATGTTTACAATAAGACCGTATCGCCAAAAAGCCGAATACAGGAATTTCAATCGCTGCTGAAATCAGAATAATGTAAGGTGTCCAAAAGCTCATATCTCCAACATACAAGAAATTGAAACCGTAAAGCTGATAGAGGAAGTTATTTTGCAGGCCAATACCAGAAGATGGTAAAATCGTGGAAAGCCATACGGAACTGCCCAATGCAGTATAAATGATGGTCGGTAAAAGCATAACGGCAAGTGAAATCAATAACGAACTTAACGAGTCCCTGCACTTTGCAGATAAAAATAGTGTGCAGCTAATACTTGCCAATACAGATAAAAGCCCGGCCAATACCAAAATCACTTGTAATCGCCCCAAATTGATATTGGGAAGATTTATGATGGAAAATAGCATTTGGAAAGATGTTTTCAAACACTCTGTCCCAAAAGCAAGGTTGATTATGGACAAATGGATCACCATACCCAAAATGAACACTACCACAAAAATACAGCCAGCAGCAAGTATTCTGGTAACAGCAAATTTCACACGTCCATTTTTTGTGCAGCGCATAATGCTGTCGCTTCCAGTTTGATACTCATTGGCAAATGTAGGTGCCGCAATCGCAACGCACAAAATGGAAAGAATGAAAATATACAACTCAATATAGTCAAAGGCATCCCGGCTCAAACCCGGATAAATCTGGAATGGTTTATCAACTTCGGAATATTTTTCTGTTGCAAATTCTTTCGCTGATGGATGATCTTCTTGTTCAAGGTTCATTATATCGTTCAGGTGGGACGCAAACTGTTCATAAAGGCTTTGCTCTACTACATCCGGGTCAATCTCCATTAGATCAGCACCTATGCCTGTATCGGGATCGGCAAAGGCTTCTGGTAAGCGGTCAAGAAGTGGACGGATAGCCGTAATATTTTCCGTATAAACATCCAACGGAATATCATCTGCTGTACCATATTCCTGCACATATTTCTGATATGTGCGTAAGGCATCTGCGACTTTCTCCGGTGTAACTTCTCCATAAATTTGCTGCCGGTATTCCCTCTTAAATTGAATAGCATCTAAGCCATTCAGTTCTATTACAGTACCGTTTTCGCCGGGACGGTTGATAGACTCAAAGCTGATGGGCAGATAAGCCATGATGACAGCCAGAAATAATGCTACTGCAAGCAATATCAAGGTACGGCGTGATTTCAAAATCCTTTTTACTTCTAAACAAAATAAGCGCATATCAATTTCCCTCCTTTGAAAGATCGGCTTGAGGGAATAGCCAGAGGTATAAATCCTCAAGGCGCGGTGATATGGTGATCGACCCCTCAATTTCGGATTTATCAGACAGATACCGTATAGATACTTGGTTGTTATCTTCCCCGCGCTGGTTGATTATTCGCAAGCGCATTTCATACTTGTCTAAATCTCTGGCCGGAATAGTGCAAGTCCAGACCTTTCCCTCGATCTGCTTCACCAGTTCGTCTGTTGTACCTACATCAACAATTTTTCCATCTTTCATAATCGCATTTCGTGTTGCAATATACTCAACGTCAGAAACAATGTGCGTGGAGATCAACACAATACGGTCATGGGAAAACTCGGAAATAAAATTACGAAAGCGTACCCGTTCTCCGGGGTCAAGTCCTGCGGTCGGTTCATCCATTACTAAAATTTTCGGATCGTTCAACATGGCTTGGGCAATGCCTACACGCCGTTTCATACCGCCAGATAGTTTTGCTATCTTTTTCCGCTTCACATCCGAAAGCGTAAGAATATCCAGCAGATGATTGATTTTCCTTGATGTTTCCCTTGCCGGAACATCCTTTAATGCTGCCATATATTCGAGATAGTCTTTGACCGTGAAATCACGAGAATATCCAAAATCCTGCGGCAAAAAGCCAAACAACTCTCGATAGGTTTTCCCCATTTCGTGAATGTCTTGGCCATCATAATAAATAGCCCCATTGGTTGGCACCATAATATCAGCAATCATCCGCATGAGAGTTGTTTTCCCTGCTCCGTTTGCACCGAGCAGGCCCCAAACTCCACTTGTCAGTGTCAGGCTTACATCATCGACAGCGGTTTTATCTTTGAACCGCTTACTTAAATGCTCAATTTTCAGTTCCATAATCATCACTCCTTTTCTTCCTCAAAAGCAGAGCCCCTGTTCAGTATCTATTCTACCGAACAGGGGCTTTGCAATCTCTAATTTTAATGTGGAATACTCCTAAGAAATTCCTAAGATTTGTTTGAAAGAGGCAGCGTTACCGTAAATGTAATTTCTTCCGCTTGGCTCTGTGCCGTGATTTCTCCGCCATGTAGGTTTACAATTTCCTTTGCAATCGAAAGACCTAAGCCAGCGCCGCCTGTATCGGATGTTCTGGCTTCATCCAAACGGCTGAATTTATCAAAGATTGTGCTTAATTGGTCTGCCAGAATAGTTGGCCCATGATTTTTGAAGATCACGACAGCATGATTGCCTTTCTTGCTCGCAGTTATGTTAATTTCAGTGTTTGGATAGCAGTAAGATGCTGCGTTTCTCAATAAATTGTTGAACACTCTGGCAAGTTTTTCTGGATCACCCGTGACGGTTAAACCATCCTGCATAGATATTTGGGTTGTATTTCCTTTTTCAGAGAGTGCGGGGTAGAAATCATCAATGACTTGGGATAGTAAGGCATACAGATCAACCGGCAGCTTTTTCACTTGAACGGTATTTGTATGATAACGTGTGATTTCAAAGAGTTCATTGATTAAAGTTTCCAATCGCTCCGATTTATCCAGTGCAATCCCGATATATTTTTCTTTCTGTTCCTCCGGCATATCGGGCGCTTCATTAAGTAGACTCAAATATCCGATTACAGTTGTTAAAGGTGTGCGAATATCGTGGGCCAAATACATCACCAACTCATTCTTCTTTGTTTCCGCCTCCTTTGCGGCCTGCTGGCTCAAAAGGACAGACATTTTAATCTGGTTCATCTGGCTTTCAACTTCCCGTAGTGGTTCAGACAGTTCAATCGCATGGTCGTTCTGCTCATAAACAATCTCCGTTGCGCCGATAACCTCGTTCAAGTATTCCCACGGCTTTTTCCAATAGAAATAAAAAATGCCTACAAAGCCAAAGATAAGATAAAGGGCAAAGATTACATCCAGCCGCTCTAAAATCCATGTGCTAATGGGCGACGGAAATAATGCTAAAACATAATCAGAAAGCAACATAACGACAAAACCAATTACCGTATATAAGGACAGAAGCAGGAACAGCCGCAACCGAAGCCGTTTTTCTATGGAATAGCAGTTATTCTTCAATGCTTTTCACCTCCATTAGTTTGCCGCAAGCAAGAGCAGCAGTCCTCCACCAACTATTACTGTTACAATCGCGGCTGAAATAATAATTACTTGGTCTACCCGTTTTTTGTTCCGAAACAGTCTGATTGCCGCTTTATATAGAATAATACCGAATAGACCGCCACAAATATTTGTAATGAGGTCTGTAATATCTGACCGGCCAATCGCTAAGACATACTGGCAGATTTCCAGTAGCAAACTTACCACGGAAATCAAAAGCAATTTCACGCCAAACCGACTTTTAGGAAGTAATAAACACAGATATATTCCAAAGGGCATAAAGATCAACACATTCTGTAAAACTTCTGTTGCGTGAAAAGTAACCTCATGCTCATAATAAAATGGAATTAGATTGATTTCCCTTACTCGATCTAAGTCGATGATAGAAAATTGCAGCTTAAATAAGATAATCCATATCAAGAGTGCCAGATATAATAAAAATAGAATTGGCACAGTATAATTTATCTTTTCTTTTTTCTTCATTTCAATCTCCAATCACGGGCGGGCTATATCTTATATCCAACACCCCATATCGTTTTAATGTATTGTGGTTTCTCTGTCGTGTCCTGCAATTTTTCTCTTAAATGCCGGACATGGACAGTGATTGTGCTGCTGTTTTTGCTGTAATATTCGTCTTTCCATACCAGATGAAACAAATCTTCAAGAGTGACAACAGTTCCTTGTCTTTCGAGCAAAATACGTAAAATAGAAAATTCCGTCGGGGTCAAAGATATAGGTGTCCCATTCAATTCACACTCATACGTTTGCGTGTCAAGCATTAGCTTTTTGTATGTGAGTTTGGGTGTAGAATGTTTCTCAATCTGTACTGGCGTGTATTTTTTATATCTTCGCAACTGGGCTTTCACTCTTGCAATCAATTCAAGCGGGCGAAAAGGTTTTGTTACATAATCGTCCGCTCCCAAAGTCAGACCTGTAATTTTATCTGTTTCCTCATCCTTTGCCGTCAACATAATAATGGGGTAGGTATATTTCTCCCGTATTTTCTGACAAAGAGAAAAGCCGTTAATGTCCGGCAGCATTATGTCAAGAATAGCCAAATCTATTTCTTGATTTTCAATGCACTCTAAGGCTTCTTTTGCCGAATAATATTTATAAACATCATAGTTTTCATTTCGCAGATAGACTTCTAATAAATCTGCAATATCGCGTTCATCGTCTACAACTAAGACTTTTTCAGCCATCTAATCCATTCCTCTCACAAAGTATAACTCTTTTATAGCATACCAATTTTCTCCCCTAAAATCCCAATGAATCACATCAGATTTTATTAAGATTTTCATAAGACCGTGAACATAGTTTTATTTACGCTTCACTAAAACAACCGCATCTGCTCATACTCTGCGTGCGCCTCTAACAGCACCGGCGTCTTATGCAGCAAATATTCTGTCGCCCCGTCATCCAGCACCCAGTCTTTCAGCTCCTCCGGCTCCAAGATCAGAGGCATCCGGTTATGGACCGGCGCCACGGAAGAGTTTGCCTCTGTTGTAATGATTACGAACCTTTCCTGATCCTCATACCAGTTATAGCACCCTGCCATGAAAAGAACCGGTGCGTCCTTCCTCTCGTATGAAAATTTCTCCTTGCTTTTATTCCACTCATAAAAGCCTTTAGCCGGAATGATGCAGCGCCTGTGCTGCACACTGTCCTGGAAGGTTCTGCGCTCCAGGACGCTTTCTGCCCTTGCATTGATTAGCAGTTTTCCTTTCTCAAACCCTGGAAAGCCCCATTTCATCTGTTCCGCAGCCAGATGATTTCCCTCCCCCTTTAGGATCATAGCATTTTGCGAAGGGAAGACATCCCCGGTGCGCTCTATCTGCAGTTTCCTATCCAGATCCCGCACCAGCTTCTCAATTTCCCTGGCAGTTTCGTCATCTACATAATACCTTCCGCACATCGGTTTTTTCTCCTTTCGCCTGCAGGCCTATATTCCTTCCCAACTGATCTTCCAGCAATTTTCCTCAAGATAATAATACAGCCGGAATAGATACTCTTGATTTCCCAGAACTGTACTGCACCGGTATTCCTGGATGGGGATGCCGCAGTAGTATTTCTTTTCCTGTGTCAGTACATGGATCTGACTGATCGTATGAAGCAGACCTTCATCATCCTGGTACTTGACCAATTTTGGCATGACGGATCCGGTGCTGGTAAACCAGACACCGCAGGCAATCTTTTCTAAATCCCTTTTCAGCTCCCCTTCATCGGGATTTTGTGTATTTGTACCTATCCCCATACTCATACTTCTTCACCTCTAGTTTACCCTGATTTTCTTATAATCAACAGACCTTTTTTCTCTTGAAATTCCTCCGCTCATGTGATCAATAGGACTACCCACAAATGCCGCCCGCTTCACGGAATCAATCCCGTACCGTCCACGTATCCGGTCCACCGCAGCATCCATCTTCTCCAGCTTTTCATAGTCCGTTGTATCAAACATATCAAGCTGGCGCATATTAAAACCGTCCTTTACTCGGCTGGTGTGGATTCCCAGATGCCGGATTGGCGAGCCGTCCCAAAGTTCATCGAAAAGTTGGCAGGCACAGCGATGGATCTCAATGGTAATGTTCGTAGTGTTCCGCAGCGTCATCTGGTGGCTGGCATAACGCAGGTCATGAGATTTGATTCCCACAGCAATCACTTCCGCCCGCACCTTGGCTGCCCGCAGTCTGGTTCCCACCGTCTCCGCCAACGCCAACAACACCAGCTTCGCAGTGGACGCATCCGTTACATCAAAGGCAATGGTGGTGGAGTTCCCGTATCCTTTATTGGCCGGGGCTTCCGACTGTACCACGGATACATCCATCCCGTTGGCAAACGCCCAGATGACCTCCCCGTGCTTTTTCAGATGGACTTTCAGCAGATGCGGCTCCGCATGGGCCAGTTCCCCTATGGTATGGATTCCCAGGTTAAACAGCTTTTTTGCAGTCGCCCTGCCTACAAAGAACAAATCACTCACCGGAAGCGGCCACATTTTATCTTCAATCTCATTATGCCACAGCGTATGCACCCGGTCTGGCTTCTGGAAATCTGATGCCATCTTGGCCAGCAGCTTGTTCTCCGAGATCCCGATATTGACGGTAAATCCCAGCGTATCCCGGATTTGATCTTTCATCCTGTATGCTGCCGTCACCGGATCGCCCCAGAGTCCTTCCGTACCTGTCATATCCACAAAGGCTTCGTCTATCGAGTATTGCTCTACGATTGGAGAATACCGGCGCAGGATATCCATAAATGCCTTGGAGCACTTTTCATATAGCCCATAGTTAGGCGGAACCAGGATCAACTCCGGACATTTCTGTTTCGCCTCCAGAATAGTTTCTCCCGTTTTTATATGGAACTTTTTGGCCGGAATGGATTTCGCCAATATAATTCCGTGCCGCATTGCCATATCACCGCCAACAGCAGACACTTTTTCCCTCAAATCCTCTTTCCCACCCAAATGATGGAGGCGGTAAGTGGCTTCCCAGCTCAGAAATGCGGAATTTACATCAATATGAAAAATAACGTTTCTTCTTTCCAAACTCATGTTCGCCTCCTTTTTCTCTTATTATGGCGAACATACGTTCTTTCGTCAAGAGGATTTTTCTGTCAAAACCTGACGTACAAAGGGGGGCTGCTTATTTGTTATGCTATATATAGGTGTGTAAAGCTATTTTTTATTTGACCACCGCTATATCTAGTGTTATACTAAATTTGTACCATATATTTTGTGTCTATCCGGAAAGGATTTATCACACGCTGTTTAGGTTTGTAATCAGTCAGAGGGATACTCTGCCATCAGGCAGTACCTTCTGGCTTTTTTTATTTTGCAGAGAACTGCACGCTGTCAGAGAATGAACATTTTGCGTCATTCTCTTTTTTTATGCCTGAACATGGGAAAGGAGGGTTGTTTTTCAATGCTCCGGATGGACATGGAAACAGAAAGGAGAAACAGAACAATGAATACAGCAGACAAGATCAAGGAACTGGTTCAGACGCTCAACCGGCACCGGCACGCCTACTATAACCTGAACACACCGGAAATCTCCGATGCGGAGTATGACCGGATGTATGACCAACTGAAAAAGCTGGAGAAGGAAACAGGGATCATCTACTCCAATTCCCCAACCCAGACCGTAGGCTACCCACCCGTCAGCGAACTGGAGAAAGTACCACATCCCCATCCGCTTCTGTCCTTGGATAAGACAAAGCAGGTGGAAGATTTATGCCGTTTTTGTGGCGATCACGCAGCTTTGCTTATGCTGAAGCTGGATGGCCTTACGGTAAAACTCACCTACGAAAACGGCAGACTGGCAGAGGCATCCACACGGGGAGACGGGGAAATCGGGGAAGATATCACCCATAACATTCCCGCCTTTGAGAATGTACCACTCGCTATCTCTTATAAAGAGCGGCTGGTTGTCACCGGGGAAGCCTTCATACACAGAAAGGATTTTGAACGGCTGAATACCACACTCCGGGACAAGAACGGGGAACCTTATAAAAACGCCCGGAACCTGGCTGCCGGATCTGTGCGGAGCCTGGATCCGGAGAACTGTAAAGGCCGCTGGGTCACCTTCCTTCCCTTCAACGTACTGGAAGGACTGGACGAGGGAGAAAACAGCAATAGCCGGGAGGAACGCCTGTACCAGTTATCCAAACTGGGGTTTGGCTCCTGCCCGTATATTCCCCTCAATCCGGATCAGATTTCGCCGGAATATCTGCAGCTGCGGATCCAAGATCTGAAGGAGAAAGCAGAAGCACTGGATCTTCCCATTGACGGGATGGTACTGATTTTCGATGACCTGGCATATTCCGCAAGCTGCGGAAGGACCGGGCATCACTACAAGGACGGGCTTGCCTACAAATTCGAGGATGAAACCTACGAGACTATCCTTCGGAGTATTGAATGGACGCCTTCCCGCTTCGGGGAACTGGCGCCTGTGGCAGTCTTTGACACAGTGGAGATTGACGGCTGCTCCGTATCCAGAGCCACGCTTCATAACCTCACCTTTATCCGGGAACTGGAGCTGGTGCCGGGATGCCGTATCCTGGTATCCAAACGGAACATGATCATTCCCCATGTAGAGGAGAACCTGGACCGTGGACACTATCTGGATGCAGCACCTGCTATCTGCCCGTGCTGCGGCGCTCCGACAGAACTCCATCGAAAAAAAGGAGAAAAAGGACGGATCATTGAAACCGTACACTGCAGCAATCCATCCTGTGAAAGCCAGCAGTTGAAAAAATTCGTCCATTTCGTATGCCGGAAAGCCATGAATATTGAAGGTTTAAGTGAGTCTACCCTGGAGAAATTTTTAAACCTGGGATACCTTCAGACCTTCCATGACATCTACCATCTGGATCAGCACCGGGAAGAGATCATCCGGCTGGAAGGGTTCGGGGAGAAATCCTTCGACCGGCTCTGGAACGCAATCCAGGCCAGCCGCAACACCACCTTTGTCCGCTATCTGGTCAGCATGGATATTCCCATGGTAGGCCGTACAAAAAGCCGGGTATTGGATACCGTATTCTCCGGTAGTCTGGATGCCTTCCGGGCGGCTGCCACCGATGACTATGATTTCACACAGTTAGAGGATTTTGGCGCCACACTGAACCGGAACATTCACGACTGGTTTACGGATGAAGAAAATCTGATGCTCTGGGACACGTTACAGAAAGAATTTACATTTGAAGAAAGAAAGGAAGAAACCACTATGGCAAAAAATACTGAATTTGCAGGAAAGACTATCGTAGCAACCGGAAAGCTGGAAAACTTTACCCGCTCAGAGATCAACGACCAGATCCTGGCGCTTGGCGCAAAGCCGGGCAGCTCGGTATCCAAAAAGACCGACTACCTGATCTGCGGGGAAAAAGCTGGCAGTAAGCTGGCCAAAGCCCAGGCTCTTGGCGTCACGATCCTGTCAGAAGCAGAGTTTTTAGCAATGATTGCATAAGATTGTACATGATCCACTTGGGAAAGCTGCCTGACAAGCAGCTTCTCCAAAAATTACCTGTCTGGCAGTATGGAAAGGGCAGATACGCTTGTTTTTTTGCGTTGAACATCCCGTTTCCTTTGGGTATAATAGAGGCAAATGGAGGCAATGATGAGTATGAGTATTCAATCCGATGTGGAAATCTTATCTGTACAAGCAGTCGAGTATTACGCACAAAAGCATCATCTGTCTGAAGGGGACGTCTTTGATCTCTTCTGTAAGCATCAGGTTTTTGAAAAAATCCTGATACAGCACGAAACGCTTCATCAGTTAGATATGGAAGAGACTTTTCAATATGTGGAGGAAATCATCAAAGAAAATGCTCCGGAACTTGTGCTTTACCACGGTTCCAACATCGCATTTGATGAGATTGACCTGGGAAAATCCCATAACCGCCGTGACTTTGGCCGGGGATTTTACTGTACCGTCTTGGAAAGCCAGGCGGAGGAATGGGCCAAACGTCTTTATCTGCGCTCCCACAAAGGCGGCAGATATGTTTACCGTTACCTGTTCCGCCAGACAGAGGACCTGAAGATCAAGCACTTTGCTGCTCTGGATCAGGAGTGGCTGGAGTTTATCAAAGAAAACCGCACGAAAGGCGGCATCCAGCACGCTTATGATGTGGTGGTAGGGCCTGTTGCAGATGACAATACAATGGAGACTGTGCAATTATACCTGTCAGGTATTTTAAAAGCCGAGGAAGCAGTGGAAAGGCTTCGCTATAATAAAGTCAACAACCAGGTGTCTTTCCATACGCCCCTTGCCCTGGAACACCTGACACTGGAATCCCGAAGGGAGGTTTCGTAAACTATGGAAGGAAAATATTTTTTTAATAACAAAGATATCACGATGAACCTGTGTATCCAGATCCGGGATGTGATCGACATCATCAAGGAACGGAGCCATCTTTCTTTCCAGGATGCCGCCGGAGCCTTTTACCATTCTAAGACGTATCAGGCTCTGCAGAATACCGAGAATACGCTTTGGGCGGAGTCAGCGGGCTATATCGCAGACCGGTTCTACGAAGAACAGGAACAAAAAGAATTACAGACAAACTGAAGATTTAAGCACTTTGTTTAAGAAGGGAACTACCTATAGGATAGGCGGTTCCTTTTTTTGTGCGGAAAGGAATGTGCATGAAATCCAATGATCAACCAAAAGAAACTATCCATAAACAAACTCACAGGAATGTCATCTCCTCTTTTACAGGAAAATACGCATTTCTCAGTAATTTTTATCCGGCTCCTGTTACCTACATGGGGCAGACCTACGCCAATAATGAAGCCGCTTTCCAGGCGCAGAAGACCTGCTGTGCAAAAGAGCAGCAGCAATTCTCTATTTTCCGCCTGCATAACCCGGCAGAAGCCAAAAAGCGTGGAAAGAACCTCACGCTGCGCCCGGACTGGGATAAGGTAAAGATTTCCCTGATGTATGAAATCTGTATGTGCAAGTTCATGCAGAACCCAAAGCTGCGGGATGCCCTGCTTGCCACAGGAAACAGCCTTCTCATAGAAGGCAATACCTGGGGCGATTACTTCTGGGGCAAAGTCAACGGCCACGGGGAAAACCAGTTAGGGCTTATCCTGATGGACGTGCGTGAAAAGCTGAAATGGAGCATGGGAATGGAAAATGAGATTGCATAACGAGGTGAATGAACTATGGAAGAAAAGAAACAGACGGTCTTGACGCTGAAATTCATCGGCATAGATGATTTTTCTTGTCCAACTTATGAGGATCAGTACGGACAGTTCTGGAAAGACCTTAACCTGGGGAAATCCGAAACCCCGGACTTGTATTCTACTACGAGGAATGACCTGGATGGGGAGCCAGTATCCCACATCCAGCAGGAATATACCTTTGAGTCAGAACCGTTCCGAAGATCCCCGTATGAGTTCCAGTATATGATGTTAAGCCGGATGCAGCGTGACTGCGAATATTTTCTCGGCTACGGGAACCGGAGCGTTACCATCTTATCCGAAAGTGATCCGCAGCATCATATTGACCGTATGAAAGAATTGTGGAAGGAGCTTCCTGCTGACGGGAAACCGGAATGGCTGACCTGGGAGCAGCTCCTGAACTATGAAAAAGAATTGTGTAACGAATAACCATAATGATTACGAAGGATCTTCCAACCAGGGAGGTCCTTCTTTGGCAAAGGAGGACGATGTCTTATGAAAATAACGATCTATCAGATCATCCCGGAATTGGATCAGGACAGGCTGATGTTTATGCCCCTTTCCTATTTTCAAAAAGCCGGGTATCCATCACCGCCTGCAGAAATTTATGAATCCGTATTCTGCGGAGAAACGGAAGTCGCCACACTGGAAGAAATCTACCGGACATTCAACCGCAAAGATGAAGCGGATGCCCGCTATCTGGAAAAGATCGGTTTCACCGGACATTCCATGTCAGTCTCTGACATTCTGGAAATACAGCACTCACCGGGAGAAAGCCGTTTCTATTTCTGTGATACATTTGGTTTTTCTCAAATAGCATTTCAGAAGGAAAACGCCATGCTGCCAGTTCAGAACCATGACAATATCCCTTTTGAGCAGGTCAATCGGTCCAAGCCCGGTTATCTGGCCTATATGGATAACGGGGGAATTTCTATTCATCCCTGTATCCAGGTCCAGCTCCAACGCTGCAAATACAGTCAGTGCCAGCTCGGCTACCGGCTCCGTTACCGGGAGAAGGAAGGGTTATCCGCACGGCAGAAAGAATTTCTGGAGCGTCCTGCTGTCCTTCTGTTCGAGGATACGCAAGGGCCGGCTCCGGAAGATTTATGGTATCACAGCCCTAACCCTTCGGTTTGGATCTCCAAGCACCCAACACACAGCCCGCTAAACCTGAATCTGGTGGAAGAATGGTGCCAGAGCCAAAACGTAACCTATGAATATCTTTAAGAACAAATGGAGGAAAATCTATGATCAAAGAAAGGAAAGGGAATCTGCTTCGTTCTGATGCTGCCATTATCGCCCACCAGGTCAACTGCCTGGGTATCATGGGGGCAGGCGTAGCCAGGCAGATCCGGCATCGTATTTTGACAGCAGAACAGTATCGGACATACCAGCAGATTTGCAGGAAGAATAAAGAGGAACTTCTAGGATCCTGCTCTTTGATGCTGCGGATGGATACCGGCGCCACTCAGTATGTGGCACATCTGTTTGCCGAGAATATTCCCACAGGCAGAGGATTAGATACCGATTATGCAGCACTGAGACAGAGCCTGACTGCCATGATGTTCCTGGCAGCACAGCGGGAATTGTCGCAGGTTGCCATTCCCGGTTATCTGGGATGCGGGCTTGCAGGTGGCGACTGGGAGACAGTCTACAGCCGTATCCTTATGCCCCTGTTTTCCGAGTCTTGCTTTACCCTTACCATCCTGTACCTGCCGGACAGCATCCGGCGTCTCTGGACGGAATTTGGAGACATCCCTATGAACCCGGAAACAGAATGTATTGAGCAAGCCTGGCACGGATTTTCAGCTGGAACACACCGGGAAGAAATCTGGCACTGGTTTGAAGAGACATTTCAGATCAGCGTGGCGCAAGCTCTTATGTACTCAGGCAATCCGAATAGAATAATGAGGTAATCGAATATGAAAGAAAAGATAAAATGCAGTGAATGTGAATTTTGCAATTCCTTTCGTCCCTACGGTAACAGCCGGGCATCTTTTCGCTGTAAGCATCCGGATCAGCATTATATTTTTGATTATTTTCAGGAACATAGAATGTCGAAAGATCCAGGATTCCTGGATTATGGAAAGGCCTGGTCCGATGAGGTTCCGCTAAAGACCTCTCCGGCATGGTGTCCGAAGAAGAAAAGCAAATAACAAATGACTTGGAGCCGCCCTCACGGACGGCTCCTTTCTATGTTTCCGGATCGAATTTGTAGCCTACACCCCAGACAGTCCGAATGTATTGCCTGTCAGTATACTCCCGAAACTTCTTCCGGATGCTGTAAATCATACACTCAACCTTGGCATCCACACTTACAGGGATGTCATCCCAGACTGCTTCATAGATCTGTTCTTTGGTAAATACCCAGCCTGGATGATTTACAAGAAGCAGTAAGATATCAAACTCATAATGTGATAGAAATACTTCATTCTCCGCTGCTAATATCCTCCGCTGATCTGGATAAATAACAAGCCCACGAAAAACGATCTTTCTTATGTTCTCTTCCTCACATTTATACTTAGCAGAATATCTTTTTAATACAGCCATAATTTCATTTAAAATAGCCTTTTCTGTATCATCAAATTCTGCGAGTAAAATATATCCTATATTCCCATCTCCAATCAAATAACTGTTTCTATCGGGTTCATATAGATCGCAGCCCTTACTCTGTACACAATTTGCCATTCTTTATTTCATAAATTTTATCTGCCTCTTCTGCAAGTAGTTTACTATGAGTCACCACAATTACACTTTTTCCCAATTCGTGTGCAGTTTTCTTTAGCAATTCAATAATTTCCCCTGCCGTATCCTCGTCCAAATTTCCAGTGGGTTCATCCGCTAAGAGCACCTTGGCTTCACTTGCCAAAGCACGGGCAATCGCCACACGCTGCTGCTGGCCACCGGAAAGCTGCAGCACATTCCGCTTCCAGTCTTCCCTTGGAATACTAACTTCCTGTAATAGCTTCTCTGCATCTTTCTTTCCACCCAGCTTCACATTTTCTTCCGTTGTCAAATAATCGATCAGGTTGTAGTTCTGAAAAACAAGAGAGATATCGTGCCTCCGGTGATAATTCAGCCCCTTTTTACGAATATCCTCTCCATTATAAAGAATGGTTCCTGATACCGGGTTATCCAAGCCCGCCAAAAGGGAAAGGAATGTGGTTTTTCCTGAACCACTGGAACCGACAATCGCATAGAACGTAGCTTCCTCAAAAGTGGCAGATACATTTTTCAGAATTATTTTATCCCGCTTCGTTTTATAAGAGTATAAGACATTTTTCGCCTCTAAAATCATTTCCATTCCTCCTAACTCATTTCGCTTAAAATATCTTTCGGGTTCTTGCGGAAAATCAGGACGCTTGCCGCACCTGTAGATAAAACAATCAAGACACCTACGCTAAGACTATCTGCAAGTAGCATAGTAGAGGTAATCTCTGTTTCTACATCCGTGACGGTAAGTTCCGGTGCCTGATAATCGGTGGCAACTTTGCCCGTATCCATTTCATCCTGCAATTCGGCCTGTTGTGCCTGCTGACCCACCAGATAATCAGCAGCGGCATTGGAAACTGCCGGAGCAATCAGGAACGAAAGTGCAAGCGCCAAAACTCCGATCAGAACAGCTTCGGTTAAAATCTGCAAAAATATCTTTCCCTTTGCAATTCCAATGGACAGAAGTATGCCAATCTCATTTGTTCTGTTCCTGATCCAGAAAATAAAAATCAAAAACAGGATCACAAAGCTTGCTCCGGTCACGACCAGAAGCAGCGTGTTACTGATTTTCTCCAAATCATTGAAGTTGGAAGCCATTGTGTCAAGATTTCCGTTGTTGTCGATCAAATCATACCATTGCCAGTTAATATCCGTTTTCTTGATGGCCTCCTTTACCGCATCGTAATCATCCACATTTGCCACTTTAAAATAAGCCTTTTCATACAGCGGATCATCCTGCTCCACCTTCTCAGGAAAATGTAAATCCGTGAAAATAACGTTTTCGGAACGGTAAGTATCACCGGACATATAAGGTTTCATCTGTTCTTTTACCTGATAGATTCCTACAATCGTTGCCTCTTGCACGGGTTCCTCCGCTTTTACTGAATGAAATTGCAGATGGTCGCCGACCTTTAGCTGGTTTTTTTCTGCCAGTTCTTCGGAAATGACACAAACATTTGTATCATCCTTTGTCGTCATCCGTCCCTCCAGGATGGTAACATTGCCGCTGAGGACATTGGCATCCATTGACATATCCCGATTACCAATCAAGGCTACACCCTGAAAATCATTGGTCTGGTCTGCATCGGCATCCTCAATCCGTTCAAAATTTGCCTGTTTTACCGCAGTAGGAACCGTGGTTATATTATAGTCGGCGATTCCCTCCACAGCAGCAATCTTTTCAATATCATCAGCTTTTAATGACTCAAAGGAATGATCCGTCGTTATCATCAGGTTTTCGGAACCCATGACAGTCACGTTTTTCAAATGGACTCCACCATAACTTCCCTGACCGTCCGGATTGCGTTCTAATATTTTTTGACTGGCTTCTTCCAATCGTTGGCTTCTGCTCTCTGGATTATATTCCAGAAGAAATCCTGCACCGATGGCCTGTCGTGTACTGTCTTGCGTAGCAATGTTTGCAGAACGGCTTGCCATACCAGACAGGAAAAGCAGACTGATGATACAAACTACAAGCAGAAGCAGCAGACTTTTAACCGGCTTTCTAAAACAGGAACGAATTGCCCGTTGAAATAAGTTCATCGTATTATCCCTCCATTCGTGACAGAATATCTTTCGGATTTGCACGGATCACTGGCAGCAAAGACAGCAATACCGCAATCACAACCACTCCGCTGCCAATCCCCAATAGCAATGCGATATCGGTAAACTGTAAGGAAACCTGCAGAGAAACGCCTGTTTCCACAGAAGACAGCAACAGTTCTGTAAGGCTTCCTGCAGCCAGCGAACCTAGACCGCAGGAGCAAAGCAGGGCAATGAGAAACACGGCTGCCGCTTCCAAAAGAGCCTGCAAAAAGATAGTGGCTTTCTGTTCGCCCAAGCTGATAAATACAGCCATTTCCTTTTGTCTGCTCCGCATCCACATACAAAGCAGTAGGGAGACAATCACCGTGCCGGCGAAAAAGGTAAGCAAACGCATTAGTGATACTACCCTTGTTATTTGTGTTAATGGGGCTTTCATCTGCTGATACAGGACATCCGACGTGGTAATGTCCGCTTTATCCTGCAAAATGCCCTGTATGCTCTCTGCCAATGGATCTAAAAGTTCCGGCTGGCCGGTATATGCCGATACTTTATAAAATCCGCTGCCGTCAAATAATTCTAAATATGCCGTATTATCTATATAAATCTGATTTTCCATCCGATAGACGGCAAGTGTATTGTTTTCCTGCTGGCTTTCATTGCCAGTAAGATATTCCCCAATCACTTCCACGGTAACAGCTTTCCCGTTTTCTGTTTCAAAAGAAAGTGTATCGCCAATCTGCAAACCATTGTATTCTGCAAATCCTGCATTAATGACGGCGCCATATTTGGTTTCCGGCTTGACCAGTTCACCGTCTGTCAGCCGATAAGACTGATCCGCAAAGGGACTGTCTGTATCCATATCATCAAAGGATAGCAGGCTGACTTTCAAGTTGTCCGGTTCTGTGGAAGCGCTTGCGGTCACAGGCGCAAGATCCGTTAAATATGCGGATTGCTGCCCCATTCGATTGATGGACGTTACCTCCGCTATATTTTTAATCATTTCGGCTTCTTTGTCTGTAATCGGATTGGCGGTGTCTGAAATTTCACATACCACTTTTGCTCCTGCTTTTTCCTGCATGGCAGCCTCTGTGCTTTCTGTGGCGTGTAAAATCATGTTTGTACTGAGGATCATGCTGTTGACAAAAAGGAAAATCAACAGCAGCAGCACCGACTTTCCGCGTTTCCGCATCAGATAAAGGAAGCCTCTCTTATAAAAAGGCATCGATCTATCCCTCCTGTTAATTAAACCGGGTAATCAGCACTTTTGTAGCATGGATTTCCCCATCATCCTGTGTTTCTCCATAAACATAAACAGACGTAGATTTTTTTACATCGGAAGCCGTAGCCGCTTCTAATTCCACTGCGCCGGTGGAACTGTTGATGTTGGCAATCTGGAAGGTACAATCTTCTCCATAAGAAACCGTAGTGCTTTCCATGCCGCTTTCCATTCCCTCTGCCGCTGATTTTGCTATCTGCCCATCATCCTGATCTGGGATAACCTGAAAACTTCCATCCTGAAAATCGGCTACGCTGCCTCTTAAACTAGCTGTCTCTAACAAATCGTCCAGATTTGTCGAATTTTCGTTGCCATCGTCAGATGCGCCTGTGTCTCCAGCTTGATTCTCGCTCTGACTGTTCACAGAAGTCCCATTGTTTGCAGTCTGTTCCCCTTTGGAATTTCCACAGCCTGCCAGTGAGAGTGCAAAAATCAAGACTCCAGTTACCATTACTAATTTCATATGTTTCATTTGACATAGCTCCTTTCTGTTTTATGGGCCTATCATACAAAAAAACTTCTGTAAAACTCATCTAAGAAATAAAGAAATCGACCTCAGTTTTTAGAGAACTTTTAGAGGATTTCTTTGCTATACTTGTTATACTGATGATATGAAATAAAAAAGGATGAATGGATTATGAAAATATTGCTTCTGGAGGATGACCTGGATCTATGCGATCTGATACAGAAAGAATTGTCCAAAAGCGGGCATACCGTAGACTGCTGTAATGACGGGGAAACAGCCATGCTTTACGCACTCAATAAAGATTATGGCTATGACCTTGCCCTTGTTGACCGGATGCTCCCCATTATAGATGGACTGACAATAATCAAGGCGATGCGAAGAAAGGACATACAGATTCCGGTTATTATTATTACCGGTATGTCTGCCCTCGATGACCGGATCGATGGTCTGGAAGGCGGAGCGGACGATTATCTGGTTAAGCCGTTTCATATCCGGGAGTTACTTGCCCGGATAAGGGCATTAACCAGGCGCTCCAAAGAGATCCATGACGATGTAATATTAACTTACGGGGATCTGCAGTTTGACAGAGAAATAAGGGAATTGACCTGCCATGAGCAAAAATTAGACTTGACAGGAAAAGAGGCGGAGCTTCTGTATACATTTATGAAACAGCCGGAAACCCTTTTTACAAAAGAACAGCTTGTTTTAAAGGTCTGGGGAACTGACTCGGATATTACTCCAGGAAATATTGATAATTATATTTCCTTTCTAAGAAAAAGGCTGAAAGAGCTTAAAAGCTCCTGTATCATTAAAACAGTATATGCTACAGGCTACAGATTGGAGAACACTCATGCTTAAACAATTATCCAACCGACTACATCTGTTTTTAGCAGGAATCCTAATGGTCATCATTACTTTGATCCTGTGTTTTTCCCTCTGGAATATGTATCAGTCACAACAGCTTGCTGATATATCCTATATTCAACGTATGACTTCCCTGATCATCTATCAGTTGGAGGACGATACTTCTAACCCGCAAGCGGTTCTCTCAAACTATGAAAGTGGGACAAATGTTTACAGCATTTTAGAAGATTCTGAAGGAAAGGTGCTATATCAAAGTATTCCTGATACCGCTACTGACTTTGCCAATCTCTTCAAAAAAATAAGTAACAGCATTTCCACGGAAAGCGCAGCGGACAGTCAGAAATTTCAGACGGTAACGGAACAGGGCGGATTTATAGAAATGGATGGAGCAGATCATGACCACTATTATGCTATCCCGGCTACAGTCAGCACGAAAGCGGGAACAGTTTATACATTAGCTTTATTCTATGAGCGGACATCTATTGTAGACCTGCTGTTACGGGAAGCGCCAAAGTATTTATCTATTTGGATCGTTTCCCTGATCAGCATCCTCTTTATCAGCAGGTTTCTCCTGCGAAAAGCCTTTGAGCCAACTGAGCAGATCCTGCAGAGCCAGAAAAATTTTGTTGCCGCTGCTTCACACGAATTAAAATCACCGCTGGCTGTTATCATGGCAAATGTTGAAGCAGTCCATAATACAGAAATACAAGACCCCCAGGCACAAACCTGCTTGAAAACGATTGACTCAGAATGTAGCAGAATGTCTAAGCTCGTAAGAGATATGCTTCTCCTTGCGTCTTCTGATGCTGATAAATGGACCATCCAGAAGAATGATGTAAATATTGATACACTATTGATTACACTGTATGAAGCGTTTGAGCCAGTATGTATCCGTAAATCCATCTTCTTAAAACTTGATATTAGTGAAGAAAGCTACCCTGTACTCTATACAGACCGGGAACGACTGTTCCAGATCTTAAGTATCTATCTTGATAATGCAGTCTACTATTCACCAGAAAACAGCACCATTGAGATACGAACAAAACAGACTTCTAAAGAATTGACCTTTTATGTTGTTGATCATGGGTGCGGAGTGGCTGAAGAAGACAAACCTTTTATATTTAACCGTTTTTACTGTGCAGATAAATCACGAACAGATAAATCTCATTTTGGCCTGGGATTAAGTATTGCGAAAGAACTCTCAAGAATACTTGGAGGCAAAATAGGATTTGAAGATACGGCTGGTGGCGGGGCCACATTTTATTTGACTATACCTCTGAAATAATGAAACAAAATAGTCAAAGATTAATTATATGTATAAACAAACGGGATATTAATTGGAGCCGCCCACTTTGGACGGCTCTTTATTATCACTGAGTTATATATCCTTCCCATCTAGCAGAAAGTCGATAATATTATAATGGACAATCCCCTTCCTGCTTAGATCTACGATGTCGCTGCTGATCACATATTTCGGATAATTGTCATCGATCTTCTCCAGATTGCCAAATTCTCTTGCAATGCAGTCCTCTGACAATACATAGGCAACCTGGATATAAAGTTTTTTCTGTCCTTTATAACATACAAAATCAATTTCCTGGGTATCCAGTTTCCCTACCTTCACCTCATAGCCACGGCTTAACATTTCCAGGAATACCACATTCTCCAACAGCTTACTTGTGTCGATCTGTTCGCTGGCTTTGCTCACATTGCGAAGCCCGATATCCCCCGCATAATACTTTTCTGTTGAAGCCAAAATGTTTTTGCCCTTAATATCATATCTTTCCGCTTTTGACAGGATCATACCTGCCTGCAGCTTATCAATATAGTTCAGCACCGTGTCCACTGTGGTCGCTTGGCCGGCTGATAGCAAAGAACGGCTGATCGAGCGTGCGGAGAACGGATTTCCGATGTTGTCCAGCAGAAATTCCAGCAGTTTCCTCAGAAGATTTTCATTCCGGATCGCGTATCTGGAGAGAATATCTTTCATCACGACAGAATCGTAGACATCCTCCAGATATGTGCGGACGGAATGTTCATCCGGCAGCACCAGGCGCATCGGCAGGCCGCCATATTTCAGATAATCCGTAAAAAGCTGTTCTCTGGTATAAGGAAGCCCATTGATCTCATAAAATTCCTGTATCTCAGACAACACAAAAGGATACACATGAAAAGAAACATATCTTCCAGCCATATTTGTTGCCAGTTCACCGGACAGCAACTTGCTGTTGGAGCCTGTCACATAGATATCGCAGTCAAAATCAATCCGGAAGGAAGGGATGACTGAGTGCCACTCTTTCACATGCTGAATTTCGTCAAAAAAGAGATATACTTTTCCATCCGCCTGCTCTGCCCGTTCCGTGACGTACTGATAGAAATTATCTGCATCCTCCAGCTTTTTAAAACGCCGGGACTCGAAATTGATCTCTATGATATTTTCCTTTGGCACTCCACGCTCTAAAAGAAGATCCCGGATCTGCGAAAGCAGGATCGTCTTTCCACTTCTTCTAAGGCCAATCAATACCTTGATCAGATCCTGGTCAATGAATGGACGTATCTTATCCAGATACAAATTTCGTCTTATCATCTCCATACATTCCACGTCCTTCGTTAGTTTTGTCATTATTATACCTCATACTTTTATTATAATCAACTTATTGTCTGTCTATGCAAAGACAATTTTATTTTTACTGTTACTTACAACAGGTTTGATTTCTCCTTCATCTGCTCCCGGCTTGTATTGGTATAAATCAACGTTGTCCGCTCGCTGGCATGGCCAGCCTGATTTGCGACTTCCGCAATCGTATATCCCATCTCCAGGGCATGAGAGCAAAAGTAGTGCCGGAGCTTGTGCGGGGTAATCCGGTCCGAACACTGATTGAAAAAACGGTTCACACTGCTGCGGTGGAGCTTTCCGCCATTCCTGCTGATAAACAGGTACTCAGACTGGGAGTTTCTTACCTTCAGATACTCCCGGACCGCATGGATGATCTTGTCATTGATGAATACGATCCGCTGCTTATTGCCTTTTCCAATCACCAGCAGTTCCCGTGCCTGAAAATCAATATCTGTTAGACCAATACTGATGCACTCGCTGACACGCAAGCCGGCATATGCAAGGATCACCGCAATCGCATAGTTTCTCTTTCCAGTATCAACAAGTACCTTCTGGAGAAACGCCTCCACATCTTTCTTTTCTATTTCCGCCGGGCTTGCAATGTCCTGTTGGAATTTCAGCCGGTCCTCTGCCGTAATGACCAAATCTTTTTGAACTCCGATCTGCACCAGGAACTCGTTAAAGTTGGTTAAAGAAGAAAGTTTCGTATCAATGCTTTTGAATTTCAACTTCTTGATGTTCTGCAGGTATGACCGAAAATCCAAAATGTTGGTATGGTAAAGCAGTGTCAGCTCCTCCCCGAAGGTATCTTTATACCACCGGTAATATTCATTTACGTGACCGCTATAAGTCTTAATGGTATTCTCTGACTTTCCCCGCTCACTCAGAAACTTTTTATAATCATCCAGTAATGCCACGGTTCTCCTTCCTCTCTGCGATTATGTTGTGCTCACTTCTCCGTGAGATTTGCGTAATTATGTTGCGTCCAGATAGGATTTCTTCTGTCTTTCATGCCTCCAACACAACATAATTGCTATTATGTTGTGTTCAGAAAATGGCACGGTTCTGACACGCTTCCTATATATATTCCATACGTTTCACAGCATAAAAACGCAAAAAGGACAGCAGATTTTTTCCGCTGTCCGATCTGGATGATTTCAGGGGGGCAGCTTAGGTGCCGCTCACCCTTTTGAAAATCAGCTTCCCGTCCTTTACCTCAACGGTGAAGCGCTGGGCTGGTTTGGACTGTTTCTTCCGTCTCTGACATTCAAGCAGTTCTTCGTTCCTCAAATATTCACACCGGAAGTCATTTAGATGATAATACCCCCAATATATGTGGAATAAATGTATATAATACTCCTTCTTCCGTGTGAAGATGAAATCAGAGTCCCTGTTGATAGAATTTAGAAGACTCCTCAGCTGTCTGGTGATACGATAAGGATTGCCATGCCGGTTCGTATAAGGTTTTCCATATTTGGCAGAGATCTTTAAAACATTCCTCCCGGAAAGGTCACTTTTCCGCAGCTTTATCGCATCCCCTATCCGAATCGGCATCTGGTACATCAACCCGATTAACGCTGCTTTTTCCAGTTCCCCTTCCGCAATGAATTGTTTCATCAGCTGCTTCCCCATTTTTGCTTTTTCATAGGAAATCATCCACCATCTTCTCCTTTCCTGACAGCTTCCAGGATTTTCTCTCCCTGCTGTACAAACACCTGCTTTTCCGGTTCTTTTTCATATATCTTCCAGAGCCGCTGATGCAGAGCCTCCAGATCCCTGATATCTCCCTGTGTGTTATTTGCCAGCATCCGGAGAAAAGGGAAGATCATCGTATGCCGGATATTCTTCCCAGCCAATACAGACTTCTGTTCCTGTCCATACACTTCATAGAGGCATCCCAGGATAATATCCGGATCCGTGATAAACTTGATCTCAGGTTTCACCCATTCCTTTTTCATGTTCGCCCTCCTGACAAGATTACTCGTACCAATCTGCCCGGACCGTCAGGCCGTCCAGCCGGATCTTCGGAACTCCCACAAGATACCAGTCGTCATCCATTTCAATCCGGACTGGCACCCAGTCTCCATCCATCTCCACATCAAAGCAGTCCCCACAATGCAGGCCACCGTAATAGCTCCCGTTTCCAAAATAGATGTCATACCTCCCAGACTCCCGGTCATAACATAAAACGCCTTTTTTCTTTACCATAGTAATTTCCTCCTGTATTTTTACTTTTCATAAGAATAATAGGGCTGCATTTTCGCAGAGTGGATGATTTTCTGTTTGTTCAATACTATATCTTTCCTTAACGCTTCATATGGCTCTGTTACTTATTTCATACGTATGGGATATGCAGATAGCAACTTTTATTGAAAAAGCAGGAATATTCCTATATTTTGTTGCAATATAATTTGACATATACCAGATATAGTAATATACTTATTCTGTAATCATTAATTGTGTTTATCCGGAAAAGGATATGCTGTTTAGGTTTGTAATCAGTCAGAGGGATATTCTGCCACCAGGGCAGTACCTTCTGGCTTTTTATTTTGCAGAGATCTCTGTACGAAGTTTGAGAATGAGCATCCGGCATCATTCTCTTTTTTTATGCCTGAAAGCAGGAGAGGAGGATTGAATTAAATTTCCGGAGGAACACCCACAAAAAAGGAGAAAAGAATGGATTTAGAATTTAGTATTGTATTATTTGAAAATGAAGGTTACGCAACAGCAAGAGGGGATAAAGGGGTACAGGATATTCTGGCATCTTCAGCCGATGCCGGATATATTAAGGACGGCACCTATCCCATTATTTTTAGATTGCATCCATATTGTTGGAAATGGTGGATCAGCCCGAAGCAGGAGGAAATGAACTTTTCTATGTTCACCCCCGATTCCTGGCTGGACAGACCTTTATGGAAAAACAAACCTATCCAGCAACGGTTAATCGCCGCACTGAAAGATTGGCAGAAGAAATACCTGCGGGCAAATGAGACGATCAAGCTGATCAGCAGCGGTAAACATATCTTATATCACTGTGAGGTGGAAACCGTATGTGGAGATGCAGAAATCTACTGTTTTGATTCTGTCATAGATACCATAGAGGATCACGCTCAGACAGAGGTCATCACAGGAAACTCTTTCATTAAGAATGTTCAGGGAAACGCTCAAATCCAATGCCTGGATGACCATGCTATGATCACTAATTTGTGCGAGAATGCAGTTGTCCATAAGATGAAAGATATTTCACTTATTCGTCATGCATATAGGGATAGCCAGATCCATACCATGCAGGACAACTCCCGTATTCTGAGCTTGAATGGAAATACACGGATTGGAACAATGAACGGCCATGCAATCGTTGACCTGGCATCGGGCCAGTCAGTCATTGAAAAGGTTTCGTGTGGCTGCGCTGTCCTGGGATTATCTCATGACGTGCAGATCAAAAAAATAGAAGCCGGAGCTACAGTCCTCCCGCTTCATGTGGATGGTTACCATGGTTCGACCATGCCGTTCTCATAATAGAAACTGTAGTAAATTTCTTATGAAAGAACTCAAGGGACGCTGTGTAAAAAGCAGCGCCCCTTGATGGTTATAACGATTATTATTTATGCAATCTCAAACCGATACCCGACACCATATACGGTATCAAGATACCGGGGGTGCCGTGGTTCCTTCTCCAGCTTCTTCCGCAGGCTGCTGATCAGACAGTAGGCACTACTGTACATTTCTTCCCCGACATCCGTTTCCCCATAGATCAGGTGGCAAATCTGAGCATAGGTATACACACGTCCCGGATGCCGGGCCATGACTGCAAGGATGTCAAATTCCCTGGCAGTCAGAGGCACCTCTTTTTCCTCCACCATAACCTTACGTTGGAGCATATCCAGAAAAAATCCCGGATATCGGATCTGCTGCGGCTCCATGTAGATCTTCACACCTTCCAGAGTCTGGAGTTTTCTCTTGAAGCTGCAGATCTCCGGCAGCCGCTCCTCTGGAAATTCAATCACCATTTGTTTCTTCAGAATGTCCCAACTCCTTCCATCTCTTCAATTTCTGGAAGCTCTGCTCACTGATGTCATGCTCGATCCTGCAGGCTTCCTGTTCCGCTGTGGCATCCTCCACACCTGCCTCAATCAGCCAGTTTTTAAAATAGCAGTGCCGTTCATAGATTGTCTCAGCCGTCTTACGGCCCTTCTCAGTTAAGTGAAGGAAATGGTCCTCATCTTTAACCAAGAAGCCGCATTGCTCCAAAATGGAAACCGCATGGCACACGCTGGGCTTTGACACCTCCATGTGCCGGGCCACATCTACGGAGCGTACCATACCGAGTTTCTTTTGGAGAACAAGGATGGTTTCCAGATAGTCCTCCCCGGACGCATGAAGTTTCATAAATATTTCCCCTAATTGATTTGCCAACCGGCTGTAGTCTGCTGAATATCCCACAAATGCCGATATAAACCATGATTATTCATTAGTTCCTTATGTGTACCTACTTCTTTTACCTCGCCCTGATCCAATACAATAATTTGATCGGCCCCGGCAATCGTTTTCAATTTATGGGCAATCATTACCACAGTGCGGTCTTTCACGAGTTCTTCGATAGCCTGTTGAACTTCTACTTCATTCTCCGGGTCAAGAGAAGAAGTTGCTTCATCTAATAGCAGTACAGGGGCGTCTTTCAAAATTGCGCGGGCGATGGAAATTCGTTGTTTCTCGCCGCCTGACAACGTGGAGCCGCCTTCGCCCACCATTGTGTCATAGCCATCTGGCAGAGCCATGATGAAGTCGTGACAATGAGCCAGCTTTGCGGCTGCTTCAATTTCTTCTTGTGTAGCATTTTCCCGGCCATAGCGGATGTTGTTTCCAATCGTATCTTGAAACAGGTACACATCCTGAAATACAACGGAAATTTTTGACATCAGTTTTTCCGGATCTACGGTTGTTTCATCTATACCGCCAAAACGAACAGTGCCACTTTGTGGGTCATAGAATCTGGCAATCAGCCGCAGCATTGTACTTTTTCCACTTCCAGACGGGCCAACTATGGCGGTCATGGTGCCGGATGGAAAAGACGCACTGACATTATGCAAAACCATATCTTTCCCATAGCCAAAGGTCACATTCTCAAAGGATATATCGTGATTTTGTGGGGCTTCCCCATCTCCCTGCATGATAGGTTCATCCAGCAGATCAACAATCCGTTTTCCGGCGGCTGTCTGATAGACAAAAACAGGAAGTTGAATAATTGCGCCAACCAGTGGGTCAAAAATACGGGTTCCAACCAAAAGGAACATAACAAAGATGGTAATATCCAGCGTTCCGCCCATAAGCAAATAGACGCCCACCATTGTTATCAAAGACAAGCCGCATTGCAGGAAAGAAACAGCCACCAAATAGAACGGGCCGGAAACACATTCCAGCTTGATGCACTCTTTCATAAAGGTGTAAAACGCCCGTTCCAGCCGTTTGAAATTTGTTCCCCTGAGATTATAAGCCTTAATCACTTTCATTCCCGACAGATATTCCTGCAGCCGGTTTGCCTGTTCAATTCTCGCTCTTGTATGCGCCGCACCGCGCATTTTATCAATCACCTGCACACCAAGCAGAATTAAAAAAGTAATCGGAAATCCTGCAAACATGGCAAGGGACAGCCGCCAGTCAATAAAAGACATCGCTACAAATCCGAGAACGGCGGTAATAAAGCCTCCGATCAACTGCGGCAAAACATGGGTAACAGCTTCCTCGATTTGTGCGAAATCATTCATCATTGTGTTGCCCAATTCGCCGGGGTCTTTGCTCATAAGGAAGCCCAGCGGCAATTTTCTGATATGTTCCGCAAGCTGGACGCGGCCCTTTGCGCTGGCATCATAACCATCGTGATAAGTGGCATGAACCGCTTTCCGTTCAAACAGATACAAAATGATTGCAAGGATAACCATGCCACCCCAGACAAGCCAAAGCTGTTTTGTGTTAAGCGTGTCACTCGTTCCACCAAAGTATAAATAAATGCTGCTTACAACTAAGGTCAGACAGCCAAAAGGGAAAAGGTTGACAAGATCAGCAAGGACAGTCCAGACAACAGGCTTTATCAGCTTTTTCGGGTTTCCTGCGGTTATACAATAAAGGGCATTGGTCTTTTTCATGCCTGCGCCACCTCCTTTTTCTTTGAAATCTGCCAATCAGAGGAAAGCGTATAGGCATCCCACATAGCAGAATAGGTCTTGCTCTTTTGTAAAAGCTCGTCATGGGTTCCCTCTGCTTCGATTTTCCCCTCGTTGATAACCTCGATCTTATTTGCATTTTTGATCGTAATAAGCCGGTGTGCAATAATCAGAACGGTTTTATTCTTTATCAGTTCTTGTAATGCCAACTGCATTTGATATTCATTCTCCGGGTCAGCGTATGCTGTGGCCTCGTCAAGAATCAGGATAGGCGCGTTTTTCAAAATGGCCCTGGCAACGGCTACACGTTGTTCCTCGCCGCCTGAAAGATAAACACCGCCCTCACCAATCAGCGTGTCATAGCCTTTCGGTAGTTTTTCGATGAACTCATGGCACTGGGCAGCTTTCGCAGCAGCATACACTTCTTCTTTTGTCGCACCGGGTTTTCCTACTGCAATGTTATTATAAAGCGTATCAGAGAACAGAAAAGAATCCTGAAATACAAAGGACATTGTATTCATTAAGTACTCGGTTTTTATATCCCGGATGTCAACACCGCCGATCAGGATTTTTCCTTGTGGAACATCCCAAAAGCGGGGAATAAGCTGTGCAATCGTAGATTTTCCCGAACCGGACGGCCCGACTAAAGCGGTGATCTGGCCTTGTCCGGCTTCAAAAGAAACATCTTTCAGAACAAGTGGACTGTCTTTTCCGCCATAAGAGAAAGAAACATGATCGAATGAGATTGCATATCCATCCGGTTTTTTAGGGGCGCTCGGCTCTGCAATCGGGACTTCGCTCATAATCTCGTCAATACGAATTACGCCCTCGGTAATGTTGTTCATGCTGGAACCCAAACTGTTAAATTTGAAAACAGGGGTAGCAATTCCTGGCGCAAAGATCAGGAAAAACAGCAGAGTCACGGCAAAAGCCACGTTCTCCGGGTCGCCCGTAAGGAAGAAGATACCGGCTGTCAGAATAAAGGTCGCTAAAGACAGCACCAGCACACGGAAAACACAATACACCGGCTCGTAATTGTCCGCATATTTCGTACTGAAATCCTGATAGCTCATAATGTCCTGGTAGAATTTGCGGAAAGAATGAACCGTCTGCCCGAAAATTTTAATTGAGGGCATCCCGCGTACATACTGTACGGACGATGTGCTGATATTTTCCAGCGCGTCGTAGTATTCCTTTAAGCCCTCCTGGGCTTTGGAACCGAACATCATAGAGAATTGGGCTATAAAGCCTACGATAATAGGAATGATGCAGGCAAGCGCCAGCCACACATTCAGCCGGAACATGATAATTACCATGACGATTAGCATTGCAATGGTATTCACCATATCAGGGAATTGGTGAGCAATAAATTTTTCAATCTGCTCTACATCCTGTTCCGCAATCTGCTTGACTTTCCCGATTGCATTTCGATTAAACCACCCAAGAGGCAATTCGCTGATATGTTCAGACAAACGGACGCGAATACCGTAGAGCGTGCGATAGGCGGCAGTATGGCCTAACATACCGCCAAAATACATAAATACATAACCGATCAGCAGGCCAACAATACCCTTTACAGCCCATGACACCATAAATCCCGTATCTGCATTTGTGAGATCAGATGCGTTTTTCAGCAATTCATAAGGTAGGAAACGCCACGCCATACTTCCTTTCGTCCGTGGTCTTGGCGTAACCCCCTCCAGAACCGTGCTTACACCTCTCGATGTACACGGCTCGCCATCTTTCATAGTTTAAGTGATTTTGTCTTTGCTTCTTCGTAGCATTTCGGGCAGAGAGCCAATGACTTCCGCCTTTTCAGTAACATCAGTTCATCAAATTCATTATCAGCGTTCAAATCTTTTAAGCGCTTTACATGGTGCATATACACTTTCACGGGGTTTGCTCCGCACATCTCGCATTGTCCGCTTTTTAAACGTCCTGCAAGACTATTCGGTTTTATCTGCCCTCTGTATTTCGGCATAATGTCTACAAATTCAGGTGCGATATTGTTATTACGCCTAAATCCTTCATTGTAAAACTCACACCGCTTTGTTCCACTCTTGGTTTTGTAATCTGCGCCAAAGTCGCCCTTTACGCTACGGTATTTCTTATACATCTTCATAACAGAAGAATTATATTTTGCCGCCAACGTCTTTAAACAGCTTCCACGCATGATAGAATGAAATTTCCCCAGATTGCATACATTGATTGCTAACCTGTAATAATTGTACAATCCTCTGATTTCAGAATTATATTTACTGATGATTGCCACATCGTCTAATGGCATAAGCGCCCCTCTGTGGAGTGGCTTCCAAATCTCTTTGCCGTTTTCGTCTTTTTTGATTTTAAACGCACCGTATTCGTGCAGTTTCGCAATCCATTTTTCTTTCGGCATATATAACTGCACTTTTCCATACCACACCCGTTGCAGACCTTTTTTCGTCCGCTTTGTGTCCTGACTTCTTGATATTCTTATGTCGTATCCAAGATACCGCACCTTTTCAGAGGAATGGGTAACGTGAGTTTTCTCCTCCGACATTGTGAGATTTAGCTTGTCTTTTAGAAATATCTTTACCTGTTCCTTGATATTTTCAGCATCCTGCTTTGAACCTGTTATTGAAATCAGGAAATCGTCAGCGTAACGGTTGTATTGAAGTCTTTTGTAATTCTCATCCATCTCGTCTAAATGTGGTGTGGACAACATCACTTTCCTTGCTTCTTTAAATGCTGCTAGGTTTGCTTCTGTGCGCTCTATTTCCAGATTTTTCTGCGCTTTCCGATAAGCCCAGCGTACCTTATCATGGTCTTTGTGGACTTTACGGCTTCTTGTATCGCCTTTGTCAAAACTCTTTTTCATCCTTGCCATGAACTCATCAAGTTCATTCAGATAGATGTTGGCAAGTATCGGACTGACACCGGAGCCTTGTGGACTGCCGGAGTACGTTTCATGGTATGTCCACTGTTCCATATATCCTGCCCTTAGAAACTTCCACATCAGCGATATGAACGCTTCATCTTTTATGCGCTTTCTCAAAAGCTGTATTGTGATATGGTGGTCGAAGCTGTCAAAACAAGCCTTAATGTCTCCTTCGATTATCCACTTTGCACCAGTGAACAGCGTTACGATTTCTTTTAACGCTGTGTGGCAACTTCTTTTCGGTCTGAAACCATGTGAATTATCAGAGAATGTCGGCTCATAGATTGCTTCAAGTATCATACGGACAACTTCCTGTAACAGTTTATCGTCCGTTGACGGAATCCCCAATGGGCGCTTTTTACTGCTGTTTTTCTTCGCAATATAAACACGCCTTGCAGGGTTCGGCTGGTATGAGTGGTCTCTCAGCTTCTGAATGAGCTTTTCAATGCGCTCCATGCTCATACCGTCAAGAGTGAATCCGTCTGCACCTGCCGTCATGCTCCCCTGAGAGGTCGCAATATTCTGGTATGCAAGCAGATAGAACTCTGGGTTGTACAGGTTACGGTATAATCTCTCGTACCTGTACTCTTTGTTTTTTGCTTTTTCACTTAAACTTTTCAATACATTTTCGGGACTTCTCATAATGCCTCACGCACCTTTCCTTATTATTTGTATTGAAGAAAGACTGTCTCCCTTCGCCATGTGGACGGCTTTCCCGTCCTCGGACTACTACGGAGACTCTGTTGCCATAGTAAATATTCAGAGTCACTTTTCTCATAGCACTCATAGCCGATTTTCGGCATTTTACCTTAGGCAATCCCCGTTTAGAACTGTAATAACATAAGCCTGTTATGATTTCGGATGTGACGTTCGTCGTTTTCCATTATCCTATGGCTGATTTACTCTGGGTATCTTGTGGATACGCATGGCCGACTCATATCCACCAGAGTACATGCGAGTATAACTTCCTTACGCATGGAGCAACATTTTGCCCAATCTCCGACTGTCATTCAGGCAGTTTAGCTTTCATCCTTATTCATAACTTTTCGCCACTACCACGCAAACACTTTGGAAGTTTCCGTGTTTCGTGCCCTCCGACATGCTACACTCCCCATCGGGTTTCCCCTTTTGGATAAGTCGGGTGACGATAGGGTGCGGATTATTCCGCTTTGATACCTTGCCCTATTACTTGCTCAAGGTAAGATTATTACAGCCCCTTACGGGCGCACCACCATGCTGTTGGAGACCGGCGTCCCTGTGGCAAACGTCACCCCACGCCCGCCGGTGATCTCATCTAAATACTGGCACTTAGCGAACATATCCGAGCTTTTCTGTGCGTCCGTCTGTGCGATTCCCGCAATGTTCCTCATTTTTGTATAAAGAAAAAGGTTCTTATAAAAATGGCTCTCATCCACAAACAGCCGGTCTACCCCAAGCTGCTCAAACGTCACCACATCATCTTTCCGGCTCTGGTCGTTGAGGCGCTCCAGTTTTGTCTCCAGGTTCTTCCTGGTCTTTTCCATCTGCTTTACCGTATAACGGCTCCCTTCCTGTTCCGCAGCTTCCTCAATGGCCATGGTGATCTCATCAATCTGCTTTTCAATGGACATTGCCTGCCGCTCCCTGGACAGGGGAATCCGCTCAAACTGGCTGTGCCCGATAATGATAGCATCATAATCCCCGGTGGCGATCCGGGAACAGAACTTCTTCCGGTTGGCCGGCTCAAAATCTTTCTTTGTCGCTACCAGCACGTTGGCGTTTGGATAAAGCCGCAGGAAGTCGCTTCCCCATTGCTCGGTCAGGTGGTTCGGCACCACATACAGGTTCTTCTGCGACAGCCCCAGCCGCTTACTCTCCATGCCGGCAGCGATCATCTGAAAGGTCTTGCCTGCGCCCACGCAATGGGCAAGCAGCGTGTTATGCCCGTAAAGGATATGGGCAACAGCGTTCTTCTGGTGTGGCATCAGCGTAATCTCCGGTGTCATCCCGGTAAACTGGATATGGCTGCCGTCATACTCACGGGGCCGGATACTATTAAACAGCTCATTGTATTTCCTGCACAGCGTCTCCCGCCTGTCCATATCCCGGAAGATCCATTCCTTAAATTCCTCCCGGATCATCTCCTGTTTCTGCTGTGCCAGCATGGTTTCTTTCTTATTGAGGACTCGCTTTTCCGTGCCGTCCTCCTGCACTGTATCATAAATCTTTGTGTCCCGCAGGTTTAAGGCATCTTCCAACAAACGGTAAGCATTGGCCCGCTGGGTGCCATAAGTGGCCGTCACACGGGGATTGCGGTAGTCCGCATTTTTCCCGCTCACATTCCACTGGCCGTTGACCGGGGCATACTTCACCTCGATCTGCCGTCCAAGCAGATAATCCGGTGTGCCAAACAGTTCCCCCATAAACTGGGTGATATACGCCGGCTCGATCCAGGTAGCGCCAAGGCGCACCTCGATTTCTGATGCATCCAGGTCTTTCGGCTGCACCCGCTCAAGCGCCTGCACATTGATGGCATATTCCGGATGATTTTTCGCAAATGTTCCGGCTGTCTCCAGCTTCTCCCGCACATTTCCGGACAGGTATTCATCCGAGGTCTCCCAGCTTTCTGTCACAGGGTTTTTAAAGATCACCCCGGCCAGTTCCTCCGTCACTTCTTCCTCTGTTTTCCCGGAAAGCTGTGCCATAAAAGGCACGTCCGCTTTGGCCCGTTCCCCGATAGACACCGCCAGGGCTTCGCTTGCCGTATCCACGGATGTTACCGCCTCCGCCTTCCGGATCGTCCGTTTGGTAAAGATGTCGGCTTTCTGTTTCAGGTTCCCTTCTTCGTCCAGGATCTCCAGGGAAGAGAGCAGGCAGTAGCTGCTGTCCTGGGAAAAGGCCCGCTTGTTGGCATTGCTGCTGATCAGCCCGTATCTTCCAGTAAACTTATCGTATGTCTGATTTAGCTTTTCCTGAAGGGCATGGACTTTTTCGTCACTTCCGTCCTCTAGCTGGCACTGGAGAAGCTCCTGCGTCAAGTCACGCAGCTCAATCATTCCCAGCACACGCTCCGTTGTCATAGCTGGCAGCTCCATCCGGTTCATCCGGGAATTTTCCCGGTAATACACAACACCGTCCACGTTGGCAAAACTGAAATTTTTAATGGACGGATCTGCCGGAATGGACGTGTCAATCTCCCCTAAATCAGAATCCTCCAGTTCCATTTCCGTGATCCTGCCGTGGATATGGCTGACCGCTTCCTTTAACTGCTCTCCAAGGTCTGCACCCGCTATGGGCTGGCAGACAAGCTGCGGCCCATAGGGGCCGGAGACGATCTTCTGCTCCCCCAGCACCATCTCCGGATGGTGCTGGAAATAGCGGTTGACCGTAATAAAGCTATAGGAGGTTTCTCCCTTGTCATTGGTATATTCTTCCCGCAGGATCTCATCCGTCTGTACCCACTCCGGCACTTCCTTCCCAAGTATCCGGGGAGCGTCCAGTTTCTGCAGGAACAAAATATCCGTATTCATCCTTGTCCCGGCATTGGCCTGGAACGCATTGTTCGGCAGGCGGATGGCTCCCAGCAGGTCGCACCGCTGGGCGATATATTCCCTGGAACTTGCGTCTTTCTTGTCCATGGTTCCGCCGCTGCTCCCGTTGGATGTGACAAAAGCGATCACCCCGCCGGGGCGCACCTTATCAATGGTCTTTGCGATAAAATAGTCATGGACAAAAAATTTCTGCCTGTCATAACGCCGGTCTATGAGCTTATAGCCTCCAAAGGGAATATTTCCTACCGCCACGTCAAAAAAGCCGTCCGGGAACTGGGTCTTTTCAAATCCGTTGATGGTAATATCCGCTTCCGGGTAAAGGAGCTTTGCGATCCTGCCGGAAATGCTGTCCAGCTCCACGCCATACATCTTCAGGCTGTCCATGCCCTCCGGTACAAGGCCCAGGAAGTTCCCAATCCCGCAGGACGGCTCCAGCACATTCCCTTTCTCCAACCCCATATTTCCCAGGGCTTCATACATAGCTTTAATTACAACCGGCGGCGTATAAAAGGCGCTTAAAGTAGATTCCCGTGCCGCCTTATATTCCTCCGGGTCAAGTTCTGTATACAGTTCGATAAATTCGTCTGCCCAGGCTTCATTCCGTTCCTCAAAGGCTTCCTGCAGGCCGCCCCATCCCACATAACGGGATAAAATTTTCTGTTCTTCTGGTGTGGCGGTTGTCCGCCCTTCCTCCTCGATCTGGTGGAGCAGGCGGATAGCCTCCAGATTGGCACGGAACTTTTCTTTCGGACTCCCGGTTCCAAGAGCCTCATCAGTGATACGGAAATCGACTGCCCTTTCCTGCCGTTCTGCAGCCGGGGCCGGCTCCTTTTCCTCCGGCTCCAGGGGGATATGGTAATACTGCCGGATGGTATTAATGGTGTCCAGGGACATCACTTCTGTGGTAAGGTGCGAAAGCTCCCGCTTTACCACCGCCTGATTGTCCGTCTCCAGACGTTCCAGTACGTCAAGAATCAACTGCATCTGTTCCGGTGAAAACTCCGGATTTAAAACCGGCGCTATATCCTGCCCTTTTTCAGCAGCGGCATAAATCACATCCATCTGCTCCGGAGAAAACAGTTCAAAAGAGACGCCTGCCTGCCCCATGGTTTCCTGGATGTTTTCTTCCATAGCGGCATAGGCTTCGTCCAGTTCTTCATCCGATAAAGTTACCCCCGGCTGCCCTAGATCTAAAGTCTCTGCTTTCTTTGGCTCCTGTTTTTCTGGTTCTAGTTCCGCTTCCTGCCCCGGTTCATCCATTTCCTGTGTCTCCAGAACAGGTATGTGTGTTTCCTCCTCATTCTCTGCTGCAGTTTCCGTTTCCGGAAGTGTCTCCGCATTTTCTTCTTTCTCTGCCACAGACTCCGGCGATTCCGGCTCCTCTATACCATCCCCCATAAAATCAAAAAGGGTCAACTGCTGTCCTGTCCCCTCGATTTCGATTTCTTTCCTTTTCTCCGGAAAAATCGTATAGGTTCCCTCTATATAATCATGGATCACAGAGAGCGTCTCCGCCCGCTCCTCATACTCCGGGAAATCCAGGGGCAGGGCGGCAAGGGCAGCGTCCATCTGCGACACAAGCCTTTCCGCTGTCTCCGGTTCTTCCAGAAGCCCCGGCAGGCGTTTCCTGGCATCTTCATTCAGCAGATCCGCCTTAAATGGGCGTTCGATTTCCTCCGGCATACGGGAATAAAAACCAATGATCCTCCTGGCCAGAACTTCCCGCTCATAGACTGGCATACGGGAATAATCCCCTGCTTTCAGGTACATTTCCTGATCTATGAGCTGCTGGACACGCTTTGCCGCCTGGGGCCATTTCAGAAGTTCCGTAGCTGCTGGCTCTAAATAATTCCCCCGACAGAGTTTAATTCCTTTCCCATCATAGTCTGCATGGGAATCATCCGCCCCGCTCAAGGCATGGCTGCATCCGCCGATCCCATACCGCTCTTTTAAGAAATCCGCCTTTTCCTTTGCGGTTTTCTCCTGGATAAAAAACGCATAAGTGGAAAGTCTCCCGTCAGAGTAAGGGCCTCCACCAGTAAGGAAAGAGTCAATCTCATCTTGCGTAATAAAGATTTCGTGTTCCTGCCACTGAAATCCTTCTCTTGCCTGATAGGGAACCGCTTCTTGAGCGAACTTCTGAAACTGTGCTGCTACTTTGTCTGGACGGTAATGATGAAACCGCATTAAGTCTTTGTCGGTTTCATAAGCATCTGCCAGTCCAGCCAGACGCTCATTCAGCTCTGCCAAATACTCTGGCTGTACGATCAGCTTTCCAATCCGTTCTGTCTTTTCCGGATAACCATATCCAAATTGATGTTCTGTTCCAAAAACAATCTCCGCTACACCTTCTGCCATATCACTGTGCATAAAGGCAAGTGCATGTGCATGTTCTTTTACGGCATTTTCTCTTGCTGCATCCAGTACAGACTGCGGGGCATATTCCCCTTGCTTTAATAGTTGTTGAATCCTTCCAGACACATCCTCCCAAGACAAAAATGTTTTATCCAGAATCCGAGCATGTACCGTATGCCCCACAGCAATCTGCATCCCCAGCTCGTTATACCAGACAGAATACTCTTTTCCGCCAATCACAAGCCCGATACCGCCCGTACCGTATTCCCGGCGCACAAAATCCGTATATTCCTCCGGCGTCTGCTCCATCATAAAATTATAAATGATCCGCAGATGGCTCCTGTCACGGTTGCCGCCTTTTCTTAAAACTTCATCAATCACATCTGCTGGGATCGCTGTCTCCCCGGCATACAAAGCAGCCTGCCGCTCCTCAATGGAGCGGATCTGCTGTTCTACCGTAGGCAGTTCGGACAAAGAAAAAGCAGAGGCTGCTTCTTCCTCTGCTTCACTCAAATCCTGTTCGGCTGTTTCTTTGCTTAGCTGTATACCAATTCCGTCAGCACGGTTTCCTCCGCCATCTGTGTCAGGCTGTTCATGTGTGCTGTCCACGCCATCTGATCTGTCTCTTTGTCTGGAGCCGGATACTTCATAAGCAGCCCTTCCATCATGTTCTCCATCCGATTCTGCGCTGCCTGCTCGATCTCCTGCAGGTGGCTGTCCAGCTTCCCGCTCATCAGCAGGCTCTGGTACAGGTTCTTCTTGTATTCTTTCAGGTATGTCCTCCGCAGCATCCCGTATTTCCCGATGGCCTGCGGTTCCTCCTGAAGCGTCAGGTTCGGAAACAGGTAATCTCCCTTGCGGTGATAGGTCAGTTCCATTCGTTTTCCCTCCTTCATCATTTTCACTTTCACGAATTAACGTGTTAAATTCATTATAAGGTACTTCCTTCTTTTTTGCAACTGTTTTTTCTGGTTTTCCATGGGATTCTTCCGCCTGCTTTCTCCATTCTTCCACTTCCGCCTGCCGGATCGTCCGTCCAATATCACGGAGTATCGGTTCCACAAGCTGGCTGGTGGCATTTCCCAGGAAAGCCAGGACAGACAGATCATTATAATCTGTAATGCTTGAGAAATCCGCTTCCTCCAGGTATTCCATAGGTTCTAACCCACAGCGCCGTGCCAGGGAATAAAAAGCGCTGTTTGCAAGAAGGGTACGGAACTCCACCCGGATGGTATCGTCATCCAGCCCTTCCAGGAATGTACCGGGGATGGCATACCCTATGCCGTCCATGGCTTCCTCCAGGCTGTCAGCCGCCATCTCCTCCGCAATCTGCCGCAGCGCTGCAGCCAGGTCAGAAGCCCCGTCTCCATCCAGCCCATAAGTATCTGCCAGATGGTTCAAAATCATTTCCTGCTGTTCTTCTTTCATCCGCCACAGGTACGGCGTCTTGCCGCCCCTTACCGGGTGGGTGTCTGATACGTCAAATACATACCGCAGGGCACGCCTCGGCCCGGTGTCGTCGATCAGGGCGATCCCCTTCGCTCCCCGGTTTACCCACCGGCGCATCTTCTCATTCCACACTTCCATCTCCGCACAGGCCGTTGCGTCCGGACGCTGGGCGTGGATCAAAAGAGTATCTGAGAACGGATAGCGGTAGAGTCTGGAAGCCGTGTCCAGATACCCCATCCAGTCCCGTGGGGAACCGCTGACTTCTTTTGCCGTCTCCCGTGCCAGGAAACGGATATCATTGATTTTTGCCATGTAGATCCTCCTGTAAATCATAAATTATCCCTGTATGGCGCTGGCTGGGGCGTCTGCTTCATACAGGTAAAAACTGTCTTGCCCCTCTTGTATAATCCCGCCCTCCCCGGTTCCCTGCCGGGGAGGATTTTCATTTTTTGTTTTTCTTTTTCGGGAACTCCAGGCGGAAACTGGCTTTTCCTTCTTCCGTATCCAGGCAGAGATACGCCGCAAAGGTTCTTCCCTTCTTCTGGAAATACAGATCCGGCACATACGTCCGCCCATCCTTTAAAAGCTCCGCCGCCATCTTTTTATCCATCCTTTTCTTCATCCCGGACAGATACCGGTTCTCTTTCCAGAGGGCAAAGGCACACTCACGGCTGCCACAGAAGAAGTTTCTCTTGCTTTCATAGACCGGGCTGCCGCACACCGGGCAGACGCCGATCTGCTCTCTGGGATAAAAACGGTTTTGCTCCTCCACGGACAATTCCCCGCACTCCAGAAGCATCCGGTCAATCAGTTCCTCAATGCCGTCCAGGAACTCCTGTCCGGGAAGCTCCCCTCTTTCAATCTGGAGCAGGCGGTTCTCCCACTCCGCAGTCATGGCGGCTGACCGCAGATACTCCGGAAGCACCGAGATCAGGTCTGCCCCGTCCTGGGTAGCCAGAAGCTGTTTCCCTTTTCTTACGGCATAACCAGAAGATACCAGTTTTTCGATAATGGACGCCCTGGTTGCCGGTGTGCCAAGCCCTTTTTTCTCTGTTTCCGCATCAAACTCCCGGTTCCCGGCAGTCTCCATGGCAGATAACAGGGTATCCTCGCTGTAGGGTTTCGGCGGTGTTGTAAAATGCTCGGATACGCTTACCGTAACCGGATGGAACGTCTGGCCTTCTACCACATCAGGAAGTAAAGATTCTTCCCCTTCTTTCCGGCTTTTTACGCCTAAATGCTTACGGAACTCTGCTTCTATCGCTTTCCATCCCATTTGCTGAATGGCTTTGCCTTTTGCCGTAAATATTTCCCCGGCACAGGATACAGTGATCTCTGTTTCCTGATAAATGTATTTCTGCGCCCCGGCACAAAGCAGCCGGACACTGATGAGCTGAAGGATGTCCTGTTCCCCTTTGGACAGCTCCTGCAGCTCATATGCCTTTAGCTCTGCCGTGGGGATAATCGCATGGTGATCTGAGACTTTGCTGTTATCCATCATGCGCTCTACGTCCGGCTCCAGCGGATAGAGAGAAGAAAAGCCATATTTCTCACACGCCATTGCAACCGCCTGCCGTGCAGTCTGCCCCATATCCTCTGTCAAATACTGGCTGTCTGTCCGGGGATATGTCACCAGTTTTTTTTCATAAAGGCTCTGGGTAAAGTCCAGTGTCTCCTTTGCCGTATAGCCAAAATAACGGTTGCTCTCCCTCTGGAGCGTGGTCAGATCATACAGCTTCGGCGGAGAAACAGCCTTTTCCGTTGATACGCAGGATTCCACCACGGCTGTCCCGCCCTCACAGGCTTCCTGCAGCCGCCAGACTTCTCCGGTGTCAAACAGCTTCTCTTTTACCGCCTCCAGCCCGCCGCAGTCCAAATGGAGGTTATAGTATTTCTCTTTCTGGAAATGGGTGATCTGCTCTCCCCGTTCCACCAACATTGCCAGGGTAGGCGTCTGTACCCGTCCTACTACCAGGCGTTTAAAATATTTCGTGGTATAAGCCCTGGTAGCGTTCATCCCAATGAGCCAGTCCGCTTTCGCACGGCAGACCGACGCTTCGTAGAGGTTCCGGTATTCTGCGCCGTCTTTCAGGCAAGAAAACGCCTCCCGGATAGCAGAATCCTCCATGGAACTGATCCAGATCCGCTTGATGGGCAGACGGCTTCCGGACAGTTGATAAACCCGGCCAAAAATCAGCTCACCCTCCCGTCCGGCGTCACAGCCGTTGACCACATACTCCACATCCTTCCGGTTCAGCAGCTTCTTTAAGACTGCAAACTGCGTCTTTTTATCTTTCGCCACAGCCAGCCGCCATTCATCCGGCAGGATGGGAAGGTCAGTAAATTCCCACTTCTTATACTTTTCCCCATAGTCCTCCGGCGGCACATACTCCGCCAGATGCCCCAGGCACCAGCTCACCAGCCATCCGTTTCCTTCCAGATAGCCGTCCTGACGCTTCTTAGCCCCTAATACTTTCGCATAGGCCAGGGCCACGCTGGGTTTCTCCCCTAAAACCAAATACATCGGATACTCCTTTCCGGCTTTCGCCTGTATGAGAAAGGGCAGCCAATTCCCTGGCTGCCCCCTTCTGATACCTTTGCTTTCATCAACACTTATGCTTTATTATTTTCTTCCTCTGTGGAACCGTCCTCTTCCGGCTGATCTTCATTGACGTAAGTACCGCCGTCATAGAACTCCAAGTCCTCCCCGTCCTCCTGGGACTCCTCTTTCTTCGGCTTCACAACCTTAAAGTAATAGCCGGCTCCAATCGCTCCCGCAGCCAGGACGCCAACTGCCAGGAGCGCCCCGGTATTCCTGCCGTCCTCCTCTTCCGGCTGTACCGGTTCTGATCCGGTTTCGCTCTCCGTCTCGCTTTCTGCCGGCGCTTCCGTCTCCGGGATCACCACCTGGGGCGCTTCTTCCGTCTTTGTCTCATCCAGAAACTCCGCCAGATCATTTTCATCCACCATGGAGAGCATATAGACATTTTCCGTATTGCTGGATCGGTCTAGCACTAAAAAGAATGTATTTCCATTTTTTGTCTGTATCGTCAGAAATTCTTTCGTTCCATCCCCCGTCTTATCATCCAGCACTTCCCCGTTTCCCGGAATGGAAAAAGGCGTTTCCCCGCCCTGTGTTTCCTCCTGGGGCGTCCCTTCCGTCTGCCCCGCAGCCTCCTGCTCCGGGATCACTGTCCCTTCGTTTTCTGATACCGGTTCTGTGGCTGCCTCTGTCTGCTGTGGGTCTGGCACATAAGCAAAAGCTGTCGTGGCGGTGGAAGAAAAGATCCCTCCCGCCACCGCAAGCGCCATCACCCAGCGGTTAAATTTCTTCATGCTTCCTGTCCTCACTTTCCGGCGCTGTCTCCTGCGCCTTTTCTTCCATATCTTCTTCCGGCTCTGTGCCGTCTTTCCCGTCTGTTTCTTCTGGCCCCTCTGCCATGATGGGAATAGAAACTGTCCCATCCTGAATCCCTTCCAGAAGCTCTAACATCTGGTGGCTGTCCAGCTTCATGGAGCGGATGGTTTTTATAATCTCCTCATTCTCAAGCTGTTCTTCCAGCAGTTTCAGTTCTTTTAAATGTTCCTGCCACTCGGCGATCTTCTTCTCCGTTTTCTGGATCTCATCCAAAACCCGGTGCAGCTTCCGGTTCATGCCTTACACCTTCCTTCTAAAGAAATTTATCCATGGATGCGTCCAAAGGCCAGGAAATGCTCCTGCCAGTAGGACGATGCTATGCTGGTATACTGGATAGGGTTCCCGCAGTGGATCATCATGTTATCGCCCACATAGATTCCCACATGGCTTGCCCCCGGCGTATCGTAAGTCCCTTGGAAAAAGATTAGGTCTCCCGGCTTTGCTTCCGACGGGGAAACCTGGGAACAGTATCCCATCAATCCGTCTGTAGTCTGCCTGCCGATATTCCAGCCATTGCCGCAGTTATTGATCACCCAGCTCACGAAGCCTGAACAATCGAAACTGGTAGACGGGGAACTGCCGCCCCACACATAGGGATACCCCAGATACTTTTCCGCCTCATGGATCATGTTGGCAAATTTCTGGTCGGTCAGGGCTTCTGCCGGAATCTCATAGCCAAAATCACCACCCCCGCCTGGAAGGGTTTCTGTATCGAACAGATAATCCCTGTTTCCATATGTGCCGTTATACAAGTCATACCGGCCTTCCTCATTCTCATCCATCAGCTCCCGCAGCACGGCGTCCAACCCATGGTTGGTGAGTGTCACATCCAGACGGTTCACTTCCTGTGTGGTTGTCACTTCCACTTCCTGGCTTCCATTATCGTCCGCAATATAAGCTTCCCAGGTCTGGTGCCCGTGGGCAGATGCAGCGGCATGGTCGCTGTAATATACATCAAACTGTACCCCGTACCGGGCAAAAGCACCCGTATCCTCCACCACATACTCTACGCCATTCATAATGACTTTTGTTCCTATTGGCACAAAAGGATTAGAAGCATCCACGGCAATGGTATGGTTGGCTGTGGGATAGACACCACTTGCCGTAGGGCCGCCGGCCCATTGCCCGCAGCAGATAGAACAACTGCAGTAACCGCTGGTTACGACCTGCCCCAAGGATTCCCCTACCCGCACCATCTTTGTTTCTGTCACGGTTTCCCGTGTGCTTTCCGTGGCAATGCTGTACTGGCGCTGAAAAATTTCCTCCACTTCATCCTTTACCTGTTCATAGGTAAATTCCCCATATTTTGCAGAAAAGTAAGAAATCAGGTGATACGGGTTGTGAGAGATTTCATCAATCTGATAGCGGTACTCGTCATATCCGGGATAGCGGCTTTCCATGCTGTTGATCTGTTCGTTCAGCGCCGGCTCCAGCGCAGAATACGCATCCTCCACTGCATAAATATCCTCGTCCGTACTCCCATAAGTGGTACTGGCAATGGTAGAAGCTGCTCCACCCTGGATGGAAGCGCCGCAGCTTGCCATCAGGGAAGCGATCATCACAAAGAACAGCATGGCTGCCGCCGCAATGCCCAGGATGCCTTTACTCCTTGCAAACACAGAAGAAGCCACGCTCCTTGCTTTAGAAGCAATGGTCTGCGTGGCTTTTACTGTCCCTGCCGCTGTCTTTTCTCCTTTTTTCGCTGCCCGATACGCTTTCTGATACTGGCGTTTCTGCCAGAACTTCTGCAGGATTCCCTTTTTGGCCTGCTCTGCGCTCTTTACCGCCTGCGCTGTTTTCTCACCGCCTTCCTGTGCTGTCTCATACAGAAGGCTTCTTGTCCCCCTTTCAAGGGAACCGGCTTCCTGAAGGCGGACGTTTCTCTTATGGAGGCCACGGCTTGTCCGGTGCATGGCATAACGGAGGGCGCTTTCTGTCATCAGCTCTGCCCGGTGGACGCCTTCCACGGCAGTGTTTTCCTGCTCTGCTTCATGGGTTTTTCCATGGACGTAAACAGCGGCGGAACCTGCCGCCGCTGAAACTGCTTTCTTTGAAATCCCCATACCTGCTCCACGCACCATGCCGTTTCCTTCATCCCCAAAGGATAAGCGCCCTGCATTTTTCTGCTCTTTCTGAATCTGCCCCCGTTTGGTTTTCCCTTTGATCTCTTCCCGGAAGTCCTCCATAGCGGCGGCATCTTCCGGCTTTCCTCTTTCTTTTCTGGCATACGCCTGCACCAGTTTTTTCTTCCGCAGATGGGAAGTCTCCGAAGCTGATTCCAAAAAGGCAGAAGCGTCGGACGGGTGTCCACGGATATTTCCGGAACGGAAAGACTGCTCCCGGATACTGTTATGGGCGGCAGATGCCGGATTGTCCTCCCCGGCAGGCTCCGTCTGTCCCGGTTCTGCCGGATTCCCTGTCACGGAACTGGGAAGGATTGCAGGATTAGTTCCGGCTAAATCGCCTGACTCTACGTTCTCCCTGCCGGCGGCATGAGGAGAAATATCCACTGGCCGCCCTGCCTCTGTCTGATTCTTTAATTTCTGCCTTTGTTTCCTGCCCTCTGATGGTTGCTCCGGCTCTTTCTCCTGCCGGGAGAAGGAAACATCCTCTGACTGTTTTGGCAGTATCCGTTCCTCCCGCTCCCGATGGCTGACACGGACAGTCTCCCCATTGTATAGGTTTTCCTCCGTCAGTCCGTCCCGGTTCATCTTGCGGACAGTTTTATCCCTGGCTTTGTATTCCTGATCCTGCACGTCTTATCACCTTCTCCCGTATCATACGCCGCCTGTTTTTCCCTGTTCCTCCAAATCTGACACTTTGGTTGTCATCAGGGAGTACAGCCGCAGGGATTTATCGAACTTGTCCTTAAAGGGGATAATGGTGCTGCCGTAAAAAATCAGTCCTTCCCCTTCCCCGCTGTTTGTCACATAAGAGAGCTGATGGGGAGAAATATTAAGCTGCTTCGCTAAGATCTGCCTGTCTCCCGCCGCCTGGTTGAGCATATAGATAAAATCCGAGTTTTCAAAAATGTTCTCGATCTCCCGGCTGGCCAGCAGGTCTTTAATGTTCTGGGTAATACCGGTCGGGATACCTCCCCACTTTCGGAAACGCTTCCAGATTTCCACGGAGTACGCTGCTGTCTGCTCCTCTTTCAGCAGAAGGTGGAACTCATCAATATAGTACCGGGTAGACTTATGAGCCGCCCGGTTGACCGTCACCCGGTTCCACACCTGATCCTGGACAATCAGCATCCCCAGTTTTTTCAACTGTTTTCCCAGATCTTTGATGTCAAAGCATACAATCCGGTTATTCAGCTCCACGTTGGTGCGATGGTTGAATACTTTTAAGGAACCGTTGACGTAGATTTCCAGCGCTGTGGCAATCCGTTGGGCCTGGACTTCCTTTTGCTTGCGCAGGCACTCATAGAGATCCCCCAGAATAGGCATATTTTCCGGGATGGGCTGCTCAAAATATTTCTGATACACCAATGGCAAACAGCGGTCAATGACTGACTTTTCCTCCGCTTCAATCCCGTTGCGGCTTCCCATGATCAGCTCACACAGGGAAAGGATAAAATCACTCTTAAATCCCAGCGGGTTATCATCATCTGAGTAATCCAGGTTGATGTCCATGGGATTGATATAGTCATGGCTTGTGGGGGAGATATGGATTACCTGCCCGCCCAGGGCATTGACCAGGGGATAATATTCCCCCTCCGGATCTCCGATAATAATATCGTCCTGTGTAACAAAAAAGGCGTTAGTAATCTCCCTCTTTGCCGAGAAGGATTTTCCAGAGCCAGGTGTTCCCAGGATCAGGCCGTTTGGATTTTTCAGCTTCTTCCGGTCAACCATAATCATGTTGTTGGAAAGGGCGTTCAATCCATAGTAGAGGGATTCCCCTTCCATAAATAATTCCTGGGTTGTGAAAGGCACAAAAATAGCCGTAGATGTGGTGGTCAGCGCCCGCTTGATGGGGATCAGGTTCAATCCCAGCGGGAGACTGCTCATCAGCCCCGGCTCCTGCATATAGTCCAGACGCCGCAGGGAACAGTTATATTTCTGAGCAATGCCCGCCGTCTGGAACACCGCATTGTCTAATTCCTGCTTCGTCTTTGCCGTATTCAGAAATACAATCGTCACCAGGAACATCCGCTCATTTCTGGACTGGAGATCTTCCAGGAGGCGCTTTGCTTCCCCTCCGTAAGTGTTCAAATCCGACGGGATAATGTCCATATCGTATCCGGAGCGCACCGCCTTTTTCTGCTCCTCAATCTTCATCCGGTTGATGTCCGTCACCTTGCTTTTCACCAGCTTGATAGCTTTCATCTGGTCTAAGGACTGGATATGCAGGTTGACGATCAGGTTCCTGTCCATATCCAGAAACTCCGCCAGCATCCGGTCAGTCAGCTCCGGGGCCAGGATCTGCAGGTAGGACACTGCCCCGATGGTATTCCCCATCATAAAATCTTTCCCATTCTTAAACAGGAAACTTGTAGGGGCGATAAAGTCCTTTGTCCCCATGCCGGAGCGCATTACCTGGTCGAAAGAAAACCGGAAAGGCACTTTCTCCTCCGGGTTAAATGTCTCGTACATGATCTGCAGACGCTCCCGGCCATCCAACGGGTAAGCGGACACGCCAAGCACTTTGAAGTTATTCAGTATGTCCGTCTCAATCCGCTCCAGCTTCGGCTTTGCCTCCCGGATATTTTCTGCTTCCACGCCAAAGGTAATGTACTTCGTCCGCACCAGGCCGTTATTGCCTTTGGCAAGCTGGTTTTTCAGCATTTGTGCGTATTCCATCCGCACATCATCAAAGGCGTCATGCCGGGGCTTAATCTGGATCACGGATTCAAATTCCTTCATGTTGCTGTGGTGGTTGATGAACGACAACTGGAAATGGATACTGCTGTCAAAGTAATTGAGGAAATCACACCAGTTTTCAAAAATAGCATTTTTATCCTCATTCTGTGCCAACTGATAATTGATGTCGTAAAAGCGGATGGTTTTGGAATAATATTTATCCTGCACCCGGCAGATTCCATCCCTTGCCATTTCCCGGTAGGGAATGGACTTCTGGGCGGACAGACGCTTCTCCTCTGCCTTTTTATCTGCTTTCTTCTTTGCCCCGTTCACGGTACTACTCACAGCTTTCTGGCGGGCAGCATGTTCCGGATAGGGCTTTCCCGGTCTTTGGACACCCCGCTCAACGGATGCGCTTTTCTGTCGCTGCGCAGGCTTGCGTTTCTCTCTTTTTTCTGCTTTCTTCCGGGCCTTTTCCTCCCTTGCTGCCTGCTTTTTTGCTGCTTTCTTTGCTTTTTTCTCATAGCGGGACAGCCTGCGGTACTTCCTCTTTCTCCGCTTATCGACTGCGATTTCTTCTCTTTTTCCCAAGATGATCCCCTCCTTTCCTGTCTTTCCGGACAGTCTCCGGCGGCTCCATTTCATAAAAGTTCTCCACCTCATACCTGCGGACGGCAGGCTTTAAGAATTTCACCGTCACGATATTCCACAGGATTTTCTCCAGGGGAAGCCCGTCTCTCTCATACATGGCAAACATAAATGCCGGAAGCATGAGAAGCACCATGCCAGTGGCGGCGTTGGTGGTTCCGATCCACTCCCGTGTGAGAAAATAAAAAGGCAGCCCGATGGCCGCCGCTGCTGACAGACAGATGAGCTGTCTTTTTGTCAGATTTAAGACTACTTTATTTTTTACTTTCGTCAGGTCTTTTGGTACGCTGACAAACGCCATAAAATCACATGCCGGAGAAACTTATCCGCTGCAGGCTGCACATTTCTCCGGCTGCTCCTTTCCACTGTTTTCCTGCAAATTTTCCATATCCAGGGAGCTTTCTACTTCATTTCCCCATACATCCCATCCAACGGACTGCCGCCTTGCAAACAGTTCAATCCGGGGAAGATCCCCGATCAGTTCTACAATACGCTTCCGGGCTTCTTCCGGTTTCTTGCTATGCTCCTGCAAAGGGCTGACAATAAGCTGGAATACTTTTTTTGATATTCTTTTCGGCTTTCCTCTTACCGCCAAAAGACAGATTTCCGCATTGGATCGAGTCCAGTATCCTAAGCCAAAGAAATACCCTTTTCCTGATTTATTCTGCTTGATCCAGACAAAGGCAACTGTCTTGTAACAAAATCCCCATGCTTTGATTACTTTGAACGCTTCTGGTAATTGAGGGAATGTCACCCACAAAAACAACGCACAATCCTTATCGCAGATTTCCTGTACCGGCAGATTGCAGATTTCTTCTATCCCCATTGTAGAGTAATGATTCTCCGCAACTCCCTGCCCTTTTTTCATCTCATATCGCCATGGCGGATCGGCATAAATAATGTTGTATTTCTTCTGTTCCATCCCGTCGCCTCCTAATGCGCATTGAAGATCGAGCGGCTTAAACTTGCCGTTTTCATCAGACTGAAACAGAGAATTACCGTATAAGCCGCTATTCCGAAAAGGGCTGAGTGCATGTTATCGGAGATTTCAATGGTAGATACCAGCACCGCATAAATGCCGACGCACACCATCATGAAAAATCCCTGGAATCCCAAGGCTAAAAGCCCACGGAAATAGTTGTTTCCCACCTGCCCCCATTCCCGGTTGGAAAGGGTGGCAAACGGGATCGGCGCAACCGAGGTGTAGAGGTAGATCTCTATCATACGGCCATACAAAATGACCGTGATCAGGACAGATAAAATCTTCATGCACAGGCTCACCAGCATACTTTCCAGGGCAAGCACTACCAGTTCCCCAATGTTCATAGATTCCATCGCTGTCTCCATAGCGTCCAGCATGGTTTCCACGTTGATCGCCGTATCGGAACTGATCACGCCTCCCGCCGCATTGACCACATACTGGCCCACGTCAAAGACAGCCATAGTGATCGTAAACGTATTGGATACCATCCAGACCGCTACCCACATCTTGAAGAAATACTTAAAAAACATCCAGGTGTCAATCTCGTGCATGTTATTCTTTTCCGTCAGCATGGTAATCAGCTCATAACACAGGACAAAAGTAATAATCATCCCCGCAATGGGAATGATCACCGAGTTAGAAAGGTTCTGTATCAGGCTGAAAATACTGCCGTTCCACCCCTGGGGCGTCTGTCCAACCTGAGACGCAATCTGCCCGGTCTTATCATTGACATCGGTAAACATTGTCGTCAGGTTGGACGTCACCATCCCGGTCAGGAGATCCCTCATCCAGTTCTCGATTGCCTCAAAAATGCCATCGAACATACATGAGTCCCCTTTCTACATCAGAATAGCCCTCCAAGCAAGGGGATCAACTGTGTTCCAATGAGGACAACCCCACCTCCGGCCATGAGCTGCTTAATTCCCTGTGACTTCGCACCGGGGTTGTCGTTGCCGTAACCTTCCAGCAGGTTAATAACGCCCCATACTGCAAGGCCGGCTCCAATAGCCACCACAAGTGTCTGCAAAATAGAAATTGCCGAGCTAAAAAATGCCATATGCTACCTGGAAACCGGATTCCTTTCTGTCTTACCGGCAGAGACAAAAAAAGAGCCGCCATCTTTCCATAGCCGCTCAAATCTTCCGGGAATCCGGTTCCCTTATCCTTTCTCTTTTATTTTGCTGTTTCATTTATAATCTGTCTCTGCCTGCCGCTATCTTTTCCCGGCTCCGCCCGGATCGGCGGCCATAAGTGTATGATTTTTACCAGCGGCAGAACAGTCTTCCTTGACTTCACCAGGCGCATTTCCCAACATCCTCCAAAATAATCTTCTGGAGAATCCGGCCGGGAAAGCGCACGGACAATAGCCGCCAGAACATCAACCGCCTCTGTAAAAAAATCCATAAACTCCCCTTTCCAACTTTGCGACATTGTGTCGTAAAGTTCTGATGCTGCAAACTTTGCGTCATGGTGTCACAGAGTCCGTCGCTGCCTCCAATCGATCCATGACTTCTTTTAAAACGGAATATCTCACGCCAAATACATACCGGGCGAAATTCTCCAACTGTTCCTGACCATATTCCCCCAGGGGCATCCGGCGCAGTTCATACCAGACCGCCCGCTTATAATAAGGGAGATCTGAAAGATACTGACAGCCGATTTTTGCCTGCATTTCTTTAAATAAATCACTCATTCACTTTCCTTTCCCTCTACTTCAAAGAGGTCAAATGCCTCTTTCATCCGCAGTTTCAACGTATGCTTCATATACGCCTCCACATCAAAACTGTTCTTTTTGTCATAGTCCGACAACAACTTATATCTCTTGTGCCGGGTAATATCGAACTTATCGCTGAAAAACGGGCGTACTCCACGAAGCTGCAGGATACACTTATTCCCGTCCATCACGGCAAGTTCATCCCGGCTCATCAGTTCTTTTCCGGTTTTCTGATAATTTAGGCCGTAAGACCGGCTCTGCCCACGGGTATCCGAGGTGTTATAAAGATCAATCGTTTCTTTCCCCAGCGTCTCTGAGATTTCCTTTAACGTGGTGCCCTCTTTGCCTCCCAGGAACAGCATGGTATCGCAGTTGCCGAGAATTGTTTCTGCGGCATCCTTATAAATGGTCTTTAACTGGCTCTGGGACTGTAGAATAATAGAAGCCGAGATTTCCCGGCTCCGGATGGTTGCGATCAGCTTATCAAATTTTGGAATCTGCCCGATATTGGCGAACTCATCAAGCAAAAGCCTTACATGATAAGGGAGCCGTCCCCCATGCACATCATCCGCCCTATCGCAGAGCAGGTTGAAAAGCTGGGTATACATAATCGCCACGATAAAGTTAAAAGTATCATCCGTGTCAGAGATAATCACAAACATGGCTGTCCGCTGATCCCCCAGCATATCCAGTTCCATCTCATCATAACTGGTCAATTCCCTAAGCTCCGCTATATCAAAGGGGGCAAGCCTGGCCCCGCAGGAAATAAGGATGGATTTTGCTGTCTTGCCCGCCGCCAGCTTATATTTCTTATACTGGCGCACAGCGAAATGCTCCGGCTTCTCCCGTTCCAGTTCCTCAAACAGTTCGTCCACGGCATTTTTAAATTCTTCATCATCTTCCCTGGCTTCCGACGCATTGATCAGCTCTAAAAGCGTGGAAAAGTTCTGCTCTTCCGCCGGCGCTTCATAGTAGATATAGCCAATCAGTGCGCAATACAAAAGCCTCTCGGCTTTCACCCAGAAATCTTCAGAAGATTTCTCGCCTTCTCCTTTGGTATTTGCAATGATGGTATTCACCAGTTTTAAAATATCCTTCTCACTGCGGATATACATGAAGGGATTGTAGTGCATACTTTTCTTGAAATTGATGGTATTCAGCACCTTGATCCTATACGGTTCATACACTATCTCCCCGTTTTTATCACGCTCCGGCTTCCCATCTTTCATCTTCGGGGAACCTCTCTGCAGCATCTTCCCGCATTCCACCAGGATCGTGCCTTTCGGGTCAGTGACTACATAGGAAACATTTGGTGTCATCTGCATTAAATTTGGCTTCACATAAAATCTGGTCTTGCCGGAACCGGAGCCGCCGATCACGATCACGTTTTTATTCCTGGCATACTTTGGCAGCTTCGGACGGCTGTTCATGGTGAGCCGCTCTGTCTGCGTCAGGAGGATATTGTTCTCAAAGACCGGATCAATAAAAGGCGCTATATCCTTCTGGTTCCCCCACCGGGCGGAGCCATACTCCACGCCCTGCCGGTATTTCTTCGCATTTTTCCCTTTCAGATACACCGCCAGCTTCACAAGGCCAGCGCCTATGACGCCAATGCAGAGATCCTGGGGATGGAAGCTGGGAAAGACGTTTTGAAATGCCAGGGAAAAATTTAGAAAAAGTACCCCTAACTTTTCAATCAGGGAACCCCCGATACAGTACCGGTACAGCCATGCCACTTTATCTACGAGATAAAATACAATCCCATAAGGTAGGTTCCGGATCAGGAGCCGCTTCCAATCCACAGACGGCAGATTGCCCTTGACTGTTTCCGATAGCTTCTTCCTGCCTTTTCCCAGTAACAACGTTACGGTCTCTTTTACAGGCCCTTTATTTTTCCGTTTTACAGTTTTCTTCTTACTCAATGCTCCGGCCCACGCTCCTTCTGGCGGTTCTTCTCCCGCTCCCGGTGCTTTGCCTGCCGCTCTTTTGCCAGGGACAGCTTTTTCCGGACAGATATTTTCTTACTCTTTTTTAACTGCCAGCCTGTATATTCCTTAAACGCAGCCGTCATAGACGCTTCATCTTTTGCCCCAAAAAACACATAGTATCTGGGCGGCTCCATGGAACAGTCTTTTTTCAGGCAGTAATCCACCTCATATTTCCGGGCATATTTCTCAAAGGATTTTATATTCTTATCCGTAATCTCAATATTGGAGAGTTCCTTCTTTTCCGCCTTAAGCTGTTCCATGCTGATTTTTCCACGGTAAGAAATACTTGTATCCGGATCTCCCTTTGCGGCAGATTTCTCTGCCCGCTGTTTTTCTCTCCTTTCAACTTCCTGCAGATATTTCATCAAAACATTTTTTAATATCCGGGCAGAAATTTTTCCTCCGCTGATACACAACGACACAACCTTTTCATTGACTTCATCCTGCATATCGGATCACCTTCTTTCCCTTACTTTTGTCGGCACTGCCGCAGATCCAGAAGAATCTTCTGCAGGCAGTAGCCGATACAGGGGGAGTGCTGTCCATAAGGGCAGACCTTACAATCTCCAAGCATCCCATTATCTCTGCAGATGCTATCCTGCCTTTCCTCCGGCAAAAGGTAATAGCAGCGTTTCTTTCTGCATTTCTGTTTCCTGCTGTGCCAGAAGTAACAATAAGCACAGTCCTGGGGCTTATCCGGCGCATATTTCCCTCTATCCGTTTTCCCCGTCTGCATCCTGCCTGCCTTTCCATTCCAGTTCTTCCAGGAACCTGTCCTCTCTTGCCCCGACCACAATACAGCAGTACAGTCCAAATAAGAGCAGGAACACCAGTATCCCACCTGCAGCAATCAACCATTTCATTTCTATCCACCTCTTTTTCAACTCAAAAAGGGCGCTCATGGAAAGCCCACGGCTGTCCACAAACGCCCAATCCTATCGTATCAATCCTGTTTCTTTTTTCTTGCTTTCATCCAGACAACGGCGGCAATGGCCCCCGCAAGACCCAGACCGCTGGAAATCATAAGCGCCGCAATCGGTGTGTGATCCCCGGTTTTCGGTGCATCTACCGTGGTTGTCGGTGTTTCCGGCGTCTCCGGCGTTTCTTCCGGCTCCGCCTCATCTTTCATCACAACTTTCTGAATCTCACCGGTATCTTTTACTTCAAACTCTACATCCTCCGCAATCAGATAACCTTCCGGTGCGGATTCTTCATGGAGTGTGTACTTCCCAATGGGGAGCATCTCGATATAATGCGGTTCCTCCGTGGAAGTCCAGCTCTCTACTACCTCGCCATTCTCGTCCAGGATGGTGAGCTTCGCTCCCGGCAGCTCCTTCCCGGCAATATCTGTCTTAGAAATCTCTACCTTTGTCACATCATCTTTCATCTCGATCTTCTGGGCTTCGGCGGTATCCTCCACAGTAAACTGGATGCTCTCCGCCGTCACATACCCCGGAGCCGGAAGCACTTCCGTCATGGTATAAGTCTGTCCGACCACCAGCTCCTTAATGATATGCGGCTCTTTGCCGGATACCCATTCATCCACAACTTCGCCATTTTCATCGGTTACAGTCAGCTTCGCTCCCTCCACTTCTTTTCCATCTGTCAGGGAAGTTTTGGTAAATTCAAAGACGGTCGGTTCATCCTCAAAGATAAATTCGTAAGAAACTGTCGCTTTATCAGAAGATTCCGCTGTAAAAGTAAACTCCTGCACCTCGTCTGTGGTGGCAAATCCCGGAGCCGGGGAAGTCTCTTTCACTACATAGGAAAATCCAATGGGCAGATCCGCCTCAAAAGTCAGTTTTCCATCCTCCCCGGTTGCTTTTTCCTCGATCACGGTTCCCGCTTCCAGAACCACATCCCCGTCTTTATTGGTAATATCCTCTTTTGCGGAAAGGGCAAACACAGCGCCCTCCAGTACCCGGTCAGTATCCTTTTCTTTCTTCAGGACAGATACTTCCGCCTTCTGGCGGTTATTCTGCCAGTCTCCATTCCAGGTAACTTCCGCTGTCTCCTGATCCACATAGGTCAGGTCAATTTCCCGGATTTCCCCGTCCAGCACATAGCCTTCCGCAGTCTCCTTTTCTTTCACATAGTATTTTCCAAGGGGAAGGCCAGACAGCTTCGCAATGCCTGTTTCATCTGTGGTAATCGTGGCAATCAGCTCATCCTTCTTATAATAATCCTCGCTCTCTCCGTCTGCCGCTTTGATGTCCTCCAGGGCATATACCTCAAAGGTTACATCTTTTAAAGCGCCGGTGATATATTCAAAGATATGGCTGATCCAGCCGCCAATGGTATCAACAAGTGTCACATCTTCCAGGAACTCGCCCTTCTTATTGATGATCAGCGTCCCTTCCGGAACATCGTCTTTCATTTCCACTTTCTGGATTTCCGCTGTATCCTCCACAGTAAAAGTGATTTCTTCCGCTTTCAGATACCCATAAGGGGCCAGCTCTTCCCGAAGCGTATAAGTCTCGCCTACGGTCAGCCGCTCAATCAGGTGTTCCTCTCCTTTCACGGAAGTCCAACTGTCTACGATATTCCCGTCTTGATCCAGGACGGTCAGTTTTGCGCCTTCCAGCTCCACGCCGGTTGTGAGATCCGTCTTTTTCACAGAAATCTTTGTCGGCTCATTTTCATATTCAGAGGCCAGTTCCACCACGGGAATCTCCTGCCCCTGATACTCTGCAGTCACTTCTACCACTTTATCGGAAGAAATATACCCGTCCGGTGCAGCTTCTTCTTTGATATAATAGCTGCCAAACGGTAAGTCATTCACAAATACAGCTTTGCCGTTTTCATCAGACAATGCCTTGCCAATCAGCGTGTCCGCTTTCACAATCACTTCGCCGTGTGCCAGAATATCCTCTTTGGCATACAGCCCAAAGACTGCTCCTTCCACAGTCGCCTGCGTTTCCGCATCCTTTTTCACTACGGATACTTCCACTTTCTGGCGCTCATTCTGGAAAACAGCTTCCTGTTCGATTACAGGCGTCTCCTGGTCTTTATATGTAAAAGTCACTGTCTGCGCTTCCCCATTTAGTACAAAGCCCTCCGGGGCGGTAGCTTCCACAATCTTGTAACTTCCAAGAGGAAGGTCAGTAAGATATGCTTCCCCATTTTCATCGGTAGTCACAGTTCCCACAAGCTCTCCGGCAGAGTATTCCAAGATACGGTTCCCCTCTGCGTCTTTCTGGAAGTCAGCGGTATAAATGTCCTCCGCAGCATACACCTCAAAGACTGCGCCTGCCAGGTTTTCTACTTCATAAACAAAGTCCTTGCTGAATCCGTCCAGGACTTCGCCCTGTTTTACGATTTTCAGCTTTCCTTTTACCGGATGGTTTTCATAAACCGCCTCAATCACCACATCCCCGGACACCGGGTCGATCTGGTAAGCGGTATCGGAATCCACGGCAATTTCAACATAGTTCTCATTCAGTGTATATCCGTAAGGCGCTGTGACTTCCTCAATCCGGTAATGCCCGATTTTTAAATTCTGGGGCAGGATCAGGTAGCCTTCCTCATCGGTGAAGAATGTCTTGTGAACCGTTGTTGTAGGATAGGTTGTCACCTGCTCAACGTATTCCTGCTTATCCAGATCATAGATCCGGAACTCTGTACCTTTGTGAAGCACCGGTTTTTTCGTCTCATCATCCTGCTTGATGATCTTCAGCTTTGCTTCAAATTCCTCGTCCAGAAGCACCCGCCATACCTGTGGCGTAGTTGGATTATGCTCTGTAATCCGCACGATAAAGTCGTCCACCGGCTTGTAATTATGGGGCGTGGTGGTCTCCCGGACAAGGTATGTACCATAAGGAAGGGCAATACTGCAGGCATATCCTTTCTCGTCCGTAAACATTTCTGTCGCCCCGTTCTCCCCGATCACCACCGGTTCTGCGGAATCGAAATCATAGCTGCCATCTTCCTTTACTGTAAGGTCAGAAAGCAGGTAGGCGGTAAATCCGGCCCCGGACAGGAGGTCAGCGTCCGTCTCCCCATTATTGGCTGCCTTGATGATCTCAAAAGGCTGCTTCTTTACCTGTTCCAGTGATACACACTCCCGCTCCACGGTTGCGGTCAGATCTCCTTCATAGCTGCACACAAGATCATGTTCACTCTCATCTGCCAGATACCCCACGGGAGGCGTGATCTCTTTGACAAAATACTCCCCAAGATACAGGTTTTCTACAGACGCTTCCCCGTTCTCGTCCGTGGTCAGCGTTGCCACCCGCTCGCCGGCTTTGTAGATCACCCCGGTTGCTCCATCCGGGTGTACAATATCTTTACGGGCATACAGGCCATACACTGCATTTTCCAGTGTGGCATCCCCTTGTGGAATTGCCTGGTTCGTCTCTGCGTCTTTTTTCTGCAGCTTGATTGTGGCATTCACACGTTCATTGGTAAACGTATGACGAAAGGTTACCTTTGCTTCGCTGTCATTGGTGTAAGAAAAGGTAAAGGAATATACCTCCTCCTGATTTCTCACATACCCCTCCGGGGCCTGGATCTCTTTCACATCATAAGAAAATCCAATGGGCAAATCTGCCGTAAAGACAGCTTTTCCGTCCTCTCCTGTCACCGCTTTCCCAATCAGCGTTCCCTTCGATACCACAACGCTTCCGTCCGCATTTTTAATATCGCTTCCCGCATACAATCCAAACACGCCGCCATCCAGAGGATTTAAGGTGTCCTTGTCCTTTTTTAATACAGAAACTTCCGCTTTCTGCCTGTCATTATGGAAGGTACTCTCGCTGAATACAGTTTCCACGTTCTGTCCGGCATAAGACAGTGTTACCGTCTTTTCCTCCCCGGCATTATAGAAATTCTCCGGGGCCTGCACTTCTTTAATGACATAAGTTCCAAGATGGAGGTTTTTCAGCACTGCGGCTCCGTCGGAATCTGTAGTCAGGTTCGCTTTTACCAGATCCCCTTTACTGTAGACTTTCGCTCCATAGGCTGTTACAATATCTGCTCCCGCATAGACGTTATACACAGCGCCCTTCTGCCTGCGGCTTTCATAACGGAAGGTTACACCATCATCTGTTATATCCGCTCCGGCCAGCACTTCCCCTTCTTTATAGATAGTCAGTTCCCCAAGCTGCTCCTGATCTGGAACTGTAACAGAAGTCTTCTGGTTTGCCACCAGGTTCACGTTATAAGAAGAAGTATTCAGGCGGTATCCGGTTGGAGCCGTGATCTCTTTTAAGTACACGGTATTCTGCGTCTTAATGATTTCTGCTACAGAAGAACCGTTCTGATCGGTTGCCGGCATCTGCGTGATCAGCTTTGTACAGTCTTTATCGCTATAAATGCCAAACACAGCTCCGGCCAGCTTTGCGTCCGAGTGCTTAGAATCTACCTTAATCACTTCCACCTTTGCCAGCTCAATCCACTTCACCGAAAGGCTCACATACTTCTCATCTTCTACGCCTTCTCCAAATACCAGTGCAAGATCCTGTGTATCACTTCCTGTCGTAATCTTATAGGCAGAATAGTCTTTGGTGATACTTCCCTGCATCTTTGCTGACCAGGAACCGGATACATCCTGCGTCTGTGTCAGCGGGGCTGTCAGGTAAAACCGTGTGCCGCCGGAGATGGTTACGTTTGCTCCCGCAGCGCTGACCTTTCCAGTACTGACGTTATGGAGTTTTACCCCATCCGGCAGATCCAGAGTAATCGTCTGCTGGCTGGATGCCTTGAACGTAATTTCTTCTGTTCTCTGCTGTTCGCCGTCCACATAGGCACTTACATTAGCATTGGAAAAGGACATCTCCACATCCGGAATATCCGGCTGGCTCACAGCATAGTTATAAAGTTCCTTTGCCAACGCTTCCCCGGTACTGTTGGTTCCATAGAAGGCATCTTCGCTTCCATTGGCATAGGAGGCTGCCAGATGGGTAACAATAAACCTTTTGCCGGCAGAAAAATCCGTATGGTAATGATTAAAGAAATAGGCCGATCCGGCAGCTTCCGTCCCGTAATAACATACCTTTGCCAGTTCCCGGTTTCCTTCCAGTTTTGTGATCTGGTAAGTACCGCTCCCCGGCCCCGGCTTTGACGGCTGGATACAGTAAGCTGTCGCCGTCACGTTCCCAAAAGACACGGTAAAGGGTGCTGTCACATAAGAGCCAAGCCCATAGTCTGCATAGTAATAATAGCTTCCCTGGGTAATGGTGACAGACTGTGACGCCCTGGCCGCCTGTGCCATGGGAGCCTGTGCCGTAAAGGTAACGCTCTCACCGTTTTCCAGTCCCTGAATATCAATGCCCTGATCCTCCGCCTGGAGAAGCACTTCCCCCAACGTCAGTCCGCTTTCTTCATCTACTGTTTTCTGATCTTCTGTTTCCTCTAACGCCGCATCCAGAGCGTCCTCCGGCAACACTTCTGTTCCTTCCGGCAGTCCTGTCTCCGTTTCCTCCATGGTTTCTTCCACTGGCTCTGTCACTGCCTCCGTTGCTGTCTCTGTCTGCGGCTGTGGATCTGCGTCCTCGTCCTCACTATCCGGTTCTTCGCTCTCCCCGCCGGTTCCACTGCCGTCTGCATGGCTCTCCGCCTGTTTCTCCGCCACCGGCTCTTTTACAATAATGTTTCTGCAGATATGGTAAGACGGATGGCCGCTTAACGGCTCCACAAAATAGACCGCTTTGTAAGTATCTGCGTGGTTCCCGTCAAAATCCTGCCCGGCTTCATTTTTTGCTTCATGGAAAGTCACCCGGACTTTTTCATCATGGATTTCCAAGCCGGAAAAATCCGATTCCACATCAAAACTGCTTCCTGTTTCCACTTCATAATCTTCCGCTGTTACCACTTCTTCTGCATCCAGATACTCCCGCACCGTCTCCAGTGCCGGATACTGTGCTTCATATCCTGCCGGCTCCGGCTCTGCGGCATAAGTAACCACCGGCTGTACCACGGAAGTCAGGATCGTCAAAAGCGAAAGCAGACCGGAAAGTATCCTTTTTCCTTTCCCTTTCATCAACTAAACCTCTCTTTCTTTGTTCCTTGACAGTCTCACTGTGTCCAAAAAGTTCTCCTTACTTTTATCTGTCCATGGCTCCTGTCCTCCTTTCCCCAAGTTGCGCTGATAACAGCACATGAATACGGAGAAGCCCATCAAGGGCTTCCCCGCATGGTATCTGCTGTTATCCAGCCTGCATTTGGCAGGCTGAAAACTTATTTCTGAGCGTTTTGCCTGTTCTCATTCCAGACCCGTTCCTGCTCCGGTTCACGTTCCGCAGCGTTCTCTCCTGCAGGGTACGCAAAAAGGCATACTCAACCGCCGGGTATCCGTCTGGACAGGCAATGAAGTTTTCAAGGTTCAGTGAAAGGGAATATAAGAATGTGTCTTAGAATTTCACCCTCTCACCAATAAGAGGTTTCAGAGGGGAAAATATAGGGTGATAAAAAAATATTTCGTAATTTTTTTCAGAAATGGTATAATTCAGAATCATAGAAAAGATTTTTAATCAAGGGAGATGGCTCCATGGGGAGAAGCAATAAAGTCTGCCCCCGATGCGGCAGAAAAATGAAACAGCAGTTTATCGGCTTGCAGCACTGCAGATGTGGTATGAGTTGGAAAAAAGACCGGGGATTTTTTGAGCGTACCCCGGATATGGTATTCTGCCTTCAGCGGAAAGTAAGCAAAGGAAAAATCAAACAGCGCCCTGTGATACGTTTTCCGGAAGATCACTAAATCCTTTATCATGGCAACAGCCACTTTGCGACACCGTGTCGTAAAGTGGCTGTGCTGTATTCTGGCAGGAACCTTTTAGAAGTATCCTCCCATGATCCCCATCGCTTTCAGTTTTTCGTTCAATTCCTTTAAAATCCGCTTTCTCCGGTTGGCAATGGTTTTCCGGCTGCACCCGCAAAGCTGCGCCGCTTCTTTTACCGTCACTTCTTCAAAAAACAGGAGATACAGAAGGTAGGCGTCTGCCTCTGTCAGATCTTCTATCACAGAGCGCAGTTTTTCCACACAAAGCTCCCGGATCACCATCTCTTCCGGGCTGTCTGCCCTCCCATCTGGTAGAACTCCTTTCTCCGACAGGGCTTCCAGGCTAAATACGCCGTATTTCTGCTTTTTCTCATTCTGGTAGCGCTCCCGCCGCCGGGACTGATACCATTCCAGATAGACCTCCCTGGTGACTTCCACCACAGTCCCATCCCCGGCACGAAGAATATAACATTTCCGCTCCTTTGGGCGTTTCCCTCTCATACGGCGCACCTCCCGGAACGGACTTCTTTACCGGAAAAGATTTCTTCCTGCCCTTCCCGCATCCGCCGCAGCGCCGCCATAAGCGCCTGGGAAACCGCAGGCTGGGAAATCCCCAGTGACCTTGCAATCTCCCGCTGGGTTTCCCCATAGTAAAAATACAGGATCACAATATCCCTCTGCCGCTTTGTCAGAAGCCCCATCAGCTCCAAAATCTGCTCTTTTTCAATCAACTGCTCCAGAGGCGGCAATACCGGGGAAGACAGGAAAAACCATTCCTCGGAAACCGCATGGTAAGAAACGACCTTTCCTTTCCGGCTTGATTCCCGGTTTTTCATCAGACGATCCTCTCCCTCTAACATCAGGCGCACATACCACTCCCGTTCCTCAAAGAAAGCGGCATCCACAAAAATCTGCCGTCCGTGGCTCTCATAACAATAACTGCCGCAGCCATGTACGGAGAAAACTGTAGTATACTTCCCTACCCGGTAAAGCGCCCAGCCTTCCAAAAACACCAGAAGCTGCACATCCCCTCCATTTTCCATGCTTACCACCCGTTTCCCATGCTCCAGCAAATGCCGGGCCGTTGGAGCCTTTTCCTCTTTCTCCGGTTGTTTTACGATCCACTTTAAATCCTGTAATGTCACCATAACAGCCACCTTTCTGCCCGCAGGCTACGGGCGGCCAGATGGCAGCGCACAGGAATCCAGGTAAAAGGCAGCAAAAAAGGTTTCCGGCACACCCGTTTTTTTTTAACGGGAGCCTGAAACTCCTTCTGCCGCCAGATTATCTCTGCGTCTATGTACTTACCGGTACTGCCGGATCGGATCTTTTTCTGGTTCCGTTCGGTTCCGCTTTTCTTCCAGATTTTTTACCCTGTCCTGGTTTTCTTCCATCAGGATCGAATAATCTCCCATAGCATCATAAGGACAGCTTCTCCGGTAAATCAGGTTTTCTTCCCTGGTCAATGTTCCTTCCCTCCTTCCACAATTCCTGTGTCTGTGTTTCCAGTGTATCAGCCGTGCAGAAAAAATCCCTTAGCAGATATGGGGAAATTGCAGCCGGTTCCCCTCATATCTGTGGAACTTCTCATCCGTCCTTTCCCTCCATCCCGTCCATCAGGGCTTTCATAGTCTGGATCACAATCTTCTGTTCTTTTGGTTTCAGCCGCCGGATACGGGCAGCCGTTGTTTCCACCGGATCATTCTCTTTTTCCTTTGCCCTTCTCCCCAGCAGTTCATCAGCGTCCGTGTCCAGGACTTCCACTAGCTTTGCAAAAATCTCCACGGACATCGCCGCCTGCCCTCCCTCGATCCGGCTCACTGTGTTGACACTGATACCGGCTTTCTCCGCAAAAGTCTCCTGGGATAAATGGCTGTCTTTCCTCTTTTGCCGGATGCGTTCTCCCAACTGGATCAACCTCTGCGATCCCGCACGGTTCCCCAACACAGTCCCTCCTTCCATGATAGATTTTCACTTTGCGACACCGTGTCGCAAAGTGCCCCTGCCATAAAGACAGAAAAAAGCAGCCAGGTATATGGACTTAGCTGCTTTCGTAACTCTCTCATTCACTTGTTCTTCTGTAAAATTTCACACGGCTTTTGCCCTCATAAGCCTTGAGATCCCGGCGAAAACCATTTTCACCAGATAAAAGGCTGCCATCAAAAGACGCCAGGCCAGGACAAACCCACCGATCACACCGCCGATCAGCAGGTTGAATATAAACATCCCTACCGTACCGCCAATATCAAAGCCTTTCGGGATGATCCACAGGAACATCTTATGTACGCCAAATGGGATTCCCATAAATATCCACAATTTCAGGTAATCGCACTGCCCATTCTCCACACAGAGGGGATAGAACAGCGCCGCCAGGATTGCCGCCGCCCCTACCGGAGCAATCACTTTTTTGACAAACTCATACATCTCAGCCACCTCCGTACAGATCATGGTTCACTTCCGCCTGGTAGTAATGATTCATCGTCATAGACGAATTATAAAGTGTCGTCAAAAGATACGCCCGGATATTCGCCACTTTGGACGTATTCCGGTGCAGGCTGAACAGGACATACTCGATATGGGAATACGTCAGCTTTAAAAACCGGTTCTTAACCACGGACACCGGCTTGTCTGCCCCTCCGATACGCACCACAGTATCATCCGGCAGCATCAGGATTTCCACCATAAGTTCCACAAGCTCGTCTACATCCTCTTTCTCCCTTCTGTCCACAAAACACTCATAATCAATGTTGTCCTGTATTAACGTGCGATAGGTTTCCATCTTTTCCATCATATCTTCCCCAATAGGGCGCACTTCACCTGCATAGGAGGATAGATTAGATTGGATAGGATCAGTCTCACTATAATCAGTCTTAATAATATCAGTATTATTAGATTGTGATTTTGGAACTTCTTGAGTTGTGATTTTCACTATCCTTGAAGTATGATTTTCACCATTCTTGAATTGTGATTCTGGAAATTCCTGAATTGTGGTTTTCACTATCCTTGAATTGTGATTTTCACTATTCTGCGTATTTTCAAGGTTTTCCGATGCTTTTTCCTCCTGCTCAAAGGAATGTTTTTCCTTCAACATAAAGTTTTTCACATAGATTACATTTGGTTTTCCCAAACCCAAACGTTTCTTTTCAATCAATCCAATCCCTTGATTACTGTCCAGTTCTTTCATCAGCTTCACAGCTTTCTGCGTTCCGCAATTCAGAAGCTCTGCTATTTCTTCCACGGTAAAAATAATATATACCCGATCTTCCTCGTCAAACCAGCGGTTCTTAATGCTAAGGCTCATACGGTCTAACATCAGACCGTATAAAACCTTTGCTTCACAGGAAAGGGATTTAAAACATTCTGCGGTAAACAGTACTTTCGGGACACGGTAAAAGCTGTACTGTTCCGCTTCCATTCCACGGAAATAATCAAACTGTATTTCCTGCATCTGTTTCCTCCTCCTTTTCCTGTTTCCATTGTTCCAGAAGCGAATAGATCACTTCCTCAATCTGCGTTTTCGTATATGCCGGCGGGAAGTAATCCCGGATCTTCTTTGAAGAGATCGTTACGCTCTGGCCGCCGTTCTCTTTCTTTACCAAAAGCGCATAGATACTTCCTTCTGACAGTGTTCCTTCCTCACTCATAGCTTTGAGCTGTCCTGCCTGTACCGGAGATGGATAAGCGCCAATGTTCCCCGCTGCTCCCAGCACCATCTCCTGTTCTTCCGGTTTCAGAAAAGATAAGCGCTCCCCGGCTATCATCGCAACCCTGCCTGTATCCACCAGCTCCAGAAACCCGTCAATCAGGCTTGCAAGCCGGATATATCTCTGCACTGTCCGTCCACTGTCCCCGGCTTTCTCTCCCACGGCATCTGCCGTATGTTTGTCTCCTTTGCTTCCCTGGTGTTTCAGCGCCTCATATTTCATCTTGTAGGCTCTGGCTTTCTCGCTGGGTAGAAGGTTCTCCCTTTGGATATTGGTATCCACCATAAGCACCGTGGCAGCGTCATCGTCCAGATTCCGGATAATCACCGGCATTTCTGCCTTTCCTGCCAGCTCGCAGGCCCGCCATCTCCGGTGTCCAGCCACCACTTCATATCCATCAGCGCAAGGACGCACAATCCCCGGCTGGATCACGCCGTGCTGAATGACACTTTCCACTGTCTCCTGCATTTTTTCATCATCCAGTACCTTAAACGGATGGTTTTTAAATGGCCGGAGCTGGCTCAATGGAACAGTGGTATAAGTTCCCTCCACATTGTTATCTTCTGCTCCAAACAGTTCGTCATAGGAAGTCAGCCTAATCTTCTCTGCGCTCTTACTTTTCATCCCCTAGCACCTCCCCGGTCAGATGGCGGTATCCCTCTGCCACAATCCCTTTTGGATCATGAAGATAGATACTTTTTCCTTCTGCTGTTGTCTCTGCCGCCCGTACAGACATAGGTATACAGTTCTCAAAGATATGAATGTTATTTCCGTATACCTCACGGATCTGCCCGGAAATATCCCGTGCAAAGTTTGTCCGGCGGTCAACTTTTGTCAACAGAATCCCCAGAATGGACAACCTGGGATTCAGCCGTCTATGTACCTTGCCGATAGTCTTGATAAGCTGCTGCAGACCCTTTACCGGAAGATAAGCCGCCTCCACCGGGATCAGTACGCTGTCCGCCGCTACCAGAGCATTGATGGTAATCATCCCCAAAGAGGGCATACAGTCGATCAGGATATAATCGTAATCTCCTTTTACCCCATCCAGATACAGGCGAAGCACCTGTTCCCGGCTCATGACGTTTACAAGGGAAGTCTCCAGTCCGGCAAGCTCAATATTAGCGGGAATAAAGTCAATCCCTTCCTCATGGTGGATAATCCCCTCTTCCGGTTCCACATCCTCGTCATTGATAACCTTCTCCATGATAGTGACTAAGGTTACATCCAGTTCATCCGGCTCCCGGATGCCTAAACTCACTGCCATACTGCCCTGGGCATCCGCTTCTACCAGAAGCACCTTTTTCCCGGCTCTTGCCAGACCAATACCTAAATTTACACACGTCGTTGTTTTTCCGACACCGCCCTTTTGGTTTGCGATTGCGATAATTCTGCACATATCTCTTACCTACCTTTCTTCCTCTTTCTTTTCTGTCTTTTCCACTTCCGCATAGGAGCGGAAATATCGGTTCGTCCCCTTATTAGAAAATATCTCCGATACGGAGAGAACCCGGATCTCCGGGTGGCTCTCCAGCAGACGTTTAAACCAGCGAATATCCTTCACGGTTCCCTGTAGCCTAATCTTCAGCATAAAACATCTCCTCCCAATCCACATAGAAGCAGTAATCCGGATAGCGGATTTTGATTGCTTCCCAAAAATATTTAGCGTCCCCTGTGCAGAATATATCGCTGACGGAATAAAGCCGTGTCTCTGTAATCTGTTCTTCCGTATCGTCATATTCATCCGTTGTAGGTGTTCCGTCTGTGTAAAGGTTAAACGCCAAACGGACAATCCGTTCACTGCCGCTGGTCTGCCAGCCTTCCTGCAGACACTCCGGCTTTATAAATCCCGTTTCAAAGTCATAGATCCGGTTTACGTTCCGTCTGGTATCTTCCGACAGTCCCAGGCAATAAATAAGCGTTTTGTGATACGAATCCTGATACGGGCATTTTGAAAGATAGGTATTGTAAAATTTTTCATGTTCCTTGTTTTTGAAAGTGATTTTTCTTTCCTGTTTTGCTCCTGTCGCTGTGTTCTTTGCCATTTGTTTTTCCTCCTGAATTTTACAATTTTGTATAAAAAATAGGGACACTCTGCTGCAAGTATCCCTATCTTCTATCAATGTATTGATAGCTCTATATTCACTTTCATAATCCAGGATTTTTTGTGTTCCCCGTACCGAGGTCTAAGGCAACCACAACGGTTACTTTGTTTACAAGTACCTTTTCCTTGTGATTTTCCTCTAATCTGTTGAAACTGAAAAAGTCAACAAAGTGCGTAAATTCAAGGATTTCTAGGTATGTTTCCTTTGTAGTCTTACCACAGTCTCCACATGATAAGTCCCCGGGAATAAGTCCACGCATCCCATCCGTTCTACCTGATACCCTCTTCCCTGCAGCATCTCCAGATCCCTTGCCAGGCTGGTGGGCTTGCAGGCAATATATACCATCTTCTCTACGCCGAATCGAATGATCTTCTCCAAGGCCTTGGGATTCACGCCGTCTCTTGGCGGATCCAGCACGATCAGGTCCGGCACTTCTCCCAGCTCATCGATCACTTTTAACACATCTCCGGCCCAGAAGGTGCAGTTTGAAAGGCCGTTCATCCGGGCGTTTTCTTTTGCCGCCTCCACGGCTTCCTCCACGATTTCCACGCCGACCACTTTTTTTGCCACAGGGGCTAAAATCTGTGCGATGGTGCCGGTACCGCTGTACAGGTCAAAAATCACCTTATCCTTTGTCTCGCCGATATAGCTTCTCGCCTTCTCATAAAGGACTTCCGCTCCCAGCGAGTTTGTCTGGAAGAACGAAAAAGGCGTGATCTTAAAGCGAAGGCCTAAGAGTTCTTCGTAAAAATAGTCCTCTCCGAATAAAATATCCGTCCCTTCATCTTTTACCACATCCGCCACACTGTCGTTTCTGGTATGCAGGATGCCCGCGATCCTTCCGGAAAGTTCCAGGGATCTGAGCGTTTCCACCCATCCCTGACTGTCAAAATGCCTCAGGAACTCCTCCTGCGTTGTGGTCACCAGGTCGATCAGGATCTCTCCTGTTTTCACGGCCTTTCTGACCAGCAGATGCCGGTAAAAGCCTGTGTGACGCATCCGATGATAGTAGGGAAGTCCGCTGTTTTTCGCATATTCCAGCGTGCTGGAAAGAATTTTCCGAAAGTCTTCATCCACGATCCGGCACTCCTGCACATTTACGATATCGTGAAAGCTGCCCCGCTTATGCATCCCAAGCGCCAGGGGTCCATCCTTATATTCATCCCCGAAGGAAAATTCCATCTTATTGCGGTAGGCTTCTTTCCGGGGACTTGCCTGTATCCCCTCCCAGATATAAGGCCCGTCCACTGCCTCATCCATCATGGCTTTGATCTGCCCTTCCTTCAGCTTCAGCTGCTCTTCATCAGGAAGATTTTGATACGTACAGCCCCCGCATTGTCCGAAATGAGGACAGCTTGGGAAAATCTCTTCTGCAGATGGTTCCAGCACGTCCAGGATCCGCCCCTCTGCCTTTCCTTTCCGGATCTTATTCACAGAAAAACGTACCTTCTGTCCCGGCACGCCGTTTTTTACAACCACTGTTTTCTCTTCTTCCGGCAGATAGATCTTTCCTTTATTTGGAAACTCCACTGTCTCGATCCTGCCTTCGTATACCTGCCCTTTCTTCATCCATACTCTCCAATTCTATTTCTGATATTTCGCATTCAGGATGGTTCCATCCTGCTCTACCTTGATATGCTCCAGGCTCTTTACATACTGATTGAACTGGGCATATCCATAATCACTGATCTTAAAATCCTTATACTTCTCGTAAACCCGGTTCCCAAGCGTGCTGAGCTCAATCCCGCTCTTTCCCGCTTTCCTTACCATGGCAATAACATAATTATCGATATCCGCCTTGCGCCCCTGATCCTCTCTTAACGCCACCGAAACGATGTGTCCCCTCTTTTCCAGCTGGATCCTCGGGAACTGCTCCAGGAATTTGGACAGCATATTATAGCCATAGCTTCGCACGTCAAAATCCGGGTACAGGCTGACCAGACGGCTTCCCACCTCTCCAAGTCCAGTTCCTTTATTATTGTCCTGATTCTCAATGATCATATCGATCACGGCATCCTCGATCTTTGAGGTACTCAATCGCTCATGCTGATCTCTTGTCTTTCCTGATCCCGGCTCCTGTTCATTGAGCAGGTTCTCCAGAATAGTGAACTTGTCACATGCCTTGCGAAACGGCTCCGGCGTCTTATTTTCCCCCATGCCGATCACCATCTTTCCGCTTTCCCTCAGGCGGCTTACCAGCCTGGTAAAATCGCTGTCACTGGACACGATACAGAACCCGTCCACATCATTGCTGTACAGAATATCCATAGCATCAATGATCATAGCCGAGTCTGTCGCATTTTTCCCTTGTGTATAACTGAACTGCTGGATCGGCGTAATGGAATTGCTCAAAAGCTGCTCCTTCCAGCCGGAAAGCTGTGTGCTGGTCCAGTCTCCGTAGATCCGCTTATATGTGATCACCCCATATTTGGAAAGCTCTGTTAAAACTGGCTTAATGTATTTTACTGACACATTCTCCGCATCGATCAAAAGCGCAAAACATTGTTCTTCCATATATTTCCTCCAAATAAAACTCTCTGCCAAGATAAAAGCAGGTAGGTTACCCTTTCTTACACAGATGGGCTCCCAACCTGCTCTCTATTGCATCTTAGACTGTTACCTTCTTATACCTGGTCATCATCATTGAAGAAGTCATCATCAAAATCATCCTCAAAGTCTTCTTCAAAATCCTCCAGATAATCCGGTGTAAAGAAACAGTATACTGCGTAAGCAATCGCCGCAACGGCTGCCACAGCTCCAACGATGGCAAGTACCCAAAGTACCGTCCTGGACTGGCTGCTTTCCTCCTTTTTATTGATCAGTTCATTCAACTTTGTTGCAGCAATGATATCCTCTACCTTACTCATGCTCCCACATCCTTTCTTCTGCTGTCACAGCAAGTTCATTAATTAAAATCATTATATCACTAACATTTTCAGATTACTATAACTTTATGCCAAATTAGTCAATTTTCTGTAATTTTGCAAATGCGGCAAACATCTTTTTTGTGCCTGGACCGTCGAAATCCACGGTCACTTCATAGTCTCTGCCGCCTTCTACCATAGCGGTTACCGTGCCTTCTCCGAATTTCACATGACGCACCCGGTCGCCCACCTGGTATCCCGGGCCTTCTCCTTTTGGTGAACCAAAGCTTCTGGCCGCTCCCGGCTGTACAAAAGCTTTTGCCCGAAATGCCTGTCTGGCCTGCTGATAAGCGCTTGGCTTTCTTTCTTCCTCCGGCTCGGGCTTCTGGAAAACGGCTCCTGTAGACAGCAGTTCCATCGGGATTTCCTTCAAGAAACGAGACATCTTGTTATACTGCGTCTCTCCCCGGATCATACGCCGCCTTGCGCAGGTCAGCGTCAGTTCTTCCTCCGCCCGGGTAATTCCCACATAACAGAGCCTTCGCTCTTCCTCTACCTCTTCCGGATCGTCTGCCGTAATGGTCATGTAGCTGGGGAAGATTCCGTCCTCCATCCCCGCCAGGTACACATGCGGGAATTCCAGACCCTTCGCACTGTGGAGCGTCATCAGCACCACATAGTCATTCGATTCATCCAGACTGTCGATATCCGCCACCAGCGCTACCTCTTCCAGAAATCCATTCAGTGTGGCCGGTTCATCCCGATCCTCGCAAGTCTCCTCATAGGCCGTGATCTTACTGATCAATTCATCAATATTTTCAATCCGGCTCTCTGCCTCTTCACTGCCTTCTTCCTTCAGGCTTTCTATGTATCCTGTTTCTTCAAGGATTTCCTGCATCAGCTCCGAGATCGTAAGCTCTTTTGCATCTGTTTTAAAATGCTCGATCAGCGCCACGAAGGACTCCAGTTTAGAAACCCCGCGCCCGATATTCGGGATCAGATCGACCGCCCGGAGCGCTTCGTAAAAGCCGATCTCCCGGCCGGAGGCATACTCCTGGACACGGTTAATGCTGGTAAGGCCAATCCCTCTCTTTGGCACGTTGATGATCCGGCGCACCGCCAGGTCGTCTCTTCCGTTGTCGATGGTTTTCAGATAGGCCAGCAGGTCCTTGATCTCCCGTCTGGCATAGAAATTGATGCCGCCCACGATCTTATATGGAATATTTGCAGTCACAAACTTCTCTTCAAACATACGGGACTGTGCATTGGTCCGGTACAGGATCGCATGGTCATTATAGGCCGCCTTCCCGGATTCCACCCGCTCCCGGATATCCCCTACGATATACTCTGCCTCATCAAACGCCGTATCAAACTGGCGCACATTGATCTTGTCGCCCTCGCCGTTATCCGTCCATAGAGTCTTGTCCTTTCTCCCGTGGTTGTGGCGGATCACCGCATTGGCAGCATTTAAGATGTTGCTGGTGGAGCGGTAGTTCTGCTCCAGCTTGATCACCTTTGCATCGGGAAATACCTGTTCAAAATCCAGGATGTTCCGGATATTTGCCCCGCGGAATTTATAAATGGACTGGTCGTCGTCTCCTACCACACAAAGATTCCGGTACTTGGCGGATAAAAGACGCACCAGCTCAAACTGTACCGTATTGGTATCCTGGTACTCATCCACCATGATATAGCGGAACCGCTCCTGATAATAATCGAGCACGTCCGCCTGGGTCTGAAAAAGCTGCACCGCCTTTACCAGAAGATCGTCAAAATCCAGCGCGTTATTGGCGCGCATCTGCTTTTCGTACTCCTCGTACACCGACGCGATCTTCTGCCGGCTGAAATCGCCCTGGGCCTGGATACGGAATTCCTCTGGCGTGACCAGTTCATTTTTCGCCTGTGAAATGGCCGCCAGAAGAGACCGTTCCCGAAAAAGCTTCGTATCAATCTGTAAAAGCTTACAGATATCTTTCATCAATGTTTTCTGATCGTCAGTATCATAAATTGTAAAATTGGTATCAAATCCCAAAAGATCGATATGCCTTCTTAAAATCCGGACACACATGGAGTGGAAGGTGCTGACCCAGATGCTTTCCGATCCGAAGCCCACCAGATTATCCACACGTTCCCGCATTTCTCCCGCCGCTTTATTGGTAAAGGTAATGGCCAGGATATTCCATGGATTGATCCCTTTTTCCTCGATCAGATATGCGATCCTGTGAGTCAGAACTCTGGTCTTTCCCGATCCCGCCCCGGCAAGAATCAAAAGCGGCCCCTCCGTGTGAAGCACCGCCTCTTTCTGCTGTTCATTCAATGTATCGTAAATGCTCAACTTTTCTGTTTCCTTTCTTGTTCCTGCTGTTTCATAAATTCATGTTCTTTTTTGATCTCCTCATAGAGGGCCAGACTGTCCCAGTCACGATTTGTCTGGGTCACCATCGCCTTTAAGTCTACCCGGACCTTCTCCTTTTTCATCAAAAACAGAGCTCGGTCCAGCATATCCTCCGTCTCTGCATGGATCACCAGCATTTCCTCTGAAACTCCACCCGCGTCCGGACTTTCAGAAGGCTCTTTTTCTAATGCCGCTTCTTCCTCCGTACCCGCCGGACTGATGCCAATCAATGTCCCAAGCGGCAGCCGGTATTCTTCTGCTGTCACATGACGGACTTTATATCCCAGGAATCCAAAGATCATCCCGATCTTCTTTCCTTTTGGAGTTCCTTTCAGATTGTAACATAATACTACTGATTTCATAGGTTTCGACTCCCTTCCTCAAAAAAGTCTGGTTTCATTATATGGGTTTTAATATAGAAGTGCAAGCTTCAAAAATTAAAGAAATATTTCTTGTCATATAGTTATGAAAACTATATAATGATTATGTTGAGGTGATTTTATGACGATTGACACAAAAGATTTACTAAACAGTATTTTATCCAGTATTTCACGGATTGACTATATCAGACCGAATGAAATTCCAAACATTGACCTATATATGGATCAGGTCACCACTTTTATGGAGGAACAGCTGAAACGGACCAAACGGTACGAGGAGGACAAGATCCTGACCAAAACCATGATCAACAATTACGCCAAGAACAATCTGCTTCCTCCCCCTGTGAAAAAGAAATATTCCAAAGAGCATGTGCTGGTGATGATCTTTATCTACTATTTCAAAAATATCCTTTCCATCAAGGATATTGAAAGCGTCCTCACTCCTATCACAGAGAAAACCTTCGACAAGGAAGAATCTCTGGACATGACGTCTGTCTATGAGGAGATCTGCCAGATGGAGAAATCCCGCATCGACGATCTGAAAAAAGATGTCACAAATTCTTATGAACTTGCCATGGACAGCTTTTCAGAGCTTCCCCCGGAGGAAAAAGAATATCTCCAGCTTTTTGCTTTTATCTGCAATTTAAGCTTTGATGTATATGTGAAAAAGCAGATCATCGAGAAAATGATCGATGATCTGGCTGACGCTGACAGCAGTGCGAAAAAGAAGAAATAAGCCCGGCTTATTTCTTCTTTTGTACTCTTAAGAATCTTCTTTTTGATTAATGCGTTCAAATACCATGTCATAACCATCGTTTCCATAATTCAGGGAACGGTTGACACGGCTGATCGTTGCCGTAGACGCTCCTGTCTTGTCCGCAATCTCCAGATATGTCTTGTGCTCTCTTAACATTTTTGCCACTTCAAATCGCTGAGAAAGAGACAGCAGTTCATTGATCGTACAGATGTCCTCAAAAAAAGTGTAACATTCTTCTTTATCTTTCAAGCTCAGTATTGCAGAAAACAGATAGTCCACTGCTTCTGTCCTGATCTTCTTACTCATAGCATACTCTCCTTTGTAACAGATTCATTACTGTTACATTTTAACACAGTGAATTTTTAAAGTCTATACTTTTTTCCTGTGTTTTAACAGGGAAATCAGTTTCCCGTAAGAAGTATTTGCCACCAGCTCTTCCGGAAAAGCTGTCTTCCTTACCAGTTCCTCTGCAAAAGGATATTCTGCAATGTCCAGATCAAAATGAGCGTCACTTCCGAACACCACCATGGTTCCTTCCTTTTTACAGGCTTCCAGCATCTTCAGACAGTTTTCCGTGGTATTCGCCCGGTATCCGTCCGGCCTGAGAGAAGAGTTATTGACTTCTAAAAGGGTGCCTGTCCGCTTTGCCTCTCTTGCCAGCACTTCATAATCTGCAGGAAATCTGCCATCATCCGGATGCCCGATGATATCTATATATGGATTCTCCATTACAGAAAGATACGCCTGCATCACATTTTCCTGGGTCCTCTCATCCTTGAAGCAAGGCGTGTGCAGACTGGCGATCACTATATCCAGATCCCGGATGACGCCCTGGGGAAGATCCACATTTCCCTCCCGGTCCATGATGTTCAGCTCTGTTCCCAGCAGCAGATGGATATTGTAAAGAGTACGGGGAACCACCCGCAGATTCTGAAAATAATATAGTTGGCAGGATCCCGGCATTTCCGGGGCGTGTTCTGTGACTGCCAGGCCTTCCAGACCTTTCTCCGCCGCCATGGCCGCCATCTCCCGCAATGTATTATAAGCGTGTCCGCTGGCCAGAGTATGTGAGTGTGTATCAATTCTGATGTTCATATGTCTGTCCTTCCTTTTCACGTTTCCAAAAGTTTCCGCAGTTGCAAAACTCATTATAATGCATAGATTTTCCTTTTTCTACATATTTTAATGTTATATTTTTATGAAGTTTTATCGCTATATTCCACAAAATAGGAGGAGTTTTCATGAGAAAAGATAGAAAGAACCAGGAAATCATAGACGCATACGATTACCTTTCCAATGCTGCGTCCAGTCAGGACCTGACCGGCCTGATCCCGTCCGCCCCCTCATCCGCCGAAGAGCTCGAATCCTACGAAAAGCTGTATCATTTTCTCCCGCCTGGCGGAAATACATCAGCCATCCATCCCGAATCCGGCGTCTGTAAAGAAGGCGAGAAAGATGATAGAGTATAGGGATCCGCCCCTACAGGGCAAATTCACCAAAGAAGGGAACCAATCATATACTAATCAAAAACGGAGTTTTGATTATGCCTTCTATGAATCTGGTTCCCGTAAACGGAATCATCCTCAGTATTACTCCTTTCGGAGATGACTGCTGCGAACAGCAGGTCAGCATCCGCACTTCGAATGGCATCAACCATTTTATCGTTGGTCCCGAGACCTATGTGATCAATAACGTCCGTCTGCGGCCAGGCATGAACGTGACCGCCCTCTACGACGCAGATCAGGCCGTCCCGCTGATCTATCCGCCCCAGTACCGGGCTGTGCTGATCGGCCGGCGGAATCCCAGCGAAAATGTCTATGCCGGCTATTTTGACGAAAATCTAATGTCCGCCGACGCGTCACTTCAGCTGAACATCGACAATTCTACCAGCGTAGTGACCGCCAATGGCCAGACCTTCCAGTGCTCTCCCGGCGGGCACACCCTCGTCGTATACTACAGCAGTTCTACCCGGAGTATCCCGGCACAGACCACGCCGCGGAAAATAGTGGTGGTATGTTAAAATGGGGACGTACACTTGTTGCACAAGTGTACGTCCCCATTTGCGTTAGTGGGTGTCCCCATCTGCATTTCCCTATGTCCCCAATCGCAAAAGCCCCTGTCCCTTTAAGCGCGGTTCTGTGCCTCTACCAGATGCAGTGCGCCGTAGCGCTCCCGGAGCTTGGGCTTTTCGATCTTTCCGGTGGCGTTCCTTGGCACGTCTGCAAAGAATATCTTTCTTGGCCGTTTATACCTGGGCAGCTTTTTGCAGAAAGTATTAATATCTTCCTCATCGCAGGTGGCTCCTGGCTTCAGCGCAATGATCGCTGCCGAGATCTCGCCAAGCCTGTGATCCGGCAAACCGATCACAGCCACATCATGTACAGCCTCATGGGTGCGGAGAAAGTCCTCGATCTGTACCGGATATATATTCTCTCCTCCGCTGATAATCACATCTTTTTTGCGGTCTACCAGGAAAATGAAACCATCCTCGTCCTCTTCCGCCATATCTCCCGTATACAGCCACTCTCCATGGAGAACCTCTTCTGTGGCTTTCGGATCGTTATAGTAACAGACCATGACTCCCGGTCCGCTGACAGCCAGCTCCCCTGTTTCTCCAGGTTTCACGTCATTTCCGTTTTCATCAATGATCCTTGTCTTCCAGCCGTAGCCGGCTTTCCCGATGGCTCCTACCTTGTGGATATTTTCCACTCCCAGATGCACGCAGCCCGGGCCGATAGATTCACTCAGTCCATAATTGGTGTCATACTGGTGGTGAGGGAAATATTCCTTCCAATGTTTGATCAGACTGGGCGGAACCGGCTGGGCGCCAATATGCATCAGTCTCCACTGATCTAACTGGTACATGTCAAGATTGATCTTACCACTGTCCAATGCCAGAAGCAGATCCTGCGCCCACGGTACCAGAAGCCACACAATAGTACACTTTTCTTCTGAAACAGCCCGCAGGATAAACTCCGGATTGGTTCCTTTTAAAAGCACTGCCTTTCCCCCGGTCAGAAGGCTTCCGAACCAGTGCATTTTTGCTCCGGTATGATACAGCGGAGGGATGCACAAAAACACATCGTCCTTGGTCTGTCCATGATGATTCTGCTCTGTCTTGGCAGAATGCATCAAAGCCTGATGCGTGTGCAGGATCGCTTTCGGGAATCCCGTAGTTCCCGAAGAAAAATAGATCGCCGCATAATCCTCATCCGTAACGTCGATCTTCGGCGACTGACTGGAGCAGTTTGCAGAATGCATCGTATAATCCTCCGCAAAGCCGGGGCACCCGTCTCCTACGAAAAACAGTAGCCGATGCCTGCTGATCTCATCGGCGATCTCTTCGATACGCCCGATAAACTCCGGTCCGAACACCAGCACGTCAACTTCCGCAAGCTCCACACAATATTTGATCTCTTCGGCAGAATACCGGAAATTTAGCGGCACTGCCAAAGCTCCTGTCTTCAAGATCCCAAAATATATCGGCAGCCATTCCAGACAATTCATCAGAAGGATCGCTACTTTATCACCTTTGTGCACCCCACGCTCCAGCAAAAGATTGGCAAAGCGGTTAGCCTTTTCATTAAAGACATTCCAGGTGATCTCCCTTCGATAATAAGATGCCCTTACCGGTTCGATCAGCTCATATTCCTTCCATGTAACTCTCCGGGTCTCCGGCATCTCCGGATTGATCTCTACCAGCGCAACATCGTCCCCGTACAGCCGGCAGTTCTTTTCCAAAATATCTGTGATAGGCATAAAAAAATCCCCTTTCTGGCTCATCACTTTAGCACGTTTAATCGCTAAAGTAACTATACCTTTTTTGAAAGGGGATGTCAACCATTATCTTCTATTCTGCTGCTCTTTCGGCATATTCGGTAGTAACCAGATCTTCATACGGCGCCCGCTTTGTCAGTTCGCCTGCTTCTTCCAGGATATCCTGCAGAAGCTCAAAGCTTTCTTCTTCAAAGATCAGATTTTCTTTCCACGTATCCTGGTCATAATATCTGGTCACGATGGTCGTGATCGTTTCCAGATCCGTCTCCGTAAACTGGGGTTCTATCACCTTAGCGATTTCCTCTGGCGCATGGTTCTGTACGTAGTCCATTCCCTTCTGCAGTGCGTTGGTGACTCCCTGGATAATCTCCGGGTTCTCCTCGATGTAGCTCTGCTTCGCAGAAAATGCCGTATAAGGCACATAACCGCTGTCCGTACCTAAGGAAGCCACGACAAAGCCCTTGCCTTCATTTTCAAGACTGGTAGCATTTGGTTCAAACTCAACCGTAAAATCTCCTTGCCCTTCTGCAAAAGCCGCCGCAGTAGACCCGAAGTCAATATTCTGATCAATCTCAAGATCCGCCGCCGGGTCAATCCCGTTTTTCCGGAGAATATACTCAAACACCATCTGCGGCATACCGCCCTTGCGGCCTCCAAGCACATTAGTCCCTTTCAGATCCTCCCATGTAAAATCCGGCATCTCCTCCCGGGCCACCAGGAAATTTCCTGCCCGCTGGGTCAGCTGTGCAAAATTCACCACATAATCCGCGGCTCCTTCATTATAAGTATAGATGGATGCCTCCGAACCCATGAACCCGATATCCGCTTCTCCGGAAATGACTGCAGTCATCGTCTTGTCTGCGCCAAATCCACACACCAGATCCAGCTCAATTCCTTCCTCTTCAAAATATCCCTCCTCTATCGCCACATACATCGGCGCATAGAAAATAGAATGGGCCACTTCGTTTAAGGTGACTTTGGTAAGTTCCTTCTGCTGGTCAGCCGAAGCCTCAGAAGTCCCGGCGCTGGCTTTCCGCACCTCCTCATCTTCGGATTCCCCCGTGCCGGAACATCCGGCTGCCAGGGCAAACATCATCACCACCGTAAGGCAGATGCCCAGTAAACGCTTTTTCATATGGATCCTCCTTATGACTCTTAACGATACCAGTATATTCATAAAGAGAAGGATCCGTGACATCAGGCGTTTTCCACACTACAGGCAAACAGCCATTCACAGCTGATACCAAGTCACTGCATGATCCGGTGAATCTGCCGGTACTCTCTTGGCGATATCTGATAAACCCGCTTAAAGGCTCTGGAAAAATGAAGTGCATTCGGATACCCGACCAAAGCGCCGATCTCACTGATCTGCCGGTCTGACGTCGTAAGAAGCGCCGCTGCTTTAGCCATTCGGTAATGCACCAGAAATTCCTGGGGCGACTGTCCGATCACTCCTTTGAAGATTTTCCCAAAGTAACTACGTTCCAGCTGGCAGTTTTTTGCGATATCCTCTACTGTAACATCTTCTTTATAATGTGTCTCAATATATCGGATAGCTTCTTTCGCATAGAACTCGCTCAGTTTTCCGTCCTGAGGTGCTCTCCTTGTACTGGAATACTGGATCATCCGGTCCAGCAGCAGATAAAATTGCCCGATCAGTGACATAGAGGAATGATCCTCACTGAAAACAAAATGCCTCAGCTTTTCTTCAATTTCCTTTCCATGCTCCTTCGTATCCGGAACATAGACCGGATGTAGCTGAGAAACGCCCATCGCCTCCACACATTCTCTGGCCCTGAGTCCTGCAAATTCAATCCACATATAAGTCCATGGTTCCTTCTCATCCGCCATATAAGTATTTACATACCCCGGCTCTATTATGAACCCGGAACCTCCTTCAAGCGAGTATTCCTGCATCTTGTCCTTCTCGTCATTGGCACGCAGCGTTCCCTTTCCTGAAACAACATAATGAAAAAGATAGTTATTCCTCACATACGGCCCGAATGAATGGAGAGGTTTGCACTGCTCAAACCCATACTGCATGATCGTCAGATCAATATAATGCTCATCCTTGAAAATAGAAAACCTGACCTCACTCATAAAAAGTCTCTCCTGCTTTAATCATTATACTTTTTAACCAAATTTTAATTTGCAATTTATCAATTTTTCACAAAAATCTTTCAATATACACTATTATATACCATAATGCGTTTATACTTCAACTATATACTGTAAAAAACGCATTTGGGTAATATCGAGACACATATATACATTTACCGTTTTTTGTTAAAATGCTATCATTTTAAATAGCTTATAGCAAAATCTTCATGCAATTTGTACACTGCATGGGAAAAGGAGAGGTGTGGAATGAAAAAGAAAGTGATTGCTGTATTTCTCGTATTGACAGTACTCCTCAGTATGGTTGCAGTTGCCGGATGCGGCAGCGATTCTTCCTCTGATGGAAAAACCGAAATCGAGATCATACAGTACAAAATGGAAGCAACAGACTATTTTGACGCACTGGAAGAAGAATTCAACGCAACACATGATGACATTCATCTGACCATTGATTCTCCAAATGATGCGTCAACCATTATGAGGACCCGGTTTATCCGCGAGGATTACCCGGATATCATCGGTATCGGCGGAGATATCAACTACTCCTATTATGTAGATGCTGAGATCCTGGCTGATCTGTCCGACTGGGACGGCATGGCCGATATCAAACAGTCCTATATTGATATTGCAGAAGGACTGGAAACCATTCCGACAGACGGAACCTATATTGCTCCTTATATGGCAAACGCCGCCGGAATCCTTTACAACAAGGATATGTTTGAAGAACACGGCTGGGAAATTCCTACTACATGGGATGAACTGATCTCTCTTTGCGAGGAAATCCAGTCAGAAGGCATCCTTCCCTTCTACTTTGGATTCCGTGACACCTGGACCTGTCTGGCTCCATGGAACGCCATTGCAGTAGACCTGGCACCGGCAGATATCTGCAAGCAGGTTAACCGGGGAGATGCAACCTTCACAGAAGCTTACCGTGAAGCAGCAGAAAAATATATCCAGCTGATGGATTACGGCCCGGACGACCCTGCAGCATATGGTTACAACGATGCTTGTACCGCTTTTGCAAACGGTGAAGCCGCCATGTATCCGATCGGAAGCTATGCGGTTCCTCAGATCCAGTCTGTAAATCCGGATATGAATATTGACTCCTTCGTAATGCCTGCTAATGACGATCCGGACGGCAACACTTTGAACTCCGGTATCGACCTTGGCTTCTGCGTAACTGCAGCCTGCGAAAATAAAGAGGCCGCTTACGAAGTGCTGGATTTCTTATATGAAGATGAAAATATCCAGGCATACATTGATGACCAGAACTCTATTTCCTGTAAAGAGGGCGACTACGAGCTGGCTTCTATGCTGGATGGCATGACCGAATACATTGAATCAGGCAATATGACCGACTACCAGGATCACTACTATCCTTCCGAAATGGCTGTCGATGCAATCCTGCAGACATATGTTCTCAACAAAGATACCGATGCTTTCCTGAAGAGATTCGATACTGACTGGCAGCGGTACAACCGTGACACCATTCGTACCGTACAGGAATACGAAGAAGAGCATGGCAGTTTAGAAGAATAGGAAAGGAGTGGGGATGAAATGAAAAGTAATAAAAAACGTACATATTTACTGATCACAATACCGATCCTGGCATTATTTGTATGTTTCAACACAATACCTTTGATCCGTGGTATTGTTTACAGTTTTACAAACTTCAAAGGATTTGGAACTTATGACTGGGTAGGGTTCAGAAATTACATGGATCTGTTTACTGATTCCCGCATCGGCGGCTCTTACCTGTTCACCTTCAAGCTTGCGATCGTAGCAACGATCCTTACTAACGTGATCAGTCTGATCCTGGCACTGGGACTGAACAGCAAGATTCGGGCAAAGAGCTTCTTCCGGGCAGCTTATTTCCTGCCGAACGTACTCGGCGCCCTGGTTGTAGGCTATATCTTCCAGTACCTGTTTACTTACATTCTTCCTGCACTGGGAGAGATGGTCGGAAGTCCGACATTGAGCCAGAGCCTGCTTTCCAACGAAAACCTGGCATGGTTCGCCATCGTTATCGTATGCTGCTGGCAGAATATTGCAATGAACACCATCATTTATATCTCCGGTCTTCAGACAGTTCCGGAAGATGTATATGAGGCTGGCGATCTGGACGGAGCAACCGGCTGGAAACGTTTCCGCCACCTGACCTTCCCTCTGATCATTCCTTTCTTTACCATCAATATGGTTCTGTGTGTAAAGAACTTCCTGATGGTATTCGATCAGATCATGGCTATGACCCAGGGAGGTCCTGCACAGAGCACTGAATCCATTTCCTTCCTGATCTACAACAATGGTATGAAGGGTGGAGCGTTCGGTTACCAGAGTGCCAACGCGGTAATCTTCTTCATCGTGATCGTAGCAATATCCGCGGCACAGATGAGTATATCCAGTAGGAAGGAGGAGCAGTTATAATGAAAGCAAGAATTGGACAAAAAACAAACTGGCCCGTAGTAATCCTGCTGATCCTGGGCCTTAGTACGATCATATTCCCGTTATACATGGCAATCGTGATCGCCTTTAAACAGCCGTCCGAGATGACCAACAGCATTTCCGGTATCCTGTCACTCCCGTCAAGCTGGAGCTTAAGCAACTTTGCCGAGGCTATGGAAGTCACCGACTTCTGGCACTCCCTTGGCAACAGTATTATGATCACCGTTGTGACTGTTGTACTCTCTATCCTGATCCACTCTCTGATGGGCTATGCGATCGGACGGAACCGTGCACACAGTAAATTCTATAAATTTGTATACTTATTTATCGTAAGCGGTATGTTCGTTCCATTTGCGATCCTGATGATGCCTCTGGCAAAACAGACCGCTGAACTGGGACTTGCAAATTGGGCTGGCGTTATCATCCTTTATGTGGTATTCTATATGCCGATGAACGTGCTGTTGTATTCCGGATACCTGGTAAATATTCCGATCGCACTGGAAGAAGCTGCCGAGGTAGACGGCGCGACCACATGGGGCACCTACTGGAAGATCATCTTCCCTATCATGAAGCCCATGCATGCAACAGTTGCCATCATCACCGCTTTGGCTGTATGGAATGACGTTATGACACCTTTGATCATCATGGCTGGTACCGGACAGAACACACTGCCTCTGGCACAGCTTAATTTCCAGACTCAGTTCGGAACCAACTACAACCTGGCATTTGCTTCTTATCTGCTGGCGTTGATCCCGATCCTGATCTTCTATGTGATCTGCCAGAAACAGATCCTGAACGGCGTTGTAAACGGTGCAGTCAAATAATCAGATATCAAACTTTGAAATGAGGACAAACTTATGGCAATCTTACTTGACAGCGAAAACAACGTTTTCACATTGCAGACAAACCATAGTATGTACCAGATGAAAGCAGACAGGTATGGAGTTTTACTCCATACCTGGTTTGGCGAAAAGGGGAAAAATTTTGATTACTCCTATCTGATCACCTATGCAGACCGTGGTTTTTCGGGAAATCCTTATGATGTAGATGATGAGCGTACCTACTCTCTGGATGCTCTCCCTCAGGAATATCCCACATACGGAAGCGGCGACTACCGCGGAAGCGCCCTGAAGGTACGCTATCCGGACGGGACTACCTCCTGTGAACTGCGCTATGTTAAGCATGAAGTCCTGGAGGGAAAATATTCCATCCCCGGACTTCCCGCGATCTATCAAATGCCCGAAAATAAAGCAGACACCCTGGTCATTACGCTGGAGGATACCCGGAAGGTGTTCTATGTACACTTGTATTACGGGGTCATGGAGGACCTGGACATCATCACGCGCTCTGTCCGTATCGAGAATCACAGCGACGCCCCCATTTACCTGGAAAGTGTGCAGAGCACCTGCGTGGATTACCTCCACGGGGAATTTGACCTGCACACCTTTTACGGACGTCACGTAAAGGAACGGAATTACCAGCGCGCGGCAGTCCATCACGGCATCCAGTCCGTGGGAAGCACCAGGGGCATGTCCAGCCACCAGTACAATCCTTTCCTGATCCTGTCGGACAAGGATACGACAGAAACCTCTGGAAACTGTTACGGCTTTTCCTTCCTGTACAGCGGCGATTTTATTGGCAGTGCAGAATTTGACACCTATAACCAGACAAGGCTTTTGATGGGAATCCACCCCGGGAACTTCCAGTACCGGCTGGAGCCTGACGAGACCTTCTGTTCTCCTGAGGTGGCTATGACCTATTCAAATAAAGGTCTGGAGCATCTGTCCCATACCTATCACCGGACCTACCGCAATAACCTGTGCCGGGGCAAGTTCAAAAAAGCCCGCCGCCCTGTCCTGTTAAACAGCTGGGAAGGCGTATATTTTGACTTCAACGGTGAAAAACTGCTCCAGATGGCAAAAGATGCCGCTTCCATGGGTATCGAACTCTTCGTCATGGATGACGGCTGGTTTGGAAAACGTGACAAAGACGTATCCGGCCTTGGTGACTGGTTTGTAAATGAAAAAAAGCTGGGCTGTACCCTGGGTGAATTATCGGAACAGATCCATGCCCTGGGGTTGCAGTTCGGTATCTGGTTTGAGCCGGAATGTGTCAGCGAAGACAGTGATCTGTACCGCGCGCATCCGGACTGGGCCTTAAAGGTTCCGGGCAAAGCCCCCACCAGATCCCGCTATCAGCTGGTCCTGGACTTTTCCAGAGCAGACGTGCGTGACTATATTTTCAAGCAGATGTGTCAGGTCCTGGATTCCGCAAGGATCGAGTATCTGAAATGGGACTTTAACCGCAGTATCTCCGATATTTACAGTGCGGTTCTCCCTTCCGACAAACAGGGCGAGGTGGCTCACCGCTTTATCCTGGGACTCTACGATATGCTGGACAAGCTGGGAAGACGCTATCCCAACATGCTGATAGAAGGCTGCTGCGGAGGCGGTGGACGATTCGACGCCGGTATGCTCTACTACTCCCCGCAGATCTGGGGCAGCGACAATACCGATGCCGTTGAACGGCTGACGATCCAGTACGGTTCCTCCTTCTGCTATCCGATATCAGCCATCGGCTCTCATGTATCCCAGTGCCCTAACGAGCAGACGGGGCGGTATACCCCTATCAATACCCGGGCTACTGTGGCCATGTCCGGAACATTTGGGTATGAGCTGGATGTGAACCATATGACGCCGGCGGAAAAAGAAGTGGTGAAAAGCCAGATCTTTGAATTCAAGAAATATTATGACCTGATCCAGTACGGCAGATATTATCGTCTGACGGATCCTATGAAGACCAAGGATTACCACTGCTGGCAGTTTGCTGCCGAAGATAAGAGCGAGGCGCTTCTGTGCGTGGTGGCTCTTCAGATCCGTCCAAACGGCCCTGGATGCTGGACAAAGCTCCGGGGACTGGATCCAGACGGCATTTACGAGATCAACGGAGAAGAATATCCCGGTGATGTGCTGATGAATGCCGGTATTCCGCTTCCAAAGGCTACAGAGGAATACGAAAGCTTCCGGATCCATATCCAAAAGAAATAAGCGGAGTATCCATAATAGTCAAAAATAAGACCGGCGCCAGTGAGAATAACCTCACAGGCGCCGGTTTTGTTTATACTCTATTCAGCATTATTTTGTTTCGTACCCGATCCCGCTTCTTGCCATCGCATCCAGATGGTCGGTATGTAACAGCATATGCGCTTTGTGGGATACAGGCTCTCCGAAGTATTCCTCGTAAAGCTGGATAATATCCGGATTCTCATGTGAGAACCGAAGCTTTGCATTCTGATCCAGGCAGTAGAGGTTCTTTCCTCTTTCAAACGCCCACTCTTCTCCGTCATGGATCGGCTGTCCGCCACCGCCTACACAGCCTCCCGGACAGGCCATAACTTCTACAAAGTCATACTTCACTTCACCGCTCTCAATCTTCTCCAGCAGTCTTCTGGTATTTCCAAGGCCGCTGACTACAGCAATCCGAACCGTAATATCGTCGATGGCAAGCTCTGCTTCCATAACCCCGTGGTTCTCCTGGAATCCAGGGCTTCTTACCATCTTGAACGCGTCTGCCGGCGGATTTTCCTTTTTAATAATATGATATGCGGTACGGAGCGCTGCCTCCATAACTCCGCCGGTTGCTCCGAAGATCACACCTGCTCCAGTGCCTTCCTGCATCGGACGGTCGCTTTCAATATCTTCCAGTGTCTCCGGGCTGATATGTGCGGAACGGATCATTTTCACCAGTTCCCTGGTTGTGATGACTGCGTCGATATCATGTCCTGCATACTCTCCATAGAAGAGTTCCATCTCCCGCTCGCCTTTTTTTGCCACACACGGCATGACAGACAACGTATAGATCTTCTCCGGCTCCACACCCAGTTTTTCTGCGAAATAGGTCTTCATAACAGCGCCAAACATCTGCTGCGGGGATTTTGCCGTTGAAAGCTGTTTTACCAGATGCGGGTACTGGGACTTGATAAAGCGGAGCCAGCCCGGACAGCAGGATGTAAACATCGGTCTTTCCTTCAGCTCTCCGGAAGTAAATCTTTGTACAAACTCGTTCGCTTCCTCCATGATCGTAAGATCTGCAGAGAAGGTCGTGTCAAATACATAGTCTGCTCCCATCTTTTTCAATGCATCCAGGATCTTTCCGACCGGAGCATCCTTAAGCTCCAGCCCCAGCTCTTCCGCCCAAGCGGTACGCACAGCCGGCGCTACCTGAGCCACTACGATCTTTTCCTTATCTTCGATCGCCTCCCAGACTTTTTCCGTATCGTCACGTTCACGAAGCGCCCCCACCGGACAATATGTGATACACTGACCGCACAGGGAACAATCCGCCTCTTCAATATTCCGGTGTCCGGCCACATTAACACTGGTCCTTGAACCGGTTCCTTCCACATCCCATACACCTAAGCCCTGCACCTTCTCACATATCTGGATACAGCGCATACACTGGATACATTTGGAGGAATCCCTGATCAGCGGGAAATTCTTGTTCCAGGGAGTTTTCTTTGGCTCAAGCTTAAACGGAATATCAATAATGTTTAAGTCATTTGCAATTTTCTGCAGGCTGCAGTTGCCACTTCTTGCACAGGTTACGCACTCGCAGTCATGCTGGGACAGGATCAGTTCTACCGTCGTTTTCCGGTCCCTGCGGACCTTCGGACTGTTGGTATAGATCACCATTCCTTCCTCAGCTACATTGTTACAGGAAGTAATCAGTCTTTCTTTTCCCTCCAGTTCCACTACACAGACACGGCAGGCCGCGATTTCATTGATTCCTTTCAGATAACATAACTTCGGAATCGGAATGCCATTTATTCTGGCAGCCTCCATAATGGTAGTGTTTTCTTCTACAGATATCTGTTTTCCATCTATTGTAAGATTTACCATATCGTCTCTCTGCCTCCTTTAAATATACCGAATCCGAAGTGATCACAGCGAAGACACCTGGACGCCTCCTGCTTCGCTTCTTTTTCTGTCATGCAGTTCTCCACGCCATTAAAGTCGCAGACTCTTTCGCATGCCTCCCGCTCTGTCATGTTGACTCTTCCGCATGGTGTACGGTCATGAAGGCTTGCTTCCGGAATATCCACGTCACAGGATATCTGATGATGATATCCCAGATATTCGTCAATATTTGCTGCAACTACCTTGGCCGCCGCAATTGCTTTGATTACGGATGCAGGGCCACTCGCACAGTCTCCTCCCGCGAAGACGCCAGGCATATTTTCAAAGGCTCCCGTGCTCTTGGTCACGATTTTTCCGCGTTCAACCGGGATACCCGCCTCTTCAAAGTGTTTGGTCTCGATATTCTGTCCGATTGCTACAATTAATACATCGCAAGGTATGTAAATATCCTCTTCTCCTGTCGGGCGGATACTTGCACGTCCGTTCTTGATCGCACTGACCATCTGCGGTGTCACATAGATACCGCGGATATGATGATTTTCATCCACATCCAGGGACGCAGGTGCTTTCAGAGTCTGTAATTCAATCCCCTCTGCCACTGCTCCTTCGATCTCATCCGGAAGTGCAGTCATATCTGCCACTCTTCTTCTGTATACAATGCTTACCTTCTCGGCTCCCAGACGCTTTGCTGTACGGACCGCATCCATAGACACGTTTCCGCCGCCGATAACAGCCACCTGTTTGCCGGTCAGATCCATGATCTCCTGCTTTCCTACATTCCGCAGGAACTGTACTGCCGAAAGGATTCCGTCTGCATCTTCTCCTTCCAGCCCCAGCTTCTTATCCGTGCTGGCTCCGATGGTGATCAGTACTGCGTCATACTGGTCTCTCAGATCCTGAATGGAGATATCCTGTCCGATCTTCAGTCCATATTTCACATCTACACCGGTCTTCAGGATCGCATTAATATCATCATCCAGCCGCTCCTTCGGCAGACGATAATTCGGGATTCCATATCTGAGCATTCCCCCAAGCTTCGGAAGCATCTCGTAAACGGTTGCCTGATGTCCCATCAGCTGTAAGTAATAAGCTGCGCTCAGGCCTCCCGGACCTCCGCCCAGAACCGCAATCTTTTTGCCTGTAGAAGGTGCACATGCCGGCGGGTCTACCTCTCCTGCATAGTCTGCCGCCATTCTCTTCAGGCCCCGGATATTGATAGAATCATCCACCATATTCCGGCGGCATCTGGCCTCACATGGATGCTCACAGATAAATCCGCAGGTCGTCGGGAACGGATTGTCCTTCCGGATCAGCCGGATCGCATCCGCATATCTTCCGGCGCCTACCAAAGCGATATATCCCGGAATATCCACATGTGCAGGACATAAGGATACACAGGGCACCGGCTGGCTGTATGCACAGGTACACCGGCCGTTCTGGATATGCTCTACATAATCATCTCTGTATCCGATCAGTCCTTTATAGACCATATTGGCTGCCTCATACCCGATGGCACAGTCTGCAGACTCCATGATAGACTTTGCCGTCTGCTCCATCACATCCAGGGTCTCCATGGTCGCCTTTCCTTCCAGTACGTCCTTAATAAAATGGTTCAGCTGCCCAAGACCGATCCTGCATGGCACACACTTTCCGCAGGTCTGTGCATGGCACAGTTCCAGAAAAGCGCGGGCCATATCTACCGGACATAATCCCGGAGGGCTGGATTCGATTCTTCGTTCCAGATCTTTATACAGACCCTCCATCACGACTTCCGCTCTCTTCGGCAAATCGATTTCCAATCTGCTCATACATTTTCACTCCTTTTCACTCTCTTATGACAAAACATTGACAAACCATTTTAACTGACACGGGCGCAGGCTGATATCAGCCCACGCCCCGCACCAATCACTTATTGATAAAAATTCTCGGTCTGTATTCATTGCTCTTCGGCAATTATAACAGATATCTATGCTAATCGTCAACATTTTCTATCATTTCTAACCAAAAGCTTTTTCCATCCCCCCGGAAATCTATGGCAAAATCCTCTGCAATTGTCGCTGCAACGTCCGAAAAACTGTGCCTTATTCCCAAATCAACACCCTCTTTCAGTTGTTTTCCATAGCAAAGGCAGGGCACATACTCTCTGGTATGATCTGTTCCCGGAAATCCGGGATCACACCCATGATCTGCCGTTATGATCAAAAGGTCTTCCGGCCCCAGCTTTCCCATCAACTCCGCAATCTGTCCATCCACATCATTTAATGCTTCCACATAGCCGTCCACATCGTTGCGATGTCCGTACAGCATATCAAAATCCACCAGATTTACAAAGCACAGGCCTTCAAAATGCTTCTCTGCCAGGTCAAGAGTACGCTCCATATTTTTGCGGTTCCCTTCATTCGGATAGGAGTCGGTAAGTCCCCTTCCCGCAAAGATGTCGGATATCTTTCCCACGCCGATAACCTCTTTTCCCGCCGCTTTCAGTGCATCCAACAGAGTTTCTCCCGGTGGCTCCAAGGAAAAATCATGACGGCGCACCGTTCTTGTGTATTCCGGATATTCTCCGGTAAACGGTCTGGCGATCACACGCCCCACGCCATGCTCTCCTGTCAGCAGCTCTCTTGCGATCCTGCAGCAGCGGTACAGTTCTTCTACCGGCACTACATCTTCATGTGCGGCAATCTGGAACACACTGTCCGCCGATGTATAGACGATCAGCTTCCCTGTGCTGACCTGTTCCCTGCCGTAGTCCCTGATCACTTCTGTCCCCGAATAAGGCCGGTTGCACAGTACGCCTCTTCCTGTACGCTTTTCAAATTCACGGATGATCTCCTCCGGAAATCCTTCCGGATACGTCGGAAGGGGCCTTTCCGATATAAGGCCTGCGATCTCCCAGTGCCCTACCGTTGTATCTTTTCCCGCGGACTTTTCCTGCATTTTCCCATAGCATCCTATCGGTTTCCCTTCCGGGTGCTGAAACGAGGTTCCCTGAAGATGCCGGAGCCCCAGGCTCTCCATCACAGGAACGTTAAGTCTTCCGCTCCTCATACAGGTTCCCAGGGTATCACATCCCTGATCGCCAAAAGCCGCGGCATCCGGAGCCTCACCCGCCCCCACGCTGTCCAGCACGATCAAAAACACTCGCTTTGCCATTTGTTGACCATCTCCTTTTTATATTGACTGCCATTACCGATCCTGGCTTTATTTACAGATCAATCTTTCTGTCCTTATAGTAATAAACCTCATCCCGCTCTCCAATGGGACGAAGGATACGGCAGGGATTCCCCACCGCAACCACATCCGCCGGAATGTCCTTTGTCACCACACTTCCGGCGCCAATTACCGAATTATCTCCAATAGTGACTCCCGGCAGGATAGTGACTCCTGCGCCGATCCATACATTTCTTCCGATATGGACCGGTATATTGAACTGATAGACCTCTTCTCTCAGTTCAGGCAGAATGGGATGTCCTGCCGTCACGATATTGACATTCGGACCGATCATCGTATAGTCTCCGATATAAATTTCCCCGTCATCTACAAGGGTCAGATTAAAATTAGCATATACATTTTTCCCCATATGCACATGATATCCGCCCCAATTAGCATGGAAAGGAGGCTCCAGATAAACACCCTCTCCGATCTCGGCAAACATTTCTTTCAGCAGCCTTTCCCGCTCTTCCTTCTGAGACGGCCGGGTATGATTATAATCGTATAGTCTCTCCAGGCAGATTTTCTGCTCTGCCACGATCTCTTCATCCGTGGTTAAATAGAGTTTTCCTGACATCATCCTCTGCTTTTCTTCTTCTGAGCTAAACTGTTTTCTCATGACCGTCCTCCTGCTCCTGATTCCCTTTTACGATCTCTTCCTGAATAATCTCTTCCAGCTTCCTTTCCTGGGATTTCGCCTGGCTTCGCCGGATATTCAGAACTACGTTGACCCCCAACGGATTGACCGCCACCCCGGATACCCCTTCCAGAATGATGTCCGGCAGCTTGGCCGCTTCAACAACAGAGACGCGGAACTTCTTCTCTTTGTCGAACTTACGGAATTCCGCAATATCGGTAAATACCGGCTGATACACTCTTCCATCCTTCTGCTTTAATACCGGGATGCCTTCTTTCTCATGAACAGCTACAAGATAACGGCCCTTCTGAAAATGAGCCAGCATCTCCTCATTTAATTCCTGTAGTTTCCCGGTCATTTCCGTTCCTCTTCCAGGTTTTCTGTGCTCCTGGACAAAGTAAAGGGCGGTCAGATGCATCTGTGGATTTTCGACCCTTGCCTTCCCTTCCGGCACATCCGGTCTTCTCACCAGTTCATCCAGCTGGATCCTGATCTCGCCTTCTGTCCCCTCATCCACCAGGAGTGCATTGACCCCCATAGGAAAGAGCCCTGTATAAAAAGGCAGGAACATCTGATTCTTCATCTCAATGAGCTGGACCTGCTCTCCGGCTCCTGTCAGCTTCTTAACTCCCTCTTCGGCAGCTTCCTTATCAAAATACAAAAGCACCTGATCGTCAAACGTCTCCGGATCACAGGCTACAAAAGGCATCCTGGAACATTTGGAAAACACCAGATAGATGCTCTGCGCAGTTCTTAATTTCATCAAAGTTTCTTTCTTATCAGCTTTCATTTAGTTATGTCCTTTCCGCGCCATCGGCACTTCGTTCTTTCTCCATCTTACCACGCCGGCGCGGGATGTTCAATCCTCTAACGCAGGCTGGGATTCAATCGGGGACACCCTGCTTTGCGATTGGGGACACCGGCAAACGCGATTGGGGACGTACACCTTTTGCAAAGGTGTACGTCCCCAATCATATCGCTTTCAACGCCTCCAGCGTTGCGTCCAGGTTCTCCTTATGCCAGTTTCTCATGAAAAGTCTCTTCCAGTTTTTGCTGCCTTCGTATCCAAGCAGCCCTGAGCTGCGGAAATCGCTGAGTTCTTTTTGCTGTGTCGACAGTGTGATCCTGCCACTCTCCGTGTCGATAATCAGGTGATAATTAAGTCCTGCCGGTTCTACCTCTATCTTTTGAATATCTGAAAATGGGATTGACATTGTGACTTCTTTTTTCAGTCCCCACGATATCTTCCCATATGGCACCAGTACTAATTCCTCCCTGCAGATCTGCAGTACAAAAAACTCCTTGGCCTCTGTAAAGAACTTTATGATCGCATCGCTTAGATTCGACGAGGCATAGGATACCACAATGCTTCGGTTCTCTATCGGCTCATATCCTGCTGCTTTGATGATTTCCCAAATGTTTGTCTCTCTTGGCATTTCTTTCTCCCTCCAGATGCTCTGATGATTTTTCTTTCTGAATTATCTCACATCTTTCTACGGCAAAGAAAAAAACTGCCCAGACGGCAGTTTTTATGCCTGAACGGATTGCATCCGCAGCAGTTCCTTTTTGGCGCTTCTGGAAAACCAACATTCCTCGCCATTTGTAAAGATCACCTTCCGTTCTTTCACATCCAGACATTTAATCTGACGGACATTGGCCAGATACGCCCGGTGCACCCGCACAAACTCTCTCCCCAGGCTTTCTTCCAGCTCCTGGATACTCCCGGTAAAATCAATCCGTTCCCGCAGCCCGTGTAAAATGATGCGGTGGCTTTTTGCTCCCGTCTCAAAAAACAAGATTTCATCCACCGGAATATGCCGCACGGTATCCATGAACTTTACTGTAAAATATGCCCGGTCATCTTCCTTTTCGTCCTGCATCCGCTCCACTACTGCTGCCAGGCATTTCCGGATCCCGGCAAACATTTCTTCCGGGTTCTCTTTTACGATATAGTCCAGCGCTTCCAGCTGATAGCGGAATGTCTCAAAGGCCAGCTCTCCAAACGCCGTCACATAGATCAGAAAGCCTCTGGGATCCATCTTTCTGATGGCCTGTCCCAGGGTGAATCCCGTATACTGTTCGTGCTTCAGATCTACATCCAGGAAATAGATTCCCCTGCGTCCGCTTTTTTGTATTTCCTCAAGAAGCTCTTCCGGCCCGGCACACGCTGCCGCCACCTTCATATCATAGCCCTTGATCAGGATTTCCTTTTCCAGTTCTCTGCGGATTGCAGCTCTGATCTGCGGGTCATCATCACAAAGATAGATGGGAACCATAGATTTTTCCTCCTCTTTTCATGATCTTTAATTCCTGTATAAAATATCCATCCTCCTGTCTGGTAAGGGATGCCACATTCTCATAACGTTCCACGATCCTTTGGAAGCTTGTAAGACCGGTTCCTCTCCCTTCTCCTTTGGTGGAATAGCCATCCTCCCATATCCTGGAAACAGGAACTTCTTCTTTCACCAGGTTTCGGATCATGATTCGGACCACCTCTTCCCCCTCTTCAAATACTGCCGTAACCTCTCCATCCTCCAGAAGCCCGGCCGCCTCCGCCGCATTATCCAGGAGAATACCTGCCGCCCGGCACAGTTCCCGCTCCGGAATCCCGGGATGTTCAAACGGGAACGGGACTTCCAGCCGAAAAGGAATCTCTTTCTTTTGAAGCTCTGTCATTTTCAGGATCAAAAGCCCTTTAAGTTCTGTAAGCCTTATATTCCCAATCTGGGAAATCTGAAAAATCTGCCGTCCTACCTGCTGTTCGAAATCGCCGGTTACTTCGGAAATAAATTCCTGCACCGCCGTCAGATTGCCGTCCCTTGCCTGCAGGCTCGCCCCTGCCATCATATTTTTAAAGTCATGCCGGAACAGGCGTACTTCCTTTTGCACAGACTCCAGGTTCTGGATGTAAAGCTTTTGCTGGCTTAAGTTTAATTTCTGCTCCTTCAGCTTTCGATCCTGCATTTTACATCGGAACATATAGTTGAAAACACCATAGATCAGCAAAAGGATCAGTATGGAGACCATAGGATTTGAATTGTTCAGGACCATATGCTCATTTGAGATCTCCACTGCCAGATTTCTGGCCGCCGGAATCAGAAAGAGCAAAATTTTGCCTGTCTTTCCTCCGCTGTCTTCCGAAAGAAATCCTGCATATTCTTCAAAGAGCCGGCTTCTTATGATAAACCACACCACAAATATTGCCGGGACCAGAACGCCTATGCACTCTCCTGTCATATATGCCGCAAGATCCCCCGGTACTGTCAGATCATAATTCCCAGTCAGGAAAAATCCGGTCAGCTCCTGGAAGGTTCCGTACAAAAATACTGTCAGAGCCGCTGTTGCAAAGGCGCTGCCCCACCTGACACGATAGATATGCTTCATTGCCATGGCCCACCCTGTCACCTCCAGATAAGTTTCCAGTATAAAGGCCCCGAAATACCCGACCAGATCCTGCAAAAACAGCCATGTAGCCGGAATAGCCACAAATAAAATGTAAGGGATCAAAAGGACTGCTGCCCTTTGCAGATCCGGCTTCCTGTAAAGGAGAGCCCCTGTCAGAGCCAGATTGACCAGATAAGAAGCCAGCAGGATCGGTACATTCATGAGAAAAGCTGAAATAAATGTAAATTCCATCGCCGTTTATTCCTCTGATAAAGATTGCAGATATTTCTGTGTATAGGTACAGACTGCGAAACATTTGCCACACAGGTCTGTCCGGATGCCCGTCCGCTCATACATGATCTCCAGCTGCTTCTGGTAACAGGCTTCTGCGTCCACGATCTCTTTTCTCGGCATGCCAGCCTCCCACAGAGTCCCTTTCAGCGCCTGCGCCGGACACTTTTCCACACAGGCCCTGCATCCCCCGCACCGGGATTTCAGGATAGCCTCCTCTTCATCAAGGGGCGCATTGGTAAGCAGAGAAGAGATTCTCACTGCCGAGCCATACTGCGGCGTCACCAGAAGGCAGTTTTTGCCGATCCATCCAAGGCCCGCCCGCGCTGCCACCGTCTTGTGGGGAATAGGCGAAATATTTTCTTCATTTACCACCACCCGGTCTGTAGTCTGCGCATAAGCTTCATAGCCCTGCGCTTTCAAAAACGCTTCCCCGGCCGCCACGATCTGGTTTAACTTTTCATTCAATGTGCCATATAGATGATAGTATTCCTCCGTAGGTCCATCCTGCAGGTCCCGGATCACATTCCCCGGCAAAGCTACAGCGACAGAAACTCCGGTCTGAAACTGGCAGTTCTTCACTCCCTTCAGGCTTCCCACGCCTGCCAGATCAGCGCCTTTTTCAAACAATATCTTTTTTAATTCCTCTGTCAGATTCATAATGTCCCCTCCCCTCTTTTCTAGCTTTCCAGGAGATTCCCTGTAAATTTCTCACGGATTTCCGGAAATGTCCTGACAGGCTTTGGGTTTTCCGGATGATCTCCGATCATCTTTTCCATCCAGACCACATTATACCAGCGGCCGAACTTGTACCCGCTGTCATGGAACTCACCTGCCAGGCGAAATCCCATGTGTTCATGGAACTGTACACTGTTCTTTGTCAGATACTCATCCTCTGCCTTTGGCCAGCTGATGCAGGCATTCATATTCAGGATATGCATTTCCTTCAGAATCTCTTCCATCGCCTGATACAGTCGTCCGCCAATGCCCTGCCGCCTTATTTCCATATCCAGATAAATGGACAGTTCCACAGACCAGTTATAGGCCGCCCGCCGGGCAAAGGCAGATGCATAGGTATAGCCCAGGATCCTGCCGTTTTGCTCTGCAACGATATAGGGATATTTTTCCAGAGTCTTTTCAATCCTGCTGCGGAATTCTTCCACCGAGGGGACTTCATACTCAAAAGTAATCGCCGTATCCGTCACATAAGGCGCATAGATTTCCACCAGGCGTGCCGCATCAGATGGCCTGGCGGTACGCAGCAGGATCTGTGTATGATCTTTTGCTTTTTCAAAGAGCATTTCTTCCATAATCTCTCCTTTGATCTTCCGGACTTAAATATCAAAACTTTCCGATTTCAGATCACAGTAATGTCTTCCTTTTTCTGCTGTAAATTTTAGCACACAGTAGTCTGGATCATCAACGCCTTGTTTGTAAAACATGGTATCGCCGGAGCGCCAAATCTCTTTCTTGATCTCCGGATCCTGCAAAACCTCCATCTTTCCCGTCAGCATCAGTCCTTCATACCGGTACCGGCTTCTCTGATAAAAATAAATGCTTGCCTTTTCATTTTTCAGAAATTGCTGCGCCCGCATGGAAGAAGTATTGGTAGAAAAATAAAAACAGTTGCCTTCGATCTTTCTAGGCATGAACATGGCTTTGATATTCGGAAATCCTTCCTCGTCAACCGATGCCACAAAAGCTGTCTTTTGCTTTTGAATAAATGCAGTCATCTCTTCCTTCATCTGAAATCCCTCCTATTTTCATTCTTAATTACAGTTCTTTGTCAGCGTCTTAAGTATCCGTGCAAGAAAGCTTTCAAATTCTTTTTGCTCCCGCTCCGAAAATCCCTGGTAAAACAACTGATTCATCTGCCGGGACACCGTTTCATACTGTTCACGCATAGACTGCGCATAATCCGTCAGTGAAATAATGGTCTGACGCCGGTTGCTTGGGTTCGTTTCTCTCTCTACGATCCCTTTGCGGACCATTCCATCCACTACGACGGATACTGTGTTTTTTGCCAGAGAAGTCTGTTCACTGATCTCACTGATCGTCAAATGGTCTTTCTTCCACAGAACAAACAGGATGCGTCCCTGACCACCGCTGATCTCAATGCCGTTTTCGCTTAACATTCTTTCAAAAATACGATCCTGAAGCTGTTTGATCTGTGAAATATAAAATCCACCTTTCGTCTCCACCTATCCGCCTCCATTCTTATTAGAATAGTTCTATTTAGAACAATTATAGTATAATAGTCCTCTCTATGCAACATATTTTCCGCTAGTTATATAAGATTTCTCTTTGGACTGCTATTCTTTACCAGCCTCTTTTGACCACTCCATCAGATACTCTTCTTCTCTGGTATCTTCGTCTGTCATTTCCCGCCGAATCCGGAAACCTTCCCGCAGATAAAAGCGGACTGCCTTTTCATTCTTCTGATATGCATGAAGTGCCAGTTCTGCTTTCTTCTCCTTCACAATGTCAAGAAGCGCCTTCCCAATCCCCCGGGACTGCGCCCCCTTCCGCACAAAAATCCCTGCAATATAGCTCTGATCCAGCCCAATAAAGCCCAGGATTTCTCCGTTCTCCTCATAGACATACATCTCAGCCTGCAAGAACATCTCCTTCACCAGCGCAAGATTTCCTTCCCAGTACTCTGCCGGGACAAAGAAATGGGCTTCCAGATTGGTATCCAGCCAGATCTTTGCTACAGCATCGATATCATCCTCTTGCAAATGCCTGATCTGATTTTTCATCTGACCTTCAATCTGACTTTCCGTCTCCATTTTCTTCTCCCCTCTTCCTTTACAGTTTTCTTTACTCCACAAATGAATTGCTCATGATATAGAACGCTTCCTGGCTGGGTGTCCATTTTTTCTCCATTGGCTCCAGCTGATCGTCAAATTCCACGGCTGCCTGTTCATCAATATTCATAGCCGGGCTCTCGGAGTAATACCATTTTCTTCCGTCCAGCGCGCCTTCCTTTAATTCCTTCACCAACATGGCCGCCGGATATTTTCCGCCTTCCACACACACATTATATTTTTTGCAGCACTGAAAACCACAGCTAACATAGTTCGCCGGGCTCCCCAGTATCACGATCACATCGTATCCAAGCTCTGCCGCTTTCTGACAGGAATGGTTGATCAACAGTTTGCCATATCCATTTCTCTGATATTCCGGCAGGACACTGACCGGGCCAAAGGTAAGAATTTTCTTTTCTGTACCATTTTCGTCAGTCAGCTTTGCTTTTGTATACATGATATTTCCGATCACCTGACCGTCCCGTTCCAGCACAAAGTCCAGCTCCGGGATAAAATCCTCGTGATCTCGCATCACATGGACCAGATAATGCTCCATGCATCCTGGAACATATACGTTATAAAATGCCTTTCTGGTAATCTCCTCTACGATTGAATAGTCTTCTTTTCTTTCATTTCTGATATCTAACATTTTCTTTCTCTCCTTTGCATTTCGCTTTTTATCTTAACATGACTCGCCTCTATCCGTAAAGTAAAGGAGCCGTATACAGAATCTTCGTAAAAAATTACATAGTGAAGCCTTTTGACCGGGAAAACGGACATCAATTCATCCACATCCTCTTTACGAACAAGCTCGAACAAATCCTTTGGCTCCGATTTTTCCGCAAAGGTTTCTCCATCAAGAAGCCCTTTTTCGATATATTCTTTTACACTGATATTCCCACGGTTGAAGCCTTCGTCCAGCAAACAGCCGTCGGATATTACGTGCGCCGCGAAAATAATACCACCTTTTTTCGTCACCCGGAGCGCCTCGCTGACCGCCCGCCTTTTATCCTCCAGACTGTAAAGATGATACAACGGCCCCAACAGCAATGTCATGTCATAGGTATGATCTTCAAACGCAGACAAATCCAGGGCATCTCCCTGTATGACTCGGATATTCTCATTTTCTTGCGTATTTTCGCGAAATACTTTGATATTGTGCTCCACCAGCTCTACGGCGTCCACTGTATAGCCCTGTCAGGCTAACGCATGAGAATACCGCCCGGTCCCGGCACCCACTTCCAACACCCTATCGCCCGGCTTCAAATATGTTTCAATATAATGCATCGTCGTAAGAAATTCCACCATTCCATGGCGGGATTTCAGACGGCTGTCTTCATCATAGCTATTACAGAATTCTGTTAAAATTTCTTTTATATCCCTGCTGCTCAAACGAATCCCTCCTCTATAATGCTGTCTCTACTCAAACACAAAAAGTACCTTTTCATAATCCTTCACATAATACCGGAAATTTTTACGGCCTTTTTGGATGATGACATGTCCTTCTTTCTCAAGTCTCTCTTTTTGCGCCTCAACACCGCCGGGATACTTGGGATTCAGCTCCCCGTTTGCTTTCAGCGTCCTCCAGTATGGAGTTTCATTTTCGGTCCTTTGATAGCTGGCCCAGGCGGCGATCGATACAAAGATTCCTGCCGTTATAGGATCCGTAAAATCAGCATCATTTTTCTTTGCAAGATACTCCCTGATCGCACCTACTGTAACCACTTTTCCATAGGGAATCCGTTTCATAAGTTCATCGTAAGTAACAGGCGGCGCAAAAAACATCCTCTCTCCGCCATATTTCTTGATCGAGGCTTCATCTGTTACCATCTGGATCTTTGGCATCCCTGTATCCTTATGGAGCATCGCATTAAAATCCTTCTTCTCTTCATTTGCCATGTCAACGCCTCCTTTTCTCAAGAATAGACAATATTTCTATTTCATGCAATGAGACGGTATGAAAAACTTATTTAATCCAGCCGCTTGATTTCTACAGTACTGATGCCTGACTGTGCCGGTTCTCCTGTGATGAGGTTCTGAGGCGCCGGGACAAGCAGCATATATCCATCTTCTCCGTATCTGTTTTCATACCCTTTTGCATATGCCTCATCCACGGTAGCATGCACCACCTGCCCGGTCACCATGGCCGTAATCCCTGCACCGCTTAGATCCTCCACCGATCTTAACGTACACTCCAGACTGAGAAAGGCTTCCTCAATCTTCGGCGCATGAATCTCCTTCGCCTCTGTCAATGTAAAATCTCCCGCTCGAAATTCATCCTCTTCAAAGTCATTGTGATGGATTGTTTCTACCAATCTATCATAACAGCTGATCGGAAGAAAATTGATACAGAAGCATTTTTCTCTCTGGATATTTGCGTAGGTATGCGTATGCTGATACAGATTTCCCATCACCGCAAAGAAAGCTGTTTTGTCTCCATGGAAACAACTCCAGGCATGAAAGCACACATTGGGCTGCCCATTCTCCTTCCATGTCGTGACCGCAAATAATACAGTCGGGATCCCTGCCGTCACTTCAAAATGAGAGAATAGTTCGAACTCTTCCGGATATAAAGGTTTAAAATATTCCGGAAATTCTTTGCCAATTTCAATCTTCATTTTCATTTCACCCCGTCTCTTTACCTGATCACTCACCATCTGAGATTCCGGAATTTTCCACCGCATGTCCGACACAAATATAAGGCGGAAAATATTTTTCTCCTTCTTCGTCCAAGCTCCTGTCATCAAAATTTTCATAATTGCGTGCTTTAGCTACGACAATATCACGAAACTGAACCGGCAGTCCTGGTGAGTTGTAAAAACTTTTTCCCTGCTGGATATGAAAATGCAGATGGGGCTCCGTAGTATTGCCAGAATTGCCACATCTTGCTATTTTTTCTCCTCGTTGTACCCTTTGCCCCTCTGCAACAAGAATACTCTCAGGCTGCAAATGAGCCAGCAAAGAATATTCTTGTCCTGTATGCTCAATCAATATGTAATTTCCCCGAATATCCTCGGCATCACAGGAAACTGTTCTTTTTTCCGTAATCCTGCTGTCAGGATTCCCCGTGCCTATCTCAGCAACCACTCCGTCTGCCGGCGCCAATATATCTTTTCCATAGCAATAGAAAGACGACGGTTCTGTCTCTTCGCCGCAAAAACTTTTTCCGTTTTCATCCAGAATCACAAAATCATAGGCATATCTCTGAGTTGGGATTTCCCAGGAATGGGACAGCTTTTCTGTGACTCCGCCATTTACGACTGTCCATTTCCCTTCAAAAGGAAGCGAATATTGATTGATGGACTGATAATTCTCAATATTAGGAAGCCTGTCATGGTATTTATATTCCAGAACAATAATCCCCCACAGCTGCTTTAAAGACTGTTTTAATATTGATCGCTTCATATATACTTAGAGCCCTCCCGTATACTAAGTTTGTCCATTCTGTCCCTGTATTTGCTGATAAATGTCCGTACCCACTCCGGGTCTGTCTTTGAGTAATCCCGCAGACTCCAGCCAATCGCCTTGTTGATAAAAAACTCATCGCTTCCCAGGTTATTCACCAAAATCTGCTCTAATAGCTCTGTGTTTGTCCGCTCCTTCCTCAGAAGCTGATGATCAATGGCAATGCGTCTTACCCAGAAGTCTTCGTCCACAGACCATGCAAGCATGAGCGCATCCACCCGACTGTCTCCAAGTCCGATCTCTCCAATGATCCGGTCAAAAAAGTCGATGGTATCCCACCACTGCTTTTCTTTGATATATTTCCATATTTTCGGAATATCATCATAGGTGAGAAATTTCTGCATAGCAGTCAGATAATCCAAAGTTACATATTGGAACTCCCGGTGGTCGTCCTCATAGCACTGATCCAGGAACTTCCAGTCCACAGTTTTGTTCTTTTTTTCTTCCTTCAGGATATCCTTATACAGCTTTTTCCTCTCAGGAGCCGCTATCCCGTAAAATGGGAAGAGATTCTTCATATATTTTGCCATCTTTACAGCGTTTTCCGGATCCTGATGCGCCTCAAATCTTTCTTTAATTTCTGTGTATTTATCCATATACCGACTCCTTGATATGCATGATCTCTTCTGCAATTTTCCCCAAAGCCTTTCCAGACACGTCAATTTTCACAGTATCCAACGCATCATACAGAGGAAGGTAGGCAAGACTCCGTTCCATTACATCTTTCTTACGCAGCTTCTTTTCGATATCCTTCTCAATCCGCTCCCTTAATGCATCTTCTGTACAGACAAGGGAAACCTTTACGATCTGGCAGCCGGTCGTATCCAGCTTTGACAATATTTCATCTATGATCATCTGCTCATGCATCACCCAGCAGAACACGATATTATCATACACAGAGCAGCGGATAAACCGGTTCAGAAGATCGCATATATTTTCCATGACCATCTCTTTTGTTTCCGGTGTTACTTGAAACGGATCCATATCCCAGCACCAGTCTCCATCCAGAAAGGCACAGTTTGCAAGCTGTTTCTTCAACGCCTGTCCCACGGTTGTCTTTCCAACACCCATAGGACCTCCTATCAGATATAAGGTTTTTGCCATGACTTTTTCCTCCCCATACCACCCAGAGTATTATCATCTTCCGATCAGCCTTCCATAAACATTCCTGATCACTTTGCCTGCCAGAATATGTTCTTTTACCTTTCTCTGCAGCGTCGTCTTTTCTGGAAGCTTCTCTGGTTCTGTCTCCTGTGTTTTAAAAATCCACTCCAGATAATCTGTTCCGGCCTCGCCTATATCCGTAATCTCGAACCGCTTCTGGAAACTTACGATATTGGAATTCTGGCTCAGCATCATCTGTAAAACAGGATCCAAAAGCCAGGAATGGCAACAGTAAGCGCTGCTTTTTAGCGCCGGATCATATTCTGCAAAAAAGTGTTTTGCCGCACCCAGAGACTCATCCACACAGGCCGGTGAAAAGTCCGCATCCGACGGTATATGGATGGAAATACCTGGTCCGCCTTCCGGGCTCTTTCCGTCTGTGCGGATGATTTCATACTCCAGCTCTCCGATCCGAAACAGATGGCAGCCCGCCTGCCTGCCCGTCCACCAGTATCTGTCAAACACATATCTGCCGATCCTCTCATAGGCTTCCTCTAAAAAACGGGTATAGCATTTCATCGTGGCAAAATATATGCTGTCTTCGATTCCTTTTTTCTGGTAAATCTCGTAGGCATCTGCGGAAGCCTTCAGCATGCATGTCAATATTTTCATATGCTCCGGATCTTCGCCAATCTTCTCTTCTAAACGCATCCAGGCCTCTTTCATTTTGTCATAATCATGAAAATCCTTTAAGATTTCCTCGACCGCACCAAAATCAAACTCCTTTGAGATTTCTTTCACCCGCTTTTTAACTTCCGGCTGCAGCCCTATTTTCTCACAAAGCTCCAAGACCTCCATCTCTTCTTCTCCTCCTGACACACTATAGATCCAGCCTCATATAGATCGAAGTTTCCATCGGACTGTCATTATAACTTTCAATCTCATAAAATCCCCACTTTTTATACATGTGTACCGCACTTTCCAGGAAAGGCAGTGTGTCCAGCAGCATATGCTGATAACCGATTTCTTTTGCATCCTCTATGATCTTCTGGATCAGCATGCTTCCAATACACTTCCCCCTGAATTCCGGCCGGACATACAGACGTTTCATTTCGCAGCGCACATCATCGATTTTTCCAAGCCCGATACAGCCTGCCAACTGGCCGCCGCAGTATGCAAGATACAGCCTTCCTTCCGGCATACCGTATTTTTCCCTCAAATGTTTCAGCTCTTCTTCATAGTTCTGAATCGCAAGATACTCTCCAAAGGCCGGATCATTGTCCACCAGCATCTGGGTATATTCTGAAAAAAGTGTATTTACCTCCTGAGGGAAATCATATGCCGGTATGATCTGAATCTCTGATTTCCCATAAATGCACAAATCATAAATCCTGCCGTTCTTGACTACCGCGTTTTTCATGATCCCTTCCAGTTCAAATCCATTTTTCTCCAGCACTCGTCTGGATGCCGTGTTCGGTGCGTAAACCATTCCGGTGATCCGAAGAATAGGAAGCTCCGCAAAGGCCTCTTCGCAGATTTTCTTCACCGCTTCCGTCATGATCCCCCGTGACCATTCTTCTGTTATCAGCATGTAGCCGATTTCTGCATCTTTCCTATAGACATCACTTTTTTGTTCCACAGATATATTTCCGACAATCTTTCCATCTGCTACGATCGCCCGGAACACGCCGTCCTTCCCGTCATGCTCCAGAACCATATTCAGCCACCAGTCTGCACATTCCTCTGTATAAGGATAGGGAAGCCGGTCAGAAAGATAATCCCGTTCCACCGAATTGCAGATATCCATCAGCTGCTTTTTGTCATCAAGTGCCCATTTCTTTAATTCTACCTTCATTCTCGTCCTCCTTGCCTTACATTTGCAAACTTTATGGTTGAAGTATAGCATACCCCGAAGATTTATGACATCTCTCAGCAGAAAAATCTCTTCCGGAATCTGAAAAAGCGGAGGGGGCTTCCCTCCGCTTTTATAAACAGTATTCTTTTCTTAGATAATCAGACAATTGATTTACCCAGCTCGTATGCCTCCTGAACCTCTGGCTTTCCTTCGACATCACCTGCATCCATATTTCCTCCTGCAAGGACATGACCTAAGTTTTTCCACCGCAAATGCTCCATCAGATGGTCATAATAAAGTACAACATCTTCAAAGCCATTCCCCTCGGCTGCCATCAAAAGGGCACTGGCTCTTCCGTTTCCTCTCAGAAGGTTTCCATCTCCTTCTTCCAGAGCAAACAGCCGGTCAACAGCTGTCCTGAGCTGTCCGCTCATATTCCAGTAATAAAGAGGACTTGCAAGCACGACCACATCGCTTTCTTTTACGGCAGGATAGATCTTTGCCATATCATCCTTCTGTACACAAGGACATTCCCTGCTGCTGTGGCCTCCAAAGCATCCCTTGCAGCCGTGGATCTCCATACCATCCAGGAAAAACTCTGTTACCGTATTGCCAGAACTTTCGGCGCCTTCTGTAAACGCTTTCACGAGAGTTGATGTATTGCCCTTTTTACGGGGACTTCCGTTTAAAATCACGACTTTTTTACTCATTATCAGATTCCTCCTTGCTCATAAGCTTTTGACTTTTCTTTTTATTGATATTATAATCATAACAAGAATTATACCGAAAACAAGTACGCACATTAAAGTGCGATACTTACATCTAAGTGTTATACTTACTTGAAGGAGAGTGTTATATGAGCAACCGATGCATATCCAAAGAGAGCCTGAATACTACCGGCTTCAGTTATACCCTTTCATTGATCAACGGGAAATACAAGATGACCATCCTCTATACACTGATGGAATTTGGGGTGGTCCGTTTTAATGAAATGAAGAAATATATCGGAGGAATCTCCTATAAAACGCTTAGCTCTACCTTGAAAGAACTGGAGGCAGACCAGCTTGTTCACCGGAAAGAATACCCCCAGATCCCGCCCAAGGTAGAATACAGCCTGACGGATCGGGGAAAATCTCTGATCCCGATCCTGGACGGGATGTGTGAATGGGGAGATAAAAACAGACTATGATTTCTTCTGATCTTCTTCCAAAAGGCCATAAATCTGATACATGGACAGCATATTTTGATATTGAAGCTTATTTCCCATTAACTGGCGGTAGGTAGCGGATTTTTCCCTGCCCTCCGCCTTTAATTTTTTTATCTTTTCATCTGCATTTTCATAATTTTCCTGTACTGCCTTCAGCATCTTCTCAAATGCTAATAGTCTCTTTTCATTTTCCATAACAATACCTTCCTTTTTTGATAGCTTCACTATACCTCTGCCGTACCGTTTCCGTCAATCAAAGCTTTTCACATATCTTGTTTTCGGGCTCCTATGATCCCACAGGCCAGTACGGATACCAGCAGCAGTGCCAAAAGCGCTAAGAGTGATTTCCCGCCGTCGTCCACTCCCGTAAGCAGACGGTATCCCCAGGCAGCCGGGAAAAGCTTTCCTGCCTGTTCCAGGGCAAAGGGAAGAAGCCTGGACGGAAACATGATCCCTGACAGCAGGATCGACGGCAAAAAAAAGACCTGGCTTAACATGGTAAGCTTCGCCTGATTCTTCACCGCCAGTCCCAGCACGCAGGACAGTGCAAGCGAAACGATCAAAAACAGAGAAAGCTTCGCAAAATAAAGCCCGATATTCTTCGGAAGCTTTGCGTCAAATGCCGCCGGAGCTATCGCAAGGATCAGTCCGCTCATGATCATCAGATGAACAAAGGCTGATATCACCAGCGAGATCAGTCCGAAAAACCGCGGCGCTTCCCCGGCCCGGTACATCTTTCTTATATCTGTTCCATAAATTTCCAAAAGAGACGGCGGCACCCCGATCAGCGCTCCCATAGACACACCCATCACTGTCATGGAAGCGATCAGAGTATCTTTTGCTTCCGGCATCAGAGAGGTAAAGATTCCGCCCATAACAGCAAAGAAAAGAAGCGGCACCAGATAGCAGGTCACCAAAAGCGTTCTGCTGCGGATATCCATCCGAAACTGTAAACGGATTCCATAGATCAGCGCACTCATCATACTCCCTCCTTTGCCAGTTCTATAAAATGCTCTTCTAATGTTCCACGGCCAATCTGAATATCCTGGATTGGCACATGCTTTTCTTTATATTTTTGCAGGATCCTAAGCAGGGTTTCCTCAAGATTATCTGCCGGATACTCTTCTTCTCCCTCCACAGTCCTGATCTTGATCCGGTATCTTCTCCCCATATATCCAGCCAGTTCCTCCACCGTTCCAAGAAATGTGACCCGTCCCTGATTCAGGATCAAAATACGGCTGCACAGCTCTTCCACCTCTGCCATATCATGACTTGCCAGCACGACGGTTTTTCCTCTGGAAGCAAGGCTTCGGATTTCATCGTGAAGGGCTCTTCTTCCTTCCACATCCAGTCCGGCTGTCGGCTCATCCAGGAACAGAATTTGCGGATCCCCGATCAAAGCCAACGCAAGATGCAGCCGTCTCTTTTGTCCGGTAGACAGTTCCATATACAACTTCTTTTTTATCCGGCCAATCTCCAGCGCCTCCAGTACCGATGGATCCGCTTTTGCCTTTTTCCACTTTTCAAACAGATGGACCGCCTCCATGGGCCGTATATAGGCAGGCAGCGAAGCCGACTGCAGCTGTACGCCCGTCTTCCCCTCCATCTGGATCCGGCCGCTTTCGCACCGCCGGAATCCCTCTATACATTCCAGCATCGTTGTTTTTCCGGCGCCGTTGACACCCAGAATGCCAAAGATCTCGCCCGGCAATATATCGAAGCTGACTCCCTTCAGCACCTGATTTGTTCCATAGCTCTTCCGTAATTCGGACACGCAGATTGCTGGTTTCATGGCTGCACCTCCTGAAACGGATCGGATCCGCATTTTCGAAAATACAGTTCCAGTGCCGGCTGCAGGTATTCATTCACTGCGGCCTGCTGCGTTGTCAGGCTGCCAAATTCCATGAGTTTTGGGAGCATACTCATATCTCCTCCGGTAAATTCCATCACCATGCCCCAGAACTCCGCAGCGAGAGACTGTACCTGTTCGTCCTCCGGCGAAAGCTTTTGACTCTGAAACACCAATGCCCGGCTGCAAACATCCTGAAAACGTTCCATGAAGTCCATCCCGCTTTCCTGGTCAAACCGTTCTCGTATATGATCCAGCATATCATCGTCGAAGTGTTTGATCAGCCAATAATATTCATTATGCAACTGGAGATTTACCACGATGTCCGCATATTTCTTAAAATCTACCTCCTGCATCTGCACCACTTCCGCCTTCAGGGCTTCGACTGCCTCAAGCGTCTCCGAAAGCTGCCATATCTTTTCCCGGATCGACTGGGCCTGCCCTGTGAGGGCTTCTGCCACTTCTTCCGGCGTATCCAGTGATATCAGGCGGTTTTTGATATCTCCCAGAGAAAATCCAAGAGATTTCAACGCCTGGATCTGATGTAGACGGACCATATCCTTATACGTATAAAGTCTTCTGCCGCCCTCACTTTCCGATGATGGCGAGAGCAGGCCCTCTCTGTCGTAATACTGCAGGGTCCGCACGGTGGTCCCCATCTTTCCAGCCAGCTCTCCGACTGTCATATATCCTTCTGGGATTGCACGCTTTTTGTCCATATATCTTCCCTCCTGCTCCCATTATAATTCATGACGCCGCGTCACGAGCAAGACCTTTTATCACAAAAGGAACGCATTTACTGCGTCCCTTTCATTCCACCTTATCCAGTTCCACGCTCTCATAGGCCTGCCGGTAGGCTTTTGGCGTCATCCCAAAGCTTTTCTTAAACACCCGGTTAAAATAAGAAATATTATTAAATCCGGTATCCAGCGCAATATCTGTAATACTTTCCCGGCCGGATGCCAGCCTTTCCGCCGCGATTTCCATCCGGTACTGATTCATATATTCCACACAGGTCATATTCATATACTGCTTAAAAAAACGCATGAAATAGCACTCACTGAAGTGACAGACCGCCGCCAGTTCTCCAACAGTCACCGGCTTTTGATAGTTCTCTTTGATATATTGGATAACCTTTCTGAGCCTTTCAATAGTACTCTGATTTTCTTCTTTCCTTCTTTCAAAGGAAGATTCCCGATAAAGAAGCAAGACCATTTCCAGCAGGCATGCCTTTACCTCCATCTCATATCCGTTCTCTCTGTCAAGGAAACTGTTTTTAAGCCTGTCAAACAGCATTTTTAGTCCTTTGGAAAGTTCTCCGGTTCCTTCTTTTGAAAACACATACGGGAATCTAATGTCTCCGTTCTCCAGCGGAGAGATATATTTGACCCCGCACACATCCATGCCGCCCAACATCCCGGGATGAAAAACAAAGCTTTCTGTTTCCAGCATTTTCGTATTACCTTCCGGGATGCCGTGGAGAACTCCAGAGGGCAGAAATAGAAAATCTCCTTTTTTAACTCTTATGGGCATAAGATCGATCAGGTAGGTACAGCTCCCCTTCCGCACATAGGTAACCTCAAACTCTTCATGCCAGTGAACCGGTAGCCCGGCCAGGTTGGCCGGATATTCGCAGTCATAATATTCCACCGGGAACATAGGCGTCCCGTGTCGTCCTTTCTCCAAATACTGTCCTTTTTGCTCCATTTTCTTCCTCCCTGCAGCTGTCCGGAGACAGGATTGTGTTAAAACCTGTCAGAAATATGCAAGATTCCCTGGGTCTACATTTATATAATAGTATCATATTGGAAAAAGAATCGGAAGGAGAAAATACATGGTACGTAAATATTCATTCGGAAATCCATTTCCCACTGACGCTGTCATCAAGCATTATCCTGCAGAACAGGATTCTCTTCCTTACTTTGCTATAAAAGAAGGCTCTCTGTACTATCCGCTTCCCGCGGATGTGCCTGTATATGGCTTAGGGGAACAGGTACGGGGCATTAATAAACGCGGATGGTCTTATACCAGCAACTGCAGTGACGACCCCCATCACCTGGAGACCACCCATTCTCTTTATGGAGCGCACAATTTTCTCTTAGTTGGCGACTCCTCTCCTTTTGGAATTTTCATAGATTACCCGGGTCAGCTGACCTTCGATATCGGGTATACACAAAAGGATTTGCTTATTATCACACCTGAGAATTGGGATCTGGATCTTTATGTCATCGAAGAAGAGGACGGGCTTCTTACATCTATCGTTCATACTTTCCGGCAGATGATCGGAAGAAGTTATATCCCTCCCAAGTGGGCCTTTGGGTACGGCCAGAGCCGCTGGGGCTATAAAACAGAGGAGGATATCCGTGAAGTAGCGGCAAAATACAAAGAAGCGGATATGCCTCTGGATGCGATCTATCTGGATATTGATTACATGGAGCAGTATGAGGACTTCACCGTATCTGAAGAAAAATTCCCTGATCTGCCGCGTCTTGCCGCTGATATGAAAAAGCAGGGGATCCATCTTGTTCCCATCATTGACGCAGGTGTCAAGATCAAAGAAGGGTACTCCGTCTATGAGGAAGGCCTGGAGAAGGGATATTTCTGCAAGGAAGAAGACGGCACGCCTTTCGTGGGCGCTGTATGGCCGGGAAGAGCTCATTTCCCGGATATGCTGAATCCTGATGCCAGAAGATGGTTCGGCATGAAATATAAGGTTCTTCTGGATATGGGTATCGATGGCTTCTGGAATGACATGAATGAGCCTGCTATTTTCTATTCTGAAAAGCGGCTGAACCAGGTATTTGACGAAGTGGCGGCCCTGAAAGGCCAGAATCTTGATATGGAGAAGAATGACCATTTTCTGAGTCTTGTCAACACTCTTGCAAACAATCCGGAGGATTACAGAAGCTTCTATCACGAGCCTGGAAACGGCCTTCCGAAAATCCGCCATGATAAAGTACACAACCTGTACGGCTACAACATGACAAGGGCAGCCGGTGAAGCCTTTGAAGAACTGGAACCGGATAAGCGGATTCTCATGTTTTCCCGATCCTCCTATATCGGCATGCACCGTTACGGCGGTATCTGGCAGGGAGACAATCTGTCCTGGTGGTCCCATCTTCTGATGAATGTAAAGATGATGCCATCCCTAAGCATGTGCGGATTCCTTTACACCGGAGCGGATCTTGGCGGATTTGGGGCGGATACCACAGAAGACCTTCTGCTTCGCTGGCTGGAGTTTGGCATCTTTACGCCTCTGATGAGAAATCATTCCGCTCTCGGCACCAGAGAACAGGAGGCTTACCGCTTCTCCAACAAAGCCGCTCTTAGAAATATCATCCGGCTTCGCTACTGCCTGCTGCCATACCTGTACAGTGAATATATGAAGGCTGCGTTAAACGACACTATGCTGTTTGCACCGCTTGCTTTTGGCTACCCTTCTGACCCGCATGCTTCTCAGGTAGAGGATCAGCTTCTTTTGGGTGAAAGCCTGATGCTTGCTCCTGTTTACCAGCCAAATACCACAGGACGCTATGTCTATCTGCCGGAGGAAATGCTGCTTGTTACCACCTCCGGCCCGGAAGACCTTCGGTTTGAAAAAATGACCGCAGGCCATCACTACGTGCCCGCCGCCGAACATGAGCTTATCTTCTTTGTCCGGAAAGGCCATCTTCTTCTCCTGGCCGAAGCGGCAGAAAACGTAGAAAATGTGGACGCTTCTGTTCTCAAGGTCATCGCATATACGGACACTGATACAAATGCTGTCTGCAGCTACACACTTTATGATGATGACGGCTATGGAAAAGACTACAATGATCCCTCACATCTGTCCGTCATACACATAGAAGCCGATGGAACGGTCAGCTGTGAGGGATCGGAAGAAAGGACGATCACACCATGTTTCATCTGCTCTTAGCGATTATATATCTTGCTTTTATAAGCCTGGGCCTTCCCGACGGACTCCTTGGGTCCGCCTGGCCCTCTATGTACCAGGAATTTCAGGTGCCCGTGTCTTACGCCGGCATCATTTCCATGATCATCTCCGGGGGAACCATCGTGTCCAGCCTCCAGAGTGACCGGCTGACCCTGCGCCTTGGTCCCGGAAAAGTAACGGCTTTAAGTGTAGCCATGACAGCAGCTGCCCTTTTTGGCTTTTCTTTCAGCCATTCCTTCCTCCCCCTATGTCTGTGGGCTGTTCCCTATGGACTTGGTGCCGGAAGCGTGGACGCTGCTTTGAACAACTACGTTGCTCTCCACTATACCAGCCGCCACATGAGCTGGCTGCACTGCATGTGGGGTGTCGGAGCCTCCGCAGGGCCATATATCATGGGAAGAGTACTTTCCGGCGGCGCCTCCTGGAACACCGGCTACCGGTATATCGGCATCCTGCAGGTGGCCCTGACAGCTATCCTGTTTCTCAGCCTTCCTCTTTGGAAAACCCGGAATGTTTCCGGCGCCGCCTCTGGATCGTCTTCCGGTGCTGCCATAGATAAAGACGCTGCGGAAGTTGTGGATACGGCGAAAGCTGCATATACCAGAAAACCCCTGTCTCTCGGGCAGATCCTCCGGATCCCCGGTGTGCGCGAGGTCATGGTGGCTTTCTTCTGCTACTGCGCTTTGGAGCAGACTACAGGACTCTGGGCCTCCAGCTATCTGGCGCTCCATGAAGGAATATCCTCCGAAACAGCCGCCTTCTATGCCAGCCTGTTTTTCATCGGCATCACTGCGGGCCGGGCCGCCAGCGGATTTTTGACCCTGCGTTTTTCCGATACGCAGATGATCCGCCTTGGACAGGGGATCATCCTTCTTGGTATACTTATTTTATTTCTGCCATTCTCCGGAACCGCTTCGCTGGCCGGACTCATCGTGATCGGTCTTGGATGTGCGCCTATATATCCATGTATCATCCACTCCACACCTGATCATTTCGGTGCGGATCTTTCCCAGGCCGTAATCGGCGTACAGATGGCCTCGGCTTATGTAGGCTCCTGCCTGATGCCTCCAATATTCGGACTGGTAGCGAACCACATCAGTATTGCGCTTTTCCCGCCATTTTTGCTGGTGATTCTGGTTCTGATGTTTCTGATGCATGAACGGCTGCTGACCAAAAGGGGACGTACACCTTCTGCGTAGGTGTACGTCCCCTTTTGCGTTTGCCTGTGTCCCCAATTGCAATATACCCTGTCCCTCTTAGTATCTCTTAATCTTCTTTGACGTGGTTTTATCGAATTCCCTCTCCCGGACCACAAGACTGTAAATCCGTTTATACACTGGAGCCTTCTCGTTATAGGCATCGATCAACTTCTGAAGCTCCCCTTCCACATCCCGGATTCTTTTCTTCTTTACATAATCTGGATCAGGATAGATCACCGCCTGGATCACGCCTTCGTCCTCCCGGACCAGCACTTCCTGTACAAGCCTGGATTCTCCCAGTTTGTTTTCCAGTTCTTCCGGGGATACATTTTCTCCGTTGCGGGTGATGATCAGGTTTTTCTTCCGTCCGGTCAGGAATACGAACCCGTCCTCGTCCACATACCCCAGGTCTCCTGTCTTCAGCCATCCTCCTTCCAGGGTCTCTTTGGTTTCCTCTGGCATCTTATAATATCCCTGCATGACGCTGCTGCCCCGCACCCATAACTCTCCGTCCACCGACTTTGCCTGGCAGTTTGGCAGAAGCTGCCCTACCGACTCCTTTTTGATGTTCCAGCTGACATTATTGCTGATAACAGGAGAACATTCTGTCATGCCATAGCCCTGCAGGATCGTAATTCCATATTTATGGAACAGATCAATATAAGAAGGATTCAGATATGCGCCGCCACTGCAGATGGTATGAAACTGCTTCCCGAACACCTTTGCCTTTATGACCGCTGCTGGAATGAGGGATGCATCCTCAAGCTTTTTAGCCAGTGTTTCGATCATCAGCGGCACCATTAATATCATCTCCGGCTTAAAAAGCTTGATATTTTTCGCCACCCTGAGAAGTGAATCATTAATGCAGATTACCGCCCCCAGCGAAATCCCTTTTAAAATATCCATACTCAGGCAGTAGGCATGATGGATCGGAAGCACCGACATGATCACAGTCCGCTCCGGAATCTTCATATCAAGACAGGTGGCGTTTTCCGCCAGATTCCGATGGGTCAGCATCACACCTTTGCTTTTCCCCGTGGTGCCGGATGTAAACATAATGGTACACAGCTGATCCGGATCCGACGGTTCGCTAAAGCTCCCTTCATTTTCCCTGATCATCTGCCAGAAAGAAAGGCTCTCTTCATCGCTTTCTTCTTTCTGCATGGAAATAAAATGCCGCAGCTTCGGACACTTTTCTTTTGCAATTGCCGCCACATCCGCCCGAATCTCATCGTACACCAGGACGGTCACATCTGCCCGGTCCATAAGCCCGCACAATTCTTCCTTCGGAAGTCCGGCATCCAGGGGCACCGCCACACTGCCGCTGTCCACGATCCCAAAGAAAGTCACCAGCCAGGGATATGAGGTCGCTCCGATCACAGCCACATGCTCGCCTCTTTCCCCCAGATCATCCAGCACCCGGGAAAAACTCTCGCTGTCATTCTTAAGGCAGGTATATGTCTTTGATTCTATTGTATCTTTTTTCACTTTATACCGAACGGCGTCCTCCCGTCCGTATTTTCTTTCCGTCCGCACCAGGATATCACGGATCGTACTGCACAGCATCACTCTCACCTCTTACTCTTCCGAAGCCAATGTTTCCAGATAATCTGCCGCTTCCTGAACGGTACGGATATCCACCGCCCTTGACTGGTCAATCTCCACGTCAAATTCGTCCTCCAGTTCGCCCAGCATGCTCATGAAATCAAAGGAGGTAAATCCCAGATCCTCAATAAAACGGGACTCCGGCTTTACATTTTCCGGTTCTACTTCTACATATTCACAGATAATATCTACCAATTTATTAAACATTTTACTCTTCCTTTCTTTATACCAGCCTGATAATTTCTCCTACAGTCAGTTCCGGATTCTCTGTCCCCTTAAACATGATCCTGCAAAGATAATAGTACAGATATTCCAGATCCTCTCTGCTGACCGCCTTCACCTGATGTTCAAAATTAAAGTCCAGGCCATTGTCTTCCGGGCGGTGCATGACTGTCAGATACATCGCCTGCGTGGTAGCCCCGTTGGGGTACCACCGGGTTTTATAGCGGATGCCGCCCAGCTTATCCAGGCCCTTCTCCTGAAGTGTCAGCGGCTGATATGTCAATGCCATTGGCTCATAGGTTGCTCCGTCCTTCTGCGGATATTTCTGCCCTGTATGAGCAAAATAAGCTACCGGGTCATAATTTGCATGACGGAAGTATTCATTCTGCAGATCCCGGATCTCATAAACCCCGTCCAGGAACTTTTTGTCCTCTCCCATGATCGTACGGAACGGGAAGGAATGGATCCTTGTGCCTCCTGATTTCTTTTCTTTCAGAGTGGCCCTCCTGGCGATCGCCGTATTGATAGACACATCATCGTTTCCGTTCATCTTCTGGAAATATGTACGCAGCCCCATCAAAAGCAGGCAGACCAAGGACACATGATACGTCTCACAAAACTCCATCAGCCGTCTGGTAGGCTCTGCCTCCAGATGGAAGATATCCAGCGCTGAGTCTACGGAGTCTGAAACATTGACTGCCGCCCTGGCATCCGGGTTTCCGGTCCTCTTTCTTTGGTCCTCCAGGCGCTTCGGTCCCCGGAGGCCATTATAGATCGGTTCCGGCATATGATCGATCAGATCCTCAAAATATCTTGCGTCTCTGGCCTGCGCTTTACTGCCTGCCTCATAGGCCAGATCCTTTTTTACCTGTTCGATATATGAAGCCATGTCCTTCGGATACGGTACACCATCATATTTAGCACTGCAATACAATTCGATCACATCTTTTAAAAAGCAGATCAGCGACTGGGCGTCCGCCGTCATATGATCGATCAGAAGATAAAGACCATTAAAACCGTCCGGCATCTTAATCATAACAATCCGGTTCATTGGAGAATCCTGACGCTTAAACGGCACCTGTGTCCACTTCTGCATCTGGCTTTCCGCCTCTTCCATGGTCCGGTCTGAAAAATCCACAAACTCGATATCTCTTTCTTCCTTAGCAACCACATATTGATACCAGGTACCTTCTTTATCTTTTGCAAACCGAAGACGCATACTCTCTGCCCGGTCATACGCCTTATAGATCGACTGTTTCAGAACCTCCCAGTCAATTTCCGTCTCAATCGTAAGACTGGTCCCGATATTCAGCACCTCTTTCTTAGGACAGAAATCATAATAGAAAAAGTGAAATTTCTGCGCTGCCGTCAGCGGGTATACAGGATAGCCTTTTCTTTTCCTCATCATCGGATCACACCTCCAATAAACTCTGTCATGGCCTTTTCATATTGTTCCGTGTCTCTGTAATAGCTCTCTCCGTGAGCCGCATCTTTTATGATCACCATTTTTGCGGGTGATTTGCAGTTCGAATAAATTTCCCTGCACATATAACAGGGAACAAAATTATCCTTTTCTCCGTGGATCAAAAGGATCGGGATCTTCGCCTTTCTGACCTCCCGCTTTGCGTTACACTCGTCAAGCCCATATCCGGCTCTCTTTCTATTTACACAATCTGCAATCTGGATCATGGGAAATGCAGGCAGATGATACCAGGATCTGAGTACATGGGAGAAAACCTCCTTGGCAGACGTAAATCCACAGTCAGAAATAATGCCCTTTATCTGTCCGGGCAACGCCAGACCCGATGCCATCAAAACGGTTGCCCCTCCCATCGATGTCCCATGCAAAAGGATCTGTACCTCATCCGTGCATCTTTTTACCGCCCAGTCGATCCAGCGCATCAGGTCACGCCTGTCCAGGCATCCAAACCCCACGTACTCGCCTTCGCTCTTTCCGTGGGCTCTGGCATCCGGAAGAAGCATTGCATAGCCTCTTTTCAGATAGTAGTCAGATAATCCCACATAATCGCTCATTCCCTGGCTGGTATAGCCATGCAGACAGATGGCAAGCTTCTTTGCGCCGCCTGTCCCCGGAAAGAATGTGCCATGAAGCTTAAGTCCGTCTTCTGACATAATCTCTGCCTCCTCATGAGGCTGGGACATCATCCAGGCTTTCCGCTCCTTCAGTAGATCAGCATACCTGCTCCAGTCCGTCCCTGACATCTTCATGGTATCTTCCACCTTCATCCTGTTGCGCTTCATGACCCGGCGGTAAAAATAGGCTGTTCCTCCCGCTGTCGCCGCCGAGGCCGCTCCCGCCATAAGCAGGAGACCTTTCCACCACTTCTGCATAGACACGCCTCCTTCCGGCTCTTATTTCTTATGGCTTTCTATCAGGCTCTTCAACTTTAGTGCCTTATCAATATTCCCCTCTACCCTAAGCTTCCGAAGAGTGACCGCCAGAATCGGATCCATTTCTCCATCTGCAATCTTGCGAAGTGTCTGTGCGCTGCAGATAAACATTGCATCCCGGTCATAATACTCATAGGGTTCTACATACAGTTTCCCTTCTTTCACCTCTATATAGAAAATCCCTTCTGCCTCTCCCGTAATATTGAACTGGTAAGCCAGATGCTCCCGGATCCCGCTTACATCTGCTTCCATAAATCTTCCTTTGATTTCCGAAAAAAATTCAGCGTATGTCATATCTTCCTCCTTATTTTGACATTTTTCGACCATTGGTCGATATTGCTTTATAAGTAAGTTACCAACTTTTCGACTATTGGTCAATATTTCTGCGCACAAAATTTTCAGCAAAAAAAAGGGATTTTTTAGGTACATTTTTCTACTTGCATTCTTTATTTCCCACGTGCTATACTGATACTTAATTCTGAGACCTTTTCACATAGCATTAGATGAATTGCTTTTCTATTGATTTTGAAAAAAGGAACGTGAACAGACATGGCTAATCAGACAAAATATAATCAGATACTGGACGCTCTCCAGACACTTCTGGCAAAGAAAAATATCCAGACTATCTCCGTCAGCGAGATTGCCCAGACTGCCGGAATCGGGAAAGGCAGTATATATTACTATTTCCCGTCCAAATCCGCAATACTGGAGGCCCTGATCGAGCGCAGCTACCAGCCGTCTCTTATGACCGCTCACCAGCTTGCACAGCAAAAGGACATCTCACCCTTCACCCGGATGGCCCAGATCTTTCAGGCTTGCCGGGATTCCTCTAGAGACTTTTTGTCCAAGGACAGCCAGGTTTCCCCTCTGGATGAGCGCGAGCGTTCGTTTCTCCATCAGAAGTACCTGCATCATCTGATCACGGAGCTAAAGCCTGATCTGACAGAAATCATCTGTCAGGGCATTGAGCGTGGAGAAATTCACTTTGACTACCCTTCCGCTCTCTCCGAAATCGTACTGATCGTTCTGACAGTCAAGATAGATAATACTCTCCTCCCCTCTTCCAGAGAGGAGATTGAAGATACGATACAGGGACTTATTTCCCTTCTTGAAAAAGGAACCGGCAATCCTTCCGGCTCCCTGAACTTTTTAAAAGTATAGAAAAGGCGCCGGCACATGCCGACGCTTTTCATTTATGACTGGATTAGAATAACTGCCTCATAGGGCCTTAGCTTTTTACTCCATTCTCCCGGATAGTTATGGATCAGCACTTCTGCATCCACCCATTCCGCCAGAAGAGGACACTCTGCCTGTTCTCCCGAGAAATTTGCACATACCAGCATCCGGCTATCCCCGTTTGTCCTGGTGTAGGCAAAGATCTTCTCATCTTCCGGCATCAACAATTCAAACTTTCCATCTACAAATACCGGATATTCTTTTCTTAAACGAATCAGTTTCTGATAGAAATAAAAGACAGAATCCTGATCCTCTAACTCTTCCCTGGCATTGATCGTTGTATAGTTGGGATTGACTTCGATCCATGGCGTTCCCGCTGTAAATCCCGCGTTCGCAGATCCGTCCCACTGCATAGGGGTTCTGGCATTATCCCGGCCTCTTGCATATATGGATTTCATGACATCATCCTTGTCATAACCTGCCTCTATGCGTTCTTTATACATGTTTACAGACTCAATGTCTTTATAATGACTGATATCCGCAAATTTTACATTGGTCATGCCAAGCTCTTCGCCCTGATAAATGTAAGGTGTTCCCTGCATGCCATGGAGAAGCGCCGCCAGCATTTTTGCTGATTCCACCCGGTATTCCCGGTCATTGCCCCATCTTGACACGATCCTCGGAAGATCATGGTTGTCCCAGAAGAGACTGTTCCATCCTCGTCCGTACAGGCCGGTCTGCCATTTTGCCAGTACCTTTTTCAGCTTCACAAACGGCAGCGGAGCCAGATCCCATTTCTCTTTTCCTTCCTGCTGGTCCAGACCGATATGCTCGAACTGAAATACCATGGAAAATTCATTCCCGTTAGGATTGCTGTACAGCTTTGCCCTTTCCACATCTGCGCCCCAGGCTTCCCCTACGGTAATCAGGTCGCCTTTCTGGAAGGTTTCCCGGCTCATTTCCCGGATAAACGCGTGCAGCATCGGCCCGTTATTCGTAATCTCAAGATCAGGTTCCTTTGCGATCTGGTCAATCACATCCAGGCGGAAACCGCCCACGCCCTTGTCCATCCACCAGAGGATCATGTCATAGATCTCCCGGCGAACCTTCTCATTTTCCCAGTTCAGATCCGGCTGTTTTACCGAAAACTGATGGAAATAATACTGTCCAAGCTCCGGCACCCACTCCCAGGCCGAACCGCCAAAGGAGGCTCTCATTTCATTAGGCGGCGTGTCCTCTGTCCCGTCTCTCCAGACATAGTAATCATGATAAGGATTATCCTTGCTCTTTTTCGCCTCCAGGAACCATCTGTGCTCATCCGAGGTATGGTTCAGCACCAGATCCATGATGATGCGGATCCCGTGATCCTTTGCTTTCCGGATCAGCTCCTCCATATCCTCTAATGTTCCAAACATAGGATCAATGTCCTGGTAATCAGAAATATCATATCCATTATCATCCTGCGGGGAACGACATACCGGTGAGAGCCAGATGGCGTCAATTCCCAGTTTCTCCAGATATGGGAGACGCTCCATGATTCCTTTCAGATCTCCGATCCCATCTCCGTTGCTGTCCTGAAAGCTTCTGGGATAAATCTGGTAAACTACCGCATGTTTCCACCATTTGTCCTGTGTCTTTACCATGCTTTCTCCTCCTTTTCCTCTCCTGCACTTTTATATTGCCGGGGCAAAAGCCCCGGATACTCCCTGCGGCTTAACTCCGCCGAAACAGATGCCGCAGATGTTTCATTTCCTTCTCTGCTCTTCCGAAATCAGGGAGATGCCATTCCCAGTTTGGCGAGCCCACTGTTCCCGGAGTATTCATATGCCCCTCTCTTCCAAGCCCCAGGATGTCCTGAAGGGGTACGATGGCATATTCGGCCGGGCTTGCAAAGGTATATCCAAGCAGCCTTTCCTTAACGGAACCCGTGCCAAAGCCTTCTGTTCTCAAGAAGCGGCGAACCTTGCGTTTTGCCGCTTTTGTCAGATTCTGATACCATTCCATCAGTGTATCGTTATCATGAGTTCCGGTATAGATGATCATGTTTTTTTCATCCGCAATGCCGTCACAAGCCCGTTTTCTCCATGTCTCAATCGCAAATACCAGTATCTTCATGCCCTTCAGATGATAGTGCTTCTTGAGAGTCATGACTTCCGGCCGCAGCTCGCCCAGATCTTCCGCCACCAGTTCCATCTTTGGAAAGCTTTCTGTCAGAAGATCCAGCACCTCATATCCAGGTGCCTCGATCCACTCTCCTTCGATAGCAGTCGGACAGGAGGACGGGATTTTCCAGAATGTGTCAAAAGCCCGGAAATGATCGATCCTTACGATATCGAACAGCTTTCCGCTGTAGCCGATCCTGTCCATCCAGAACTGGTATCCGCTTTCTTTCATGTGCTCCCAGTCATAAATCGGATTGCCCCAACGCTGTCCGGTGGCGCTGAAATAGTCCGGCGGTACTCCTGCGATAAAGATCGGCCTTCCATCGGTGTCCAGAAGGAAGTTATCTTTTCCTCCCCACACGTCTGCCGAATCCAGTCCCACATAGAAGGGGACATCCCCCATGATACGGATGCCTTTTTCATTTGCGGCTGTCTTGACTTTCATCCACTGGCAATAGAAGATATACTGAAGGAAGGTGTGAAACCCGGCTTCCTCCTGCTCTTCTCCGGTCAGCTCTCTTTCTCCCTCCGGGAAGTTCTGGTCCTCTGCCTTCCATTCATTCCAGCACACGCCTCCGTTCGCCTTTTTCAGAGCACGGAAGGCCGTATAGGTCTTGACCCAGTCTAAAGCTGCAAAGGCTTGATACTCCGGATCCTCATCCTGTTTCTTTTCCTTGAAGCTCTGGTAGGCAGTTCTTAAGACCGGCTGCTTAAATGCCCGGACCGCTTCATAGTCCACCCGCTTTTCTTCTGTCCGGAAAGGCTCCGGCAGCTCCTTCAAAAGCCCAGCTTCCGCCAGAAGCTCCAGGCTGATATAAAGCTCGTCTCCCGCATAGGAAGAGTAGGGCTGATAGGGAGAATTGCCATAGCCCAGGGGATTTAGGGGCAGTATCTGCCATATGGTGATCCCCGCCTCATGCATCAGGTCGATCCACTGGTATGCGGCCGCCCCCAGCTCTCCCACTCCGGTACGGGACGGGAGAGCAGATACCGGCATCAGGATTCCTGCTTCTTTCATCTTCTTTTCGTCTCCTTTTTATTTTTTAAGACCCGCTCCCGCGAGTCTTTTTTATTTAAGATAAATGCCAGATGTCTTTGTCATACTCGGCAATAGTCCGGTCAGAAGAGAAGTATCCGGCTTTTGCGATATTTACCAGCATCTTCTTTGCCCAGCTCTTTTCATCTTCGTAATCGTTCAGCATCTGTTCCTTGGTCTTAATATAATCCTTCAGATCCAGAAGGGTCATGAACCAGTCTTTGCTTACCAGTTCCTTATAAAGTCTTCCCAGGTTCACCGGATCACCGATCATGATCATCTCCTTGCTGATGATAAAGTCTACCAGCTCTTCGATCTCGGGATCGCTCTCATAGATCTTGCGGGAATGATATCCACTCTGTGCATACAGATCGATGACCTTCTCAGATCTGGCTCCGAACACATAGATGTTGTCGTCTCCTACCAGCTCATGGATTTCCACATTGGCGCCGTCTTCTGTTCCCAGAGTTACCGCTCCGTTCAGCATGAACTTCATGTTTCCGGTACCGGATGCCTCCTTGGAAGCAAGTGAAATCTGCTCAGAAATGTCGCAGGCCGGGATCAGCTTTTCTGCCTTCGTTACGTTATAGTTTTCCACCATCACGATCCTTAAGTACGGGCTTACTTCCGGATCATTCTTTACCAGCTCCTGCAGGCACAGGATCAGGTGGATGATGTCCTTTGCGATAGTATAGGCCGGAGCCGCCTTTGCGCCGAAGATCATCGTAATCGGACGTTTCGGCAGGTTGCCCTTCTTGATCTCTTTATATTTATAGATCGCATACAATGCATTCATCTGCTGTCTCTTGTACTCATGCAGACGCTTGATCTGAATATCAAAGACAGAATTTTCATCAATCTCTACACCCTGTGTCATCTGAAGATACTTCTTCAGTTCTGTCTTCGCATCTTTCTTGATCTCTTTTAATCTGGCAAGCACCTTCTCATCGTCCTGATACTGGAGAAGCTTCTCAAGCTCAGACGCATCCTTCATATATCCGGTACCGATCAGCTCCTTCAGATACTCTGCCAGCTCGTGGTTACAGTGCAGAAGCCACCGTCTGAAGGTGATACCGTTGGTCTTGTTGTTGAACTTCTCCGGATAAATGTCATAGAACGGGCGAAGCTCTGATTCCTTTAAGATCTCTGTATGGAGAGCCGCCACACCGTTAACTGCATAGCCATAGTGAATGTCGATGTGAGCCATATGTACCAGCTGGTTCTGGTCGATGATATAGACTCTCTCATCATGGAAATCCCGGCGTACTCTTGCGTCCAGCTCCCGGATGATCGGCATCAGCTGCGGCACTACCTGCTCCAGATAATGAACCGGCCATTTTTCCAGCGCTTCCGCCAGAATGGTATGGTTGGTATAGGCACAGGTCTTGCGTACCACATCGATAGCGGTATCCATATTAAAGCCTTTTTCTGTCGTCAGGATTCTGATCAGCTCAGGAATTACCATTGTCGGATGAGTATCGTTGATCTGGATGCACACGTGCTCATGCAGGTGATACAGGTTTACGCCTCTTTCTTCTGCTTCTTTTAAGATCAGCTGTGCAGCATTGCTGACCATAAAGTACTGCTGATAGATTCTGAGAAGACGTCCTGCATCATCGCTGTCATCCGGATAAAGGAAGAGCGTCAGGTTCTTCTGGATGTCATGCTTATCAAACTGGATGCCATCATGGATGATGCTTTCATCTACCGTATCCAGATCGAATAAATGCAGCTTGTTCTTTCCTTCCTGCTGATATCCCGGCACGTCAATGTCGTACATCGTAGAGGTCAGGGTAAAGTCCTTAAACGGTACCTGGAAGTGGCAGTCTGTTCTGGTAAGCCAGCTGTCCTTGGAAAGCCAGGGGTTCTTGTCCTCCCACTGCTTGTGGTCCGAGAATTTCTGCAGGAACAATCCTTCGTGGTAGTTCAGGCCCACACCGTCTCCCGGCAGTCCTAACGTAGCGATAGAATCCAGGAAGCAGGCCGCCAGTCTTCCGAGGCCCCCATTCCCAAGAGAAGGCTCCATCTCCGCCTCTTCTACAGCCGTCAGTTCATGTCCGTATTTTGCCAGTACTTCCTTTGTCTCCTCAAACAGTCCCAGGTTGATCAGGTTGTTTGATAAAAGCTTTCCGATCAGGAATTCTGCGGAAATATAATATAGTTTACGCTTGCCGGTGTTTGGCCGGATTGCGGACATTTTTTCTTTTGTGATCGCAAGAAGCGCTGTATAGATCTCTGCATCTGAAGCGCTTTCCATATCCTTCTGAAATAAATCCTGTAACTTCTGTTTCAGTTCCTGTTCCATAGTGATTGATCTCCTTTCCATTTCATGGCCTTGCTGCCCATGATGCCTTTTTATTATACCATTTTTTCCCTAGCTTAAATACGAAAAATTTCTTTTAGAAGTTTCGTATTGTTTCGTTATGTCTTCATATTAATCGATTGAGATTCATTCGTCAATCACTTTTTTACTTTTTTCTCTATTCTTTAACCCGGTCTTGTTTTCTTTCTCTTCCGAGGCTATAATATGGCTATAATTCAAAGTTTTTCATTATTTTTTGAAGGAGGGAATGAAGCGTTGGCTACCATACAGGAGATCGCAGACCGGCTGGGCATTTCAAAGGGAACTGTGTCCAAAGCATTGAACGGCGCGTCCGATATCAGCGAAACTTTACAAAAAACCGTCATTGAAACTGCGGTGGAAATGGGCTATCACAAGCTGCGCCGTCCCGGCGGGCTCCGGAAACTGTGTGTCCTCATCGCAAATATGGAATATACAGAGCCCCACCACTTCGGCCACGAACTGATCCTGGGCTTTCGCCAGATGGCCGAGCCTGCCGGCTATACCGTGGAGATCGTACCTGCGACAGATGCACTGCAGGCGTCCGTATCCTACGACGCTTTCATGCTGCAGCACGATTACCTGGGCGCATTTATCCTGGGATTCTCTCTTTCCGACCCCTGGATGAAACATTTTCCCACAAGCCGCACCCCGGCTGTGCTCTACGATAACTATGTTTCTTCCAATCCCTGTATGGCTTCGGTAGGGATCGACAACCGGGAGGGCATGGAACTGGCCGTGTCCCATCTAAAGCGGCTGGGGCATACCCGGATCGGCTACTTAAGCCACGCCCTGGATTCCCATATCATGCAGGTGCGGCGGGAAGCCTTCTTCCAGTCCATGCGCCGTCAGGGGCTTTTTGCTGACGAGTCCTTAACCGGAAGCTCCCACTATATCGCCCACTGCATGGAAAAATATCTGCCCCGCCTTCTGTACGAGCAGCAGGTGACCGCCATCATCTGCAGCCACGACCAGATCGCAAACGCGGCAATGATCCAGTGCCAGCAGATGGACTTCCGGATTCCGGAAGATGTCAGCATCGTCGGCTTCGACGACCTTCCTATCTGCGCCTACACCTCTCCGCCGCTGACCACAATCCGCCAGAACCGCCTTCTGCTCGGCAAAAGCGGCTACTACGCCCTGGAAAGCCTGCTGAACGGCATTCCTATCGGAACCTTGCTGCTGCACGCAGAGCTGGTAGTGCGAAACTCTACGAATCAGGTTTCCTACGAGTAGGGACACCCCAAACAGCGAAGGGGGACGTACACTTTTGCAAAAAGTGTACGTCCCCCTTCGTTACCGGATCCGTATCTTCTGCCCCGGATAGATCAGATTCGGATTCGCAATCCCGTTGATCTGTGCCAGGTGCTGATACGTGGTTCCGTACTTTAACGCGATCCCGCTTAAGGTATCTCCGCTTTTTACGGTATAGACCACCGTCCCGCCGCTGCCTGAACCAGCCGGGCTTCCGGTGGCGTACGCATCCCAGGCGGCGCGGTCTCCGTAAAATACATTCAAATCCAGATCATCGCTGTAGCCTGAGAGCCGGCCGCTGGCTGTATACTGATACAGTGCCGCAAATTTCCAGGCACCGGTCCCGCCAATGATCGGGGCATCCGGATTATAACCCATTGCCGTACTGCCGGCATAATAGCCCGCATTCCAAAGGCCATAGTCGCCGTTTGCCACCGAAGACCAGTCGTAGCCATTCACCGTACCGTTATTCATATAGATCACCGGCTTCACACCGGTCAGCTGCCGCACCCGGTCCAGCCATTCTTTCGCCCAGGCCGGACCTCTGGACACGCCGCTTCCTTCCCAGTCCAGTGCGAGAAGCGCCTTTCCGATATATCCTTTGATATTGTTGACGAAGTATTCTGCTTCTTGCGAAGCGCCATTCTTTCCGGCAAAATGATAGACTCCGAGCTTTTTACCAAGTTTCAGGCCCTGCTGATATGCACGGTCGCAGTCCGGATTTACATAAGTCAGTCCTTCAGTTGCCTTTATGATCACAAAATCGCAGGGCACCTTCGCAAGGTCGATCCCGCTCTGCCAGCTGGAAATATCGATTCCATTCATACTCATACCTCTTGGCTCCTTTCCATGAAAGCTTTTTCATCTTTCAATACCAGCATATGGGACCAGTTCCGGAAATGTTCCTTACTCTTCTCAGACTCTTAAGATAACTCTCCGCATGACTCTGCACAGAGCTGCTTCGACCAGAAAAGCTTAAAAAACAGGCTCTTATAAAATATTCATTCTATAAAAGCCCGTCTTACTATTTTACGCTATCACGTCCTGTTCAAGAACTATTCTGTCACAAAAGCTGCTGATACTTCTGCGTTCTTTGCGCCATCCTCGATGATAAACAGATTATCTGTATCAAAGCCTGCATCCTTCATAACTGAAATAGCTGTCTTTGCGCAGTTATTTCCGCTGTAGCACAGAATATAAACCGGTTTTTCCGGATCCATCTCGCCAGTTGCCAACTCATACATCTGTGTCTGTGCCTCTGCATCCTCGATCTCCTTCAGATTACACTGCAGTGAACCTTCCAGGTGTCCTGCCGCATATGTCTCATCATCCCTGACGTCCAGGAACTGAACCTCGTCATCTCCTACCGCAGCCACTGCGTCTTCACCGGATACATACTGCCACTCAATATTTTCCTCCGTACGATTGGTAGTCAGCGCTCCGTCTACTTCCGCAAGAGCTTTTGCTCCCCCTTCTACTGTAAACAGACGTGACGGATCAATCCCGGACTCTGTCAGAACTTCTGTTGCCTTTTCTGCTCCTTTTGCTCCACTGTTGCAAATAATATAAATATCTTTATCATCCCCAAAGTTTGCATCTGCATATTCTGTCATAGCTTCTGCCAGAGAATCATCCTCCAGCGGGAAGATCGGACACCATTCAGAATTCACCACTCTGCCGCTTACATAATTTCCCCATTCCCTGACATCCAGCACATGTGTATCCCCCGCCTTTGCCGCTGCAACAGCATCCTCGGCGGACACATATCCATCTGAAGCCTCTTCGCTTTCTTCACCTGACGTCTCTTCAGCTGTCGTCTCTTCAGCAGATTCTCCGGACGTTTCCTCACCTCCTGATCCGCAGGCGGTTATCAGCGCTGCAGTCAGTGCAGAAGCCATCAGTAATGCTGCAATTTTCCTTTTCATTTCTTTTTCCTCCTTTACACTTTGGTATCACTGCTATTATAAATTGGGTCTCTTCTGTATTTCAATTAAATTGTCAGAATTTTCTATAGATTTTAGCCAACTGTCTTATTGGCTTTTTCTATAACTACTGCCCCCGTTTTCTGAACGCATTTACATCACGGCTATCTGGAAATAAACGCTTCCATCCGTTTCAGGAACCCGTCATCCAGATATGCCTCCAGCTTTCGGAATGTAGAAAGGTTAAAGATTTCCTTATCCGGGTTCTGGTACTGCACCCATGCCATTGCACACCATGTAATCCCTCTCAGGCAGGTTACAGGAATATAGATCCCAGTTCTTTCCTTCAGACCTGTCACATCAAATCTCCCATCCACCCTGCGGATATATTCATGAATAAATCTGTTCATTTGTTCCTTCTCAAGGATCACGTCCGTCTTCCAGAAGGTCGTGGTGGGCGCCAGATAATGTCCCAGATCCTGAGCCGGATCTCCGTACAAAGGCTTTTCCCAGTCAATCAGATAATCCCGTCCATCCTCATTGATCAAAAAATTCGTAGAATTCAATTCCGTATTAATACAGCAAAAATATGGGATCTCACCTAATCCATCCACTTTCTTCCATCCCTGATCCAGAAGCTTTCTGATTTTTCTCTTTTTTTCCTCGTCTGCCAGATCAGATTCCACATAGACCCCGAACATCTTTTCACATTCCTCAAGAATTGCCTGAAGTGGATTCTCCGGGCTAAGCAGCGAATGATCTTCCGGAAGTTTTATGCTGTGAATATCCGCCAGGCAACCGGCTCCCCGGAAAAGCTCTGTCTCATAATTCATCGCATGACCGGGTAGATATTCCATAACCATCACCCCATAAGGAAGGAAATCCTTCCTGCCGTCCACATAAAATGGCCGGGGTGTGCGCCCCGAATCCGAAAGCAGCTGAAGCGCTCTGTATTCATAACCGATCTGATCCTCCAGGTGCATCTGGCTTCCAAAATTAACCCGGAGCAGCATTTTCTGCCCGCTGGCAGGATGACAGAAAACATAATTCCGGTTATATTCCCCCTGTGCCAGCAGTTCATAGGTTTCTGTTATTTTCTCCGGAAGTCCCAGCGCTTCCCGGTATCGTTCCGATCTTACATACTCTTTTAACCCTTCCGTCCGTTCCATACGTTCCTCCGTTTTCCGCCAGGATCAGCGCACATCCCTGTACATTTCCGCAAGCCGTTCTGCCGGCACGCCGTCCCGGTACATTTTTCTAAGCCGGTTCATCTTCCACATCAACTTAAGCTTCGGCACCGTTCCTTTCGGGAACCGCCGGTCTGATGTATAGATCCTGCGGTCTGCCATTCCCAGTTTTACATGCATTTTCTTCAGCGTCAGTGAAAACTGATAATCTTCCATAATCGGAATCTCCGGAAATCCCCCGGCTTCAAAAAACAGCTCTCTGTCTATAAAGATCCCCTGATCCCCAAACATGACTTTCCGGTCTTTTACCCGGTGATTGGAGATTATCCGGCATGTAAACATAAAAAAATGACATGAGTGGAATGCGATCCCGAAACATCCCGCACGGTGATCCCGCATAACCTTTCGGATCCGGGCCAGCGGATGCGACGGAAGCTCACTGTCACAGTGAAGGAAAAACAATATGTCCCCGGTACTCTTTTCCGCTCCCAGATTCATTTGAAAAGCACGTCCTTTTGGCGACTTCAGCACCTCGATCCAGGCGGGGATCCTCTCAAGGGTACCGTCCGTACTCCCTCCGTCTACCAGCAGGATTTCACACTTCCCTCTAAGGGTTTCCAGCTGCCTTACCATACTGTCAATAGTCCCCGCCTCATTATAGACAGGCACAATAACAGAAATCCAGCTGATCTTTGCCAGATATTTCCCGGTACTGCTCCGTTTCTTCTTAGGGTCCTTCCTCATTCGCTCCCGATATCCCTGAAGATCCGAAACTGTATCCATATCTGCCAGGGTTTCCGTATAGCCCACAGTAATCTTTTCCCGCTGCAAGTCCTGTATCGTTTCTTTCAGTACCTTCCCATGTCCGTACGAATCCAGCGCAAAGGCCGCCCGGTAAGGCTTTTTCATTCCTACCAGATAATATCCTCCGTCTGTGGTCTTTCCAAAAACTACATCCTTATTTTCCAGCACTTCAAACGCCTTCTTAAGGCAGCCGCAGCTTATCTCCGGCACGTCTGTTCCGATCAGAAGACATGCGTCATAACCATTTCCCAGTACCAGGGAAATGGCATGATACATCCTTTCTCCCAGACTTTCTCCATCCTGCGGAATATACCGCTGTCTGCCAAAAATCTGCTTTAGCCGCAAAAGGTTCCCCTCCGGAGAATAGCTCACAAAAATATCCGCTGATATTTTCTTACATTCCCGGAAAATATCCTTAAGAAAACAGGTATGCAGCTTCGCACACTGAGCCGGTGTAAGGCGGGGCATCATCCGGGTTTTTGTCTTTCCTGGCTCTGGTATTCTGGTGAAAATGATCAATGCCTTTTTCATTTATAAGATCTTCTCCAATATCCTGATCGTATCATCAACAACCTCCGGACAGAACTGAAGCAGTAGTCCTTTTTCCATCACCTTGTCCATCTCTCCCGGCTTTGAAATATCATGCCCCAGGAGTTCCCGGCACATACAGGATGGATATTTTTCAAGAAACAGGCGTTTAAATTCTGCCACTTTTTCGGACATAATCTGCTTTTGTTCCTGATCCCCTTTCCGGCTGTGCCCGAAGTTCATCCCAATGACCATCAGCGCCCCCGTCACTGCACCGCAGGTCTCTCCACACATCATCCCTCCTCCAAAGCAGGAGGACATCTTCCTTGCGTCGTCTTCTTCCATTCCCATCCGGTCTGCAAACCGGCCGGTCACAACCTGAGAACAATCAATCCCCTGTATAAATAATTCGCGAATCTCTTCTTGTGTCATATATCTGCCTCCTCTCTAGCCTTCTGTAGCACCCCCGCAGCTGGACCCCTGACCGGCCGTACATCCGTAACAGTGATTTGCCAGGCAGAGTTTTCGTCTCGTATAGGGTCTGCCAAGCATGTCATAAATAGTCTCTCCAGACATCACCGGAAGGTCTGCTGCCTGATTAAAATCACAGTCGTAAAGCTTCCCGTCATATCCTACAGACACCTGAAATCTGCACATCAGTCCGGGGAGCGTACCTGCATTAAAGGCATCTGACAGCTTTTTCATATAGCTTTCCAGGTTGCCACTGCGTTTCAAAAATGCTTCAAACCGTCCCATTGGATTATTCGTCAACGTAAAAAGCCGGTTAAACACAATCCCAAAATCAGCTCCAAGCTTTGCTTTATACTCCTTTTCCATCGCACTTTGCACCGGCGGGAAAAAGGCTCCGGCCGGATTATATACCATATTCAGCACTAACCTCGGATCCCTTCCATAGCCAAGGGCGTTCAGTTCCTGTATCACTTCGATCGCCGCGGAAAAGGCGCCGTCTCCTCTGACCCGGTCCATCTCCTTTGCCCGGTAATATGGAAGGGAACACACTATCTCCACCTTGTGATCTGCATAAAATTCCGGCAGATGGCGATACTTCTTCTCTTTTAAGATCACCAGATTTGTCCGCACAATCACATGGCTGCATATTTTAACAGCCTCTGATACAAGCCATTCAAAGTGTGGATTCATTTCCGGAGCTCCTCCGGTAATATCAATGGTTCCAACGTTCTGCTCCCTGCATACTGCAAGACAGGCTTCCATTACCTCACGGCTCATTACTTCTGTCCTGTCCGGCCCCGCTTCCATATGGCAGTGCTTACAGGAAAGATTACACAATCTTCCAACATTGATCTGCATTACATCCAGTGTATCTGTGGTATATTTATATTCCTCTTCCGTGATACGGCTTTCAAAATCCGGTATATTTTTCAAACTTTTCAAATCTTCTAAGGCCTGACTCATTTTCTTACAGCTCCAGTTTCTTAATAACATTTTTCATCTGTACACCATGTACCAGGGTCGCCCCTCCTCTGATTGCCGCTGCCACATGCACGGCCTCTGTCATCTCTTCCTCACTGACACCCTTGTTCAAACAGTCATTAGTATAGGAATCAATACAGTATGGGCACTGTACCGCATGCGCTACCGCCAGTGCGATAAGAGATTTCTCTCTCTGCGTCAGCGCCCCTTCCGCAAATACAGCTCCATAATAGTCAAAAAACTTCTCTGCAAGAACTGGCGCCTCTTCTCCGATAGTTCCAAACTTTCCAAGGTCTTCAGGGTTGTAATACGTTTCCATTATTTTTCTCCTCCTTTTCTGGTACTTTGCCTGTCCATATATATTTTTCTTAACATTACGACCAGCGCCGATAAAGCGAACAGGGTCAGCAATCCCGTCATCAAAAGCTGCGCCCCTCCTGTCAGCATACCGCCCACATAAGAGTAAACGATGGTCGCCGGCAGCTGTCCGATCCCTGTCGCCAGAAAAAACGATCCAAATGACATAGATGTAAGTCCAGCCGCATAACTGACGATGTCAAAAGAAATAAACGGCAGGAGCCGGCAGATCAGAATCGTATTCCGGCCATATTTTTCAAAAAATGTATCTATCTGGGCAATACCGGCTTTGCTGGTCAGCCGCTCCGCGGCATCTCTCCCCAGAATCCTGGCAATAAAGAAGCAAACTGCTGCTCCTGCCATTGCACTGGACCAGGATAGGATTGCCCCCTGCCACCAGCCAAACAGATTGGCATTTGCAAGCGTCAGAAGAAAGGCCGGAAGCGGTGCCGCTACCGACTGAAAAATCATCAGCAGAAAAGATGCAAGAGCGGCATACGCCCCATAAGAAGCAACAAACTCCCTCACTACATCAAAATCTCCACTGGCAAACATCTTCATTACTCTGTTTATACTGCTGTTTACAGGCGGCACCAAAATGTATACCAGAACTGCCGCCAGGATAATTCCAAGCAGAAGCACTTTTTTAACCCATGTTTTTTCTTTTTTCATAACTTTTCTCCTTCCAGCATCCTGCCTTTATTCGGTTCAGAACCGATTTCTTTACGTCTGGACGCTCTGTTCTCCCCAGGATCTCAGGCAGGATATGGCTGGCATTTCTATATCCTTTTCTAGTCAGGCTGCCGCTGCAGGAAGCACAGTATGTAAAGAAAGATTTCGAGTCTTCCAGTCCCTGCGGCATCTTTCCTGCAAGTTCCGGCTCTTTTACACCTGCACATCCGCCCAGCCCACAGCACTGTACTCCTTCCAGGACGTCTGGCTCTCCGGAGAGAAAGTAACAGATATCTCTGAGCATCTCTTTCTCTTCCCGATCCGGACATGGCGGAAAGATCACTGCTTTTTCCGCAATCTTTTTCCCCAGTCCCAGTTCGCGAAGTTTCCGGTAAACTGTCTTAACCTCTATGGAAAGATGCCCTTTCAGGAAATGATAGCAGTTGGGGCACATCGTCACCACTTCTTCTATCCCTTTTTCTTTCAACCGCTGATCCAGCCGCGTGATGATCCGTCTCTCTTCGTCTTCCATTCCAAGCTCTGCTACCGGTTTTCCACAACAATCGAAAAGAATTCCCATCCCCGTCTCCCTGGCAAGGATCTCCGCCAGATACCGGGTGGTTTCCGGAAAAAAAGAAGGAAAATTACAGCCGGGAAAGAGTATACTTTTTCCCCTGATATTCTTTTCATTGCGGAACCGATAATCCCTCTTCTCCCACAAAAGCATCCCATATCCCTTTTCCGGGACTCTGCCGCCATTCTCTCTGACCGCTTTCTGCCGCATATTCAGGATGACCTGCCGTCCGTCAATTCCTTTCGGACAGACTTCCGTACACCTCCCGCACAGAAAGCAGTGATAAGCAAGCTCTTTCAGCCGCTCTGTATCTCCGATATCAATCCCGTATTTCCCCAGAAACGCACAATGGTTCCGGCAAAGATGACAATGAACGCAGGCTTCTGCATCTGCACATTTAACCTGCTTCTTCACTTTTTGTCCCATCCTTTCCTCCTGCTTTGTCCTCTACATATCGTTTCTTAAAATAAAATCCAATTCCGAGGACAACCGCCGCCAGGATGACTGCAATTCCGATATACAGCACCCGGTTCTTCTCATCTGCAATCCCGGCTGTCCCGATTGTATACATTGCTGTTCCAGGCAGCATAAACACAAAAGATCCTGCCGTGTATGTCCAGAACCCTATATCCGTCACACCATAGGCAAAATTCTGGAGATTATACGGAAACAAGGGCACCAGCCTCGTGATCATCAGGATAAACAGCTGGTTTTTCCCGGATTCGTCAAACAGCCATTTCTTCAGGTACTTATTTTTCATTGCCGCCGGTTTGATGCTGTCTTTCAGGAAAAATCTGCCCGCCACAAACGCCAGCACCGCCCCTGCCGTAGCCCCTATCGAACAGCAGATGGTTCCAAGGGCCGGTCCGAATAACAGGCCTGCAAGGATAGCAAAAGTGATTCCCGGCAAGGCCAGAACCACACTCCCTACAATAGTAACAGCCATATAGATTCCTATGGCTAACGCAAGATTATCCTGCACCATTTTTTCTAAAAATTTCAGGTTGTCAGTGTCTCCCAGATAGGAGGACCACCCAAATATGTAATTTAATATCAGGATCAGGATTACTATCCCGATAAATATCCACAACTTCTTATTTTTCATCAGATTTCTTCCCACACATCAGCACTGCCGCACCGGTCTTTAAAATCTGAACAGCCGCAGCTATCCCAAACAGAAGGCTCAGAAAATAGTAGGCCCTCATGGTCTCTCTGGAGCTGATCACTGTATAAGAAACATAAAGCAGTGTCAGCAAGATCATCACAACATTCATAGATATCAAAAGCTTTCCTGCCTCCTGTTTCCTTTTTAAGAAAAATAAAAATACAAGGATGGTCAGAAGGATCAACACTGCCATCACAGCCGTTTTCAAGGTATCCATAGGATAATCTCTCTCCCACCCCTGGTTCTTATAAATTACCCATCTGGCCATCCCCATTTTCTTGTTTGTAAAATAATTGATTATATATGCACCTGCCAATGCCGCCGCTTCCAGCAGCACCATCAGAACATATCCCAGCTTTTTCATATTGTCGTCCTCATTTAGCTTGTTCTGTTTTCCATGGAAAATAAGCGCCGCAAAATCCGCAGCGCTTATCACCTTACTCCCTGTTTTATTCAGCCGCCTTGTCTGTAGACAGCTCGCCTACTGTCGTATGTACGCAGTCATCACTTGCAGGATCACCTACCTGTACCGGATTGCTGTCATCCATCTGCCACTGATACCATCCGCCGTCATACAGTTCCATATTGGTGTAACCATTTTCATACATGATCAGGAACGGAATTGCTGCTCTCCACCCGGTTCCGCAGTAAAATGCCAGCTCATTATCCAATGAAGCCCCGGACTCTGCCAGATATCCCTCCAGTACATCCACGCCAACGGTAGTCCCGTCATCGTTGCAGTAGGATCCGTCGTCTGTATCATGTCCCCAGATCGCACCTTCCGGCTCTCCGGCTCTGTCAATATAACTGTATCCGCTGGTCTCGCCCAGCCACTCAGCCTCGCTGCGGATACTTACCAGTTTGAAGTTGTCGTCATTTTCCAGCTTATCCTGTACATCATCAATGCTGATAATATATTCAGGATGTGCAGGTACCGTTGTTCCGAATTCTTCCACTGCTTCCGGCTCATTGCTCTCGGACTCAGTTGCATATCCCGCATCATTCCATGCCGCAAGGCCGCCGTCCAGACATTTTACATTTTCCACACCTGCCCAGAGGAACGCAATGGCTACACGGTCATCTGCAGAGTTTACCCCGTCCTCGCCATAGCAGATTACCGTCGTGTCTTTGGTAATCCCGTAGTCCAAAAGCAGCTGCTCGATCTCTTCTGCCGAGCGGATATTCCACATTTCTTCAGATTCCACACTATCAGTATTCATGTGATAAGCGCCTGGCACATGTCCTTTTGTATAGGACGGAGAATCTTCCTCTTCTCCCCAGGAGCACTCCAGGATCACGTAGTCCGAAGACTCTTCCTGATTGCCGTCGATCACGCTCTGAACCCAATCCGGTGTTACATATACCTTTTTCGTATCTACCGGATCAGCCTGCACATCAGACTCTTCCTCTGCCGCATCTGCGCCTTCAGTATTTTCTCCTGCAGTCTCTTCCTGTGTGTCTGATCCGCATCCGACTGCAAGAGATGCTACCATTGCTGTACATAACAGAACACTTACAAGTTTCTTTTTCATGATAACCCTCCTAAACTAAATGTTCTTTTATATTCTAGTCTGGCAGACTTCCACTGTCCAATTGATATCAATCATAAATCCGCTTATTTATCGGCCATTTCTATAGGGTATCAGTAGATTCCATACGACACAAATCGCTTCCTGCATAGGTTGCCTGAAATGGCTGCCCTGTAATTTTCCCATCTAAAAAAGAGCCACAGACAAATGCCTGCAGCTCTTCATAAAAATATTCGATTTTATAAGAAAAGATACTTAAGCACAAACAGCACTGCCAGCACATACATCAGCAGGCTGATTTTCTTCTCCTTTGCCTTCCCTGTCATAACATTCAGCACCACATAGGAGATCACTCCCATGGAGATTCCTTCGGAAATGCTGTAGAAGAAGGGCATTGCCCCGATACAGATATAACAGGGCAGCGCCTCGGAAACATCGTTAAAATCAATATTCACCACATTGGTCAGCATATAGAATCCTACCACTACCAGAGCCGGAGCTGTAGCAAAGGAAGGGATTGCCAGGAAGATCGGCGACAGGAACAACGCCAGTCCGAACAAAACAGCTGTGGTCACGGCCGTAAGACCCGTACGTCCTCCTTCTGATACTCCTGATGCACTCTCCACAAATGTCGTGGTTGTAGAGGTACCAAGCACAGCCCCTGCGGTTGTAGCGATGGCATCCGCCAGCAGCGCCCCTCTGATATTTGTAAGCCTTCCATTTTCATCCAGCATATTTGCCTTGGATGAAACTCCGATCAGGGTTCCAATGGTGTCAAACATATCTACAAACAAGAATGCAAAGATTACCACCAGGAACTCCAGAGAGAAGATCCCGGAAAATTCCAGCTTGGCAAAAATCGGTGACAGGCTTGGAATAGAAAGCCCGGAGCTGAAATCCGGAAGTAGTCCGTAAAAGCCAAGCTCTGGGTTTGGAACATACAGTCCGGTAAACTGGCAGATGATCCCCAGAATCCATGTAATCAGGATTCCCCAGAGGATATTTCCTTTGACATTTTTGATCACGAGGAAACCGGTGATCAGGATGCCAATCACAGCCAGCAGCACAGTGATGCCTGCATCCTGGAATGAAGCTTCCACGCCATTTACCTCATTATAGCCCTCGACAGAAAACAGCTGCAAAAGTGTGGAACCTCCGATTACGATCTTTGCATTCTGCAAACCGATAAACGCAATAAACAGCCCGATTCCTACGCTCACTGCTGCCTTCAGGTTCTGGGGGATCGCATTAAAGATTGCTTCCCGCACATTCGTCAATGATAATACTATAAAAATAATACCTTCGATAAAAACCGCCGTCAGCGCCACTTCCCAGCGGTAGCCCATGCCCAGAACCACTGTGTAGGCGAAGTAAGCATTTAATCCCATCCCCGGCGCCAGTGCAAAAGGATAGTTGGCACAAAAAGCCATCAAAAGCGTTCCGATCAGCGCCGCAAGTGCCGTAGCCGTAAATACTGCTCCCTGATCCATCCCCGCATCGGCCAGAACGCTGGGATTTACCGCCAGGATATAAGCCATTGTCATAAACGTAGTGATACCTGCGATAATTTCTGTTCTGGCATTGGTTCCATTTTCTTTCAGTCTAAATACTTTCTCTAACATTCCTTTTCCCTCATCTCTCTACTGTCTGTTCTACTGGATGTCTACTGAATCTCACGGATCTTCTTCCTGAGCGCCAGCACCTGGTTGGGTGTTACGGACAGCTCGTCAATCCCCATCTGGATAAAGGTCTCTGTCAGATCCAGATCTGCCGCAAGATCACCACAGATGCTGATCTTTTTTCCTTCCAGATGTACATTATTCGCCACGATCCTGATCATCTTGATCAGCGCCGAATGGTGTGAGTTATAAAATTTGCCCAGCTTGTCATTTGTCCGATCCATGCCAAGAGTAAACTGGGTCAGGTCATTGGTTCCGATGCTGAAGAAATCCACTTCCCTTGCCAGTTCTCCGCTGATCATAACAGCTGCCGGTGTCTCGATCATAACTCCTATCTGGATATCCTCATCGAAGGCCGTCTTTTCCGCCTTCAGCTCCCTCTTTGCCGTCTCCAGCAGAAGCTTCGCCCTTGTCACCTCTTCGATAGCCGTGATCATTGGAAACATAATAGATACATTTCCATAAACCGATGCACGAAGGATCGCACGAAGCTGGGTCTTAAATACTTCCTCTTTTTCAAGGGAAATCCGGATCCCCCTCATTCCCATGGTAGGATTGGACTCATGGCCTACGTCCAGACAGTCCGCCTGTTTCTCCCCTCCCAGATCCGCCGTACGGATCACGACTTTTTTTACGCCCATAGACTCTGCCGCCAGCTTATAAACCTGAAACTGCTGCTCCTCAGTCGGAAGCTTTGGCCCGTTTTCCATATAAAGGAATTCGCTTCGAAACAGGCCGATTCCTCCGGCGTCACTGCGGATCACGTTCTCGATATCCTCTCTGGTGCCGATATTTGCACAGATATCAATCCTCTGTCCGCTCTGGGTAATGTTCTCCTTTCCCTTCAGGCGCTCCAGGTTTTTGACATGAGTCACGTTTGTATCCTGCTTCTGTTTCATTTTCGTCAGCGTTGTATAATCCGGCTCAATATATACCTTGCCCTCATAACCATCCACTACGATCATCTTACCGTCATAATCCTTTTTCAAGGCCTCCCCCAGGCCTATCACGGACGGAATCCCTTTTGTCCGGGCAAGAACTGCTGTATGGGAATTGATCGTACCGTATCTGGTTACAAAACCTAATACCTTATTTTTATCCAGCTGTACTGCCTCACTGGGATATAATTCTCCGGCCGCCATAACAAAAGGCTCGTCCATCAGCATCTTATCTTTCCAGCTTCTGGAGAGGACTCGAAGAAGACGGTTCGCCACGTCTTTTACATCTACATCATGTCCAGGAGTATAAATCTTATTTTCTGTATCCTCATTGGATAGATACTCCGAGATCACTGTCTGGATAGCATACTCTGCATTCAGTTTATCCTCTACGATAATACTGTTGACCCGATCCACCAGCGTCTGCTCTTCCAGAATGGTCTGCTGCATCTCAAAAATGGCGGCATTGGCATCTCCGACTTCCTTTGCCGCAGTATCATAAAGCACTTTTAATTCCTGAATTGCCTTCTGCCTGGCCTTCTGGAATCTCTGGACCTCCTTTTCCACATCCTTTACATAGATGCGCCGGATCTCCTTTCCTTCTCTTTTATAAAAAGTCAGCTTTCCAATGGCGATCCCCTCTGATACCTTTTTCCCCGTTAATGTTATCATACGCATTCGATCCTTTTCTAAAATCTCTTCATTTTTAAAGCTAGTTATACTTTACATGTTTGCTTACGATTCGTCAAGATACTTGCGGCTCATTGACTTTTTGCCCCCTGTTCCATTGACTTTTAGACGCACATATGCTAATCTGACCTCGTATTCTTTTAGTTATGCTCCGGCATGACTGATTACAATTTTTTCATTATTTATGGAGGTATCTATATGAAAGGTACGGTAAAATGGTTTAACAACCAAAAAGGCTATGGTTTCATCTCTGATGAGACAGGCAACGATGTATTCGTACACTACTCCGGCCTCAACATGGAAGGTTTCAAGACCCTGGATGAAGGACAGGAAGTAGAGTACGACGTAACTGAAGGCGCAAAGGGACCTCAGGCAGTAAACGTGACAAAACTTTAATTCCCTGGGCGGTAATCATGATTTGAATGTACCTTTTATAATATATAAAGCAAAGCAGCATTGATTTAGATATTTAAAAGCAATACACTAAAATTAAGATTATGGCTGAGACCGGCAGCAGGCGCTGTCGGTCTTTTCATGGTCGAAAGGGGACGTACACTTTTTGCAAAAGTGTACGTCCCCTTTCGCATTTGCCGGTGTCCCTTTTTGAGGAAGCCCCTGTCCCCATCTGCATTAACTACTTGTAGGAATCTCATTTTAGTGATATGATGGACAACGAAAGAAAATTGCATAGAAGGGAAATAAAGAACGTGACCTACAAAGAAGCAAGGGTATATTTGGACCACGTGTCGAAATACGGAAGTGTACTTGGCTTGGATACGATTCGTGAACTGTTGCATGAGCTTGGGGATCCGCAGCAGGATCTGAAGTTCATACACATCGCCGGAACCAATGGAAAGGGATCTGTGCTCGCATACATTTCATCCGTATTAAGCGAAGCGGGATACCGGACCGGCAGATATGTATCGCCGACAGTGATTTCCTATCTGGAGCGGATTCAGATAGACGGCGCCTCGATATCTGAAGAAGCATTTGCCAGACTGACTGATAAAGCACAGCAAGCTATTGCCCGCATGGAAGCAGCCGGTAAGCCAAGTCCGACTGTCTTCGAAGTGGAGACCGCAATAGCTTTTTTATATTTCAAAGAAACATATTGTGATTATGTCGTCCTGGAATGTGGTATGGGCGGCGAGGGAGATGCGACCAACATCATCCCCTCTCCTCTGTGCGCAGTGTTTGCCTCTATCAGCCTGGATCATCTGGGAATCCTTGGAAACAGTATCGAAGAGATCGCACGGACCAAGGCCGGGATCATCAAACCTGGCTGCCAGGTAATCTCTGCGCCCCAGCCAGAGGAAGCCGCCTTAGCCTTAAAGGAAGCAGCCCGTCAAAAGGGCTGTCCCTTCCATCAGGTGGATGATATGTGCATCCGGCAGGATCAGGAGAGCTGGAAAGGACAGACCATAGACTACCGGGAACAAAAGGACCTGTACCTTCCGCTCCCCGGCGGCCACCAGGCTATCAACGCCGCTGTAGCGCTGGAAACCCTGGACAGCCTGAGGAAGCATGGGCTTACGATCCCGGAAGGAGCCATTCAGGAAGGCTTTAAAAAGGTTCAGTGGTTCGGGCGCTTCACCTGTCTTATGAAAAGCCCCTGGTTTTTCATCGACGGCGCTCACAATCCGGCGGCCGCCCGCTGCCTGGCAGGGACAGTGCGCCGCTGCTTTCCGGACAAGCGCCTCATACTAATCATGGGTGTATTTCGTGATAAGGAATATGAAGAGATTGCAAAAATCATGGCTCCACTGGCCAAATCTGTCCACACCGTCACCTTGCCGGATGAGGTTCGCAGCCTTTCCGCTGACGTCCTCGCCGACACCATGAGGCGGTTCTGTGGCAGAAATGTTCCTGTCACAACCAGCCCCGGGATTATGGAGGCCGTCGCATCTGCACTGAACGAAGCAGACGGCCAGGATGTGATCCTGGCATTTGGTTCTCTGTCATATCTGGGACGGGTCAGGGACGCCGTGTCCAAGATGAGAGAAACAAAGCGGCCATGAAAGCAACTGAAAACAATAAAAGGAATAGAAATAGAAAAGAGGATTGATAGAATGATCGATCAAGAAAAAATCAAAGAAGGTGTCCGGCTTTTGCTGGAGGGCATCGGCGAAGATCCCTCCCGGGAGGGTCTCATCGAGACCCCGGACCGGATCGCAAGGATGTATACCGAGTTATTCAGTGGCATGGAAGAAGCGCCTTCCACACATTTATCCAAAATGTTTCATACCGACAATACGGAAATGGTGCTGGAAAAGGACATTACCTTTTATTCCACCTGTGAGCACCATATGCTGCCCTTCTTCGGCAAGGTTCATATTGCTTACGTCCCTGACGGGAAGGTTGTTGGATTAAGCAAGCTGGCCCGGACGGTCGAGGTTTACGCAAGGAGGCTCCAGCTCCAGGAACAGCTCACTGACCAGATTGCGGACGCCCTTATGACCTGCATGCAGCCCAGGGGGGTCATGGTACTTTCTGAGGCCGAGCATCTGTGTATGACGATGCGTGGCATCAAAAAACCTGGCAGCCGGACCGTAAGCATGGCACGCCGCGGCGTCTTTAAGACAGATCCTGCCCTGGAAGACCGGTTCTTCCGGATGCTGGAAAAGAGGGACTGATATGGAACATGATATCTGCAGGGAACGGCTGGAGGCGATCCGAAACCACCCTCTCTACCAGTCTTCTCTTCGGCGTTTAAACGATCTGGAACGCGGCCGTATTTTCTGCCGTCACGGCATGGAGCATCTTTTAGACACTGCCAGGATTGCCTATATCAAAAGCCTGGAAAGAGCCCTTCCTCTTTCCAGAGATCTGATCTATGCCGCCGCCCTTCTCCATGACATCGGAAAATGGGAGCAGTATGAAAATGGCACGCCGCACGAACTTTCAAGCGCCCGGATTGCAGAAGAGATCCTTTCCGGACTTCCCCCTCATCTTAGATTTTCTCCGGAGGAAACCGAAACGATCCTGACTGCTATCCGCGGCCACCGGAAACTCAGGGAGACGCCAGAGCTTCTGGAGGCTCTCCTCTATGAGAGCGACAAAGCCTCAAGGGCCTGTTTTAGCTGCCCTGCCAGCGAAGCCTGTAATTGGGATACTACGAAAAAGAACAAGGAGATTGACTTATGATTATCAGGAACAGACATTTTGACACCGACCACCACACCTATATCATGGGAATCTTAAACACCACGCCGGACTCTTTTTCCGACGGAGGAAAATACAACAATTTAGACGCGGCCCTTTTCCATGCGGAAGAAATGATCAATGCCGGAGCCGATATTCTGGACATCGGCGGGGAGTCCACCCGTCCGGGCCATACTAAAGTCACGGATGAAGAAGAGATCAGCCGTACTGCCCCGGTCATCGAGGCGATCCGAAAGCGCTTTGACATCCCGCTTTCCATCGACACCTACAAAGCAGAGGTTGCCCGCTGCGCCCTGGAGGCCGGGGCCGACCTGGTCAACGATATCTGGGGACTTAAGTATGATCCAAAAATGCCAGAAACCATCCAGAAATTCGGCGCATCCTGCTGCCTGATGCACAACCGCAAAGAACCGGACTACCAGGATTTCTTCCCGGATTTTCTGGAAGATCTGAAAGGCTGTATCCGCCTGGCAAAAGCGGCCGGCATCCCTGATGACAAGATCATGCTGGATCCCGGCGTCGGATTTGGAAAGACTTACGAGATGAATCTGGCCGTGATCCGGAATCTTGGCTGCATGCAGGAGCTTGGCTATCCGGTACTCCTTGGAACCTCCCGGAAATCCGTGATCGGGCTGACCCTTGATCTTCCCGCCGATCAGCGAGAGGAAGGAACCCTTGCCACCACTGTATACGGAATGACCAGGGGATGCGCCTTTGTCCGTGTCCATGATGTGCAGGCTAACGCACGGGCAATCCGCATGACAGAGGCTATTATGAATAAGGAGTGATTACTATGAACGATCAGATCACCATCAAAAATCTGGAAGTCTACGCCAATCACGGCGTTTTTCCGGAAGAGCAAAAGCTGGGACAAAAATTCATCATTTCTGCCATTCTTTATACAGATACAAGAATAGCCGGAAAAACGGATGATCTGGAAGCTTCCATTGACTACGGAACCATCTGCCAGACCATTACCCGCTTCCTGAAGGAACACACCTATAATCTTTTGGAGCGGGCGGCAGAAATGCTGGCAGAGGATCTTCTTTTGCACACAAAAGGCCTGTCTTCCATTCAACTGAAAATCAAAAAGCCCTGGGCCCCCATCGGCCTTCCGCTTGAAACAGTTTCTGTTTCTATCGAACGTGGCTGGCATACCGTATATCTGGGCATGGGCTCAAATATGGGAAATAAGGAGGATTACCTTCTCCAGGCGGTCCAGGCATTAAAAGAAACCGCCTCCTGCCAGGTGGAAGCAGTTTCTGATTTTCTGGTCACGAAACCCTACGGCGTGACAGACCAGGATGATTTTCTGAACGGCTGTCTGAAGCTTCGCACACTCCTTACTCCCCGAGAGCTTCTGGACAGGCTCCACCACATTGAACAGGAGGCTGGCCGGGAACGTATTCTGCGCTGGGGACCCAGGACACTGGATCTGGACATCCTCTTTTATGACGACCTGATCCTGGGTGAAGCCGATCTTTGCATCCCCCATGTGGATCTTCCCAACCGGGAGTTTGTACTCCGCCCCTTGTGCGAGATCGCTCCTTACCTGCACCATCCGGCCACCGGAAAAACCGTAAGGGAAATGCTGCAGGAGCTTTCATCTGAAAAAGGACCGGTTTTTTAATCCGGTCCTTTCTGCTTTCTATCTTTTACACTCTCATCGTTACTGATTTGCCCGGTAAGCCTCGTCAGCGCTGTACACGTTAAACCCGCTGCCCTTCAGAATATCCACCACTTTCAATGGATCATCACTCTTTAAGACAGCCGCCGCATCGCTTCCATTGGCAAAGGCATACATGTATTCAATATTAACCCTGCCCTCCACGATCTGGTGCATCGCCTTGCTAAGGGATCCTGTCGCATGGGGCACGCGCAGTGCCACTACATCTGTCAGCATGGCTGTGATGCCCGCATCCTTTAAGGACGCCCGCCCTTTTTGCGGATCAGACACGATCATGCGGAGCATGCCGTAATCAGACGTATCCGCCAGGCTCAGCGCCACAATATTGACATCGTTCTTTGCAAGCACATCCAGCACATCGTCCAGACGTCCTTCTCTGTTTTCCAAAAAAACCGATAACTGCTGAATTGTATGATTCATACCCAAGTTCCCCCTTTTACAACACTCTGTTATCAATGACACGTTTTGCTTTACCTTCACTTCTCTGAATGGTCTTTGGCTCTACCAGCTTCACTCTTACAGATACGCCCAGTGCCTGCTTAAGCACGGCGCCCACTCTGTTTTTCAACTCATCCAGCTTACGGATCTCATCCGAGAAGTATTTCTCATCTACCTCTACCATAACCGTCAGCACATCCAGGTTATTCTCGCGGTCCACGATCATCAGATAATGCGGAGCCACACCGCCGCCCATAGACAGAAGCGCTGCCTCTACCTGTGTCGGGAATACATTGACGCCGCGGATAACCTTCATGTCGTCGGTACGTCCGGTAAATTTCTGGATCCGCGGAAGTGTTCTTCCACATTCGCATGCTGTATGATCAATGCTGGTCAGATCCTTCGTGCGGTACCGGATCAGCGGCATTCCTTCTTTAGCCAGCGTAGTAAATACCAGCTCACCGGTTTCTCCATCTGCACAAGGTGTCTGGTCGGCAGGATTCAGGATCTCTGGATAGAAATAATCCTCATGGACATGCAGCCCTTTATGATGGATACAGTCCATTGCCACGCCAGGCCCGGTGATCTCACAAAGTCCGTAAATATCAAAGGTATTAATATGAAGGATACCTTCAATCTTCTTTCTCATTTCATCCGTCCAGGGCTCGGCGCCGTTGATGCTTGCCTTCAGCTGCAGGCGGTCCACAATCCCTGCTTCCTGTGCCGCCTCTGCCAGATATACTGCATAAGAAGGAGTACATGCAAAGGCTGTGGCACCAAAATCTTCCATACACATCAGCTGCCGTTTTGTATTTCCTGCGGACATCGGTATTGCCATCGCCCCCAGCGCCTGTGCACCAAAGTCAAGGCCCAGACCTCCGGTAAACAATCCGTAGCCATAGCAGATATGGATCCGGTCTCCGGCTGTAAGTCCTGCCATTGCAAGGCCTCTGGCCACACACTCGCCCCACACTTCCACATCTTTTTGTGTATAAGAAGCCAGAGTCAGTTTTCCTGTTGTCCCGGAAGTACCCTGTACCCTTACGATCTTCTCCTGCGGAACCGCAAGAAGTCCGAACGGATAATGATCTCTCAGATCTTCCTTGGTTGTAAACGGAAGCTTTCCGATGTCCTCGATCCCTTTGATATCCCCGGGCTCTACGCCCATTTCATCCATTTTTTTCCGGTAAAACTCTACATGCTCATAAACATTCTTTACCTGCTTTACCAGCCGCTCACTCTGCAGAGCAGTCATCTCATCCCTGCTCATGCACTCGATCTTTGGATCTCTGATCATTTCTTTCCAGTTTTCCAACGCCACTCCTGCCATCTCTTTTTCTCTCCTCCTGTGTCTCTAAAATAATGATTTCTATAACTGGTAGCCCACATCAAAAGCCTTTTTGTTAATTTCTACTGTTTTTGGCGGTACCGTTTTTTCAATGACCTCATACCACTGCTCTTTTGTAAAATCCATATGCTGTGCTGCAATTCCAAGGACGATCAGATTAAATACCCTGGAATTTCCAAGTTTTTTTGCTTCCTCTGTTGCATTGACCGTATATACCTTATGATTTTCCTTCAGGGTTTCAATAATGTGGTCCGGATACTGAGCCGCCCCGATCACTACAGGCATGGGATCGATCCGCCAGTCATTCACGACCAGTGCCCCGTCTTTTTTCAGGAAATGCGCATACCGTAAAGCTTCCAGGCGTTCGAAGGCAATGATGACATCTGCCTGGCCCTCTTCCACGATAGGCTCCGCCACATTTTCTCCATAGCGCACAAAGGTGACTACACTTCCTCCCCTCTGTGCCATCCCATGCACTTCAGAAAGCTTTACATCATATCCTCCGGCAATCGCCAGTCCTCCCAGAACCCTGCTGGTCAGAAGTGTGCCCTGTCCGCCGACGCCGACGATCATAATATTCTTTGTTTCCATTATCTGTCACCCTCCTTTACCAGCTCGATCGCATCAAATTTACACAGGCTCTCACACAGTCCGCACCCGGTACACATGGTATCATCGATGCGGATGGTGCCGTCTGCATTTTTTGTCATGGCGGGACATCCCGGCTTCATACACATGCCGCACTTTTTACATTTATCCGTAAGGGCCCTGTAAAGCGGCTTTTTCGATTTATCAAGAAGCACACAAGGTGTTTTGGTTATGATCACAGACACCTCGTCCTTTGCCACCTCTTCTTTGATCACCTTCTCCAGGTTCACAATATCAAATGCATTGATTTCGATCACGTTCGGCACGCCGATAGCCTTGCAAAGCGCCGGAATATTGATCGCATATGTAGGATCTCCCTGCAGGGTCTTTCCGGTTGCCGCATGATCCTGGTGCCCGGTCATTCCTGTGGTGGAATTGTCCAGAATGAGTACTGTTCCAGTTGCTTTGTTATACATCATGTTCATCAGGGAATTGACACCGGTATGCAGGAATGTGGAATCTCCGATCACTGCCACCCAGTTTTTGATGTACTCTTTTCCCTTTGCTTTTTCCATTCCATGAAGGCTGGAAATACTTGCGCCCATGCAGATGGTGGTATCTACCACGCTAAGAGGCGCTACGGCTCCCAGAGTATAGCATCCGATATCTCCTGCTGCGTGCAGTTTCAATTTATTTAATACATAGTATACACTCCTGTGCGGACATCCCGGACAGAGGATCGGCGGTCTTCCTGGCGCAGCTGCCGGTTTTTCCAGACCTAAATCTACCTTTAAGACAGCCTCCCGGATCATATTGGCGCTGTACTCGCCCTGTACGGTAAAGATTTCTTTTCCAATGGCAGAAATCCCCCATGATTTTACCTGTTCTTCAATTACCGGATCCAGCTCTTCTACAATATATAAGGTCTCTACTTTAGAAGCGAAATCTTCGATCAGCTTTCTTGGCAGCGGATTTACCATACCAAGCTTCAAAACAGATGCCTCCGGCAGCGCTTCCTTTACATATTGATACGGGATTCCGCTGGTGATCACACCGATCCTGGTATCATTCATCTCCACTTTATTGATCGGCAGAGTGTTGGCAGCCTCTGCAAGCTCCAGGTTCCGCTTCTCGATCTCCACATGGCGGAGCTTTGCATTGCCCGGCATCATGACAGTCTTCTGAATGTTTTTTTCATAGGGCCTGTCTTCCGGACAGACACGCTCTCCCAGTTCCACGATTCCCTGTGAATGAGCCAGCCTTGTGGTGGTACGGAAAACAAACGGGCGGTCAAACTGTTCGCTCAGATCAAAGGCCAGCTTCATAAACTCCTTGGCCTCTGAACTGTCGGAAGGCTCCAGTACCGGAAGCTGTGCCGCTCTTGCCACCATCCGGGTGTCCTGCTCATTCTGCGAGCTGTAAAGTCCCGGATCGTCCGCCACTACGATCACGAGTCCGCCGTTTACCCCCATATAGGATACGGTGTATGCCGGATCAGCGGCCACGTTAAATCCAACATGCTTCATACAGGACATGGCCCGCACGCCTACCACTGACGCTCCGATAGCCACCTCGGTCGCTACCTTCTCATTCGGCGACCATTCACAGTACAGGTCGTCCTTATACTGTACCAGATATTCACTGATCTCCGTGCTGGGTGTCCCCGGATAAGCGGCAGACACCTTGACTCCCGCCTCGTAAGCGCCTCTGGCAATGGCTTCATTGCCCAGCATGATCACTTTTTTATTTACTGACATACTACTATTCATCCTTTCGCTCTCAACGTTATAACTTACACCTTATACTGTGCGTAACGCAGTTATTATACCATATTACTTTCACAGATTAAAGCATTAAGTTGACAAATTTTTCAAATTTTCTTTCCGGTTATACTGCTTTTACCGGCTCATGCTTTTTGCAGGTATATACCTCCGACTCTACTTTCAGGATCCCCACAGTCCGCTCCAGACGTGGATTTTCCCGAAATTCCGAGAAGTCTTTTCCGGTCTGATGCTTCATCAGTATCTCCAGTGCACGCAGCTTTTCTTCCGGATCTTCTACGATCACAGCCTTTCCTTTTCCGATCACACTGGCAAAATAATAGCTGTACTGGCAGGCCTTATCACCTTCCATCAGTTCATGCCGTCCGTCCATTTCAAATCCCACCTCTGGATTCTTCCGGATCAGATCCAGTTTCTTTCCTTCCTTCGCTCCGTGAAAATACAGGGTCAATACCCCATCTTCCAAACGGTATCCGTAATTGAGCGGCACAATGTAAGCGCCTCCCTCATCCGCAATTCCAAGCCGGCAGACCTTGCAGCTATCCAGCACTTCCCGGATCTCTTTTATATCTGTGACTTCCCTTTCTTTTCTTCTCATTTTCAGTCTCCTCCTTACTCTCTAATTCTTAAATATAAACACTGGTATCGGCGGCTGGTTTTTCCGATTATGGTACTGATTGACAATGACCGTATATTCTTTCGGCGGAAGAGTTTTTAAGAATTCAAGAAGCCGATCTCGCTCCTCAAATCCGGTGTCTCCTCCGCTGTAAATGCAAAGGCTCATCATTCCTCCCTTTTTCAAGAGGTCAAGGCCCTTTTCTACTGCCTTAATGCTGGTGTCTGCCCTGGTTGCAATCTTATGGTCGCCGCCCGGCAGATAGCCGAAATTAAAACAGATGGCATCCACAGACCCCCGTTCAGCGTAGGAATCCATATGCTCATGGCTGTCCAGGATCAGTTCTGCTCTCTCTGCCATCCCCTGATCTTTTAACAATTCCCTTGTGGACTCCAATGCGGCCGGCTGGATATCAAAAGCCAGCACCCGTCCGCTTTCTCCAGCCAGCCGGCTGAAAAAAAGAGTATCATGCCCATTCCCCATAGTTGCGTCAATATAAAGACCTCCCGGTCTGGCCTGGGTGCGGAGAATCTCCTGGCACCAGTCTGTAATCTGTGATGGGCGCATCTCGCAGCTCCTCCTTCATCGTATCATAATGCAATCATTATATCACGATTATTTGGGGACGTACACTTTTGCAAAAAGGGACAGGGTAAAACGCAGATGGGGACACCCACAAACGCGATCGGGGACGTACACTTTTGTTAAAAGTGTACGTCCCCGATCGCTACCTTTCTATCGCTCTTTTCGTATTCTCAAACAGCCGGTCCAGAAACTGGCTTTGCATCTCCAGCTCTTCTTTTGTAAATCCTGCCAGGATAGTTCCTACAAATTCTTCTTTTACTTCATTTATGCTTTCTGTTACCGGTCCGGCTCCCGGCATGATCTTCAAATGGATCTTTCTTCTGTCTTCCGTGTCCGGGATCCGCTCCAGCAGGGATTTTTGTATCAGGCACTCTACCGCTTTTGATACTGCTCCCTTGGAGAGCCCCCTGAGTTCCACGATATCAGCTGCCGTATCTTTTCCTGGATTGTTCTGCAGAAAGCTGATGATATCGGCCTCTATAACTGTAAGATCATGCTCTGTGCAGACCCTTTTCAGCATCTTGTCATACAACCGGAACAGACTTCTCAGCCCCATAAACATTTCCGTAGTTTTTCTCATCTCTTTCCCTCTTTTCACAGCCTTCAAAAACAAAATACTTCTCTTGTCATTCTTTTTGAATCTTTCTTCTTACTGCTTCCATATCCTGATCCAATTTGTAGCAGGTTTCCGCTGCGATCCACAGACTTTCTTCGATTGCTCCTTCTATGTCTTCGTCAAGATCCTTCTTATAGCGCAGCTTATGCTCAAGGCTGGCCCAGAAGTCCATCGCCATGGTCCGAAGCTGGATCTCCGCTTTCACCCATTTCTTCTGGTTCTTTAAGAAGATAGGCACCTCTACGATCAGATGAAGACTTCGGTATCCGCCCGGCTTTGGATTCTTGATATAGTCCTTTCGCTGGATCAGGCGAATGTCGTCCTGTTCCAGCAGGCACTGCTCGATCATATATACATCTTCCGGAAATGAACAGATCACCCTTAATCCTGCAATATCCCAGATATGCTCTTCGATAGATTCTAACGTAACGGGAAGGCCTCTCCTTTTCAGCTTTTTTATAATCCCGTCTTTCGATTTAATGCGGGACTCGATTGATTCGATGGGATTCTTGTCATATTCCAGCGAAAATTCTTCATTTAGTACCCTAAGCTTCGTTTCTATTTCCATCACGGCACAGCTGTAATAAGACATCAGTCTCCGGAATGGGAGCGTCTCCTCCTCCCACATGTCCTTATCCAATTCATCAAGATACAGATCTTTTAATTCACTTTTGACCATTATCCTTCTCCTGCATGTAATTCTTATGCCGTTTCTACATTCTTCAATGTCTTCTTAAACTGGATGCTGAACAGAACAGCCGTAAATGTTACCGCCAGCACGTCTGCCACAGGCTCTGCCAGATAAACCGCCATCGTCTGGTCTGATGTTAAGATATGCGGCAAAATATAGATCAACGGAATCAGCAGGATAAACTTCCGCATGACTGCCACAACGATAGACTCCATTGCTTTCCCCAGCGCATTGAAGGTCATCTGGCATGCCATCTGGATGCCAAACAGCAGCATTGCGGCCATATAAATACGAAGTGCAGTCTTTGTGTATTCCATCAGCTGGGCATCCGATGTAAACATGGCTGCAAATCCTCCCGGGAACAGCATGACCAGAATCCACAGAAGTATAGAGTATCCCAGGCTGACCTTCAAAAGCAGCTTAAACGCCCCCCGAACCCGGTTCGTATCCTTTGCTCCATAACAATAACTGATGATCGGCTGAGCGCCCTGTCCGAGTCCCTGCAGCGGGAGCATGGCAAACTGCATAACACTTGTCAGGATCGTCATTGCACCAACTGCAATATCTCCGCCATATTTCTGTAAGGAACTGTTAAAGCATACAGAGATCACACTTTCACTTGCCTGCATGATAAACGTGGCAACACCCAGCGCCAGGCATGGAAGAATGATCTTTGACGTCAGCCCCAGATTCTTCTTTCTGATCTTCAGGAACGTTTTCTTTCCGCCCAGGAAGCTGACCACCCAGATACAGGAAAGCGCCTGTGAGATGATCGTAGCCAGGGCAGCTCCCCGTACGTCCATGTCCAGTCCGAAAATAAAGACAGGGTCCAGAATAATATTGGCAACCGCTCCGATCAGCACGGATAGCATACCTGTTTTTGCAAAGCCCTGTGCTGTGATAAACGCATTCATTCCCAGCGTAACTTCCACAAAGATCGTCCCCAGCGCATAAATGTTCATATAGTTCACGCCATATTCAATGGTATTTTCACTGGCGCCAAAGGCCATAAGGAAATCCCGGTTCCAGATCAGCAGCACCGCTGTAAGTACAACGGAAATCATAATCTGAAGCGTAAAACAATTCCCCAGTATTTTTTCCGCAGTCTCCTTGTCATGCTTTCCCATAAAAATAGATGCTCTTGGCGCTCCACCGTATCCTACCAGCGCCGCAAATGCGGAAACAATCATAATAAGCGGCATACACACGCCTACTCCTGTCAGTGCAGTTGCGCCAATCTCCGGGATGTGTCCGATATAGATTCTGTCAACGATATTATACAGCATATTGATCAGCTGCGCCGCTACTGTTGGCAGCGCCAGTTTAAGAAGCAGCTTTCCCAGAGGCTCGGTCCGCAGAAACTCCTTATTGTCATTTCCGTTTTCTGATCCACTGTATTCTTCTCTCTGTATTCCATCCTGTTCTTGCTCCGTTTGTCCCATATCCTTTCGCTTCCTTCCTACGATGTCTCTTCTATCTGATTATAGTTTTTGCAAAAACCGTTTCCAAAGAAACATTATAGTGTATTATTTTCCGATGTCAAGTCATATTGCATAAATCTGACACAGGTATCTCTTCCCGAAAAAACCTACTAATCGTAAACAAATAAAACTCACAAAACAGAGATTCATTCCTATTGACAAATCTTATTCTGCATCATATAATAACATTGTTATATGACACTGTTATATGGAGGGCAACTATGGAAGACAAGTCATCTGCCACATTAGAAAATATTTTGCATGCCGCCCTGGAAGAGTTCTCTGACAAGGGCTTTCTTGGTGCTTCCCTGCGTCAGATCGTAAAGAAGGCCGGCGTGACAACCGGCGCCTTTTATGGATATTTTTCCAGCAAAGAGGCGTTGTTTGCCGCTATTGTGGAGCCTCATGCCGCTGCCCTCATGGGGAAGTTTATGGAAGCCCAGACCTCCTTCGCCGAGCTCCCTGAAGAACAGCAGCCGGATCACATGGGGGTAGAGTCCTCGGACTGCATCCACTGGATGGTAGAATACATCTGTCAGCACCGGGAACCGGTGAAGCTGCTGCTATGCCGGTCAGAAGGCACAAGCTATGAGCATTTTGTCCATAACATGGTTGAGGTGGAAGTAGAATACACACTGAAATATATGGAAGTCCTTCGCCGCCTTGGACATGATATTCCGGAACTGGATGAGCAGATGTGTCATATCATCGCCAGCGGCATGTTTAATGGAATATTCGAGATCGTGGTACACGATATGCCCAGAGACAGAGCCCTGCGCTACGTGGATCAGCTGCGGGATTTTTATACAGCCGGATGGTTAAAATTGATGGGGCAATAGCCCCCATCTTTTTTGCATGATAGTTAGTTTATTCTAACTTCATAATAAATTTTTAGGCAAAAGGAGGTATTCTTTTGATGCAAAAAAAGCAAAGCAGCCTGTCCCGCATTTTAAGTTATGCGGGCGGACACAAAAAACTTACCCTAGTGGGCTGTATCCTCTCCGCCCTGTCTGCGGTACTGGGACTGATCCCTTATGTGTGCGTCTGGCTGGCGGCAAGGAATGTACTGGAAGCCTGGCCCAGTCCTTCCGGAGTCTCCGGCCTGTCACGCTGGGGCTGGACGGCGGTATGGACCGCCATCGGCAGCATCGCCCTGTATTTTGCGGCACTCATGTCTACTCATATCGCCGCTTTCCGTACCGCCCGGAACATCCGGCGTACTGCCATGGCCCACGTGCTGAAGCTGCCCCTGGGATTCTTTACGGGAAATCAGTCAGGGCGTCTCAGGAAACTGATTGACGACAACGCCGGACTCACAGAAGATCTGCTGGCCCACAAACTCCCTGATCTGGCGGGAACCATCGTCACGCCAATCGCTGCCATCGTAATGCTGTTTCTCTTTGACTGGAAAATGGGACTCCTATGCCTGGTCACCATGGTTCTTGCTCTTCTCTCTATGTGCCTGATGATGGGCGGAAAGAATGCAGGATTTTTCCACCGGTACCAGAAGGAAATTGAGCGTATGAGCGGCGAAGCGGTAGAATATGTCCGGGGTATCCCGGTTGTAAAGATGTTCCAGCAGACAGTCTACTCCTTCAAGGCTTTTTACGCCGCCATCAGAGATTACAGCGATCTGGCCAGCCAGTATGCCATGAGCTGCCGCATCGGGCAGACCTGTTTTCTGACTTTTATCAACGGAGCCTTCGCCCTGCTGATTCCGGCGGCGCTGCTGCTGTCCTCCGGCAGGGATGTACGCACGGTGCTGGTAAACTTTATCTTCTATGCCCTGTTTGCCCCCGCCTGCGGTCAGATGATCAACCGGATCATGTATATGAGTGAGGCTGTCATGGAAGCAGACGAAGCCGTGGGCCGTCTGGATGAGATCCTCGGCCAGGAACCCATGGAAGAATCAAAGGTACAGAAACGTCCGGCAAATGCCGCTGTATCCTTTGACCATGTAAGCTTTACTTATCCGGGTTCGGATCGGCCGGCTCTAAACGATGTGTCTTTTTCTGTCCGCCCCGGACAGGTAACGGCGCTGGTTGGGCCATCCGGCGGCGGCAAGACTACAGCCGCCAGCCTGATTCCCCGCTTCTGGGATACAGACAGCGGAACTGTCGCAATCGGCGGAATCAATGTCCGGGAGCTGAACACAGAAGATCTGATGCGGCAAGTGGCCTTTGTCTTTCAGGATACCCGGCTGTTTAAGGAGAGCCTGCTGGAAAATATCCGGGCCGCCAGACCAGAAGCTTCCAGAGATGAGGTTCTGTCTGCCGCCCGTGCCGCACAGTGTGATGACATTCTGGAAAAACTTCCGCAGGGCCTGGATACTGTGGTTGGAACGAAAGGCATTTATCTCTCCGGTGGTGAACAGCAAAGGATTGCTCTGGCACGGGCCATCCTGAAAGACGCTCCCATTGTGGTGCTGGATGAGGCCACGGCTTTTGCCGACCCGGAAAACGAACATCAGATTCAGAAAGCCTTTGAAGCGCTGACCAAAAACAAAACCGTATTGATGATCGCCCACAGATTGTCTACCGTACAGAATGCGGATTCTATCATTGTCCTGAGTGACGGAAGGGTTATCGAGCAGGGCAGTCATGAAAGCCTGCTTGCACTGCATGGTGTTTATACCGGCATGTGGGAGGATTACCAGCGCAGCGCCCAGTGGAAGGTGGGAAAGGAGGAAGCGGTATGACAAAAAAATTACAGCATTTATTTGCGCTCAGTGAAAAGGGTGCAGAGGATCTGGTAAAAGCAGTAGCCTGGTGCTTTGTGTGCAATCTAAGCCTGATGCTTCCGGTGGGAGCCGTCCTGTTTACAGTGCAGCATCTTTTAGATTCCATGGAAAACGGAGGCAGCTCTATGGATGGCTTTTGGATTTATGCGGGCTTTGGCATAGCTGTCCTGATCCTGCTGTTCATTCTTCACTGGTTCCAGTACGCTTCGCTTTATCTGGCGACCTATAAGGAGAGCGCCAACCGCCGGGTAAGCCTGGCGGAGACACTTCGCCAGCTGCCATTGAGTTTTTTCGGAAACCGGGATCTAAGCGACCTGACCTCCACCATGATTGCAGACTGCTCCAGCCTGGATCAGATGTTTTCCCACTATGTGCCGCAGTTGTTTGCATCTATTTTCTCTACCCTTGTGATCGGTGCCGCCATGTTCTTCTGCGACTGGCGGATGGCGCTGGCCGTACTGTGGGTAGTGCCAGTGGCGCTTCTGCTCACAGCAGGGAGTAAAAAAATCCAGGACTCCTTCGGTACAAGGAATATTTTAAACAAACGTGCGGTAGCCGACTGCATTCAGGAGGGGCTGGAAACCATAAGGGATATCAAGGCATGCAGCCGGCAGGAGGCCTATATGGAAAAACTGGAGAAAAAACTGGCCGCTATGGAGAAGGGCTCCATCCACTCAGAGCTGGCAACCGGCGTGTTTGTTTGCTCCGCCCAGGCCTTCCTTCGTCTGGGTCTGGCCACTACTATTTTGACCGGCGGAGCGCTTTTTGCAGCCGGAGAACTTTCTTTTCTCTATTTCCTCGGATTCCTTTTTGCCGCCGCAAGACTTTATGACCCGCTGGGGCTGGTACTGCAGAATATCGCCGCCACCTTTAATACGAAACTGCAGATTGAACGGATGCGTTCTATTCTGGAACAGCCGATACAGGAGGGTACAAAAGAATTTGCGCCCGAAAACTACAACATCACCTTTGATCATGTATCCTTTGCCTACCGGGAAGGGGATGGTGTACTGGAGGATGTAAGCTTTACTGCCAGACAGGGAGAAGTAACTGCCCTGATCGGTCCCTCCGGAGGCGGAAAGTCCACCGCATGCAAACTGGCCGCCCGCTTTTGGGACGCTACCAGAGGGAAAATTACTCTTGGGGGCGTGGACGTGTCCGGTGTGGATCCCGAGACACTGTTAACATACTACTCTATGGTTTTCCAGGATGTAGTGCTGTTCCGGGACACGGTAATGGAAAATATTCGTCTGGGACGCCGGGGAGCTACGGACGAAGAAGTCTTCGCAGCTGCTAAGGCTGCCCGGTGCGATGAATTTATACAAAAACTTCCGCAAGGTTATCAGACCATGATCGGAGAAAACGGTTCTACCCTCTCCGGCGGTGAACGCCAGCGGATTGCCATCGCCCGCGCCCTGCTTAAAGACGCGCCTGTCATTCTTCTGGATGAGGCAACCGCCAGCCTGGATGTTGAAAACGAAAGTGCTGTTCAGGAAGCTCTCTCCCGCCTGCTTCAGGGTAAAACGGTGCTGGTCATCGCCCACAGGATGCGTACTGTGGCCGGTGCCGATCATATTGTCGTGCTGGAGAATGGCTGTGTGGCACAGCAAGGCCCCCCGGAAGAACTGCTGTCCCAGGGCGGTCTTTACCGGCGCATGGTTGAGCTTCAAAAAGAGACATCTCAATGGAAACTGGGGATGTAACCGCACTCCCGCCATCAGTAAGTAAAATGGAAACAGCTCGTATGATAAAGAAAATACCTTTTCATACGAGCTGTTTTCCAGTGCCTCAAAATTATTGCCCTATGTTTCAATTAGCCATGAATTTTTCCTGTTTTGATTCCATTATTTCTTCTCATCCAACAGCTTAGTACCCTCCGGCGGATTACTGTCCACCGCGCCTACGATCCTTGTGAGGCGCATATGGCTCTTCCAGGAATGCAATATCTTCCTCTGTCAATTTCACCGAAAACGCTCCGGCGGCGTCATCAAAATGGGATGCTTTCGTGGCCCCGATGATCGGCGCTGTCACTCCTTTTGCCCATTCCCATGCCAATGCGATCTGCTGCATTTTTACACCATATCTTTCTGCCAGTTGATGAACCCTGCGGACAATCTCCATATCCTGCTCCTGAGTCCGGTCATATTTTCCCATGGCTGCCCGGTCTATTTTGCTGCGGATAGAATCTGGTTTGCAGTATCAAAAAAGTTAATTCCCAGGTCAAGGGCATGTTTTACGATTTCCTCTGTTCCGGATTCATCCAGCGTCCAGTCATGCAGCGTTCCGGGTTTTCCGAAACTCATGCAGCCCACACAGAGCTTCGACACCTCGATGTCCGTGTTTCCTAATTTTGCGTATTCCATATTCACCAATCCTTTCATTTTATAAACTTGTCAATACAGGATTATTTAAATAATCATAAACCCGTCTGATCTCGCTTATTTTACGGGTATCCAGCATAGACGGGCAGTCTTTGTCCAGACCGGCAATCTGCTCCATATCCGCGTCGTCCAGCTCAAAATCCCAGATATTAAGATTTTCTCTCATACGCTCTTTATGGACGGATTTGGGAATAACGATCACTCCCTGCTGCACGTTCCACCGCAGGATGATCTGCGCCGGAGTCTTCCCGTATTTTTCTGCGATTTCCTTCAGTACCGGCTCATTAAACATGCCTTTCAGCCCTTCCGCGAAAGGCGCCCAGGCCTGAGGCTGCACTCCCAGTTCATTCATGATTTCAAGATCTTCTTTTCTCTGATAGTGTGGATGCCTCTCAATCTGGTTGATCTGCGGCGTGATCTCCACATTATAGCACAGGTCCAGCAGACGGTCCGGATAGAAATTGCATACACCAATCGCACGGATCTTTCCTTCTTTATACAGATCTTCCATAGCCCGCCAGGAACCGTAATAATCTCCAAAGGGCATATGGACAAGATAAAGATCCAGATACTCAAGTCCTAGTTTTTTCAGTGATTCTTCAAATGCCACCTTCGTATCCTCATATCCCATCTGCTGAATATACGCTTTCGTAGTGATAAACAGGTCTTCCCGCAGGACGCCGCAGCTTCGGATTGCTCTGCCGACTGCTTCTTCATTCTGATAGGAACTTGCCGTATCGATCAATCTATATCCTTCTGCAATGGCGTTTCTGACCACCTGTTCGCAGTCTTCTTCCGGTATCTGGAATACACCGAAGCCCTCCATCGGCATTTCAATCCCGTTATTTAATTTTATCTTTTCTATCATAGCTCTGCCTCCAATAGCCAAAACCATGAAACTGTAAAAAGTCCCGTGGTTCCTGGCAAATTATTATTTCATCTCTTCACTCATATTCATACATTTCCCGATCACATCGCCTGTTCGGAGATATTCATACGTCGGCATCTCAAAGAGAACCGGTTTGAGCGTATGGTAGTCAATCTTTCCTGCATCGTTCAACACGTTCTCTTCTGCATAAACGCCGTCAATCTTACAGATAAAGCTCTCGAATCCTTCTGTCTCATAGATATCATCTACGATACAGTCCATGACTACCGGAGCCTCGTCAATGACCGGCGCTCCTGTCCCTTCTGTGTGGAACGCGAACATATCGGATTTATCCACCTTGTTTCCGCTGACGCATCCTGTACGATCCGCTTTCTTCATCATTGACTCATCCACGATATTTACCGTCAAAGCACGGGTTTCCTTGATTCCCTGATTCGTATAGTGCGGTTTTGCAAGACTGACCATGATCCGATCGTGACCGATGATCCCCACATGTCCAACCAGAACATAATTCGGTTTTCCATTTACCATCGTTCCTACTACGACAAGCGGAGTAGGATAAAGTGCAAGACTTTTTCCAATATTCTTTTTCATGATCTTTTACTTCCTTTCGGTTTCCATTCATTTCAGTTTTCTGACAGGTTCTTTTCTGTCTTCACACATATTGTAAGTCGAATCAGTTTCTAGGTCTAATACCTGTTCTTTATCATTTATCATACATTTTATGAATACTTTCTCCTGCTTCAGCCATGTCCTACTCTCTCTGGGTTTTCAGGCACTCCGCTGCATCCACCTTCCTGGTCTTCCATCCTACGAAATGCATTGACGCCAGATAGCTGCCTGCTGTCAGGACTGCAGCCATAATACAGCTCTTAAGCTCCAGATACGGGCTGACCAGCATCCCCATCATATCGGCAAACATCCGGAAAAACAATCCGCAGAAAGCATATGCGGCAGGAAGACTCATGAGGATTCCCAGGGGCAGGAAGACATGATTGCTGCCAAGTACAATGCGCCCGATCTTTCGGTCCGGATATCCCAGCACTTTCAGCATGGAGATATTGCTGCGATTCTCTGATACCAGCATATTGACTGCTACATAGACAGATGCGATACAGATCATGATTCCCAGTCCCACCATAGTATCGATCATATAGCTGGTCTGGTCAATGATCGTATCCACCTGCTCTTTAAGATCAGATTTTCTGCTTTCGCTTTCTACTATATTTTCCGGAATATCCAGTCTTTCTTCGCTTATGATCATATTCCCTGCATTTTTGTCCACCCCGGTCATCTCAGCGGCATTTGCCCGGGAAGTATAAATAATCTGCGCAGTATCATTTTCCACGATTCCGCTGATTCTGATATGGATCTGTTCCAGAGACAGCGGATTATATAACGTCACCCAGTCACCGGTTTCCCACCCGCACAGGTATGCAGTAAGGCTTGTAATATAATATCCGTCCTTTGTACTGATCTCCTGTCCTTCCTTATCTGTCAGGTTTAAAAGAGACTGCTCATTGTCCGTTCCCATCACAGTCAGTGCGTCTCCCTTTTCATCCTCCACAGGCGCCGCCAATATCAGCTCTCCGCCGTAAGGATCCTCATACAGAAGTTCACCTAAAACGTACTGATATTCGTACTCGCCGGCCGCCTCCTGTACCGTGTCCGCCATATGCCTCGCCGAATCATAAATGGCGAATCCCGTCAGCATGATAAAGCTGCCCAGAAAAATTCCCAGAAAGACGACAAAACTTCTTGCCGGACTTCCGATCAGTGAGCGGACAGCAAATTTGATGCGAAAAGACAGCTTTCTCCCGGCAAGGACCCGGCGCAGCTTCCGCCTGCCCTCGTCTGCACTTCCGTTTAAGAGCAGCACTGTATTCTGTCTCAGCAGACGTCTTACCGAAAGCAGCGCCGCAAGAATATACATGACAGTAGGAATCATGATTCCTAAAACAGCCGCATACCAGCTCAGGCTGCAGGTGATCCTCATTGGTTCATAGTCAGTAAGCCCCAGTTCCCCGTATGGCTGGACGACAGCCGCCGTAATCACAGATGTCAGAACACCGCCGATGATACCGGGAATGGCTGCAAATCCGGCATAATGCCAGGCCAACTGCGCTCTGGTGTACCCCATGGCAGAAAGCGTTCCTATCATCTGCTGCTCTGTCTTTACCTTTCTGTTGATAATAATGCAGATCAGCGCCACCGCCACAAGCGGCAGGATGCACAGGAGCATCCACGACATGATCAGAAACATTTCCGCCTGTGAGCGCACCATCACAATCCGCTGGTTTTCTTCCGCCGCCGTATAGCTGTACATATGATATTTCTCATTGACAGCCCTGCGGAAATCTGCATCGTCATTTCCGTTATATCTGACCAGATACTGGCAGTTCGTCTCTCCCAGTTCTGCAAAGTCTTTCTCAGACATATAGGCGAGAAAAAATGTAGAGATATTCTTATATGAATCGTCCTCATTTTCCAGCATGTACAGATAGTCCGGCCTTTGGAAGAAACCGGTCACCGTATAGTCTTCTTCTCCGATCCTGATCTGATCTCCTATAGAGATATCCATATTGACGGCATAGCCTTCGGACAGGATTACCTCGCCTTTCTCATCTGCATCCTCTCCTTCTGTCACATTGTAGAGATCTACCTTCCGTGTCTTTTGGAATACCCTTGCAGTAGTTCCGTCGGTGTCGATATTTAAATAGGACTGCTCTTCCAAAGCGATCCCATACTCTTCTTCCATATCCTCAATATCCGATTCCGTAATCGGGATATAGGTCGTAAAATGAGCATCCTCCAGCTTCTGTTTTTCAAAAAATTCATCTGCAAAGTCCAGAATTGCATTTCCCGCGATGTGAAACAGGAAAAACAGAAAGAGCGCCGCCATGGTCAGTACGGTGGAGGCTATATAAAATGACAGATTCTGCCGGATATTCCGGATGTATCTCCTCCTCAGCTTCATTCCGCTCCTCCTTTACAGTTCCAGCGCTTCCGCCGGAATCTTCTTTTCATTGAACACACTCTCCTCAACCCTGCCGTCCCGGATTCGTATGATCTGATCTGCCATCTTCGCAATCGCCTCATTATGGGTAATGATCACGACTGTAGTGCCGTACTGCCGGTTCATCTTCTCCACGAACTGCAGGACATTTTTAGAGGATCGGGTATCCAGAGCACCGGTCAGTTCATCACAGAGCAGCAGCCTGGGATTTTTAATCATGGCTCTTGCAATGGCCGCCCTCTGCTGCTGGCCGCCGGAAAGCTCCCGTGGGAAACGTCTGCGGTACGGCTCCAGTTCCAGTGCTCCCAGCACCTCGCTCAGATCAAGAGGAGATTCTGAGATATCTGAGACCACCTCGATATTCTCCTCAACTGTCAGGTCCGGGATCAGATTATAAAACTGAAAGACAAATCCCACCTCTTCTTTTCTGTACAAGGTCCGTTCCTTTGGCGTCAGGCCGACCAGACTTCTTCCCTCTATAGTCAAGTCTCCGGCATCCAGCGTATCCAGCCCTCCCAGCATGTTCAATATGGTGCTCTTCCCGGAACCGGAAGGTCCGAGGATCACGCAGATCTCCCCTTTTCCAATGACAAGCTCTGCATGGTCCAGTGCGTAGACCGCCGCCTCCCCTTCTCCGTATCTTTTTACCGCATCTTTTAAACAGATAAACATGTCTTCTCCTCCCTCCCCTTAAATAACATCGTTATTTAATTGTTATTTAAAAAGGACCCGAAGGTCCTTTCTTATCCATTTATCTCTCTTTTACAATATCTGTTAAACTTCCTTTGTGCAGCAGCGCATAAAATCCGCCCCGCATAAAACGTACCATATTTCTTGCCTGCATTTCTGCCTCTCTTTCTTCTGTCTCGTGCCCGATCAGATAAAAGACCATATCAACCTGTAAATGAGAGAACCAGTGGATTGTATCTGCCGTAAATTCCGACACTTCCTCATTACCGCTTTTTTCTCCAGCTCCTGCGCTGATCCCTTCCCGGATCAGAGCCGCTACTGCTTTTCCCTGGGCGTCAATCTGCCCGATCAGACGGTCAAAGAACGCAGCCACCGCCGGGTGCTCCCTGTGACTGAAAAGGACGGAGCACACCTGCCTGTTCCGGTAATAGTACCGCAAAAGCGACAGGACTGCGTTGACATCCTCTTCCTCTCCTGCCGGATCCAGAAGATCTCTGCCGGCAGATTCCCGCTCTCTCCTATAATGCTCCCCCATGACAGAATCTATATGATCCGTAACTGGCTTTATAACGTTTTCAAAGAGATCGTCTTTATCCCTAAAGGAAGCATACAGAGCTCCGGTAGTCACGCCCGCCCGGGTACAGATCCTCCTGAGGGATGATTTCTCAAACCCGTATTCGGCAAATTCTTCTGTAGCCGCTTTTAAGAGCGCCGCTCTTGTCTCTTCCGGTATGTTTCCTGCTTTTCTTGACATCGGATCACCCCCGCTGCGGACAACGCCGTAAATAACATCGTTATTTATTTTATACCGGATCTGCTGCTTTTTGTCAATATCATATACAGAAACATAACCAATTCCAGTCATAATCCAGATAAGAAAGTACGGTTTGGTGTACTCGCTCCATCATGCCGCCTCCACCAAAAGCATACTGCCACTGGATCCATATGATCCAGCCAAGAAGCGCCAGAAGCCTCGCCACGATGGTTACAGACAGGATGCCCAGAGCAGAAATATGGAACACAGCAAATGACAGTATAGCCAGCAGCGCTGCCAGGGCCGTCAGCCCGCCCACCATATAAAACACCGGATTTGACATCCAGCTTCCGTAATCCTCACCGTGAGTGCCAAGACGGATGTCTTTTTGTGATCTTTCCTTGCTGATCAATGAATGACTTTTCCCTTTTAAAAGCCCAGATCAGAAGGCCGGCGGCAATCCCGCAGAGAAAGCAGGACACAATCCGTACAGCCAGCGCTGTTGTTCCCAAAGCTGTACTGTGAATGATCAGCTGTGGATTCAAAAGGATCGATCACATCATAAAGGAAGCCAGCCACTCATCTCTCATCCCACTTCTGGAAAAAGAGGCCGCCAGGGGGATCGTGCCATACATACATAAAGGAGAGGCAATTCCCAGAAGGCTTGCCGGCACGATTCCCAGCAGGATACCTAATACCCAATAACCGATAATCTGACGAAGCTGTACATCAAAGTAATACCAGATGTAGACAAACTCCCTCTGTAGGATATCTAATATCTCATTCATTGATACTTACCATCTTATTATTATAACTTTGCGCAGTAATGCGCCTCATGGACAGGCTTTTTAAATATTCTTCCATGGAATTACGATCAATATCTGTTATGACCTTTCCACAGTCTTCCAGAAAACTTAAAAATTCTTTGATAAATGAATGTCTAAAAATGAAAAACTCTCAACAGCATCACTACTGCTATATCTCTCTGCTGAAATATTCAGCCTTTCCGTAAACCATGCATTAGCTTCCCAGTTTATATTCTTAGATTCCAGAAACAACAACTTGCGGCAAAAAAGAATGAATTTTTTCGGACTCGAACAAGGATTACCATATTCCCGCTTAAGCATGAGAGAGTATTCCTGTTCCTGAGCTTTCTCCATTTTCATAATATCTTTCAATCCACTTTTTTCAGCAATCGAGTAGGAGGCGGTGATTAACCGCCGTCCTCTCACACCACCGTGCGTACCGTTCGGTACACGGCGGTTTCAATAGTTGACGTGCAGTGACTGATAGGCTGTGGCTATATCATAGAAGCCCCAG